>PJTQ01000897.1_pt1 | contig 11586 bp, 7 predicted proteins | sample 1512231 | NCBI WGS metagenome assembly PJTQ01 (sample SAMN08177688, study PRJNA422409) | Soil metagenome, whole genome shotgun sequencing project. | isolation source: Soil (3) enriched on wood chips | place: USA: Madison | collected 2015-01-15 | reverse complement strand
TTAAACATGAAATCGGAATGTGGATAACTCAAGACTGTGGATAACTCGTCATTGTCTCTGGAATCCCCGTTTCGATGCAGGTTTTGGGACGGGACTTCGAATCTTCTTGCATTCACACGGGAGTGCAAATCGCTTTTTTGGCAAACCCAAAGAAGCCTGTGATTTTACAGGTTCTCGTTTCGTCGTGTTCAGGAGATGCATCCATCCGTCATGCCATTTGCTGAATGGGCACGAATCGTTCAGCAAACGCGCGAAGCTTGTATTGTATGGTTTCGACGATGCCAGCGAGTGTCGGATTCGGCGCAAGCCGGATATGCTGGTATCGGCCGGAGCCGACCACATTGCCGGGCACCCGGATCACCGACCGGCGAATCGTTTGGACTTCGCACCGCTTGAGCGACTCCGGCATCAGCGTCTGCTTGAACCAGACCATCACGTTGTAGGCGATGGCTTTGATCCAGCTGAACAGCAGGTTCCGGAGCAGGGAATGCTGGCTGTTCTGCTCCACCGCATAACCTTCTTTCAATTCATCGATGCGATTCTCGATGTTGGCCCGCTTGTTGTACGAGCGAAGCAGCGGCAAAGGCTTGAGTTCGGCATTCGTGACGATGGCTTGGAAGGAATAGGTCGTAAGCGCCATCGTCAATTGGTCATCGGTCGTACGCTCGGTTTCGTGGGCTTCCCGGTAGATGACGCAGCGCCGTGCTTTCTCCCAGTTGGTGAGGAGAATCGGGATGTCGGCAGCAGCCCAACGATCGTCTTCGGTCGCGAACGTGATGTCCTCTTGTTTTTCCGACAGCGTTTCCCAGAACGCAGGATGCTGCTGAAGGTAAGAAATGGCCTTCTTCACAGTGGCCTTCTTCGGCAGTTTGAAGATGTACTGCCACCCCCGTTCTTCAGCGTACGCCATGACAGTGTCATCGGCAAAACCGCAGTCGGCCCGGATGCCTTCGATGATCCATTCCGGCGGCAACATCGCCTCGATTTCTTTAACGAACGAGAGCAGATCCTTCATGCCGTTCGTGTTGCCGGGATTCACTTGCAAGTGGATGAGCTCGCCGCTTCCGGCGATGAAGGCAACCCGGATTTTGTATGAGGGGCGTCCGTGGTAACGCGGATTGTAGCCGTTTGTTGCGCCTTCTTGTTCACCGAACAGCGTGATGACCGTATCGTCGATGTCGATCCAGACCAAGCGCTTTTCGCCCGTCCGCGCCTTGCGTGCCAGCAAATCCCGATTTAAGGCGACAAGCTGAATCAGATGGCTCCAGGAAAGCTTGCCCAAGAAGCCGCGGAAGGTGCTTTCGTCAGGAAAGCGGTCGACACCGGTCACGATCTGGTAACCAGGGTCCGACTGCAGGGCATTCATATGCGAAAAACGCGTGTGGCCGAGCAGCGCGCAGTCCAGCAAATGATCGACAAGCTTAGAGGCTGGGTAGACACAGTTGGCTTTTTGCTCCAGATGGAAGTGATCTTCGATCAGGGCATCCAGACCGATGAGTTCCTTGAACCTGGCAAGGAACTGGAAGTTGCCGGCTTCCGTGACGGTGTTGTTGTCGAATGTGACCGGTCTCAACTTCTTCATGATCTGCTTGATTCGGCGACGATCCGCAAGAATTTCCATTCGGCGTTCGCGGCGTGTTTTTCGTTCTGGCGCATGGTTCGTTGCTTGTGGTACCATGTTGTTAAGGACACTCCCTCTCGTCGGTTATTCAGTGGTGGTTTAACCTTTGACAAGAGGCATGCAGTGTCCTGTTTATTTTGCGAAAAAATTAGCAACTTTTTATGACGAAGAAACACTATCACGACACGGATCTTTCAACTTTTGATAAGGTTACTTTCCGATTTCATGTAATAGCATCGCCATGTTAGCAACAAACCAAAGCAATTTTACCATGGATATTTTAAGGTCTTTACCGCGAACCTTAAACTTCGGCCAAATCCTCTTCAATCGTCCCTTCCAGCTCGATATACGCCTGCTTTAGCTCCTCCAACTGCTCATTTGAGGCATCCCAATATCCTCGGCCGTTCAGCTCAAGCATATGCTCCAGCATCTCCATATACGCCCAGCGGTTATTTTCCACCAGTTGTTGACGAAGCTGCTGATCCTGCACATATATTCTGTGCATCTCATGATAAACCCATTGTTCCACACGGTTGGTCGTTGCCGAAAGACCCAGAATATTTTCAAATCGTTCGGCCATTTTTTGAACTCCGTGATAGTGATGTTCCAGCATACCCTCAATCCATTTCGGATTGAAAAGCCTGGTCCGTACGCCGCGAGTAATTGAATCCTCCACTTTATCCGTTTCAACGCCTTCTCCTGTCGTATCGTGGATGATCATTTCCGCTTTGACCCCTTTAGCCGTTTCCACAGCCTTGGACAAACCGCCGAAAAATTCGTAATAATGATCCAGATCGGTAATTTCATATTCATGATTGCTGCGGATCTGGGAAACGATATCGACCGCTTTTAAGTGGTATGTCAGGATATCCGGCATCGATTTGCCTCGAAAGGACTTGGAATATACATGATGCAGGCTTTGTACATATGCTTCTCCAAGCTGCGATTCCGACTCCCAATTCTTCGTTTCGATGATTTGAATCACATTAGTCCCGTAAACACTTTCGTCCGGGCCGAAAATGCGGGCGCAGGCCAACTCCTGTGCCTCGTCGGCAGCATAGCCTTCGTTAAGCAGTAGCTCATTCAGCTCCCGGCTAAATGCTTTGAAATAATTTTCCGACTCGGGTTCGTCCAATTGGGCAAGCAGCTTGCACAGCTCATTCAAATCGTCCATTATATTCGGAAACATATCACGGAAAAATCCGCAAATATTTACAACCACATTGATCCTCGGCCGTTTTAATTCCGAAAGAGGGATGATGGCGTATTTCTTTTCAAAGGCTTCGGAAGGATTCACTACCCGTACCCCAAGATAAGCCAAAATCTGACCAACGGTCTCCCCTTGCGTCCGCGACGTTTCCAACCCCCAACAAATCAGCGCCGTGCTTTTGGGATATGATCCATGCTTCGCATAATAATGCTGTATCGCTTGTTCCGCCAGCTTCCAGCCGCGGTCATAAGCGGTTTCCGTAGGAATCAATCGGGGGTCAAACTGGTAAATGTTGTATCCCGTCGGCAAAATATCCGGATACCTGACGATATCTCCTGCCAGCTGTGCGGGGATAAACCGGCCGTTCAAGCCATCCAACATGCAGGCAATTTCTCTGGTTTCCATCGAGTCACAATAGGCCTTCATTCCAAAGGATAGAACATCGCTGCCTCGCAGCCGGTTATCTTCTTGATTGAAAAAATGGCCTGGAACAGCCGAAGTTTGCACATATTCATGAACAAGTCCCCGGACCAGCTCATCCAAAACAGGCAGAAAGGCAGTATCCTTTTCCGCCAGCAGCCGGTCATAGTCCAGACCCTGATCCTCTGCCAAAAGCCTCCGCAGCGAAGGCAAGCTTCCGCGGTCATAACGCAGGACAAAACGCATATAAGCCTCCGCTTCTTCTTCCGTATATCCCTTTCCCAGCACATGAAGACCGCGCGGGATGAGGGAGCGCTTCAACCGATAAATTTCCTGTTCAATTGCTTCCAGGTCCAGATCGGTGAAATTGGCCTGCTCCGCTTTTTCAATGATTTTCCTTTGTATTTCCGGACAACGCTCCGGCTGTGCATGTATCGCCTCGTGCCATTCATGAAACAGCTGTTCTAAATCGGAAAGCTCGCCGTATAAGTCCGATTCGATAAACGGCGGAGATTGATAGCTTAATAACGTTCCGTGAGCTCGCCGCTTGGCAATCATCGCCTCTGCGGGATTGCCTGTATAATAAAAATACAGATGCGGCAAATCCGAGATCAAGTAATCCGGCAGGCAGTCGCCCGACACCGCATTTTCCTTCCCCGGCAAAAATTCCAGGGTGCCGTGTGTTCCCACATGGATGATCACATCAGCCTGAAAAGTATTTCGCAAATAGGAATAAAAGGCGATATATTGATGATGGGGATAAAGCAAGTCATCATGATATGCTTTTTCCGGGTCTTCATGCACGCCTCGGGTCGGCTGCAAACCAATGAACACCCGATTGGACACCATTCCCGGAATTAAAAACGCATCAACCTCCGCCATGATCGTTCCGGGGGCTGAACCCCACTGCTTTTCAACCTCGCCATACCAATTTTGGTTTACCGTCTCAATAAGATAGTCGCGTAATGGATATCGAATAAAGCCGTGATAGGTATCGGCTCCCGCCCAACGACCGGAATTCACCAGCTTTCCTGCAGTAAAATGGGTTTGCAGCTCAGAGGCCGTTAAAGGTTCAACGTCATATCCATGCCGATGCATTTCTTTTAACAGGCTGGCAATCGATTCGAAGGTGTCCAAAAACGAGCCGCCGAACACATTTCCTTCTCCCGGCGGATAGTTGTAGCCGATAATGGCTACCTTGCGTTCATTCGGCTTCTTCCGCTGCAGGGCAAGCATCTTCTTGACCCGGTTCACGAGCATATCCGCCCGCTCCTCGATCAACGTCAGCCCCAGCAATTCAAGCCCCATCTCATTCTCATCGCCTGCCGAATGGAGCGCGCCGACCGGAATGATATTCGTACTTCCATCCAGTTCTGGCAGCATCATCTGAACAATGAATTCTCCCGCCTGCATGCCTGCCTGATTTTCTTGCCAGGTCTCGACTGTTCGTTTGGAAATGAAAAAAGGATGAAACACCGGAACTTTAGCATCCTTCAATATTTGCACCCCGGCTTCGGCCAAACCGCCAAGCGGACCTGCCCCGATGCGAAACGGCAAAAAATTAATAATTAACCCCAGCCGGTTCCCCAGCTCACCGATTAACAGCTTTCTTAACCGTTCGAGATCCCGGCCGGCAACACCGGAAAAGGCAACCGGAAAAAGATTTGCCTCCTGCTCCAACTTCTCCATAATCCCCGCTACGCAAGGAATGGTTTTATTTGGGTAATGATGTCCGATATACAATACTGCAACGGTAGGTTTTAGGGGATCGAATTTTTCACTGGCGAACCAGCTTGGCACATCCTCATAAAACACCAGGTCCCTGGGGTCGTAAATGGAAATATCTTTGACTATCACCGGTTGTTCGGGCTTCGGCAAATCCCGCTGATTGCCATATTCACGCAGCAATAAAAGGATTAGATTTTCTATATTGCTGTGTCCGGCATGCCGCCAATAATCCATGATCATCTGAAAGTTCTGGAAATCACGCATAGCTTGCTGCGGATCGCTGCTGCCGGGTTTTCCCCGGAAAAGCGATTTTGCGGTTTCGTAGGTGAGTGCGCCTAACCGAAGCTTTCTTTGGATTTCCTCACGGCTTGTTCCCATGGGGATAACATATCCTTTGATGTCGTCAACGGCTGATGCTAAAAAGGTGACCACTTCCCTGGGGGCGCTCATCAAGTCCAAGAATACAAGCTCCGCCTCCTGAAGCCGAGTTCTAATGTCAGCCTCTTTATCCCTGGAAACGACCTTATTGGCATCATATAGCTCCAATTCCAACAAGCCGGGATATTCGGTTTTAAATACTTGATAAACCTCTATCAGATCAGACATGGCCGGATGCGAAATGGAAATAATGACAATTTTCAAGTTCATGCATCCTCCTTCGTTATATAGAAATTTTCACGGCCTGGATAATTTCGGAAGAGGTCAATTCCGACAGCTTGTAATAAGCGGCATTCATTTCCTCGGCGATTTTCATGGCCAAGCCGAAGCTGACAAATCGGTTGCTTTCTTCGGTGTCGATCACTAACGTTTTGATGCCCAGAGCTGCAATTTGCTTTCCGGCTGCCAAAGCATCCTCAAGCGCATTTTCGCCATGGTACGGAACATTGGCCCTGCCGTCGGTGACAATGACTAAAAAAGGCAGCAATTCTTTTTGTTTTCTTTTCAGGGCGCTTATATATTGAACGCTTTTCACGAGTCCTAACGCCAGCGGGGTTTTTCCCCCGGCCGGAATTTCGGCAAGCTTCTTCTTGGCTAAAATCAGACTGCGGGTCATCGGTAAAACCAGTTCGGCCTCCTGCTTACGAAAGGCGACCAGACTGACATGATCCCGGTCGGCATAGGCGCTTTCCAGCAAAGCATAAACGGCCCCTTTTACGGCGCCCATCCGCTTGTTTGCCGTCATCGATCCGCTGGCATCCACCGCAAAAACAATACTTGTCCCGATTCGCTTCTCCCGAACCTTTTCACGGAGATCGTCCTTGAAAATCGTAATGGCTGCAGCATGCCCGGCCCTCGAGCGCTGAAACGGTGCGGCGGCGCGCAGGGTGTCCATAAACGCCAGATCCCTCACCTTGCCTTTCGGAAGGACGGCTTTTATAAATCGTCCACGCTTTAGTTTGGTACGGCTGAGGGTTCGTTTTCCCACACCCGCCCTTTGTTTTCGGTCCACCCGATGAAGCCGGAATGCGGACAGCTTAATCCCTTCTTCGATGCCGTAAAGCTGCTCATCCGCGAAACCGCTTGATTGCGATTTGCTGTCCGGATCCTGTGCTTCCGTGGAACGATCCTGCTGTGGTTGTTCTTGCTTAAGCTGATCCTGTTGAAACTGATCTTCTTGAAACTGAGCTTGTGGGGGTTGTTTTTGCTGCTCCTGTTGAGGCTGATTTTGAGAAGCGGTTTGTTTGCTTTCTTCAGTCCGATTCGGATCGCGCAAACGATGCGGCAAAACATACAAGCTTGCCGTTTGGATATCCTCTTCTGTCACATGATTTCGTCCCTCAAAGGCTGCTTTAGCTTTTCCCGTCTCGATTAGCAGCAGGTCGGCACGATGCCCTGCGCAATTGGCCTCCAAACTGATTGCAGCGGCAAGCTTCAGCATGGATTCGTCCGCTTCAATTTCAGGAAGCCGTTGTCTAGCATCAAGAATGCGCTCCCTTAGCAGCCGATCCTCCAACTCATAATTACGACAAAATTTTTCGGGATTATGCTCATACGCCAGCCGTTGTTTCATAATTTTTACACGATCTTCAACCTCCCGCTCTCCTTTGACTTCCACATATAAAGCAAAGCGGTCCAAAAATTGCGGCGGGAGCTTTCCTTCCTCCGGATTCATCGTTCCGATCATCGTAAACCTTGTCGGAATCCGGCAAGATAATCCTTCCCGCTCAATTTTCAGCACGTTCGAGCTGATAGCTTCTGCAATCACCTGCATATGCTGTTCACTTAAAAGATTCACTTCATCGATATAAAGCCACTTTCCATCGGCCTGCTGCAGCAATCCGGGTTCTACTGTTTTTTCACCTTGCCGGATCGCTTTTTCAAAATGAATGCTGCCCGCTAGCCGATCCTCCGTCACACTCACCGGGCACTCGATCAAATAGTCGGGCGCCATCAGCCGGGCGAAGGACCGGACAATCGTTGACTTGGCCGTTCCCTTTTCTCCCGCCAATAAAACGCCTTGAACGGCGGGATGAATCGCAGCAAGAATAAGTGCCTTTTTCACATGCTCCTGACCGATAATCGCCGAAAAAGGAAAATACATCATTGCACCAAAACTTCCCTTTGGTAGCTCTGATAAACATCCTGCAGCGTTTCTTCGTCAAAAGCTTTTTGCTTAAAAGGCGTGGCGGCAAGCCGGTGGGCCAGCACCATAGGAGCAACGGAAAGCATGTTTTCTTCAGTGACCTCTGTCTGTCCTTCCAAGCTGGCCAGGGCTTGCGACGTTTTGATCATTGTAATGTCGGTGCGATGCCCTTCCACTCCAAAAGCGATGGAAATCATAGCAGCCAAATAATAAAGGCGGTCAGGGATTACCATTTCGGGAAGCCTTGTTTGTGCAAGACGGATTTTTTTACGCCATGCGGCCTGTTCTTGTGCATATTCGTCTATAAATCCTTCAGGATCCTGCTCAAAACGCAGCCGGCGCTTAATGACCTCGACACGGTCGCCTGCATCTTTCTCTCCGTTAACGTCAACGGACAAGCCAAACCGGTCCAGCAGCTGCGGACGAAGCTCGCCTTCCTCCGGATTCATCGTCCCCACCAGGACAAACCGTGCGGGGTGCGAAAAAGAGATCCCTTCACGCTCCACTGTATTGCGCCCCATCGCTGCCGCATCCAGCAGCACATCGACGATATGATCATCCAGCAAATTGATTTCATCCACGTATAGAAACTGACGGTGAGCGTTCGCCAACAACCCCGGCTCGAACTTCTTTTCTCCATATTTAATGGCATGCTCTATGTCAATTGTCCCGACAACGCGGTCTTCCGTCGCACCAACAGGCAGATCGATAACCCGCATTTTCCTCTTGCCTATGGTAAAAGGAATATGATTCCGCACCATCTCCCGGCAGGTTTCGCAGTAGTTGCGCGAATCATTCGGATCGCAAAAAAACGGGCTTTCATTTATGCCTTCCTGCTCGGGCATTAAATCAGCCAGCGCACGAACCGCGGTTGATTTTGCCGTCCCTTTTTCCCCTTTGATCAATACACCGCCAATCGAAGGCATGATCACATTTAAAATCAGTGCGAGTTTCATTTGATCCTGCTTTACAATCGCTGTAAAAGGATATTGTTTTTGCATTTGCTTCATGCCCCTTTAAATAGCCAAGCCTTTCGGTATGATTAACAGCTTGTTATCCGCTTGGATTTGCCTTTCACATTCAATTCGGAACACTTTGCGCAATAACTCTGGCTCCAATACTTCGGCGGGAGTTCCTTCAGCTACAATCGTGTGCCGGTTGACAACGAATATGAAGTCTGCATATTGTCCGGCGTGGTTAAGATCATGAACGACCATAATTACCGTCATTTGCTGCGACCGATTTAATCGGCTGATCAGCTCCATAATTTCGTATTGATGAAAAACATCCAGATAAGTAGTCGGTTCATCAAGGATTAAAGTTTCCGGCTGCTGCGCAAGCGCCATTGCGATCCAGGCCCGCTGCCGTTCTCCTCCCGAAAGTGACAGCACTTTGCGGTCAGCCAGAGGGGTAAGCTGCATTTTTTCCATGGCGTCCGCGATAATTTCACGATCCTTCTTTCCGGCGGCTTGAAACATGGAGCGATGCGGTAACCGTCCGAAGGAAACGAGATCCTGGACGGTTAAGTCCGAAGGCGCCTCCGGCGATTGACTGACTACAGCCAGCTGGCGGGCCAAGGCTTTCTGCGAAAAAGATTGAACCTTCTTCCCGCTGATATAAACTGTCCCACGCATCGGTGTTAAATGCCGAGCCATTGTTTTTAACAAAGTGCTTTTGCCAGACCCGTTGGGGCCAATTATGGCATAAACTTTGCCCTTTTCGATTTTGCAGGAAACATCCTCCAGAATGATATGATTTTTTATGCCGACGGCGACCTCCTCAACCAGCAATTTAACGGTCACGTTCAAACCCTCCTTAACAGGTATAAAAAGAACGGGGCACCGAGTACCGCCATAATAATGCCGACCGGAATCTCTACGGGGGCAAAAGCTATCCTGGCCACCGTATCGCTAAAGGTAACAACAGCGACGCCCAGCAATCCTGAGGCCGGAATTAAATAACGATAGTCACTGCCGATCGTCATGCGAGCGGTATGGGGGACAATCAGCCCGACAAATCCCAAAAGCCCAACAACGCTGACCGCACTTGCAGCAAGCAACGCAGCGACGGCCGTCATGACCAAACGCGTGAGTTCAACTCGGACACCGAGCGATTTGGCCGTATCATCTCCCAGCAGCATGGCATTCATATGCTTTGCTCCAAGCAGAGCTACCGTTACACCAGCGAGCGTATAGGGGAGTACCGTCTCAAAATGAGGCCAACTTCGCGTTGACAATCCGCCGGATACCCACATTAAGGCGCCATGTACACGGTCGCTGTAGAAGATCATCAACCCGGATATGCCTGCCCCGAACAAAGCGGATACGGCTACGCCCGCCAGGATGATGCGCGTTGGCTGAATGCCGTTTTTCCAGGCGAGAAAATAAACAATAATTGCGGCGGTCATCGCCCCAAGAAAGGCAACCGGCGTCATCAAATAATCCATTGCGGGAAATAAAATAATCATGACGATCCCGGCCAGCCCCGCCCCGGAGCTGACCCCGATAATATGCGGATCAGCCAACGGGTTTTTCATCAAGCCTTGCAGCAGTGCACCCGACAAAGCCAAATTAATGCCAACTAACGCGCCGACAAGGGTTCGCGGAAAGCGAATGTTCCAAATTACACTGGAATATTCACTTTCTTCCCGCAGAAAAATCGTTCCGAACAAATCCCGAAAGGACACTTGAACCGCCCCGAAGCTGATGCTCACTGCAATTCCCGCAACGGCCAGCAGTAAAAAGATGAACAGCATCATGATGCGCCAATGAACGGACGGTTTATTCTTGAACATTTCCGTAGATTTCCGGATAAGTCAGCCTCGCCAAGTATTCGACGGACTGATCATAATGCGTTACAGGATTCACTGCGAACAAAGAAGGAGGAAGTGTGAATACTTTCCCTGCTTGAACCGCTTTAATGCTTTTCCATGCCGGATTTTCTATCAGCACCGTATTCATTTTTTGCTTAATCTCAGGTGTCATTGCGTATGACGTCAAGAAAATAATATCGGGATTTTGGGCAACAAGCTCTTCCATGCTGAACGGCGCTTTCTTCATATCTTTCGTAGTGTTCGACACCGCGACATTCTCAAACTTCAAAATATTTGCTGCTCCTCCGGCAATCGATTCTTCTAACTCAACGGCAACGTCCTGCGGGGTTACATACACGATGGCAATCCGTTTTTTCTCGTTGGGCAGCTTATCCGTAATGGCCTTTATTCTTTGATCCAAATCCTTAATTATCTGCCGCCCTGTATCCTCTTTACCGACGATCTGACTCATGGTCTGAATTCTGGCAATGCATTCTTCATAGGTATCGATTTTGAAAATGACGACAGGGATCTTGTTCTGCTCCAAAATCGTAACGAATCGTTCATGCAGTCCGATTTGACCGATCACCAGGTCGGGCTTTAGAGAGATTAATTTCTCAATGTTGATATTGGCCAAATGACCGACCTGTTCCAGGTCTTCCGCTTCCTTATTGATGGCAACCCCGGAATCGCCCATGCGCGCACTGGCTTTTCCGCCAACGTCGTAGAGTAAATTCAAAAGCGTCGGGGTCAGCGGAACAATTTTTTCAGGCGGCTTGCGAAGATTAACTGTACGTTTTAAATCATCTTGAATTTGAATCGCGGATGTCTCCGCATTACTTGCTGCATTGGATGATGCTTCTGAAGTGCTTGCTGCATCCGTAGATACTCCGGCGGTTGTTCCCGCATTAGAGACTTCTTTTGGACCGCAGGCGCTAACGGAAAATACCAAAAGAATGACGCTTATTATTAGACCAAATTTTCTTAAATTCACTAACCTCTCCACTCCTCGTTAAATTAAGTTACAGTTGGAATCTTCATTCCGTTTTAATTATAAGTGAAATATGCGTAACCCAGGTTGACTCAAAAGAGCTAAAATCAGTGAATAAATTTTGAACATGAAATCGGAATGTGGATAACTCAAGACTGTGGATAACTCGTCATTGTCTCTGGAATCCCCGTTTCGATGCAGGTTTTGGGACGGGACTTCG
>PJTQ01000893.1_pt1 | contig 11649 bp, 9 predicted proteins | sample 1512231 | NCBI WGS metagenome assembly PJTQ01 (sample SAMN08177688, study PRJNA422409) | Soil metagenome, whole genome shotgun sequencing project. | isolation source: Soil (3) enriched on wood chips | place: USA: Madison | collected 2015-01-15 | reverse complement strand
CAGGGTATAACAGCGCGCTTTCCCATCCAAGGGAATCACATCTCCGGAAAAACGGGGATCAGGAAGGACTGCAACAACGTGGCTGTCAAGAAAACCGTGAAGAAGGCCGCCAAGGCCGCCAAGAAGGCCGTCAGGCCCGCCGCAAGGAAGTCTGCCGCGAAGCCTGCCGCCAGGAAACCCACCGCGAAGAAGGCCGCAGCCGGGAAGGCTGCGCCGAAAAAGGCCGTTTCGAAGAAGGCCGCGCCCGCCAAGACCGCCGTGAAGAAGAAGGCGGCGCCGAAGAAGGCCGCCGTGAAGTCGGCGCCCGCCAGGAAGAAACCCGCCGCCAAGCCGGTGAAGAAGGCCGCAAAGGTGGCCAAGCCGGCGCCGGCCAAGGCCGCCGCGAAGAAGGTGCCGGTGAAGAAGGCCCCGGCGAAGAAGGCCGCAAAGCCGGTCGCCAAGACCGCGACGGTGGCCAGGAAGGTCGCCAAGGCCCCGGCGCCCAAGGCGAAAAAGCAGGCGACGCCCGCCAAGAGTGTCGCCGCGGCCAAGCCGCAGAAGGCGGGAGCCGCCAAGCCGGCGACGCCGGTCCGCTCGCCGTTCGCGCCGCGTCCGGTGGGCAAGGTCGCCGTTGCCGTGGTGTCCAGGGCACCGGCGCCGCGGGCGAAGACCAAGTACAAGGTCGTGCCCCACAAAACCGACGAGGCCACCGGCCGTCCGATCCTGCCGAAGGACTATCGCCCGGGCGCGGACGAGGAATACATGAGCGCGCTGCAGCTCGAGTACTTCCGCCAACGCCTGCTCGACTGGCGCGCGGACCTGGTCGAGGAATCCAAGCAGACCATCGAGAACCTCAAGGACGAAGTGCGCGACGTCGGCGACGAGGCCGAGCGCGCTACCCGCGAAACCGAGAACTCGCTGGAATTGCGCACCCGCGACCGCTACCGCAAGCTGATCGGCAAGATCGACAGCACGCTCAAGCGGGTGGATTCCGGCGAGTACGGCTACAGCGTCGATTCTGGCGAGGAGATCGGCCTGGACCGCCTAGAAGCCCGCCTCACCGCCGAGCGCACCATCGACGAACAGGAACGTTGGGAGCATCTGCAGAAGCAGATCGGCGACTGACCGGCGCAGGTTGCGCTCCGGCTTCCACGAGAAACCCGGCTTCGGCCGGGTTTTTTTTGGCCCTTCTCCCAATCGAGGGAACTGGCCCCCGGTTCCCGGCAAACGACCTCTGCAAAAAACGGCGCGTCATCCCGAAAACGGCCCGTCATCCCGAGCGCAGCGAGGGATCTGTTGTTGCCCCCAGCAGATCCCTCGCTGCGCTCGGGATGACACCCCCTGACACCGCCTGCGGCCGCTTGCCGGGCTCCGGTCCCCTTAGTTGGGAGAAGAACCTTTTTTCGGCCGTGCGGGGTTGCGGCAGCCCCGGGCCGCCCGGTCGGCTGCCGGCGGACGTGCGGAACGACCGTCGCGCGGTGGTGACAGCCGGGGGGCCGGAGGTACATCCTGCACGCTTGCGCCGGGAGCATGGGGGCTGCGATGAACCGGGATCCGGACAGGCGTGCCTACGCCTTCGCGATCGGCGGGGGCGTGTTGTTGTGGCTGGCGACGATGGCGGTCGGCGGGACGCGCGAAGCCTGGGATTCCGGCCTGTACTGGGTAGCCACCTATCCGCTCTCGATCCTGCTTGCCGCCTGGCTCGGCTACGAGTTCCCCCGCATGGCGTGGCGCTGGGGCCTGGTGATCATGCTCGCGCAGGCGGTGACGCTCGCCGCGACCGCCGCCGATTTCAGCATGCTCCCGCTGGGCCTCATCGTGTTTTCGATCCTCGCCCTGCCGCTGGTCGCGGCCGGGGTGCTGGGGGCGTGGTGGCGTCGCCGCGAGTCGCGCTGACCGGCAGGATCTTCGAAGCGCTTCGTCCCCGGTTCCCGGCCTCCAGCCGCCGGATCACTGCAGTTCGCGCAGGTCCAGCCGCCGCAACTTCGGCGCGCGCCAGCTGGTGGCGCCGACCACGCCCAGGGTGACGCAGCCGCCCAGCACCACGGCCGGCACCAGGCCGAGCAGGCGCGCCATCGAGCCGGCATAGAACGCGCCGAGCTCGTTCGACGAGCCGATGAACAGCCCGTTGATCGACGACACCCGCCCGCGCATCGCGTCGGGCGTGGCCAGCTGCAGGATGGTCGTGCGCAGCACCACCGACACGCCGTCGCACATGCCCGACAGCATCAGCAGGAAGGCCGACAGCCAGAACTGCGTCGACAGGCCGAAGCCGATGATGCACAGACCGAATCCGGCAACGGCGCACAGCAGTATCCGGCCGGCGTTGCGCTGCACCGGATGGCGCGACAGCCACACGCCCATCGCCACCGCGCCCATCGCGGGCGCGCCGCGCAGGATGCCAAGGCCCTCCGGCCCGTAGTGCAGGATTTCCTTGATGAAGGCCGGCGCCAGCGAGATCGCACCGCCGAACAGCACCGCGAACATGTCCAGCGCCAGCGCGCCGAGCAGGATTTGATGGCCGAACACGAAGCGCGCGCCCTCGGCGATGCTGGCGAAGATCGGCGCCCGCTGCAGCTGTCGCGGCGGCTCGGTCACTCGCAGCCGGGCGACCGCGATCGACGCGCCGATCGCGAACACCGCCGCGATGGCATACGCCACGTGCTTGCCCGCGCTGCCGACCAAGACGCCGCCGATTGCCGGGCCGACCACCAGCCCGGCCTGGAACACGATGCTGCCCAGGCTGGCGCCGTGCCCGAACTGTTCGCGCGGCAGCACGCGCGCGAACAGCGCGTTGTAGACCGGACCGAGGAAGGCACGTACCCCGCCCGTCACCGCGATCGAGGCGTAGATCAGCCCCACCCCGCGGCCATCGCCCAGCCAGCCGACGGTGATCGCCGCGAGCAGCAGCGGGGTGGTTGCCAGCCCCAGGCACGCGACCATGCCGAGCTTGCGCCGCGGCAGGTGGTCGACCAGGTAACCGGCGAACGGCGCCACGCAAAAGTACGGCAGCACCTCGGCCAGGCCGATCAACCCGAGCATCCACGGATTGCGGGTCAGCTCGTAGACGTGCCAGCCGACCGTCACCGCCACCATCTGGTACGACAGGATCGAACAGAGGCGATACGCCATCAGCGCGCGGAACCCGCGGTTGCGCAGCGGCGAAGGCGGGGCCTGGTCCGCCGGCGGCGACCCGCTGGTGTTCACGCAGCGCGCTGGGCCGTGTCGCGGATGAAGGCGAGTAGCGCGGCCAGGCCGTTGCTGCGGGTCGGGGAGAGATGCTTGGCCAGGCCGATGTCGGCGATGTAGTCGGCCTGCGTGTCGAGGATCTCGCGCGCGCTGCGTCCGGAATAGACGCGCAGGGCGAGGTAGATCAGGCCCGAGACGATGGCCGAATCGCTGACCGCGGCGAAGTCCAGCCGCCTTGCGTCACCCGACGGCACGATCCACACCATCGACTGGCAGCCGTGCAGCCGGTGTTCCTCGCGCTTCCACGCATCGGGGAAGGGCGGCAGCTTGCGGCCCAGGTCGATCAGGTACTGGTAGCGCTCGGACCAGTCGCCGAAGAAGCCGAACTCCTCCTTGATGGCCTGCTGGGCATCGGTGGCGGTGGGTTCGAGGGGGAAGGGGGTGTCGGTCAATGGTTTCATGCCCGGGAGGGCGAGATGGAGCAGGGTGACTATTGTCGCAGAAGGACCTTGTGGGAGCGGCTTCAGCCGCGAGCTTTTCGGCATGGCCGAGGAGAGCTCGCGGCTTCCGCCGCTCCTACGAGAGCGTGGGTGCACATCGACGGCTATGGGCTGCCGCGCTTCCAGCGCACGCCCTGCGGCGTGTCCTCGAGCACGATGCCCTCGGCTGCGAGCTGGTCGCGGATGGCATCGGCACGCGCGAAGTCGCGGGCCTGCTTGGCGGCTGCGCGTTCGTCGATCAGCGTCTGGATGCGGGCGTCGTCGTCGCCGGACGCGCCGCGGCCGAACCAGTCGGCCGGTGATTGCTGCAGCAAGCCGAGCGCCAAGCCGCCGCCGAGCAGTTGCGACTTCAGCCGGCGGCGCTCGCTGTCATCGGTCGCTTTGCGCGCGGCCGTGGCGATCGCGGCGATTTCTGCCAGCGCCTGCGGCGTGTTGAGGTCGTCGTCGAGCGCGGATTCGATCGCGGCCGGAATATCCGGCGTTGCATCCACGACGGCCAGGTCGCGCAATGTGCCGTACAACCGGTCCAACGTGCGCACCGACTGCTCGATCAGCGCCGGCGACCAGTCCAGCGGCTGCCGGTAGTGCGCCGACAGCAGTGCATGGCGCAGCGCTTCGGGTGGGTGCCTGCGCACCAGGTCGTGGATCTTCTCGATGTTGCCCAGCGACTTGCTCATCTTCGCGCCGGCGAAGTTGAGCATGCCGTTGTGCAGCCAGAAGCGGGCGAAGGTGCGGCCGCCGTGCGCGCACTCGCTCTGCGCGATCTCGTTTTCGTGGTGCGGGAACTGCAGGTCGACGCCGCCGGCATGGATGTCGATGGTCTCGCCCAGGTGCGCGGCGGCCATCGCCGAGCATTCGATGTGCCAGCCCGGCCTGCCCCGGCCCCAGGGCGCGTCCCAGCCGGGCAGTTCGGGCGGGGAGGGCTTCCACAGCACGAAATCCCCCGGGTCGCGCTTGTACGGCGCGACTTCGACCCGCGCGCCGGCCAGCATGTCCTCGGGATCGCGGCGCGAGAGCTTGCCGTAGCCGGTAAAACTGGCCACCGAGAACAGCACGTGGCCTTCGGCCGCGTAGGCATGGCCGGAGGCGACCAGCCGCTCGATCATCGCGATGATCTGCGCGATGTGCGCGGTGGCTTCGGGTTCGATGTCCGGCGGCGCGACGCCCAGCGCCGCCATGTCCTCGCGGTAGGCGGCGGCGAAGCGATCGGTGATCGTGGCAATCGGCACGCCAAGCTCGGCCGCGGCGGCGTTGATCTTGTCGTCGACGTCGGTGATGTTGCGCGCGTAGTTCAACGCGCCGTACCGCCGCCGCAGCAGGTCGGCCAGGACCCCGAACACCACCGGCCCGCGCGCGTTGCCGATGTGCACGTAGTTGTAGACCGTCGGCCCGCACACGTACATGGTCGGGCAGGACGGTTCGAGCGGGGAGAAAGTCTCCACCCGGCGGGTCAGGTTGTTGTGCAGGCGCAGGCTCATCGCGGCCGATCGCGGGGACGGCCTGCGATTCTACCGGCCGGACCCTGCCCACGACAGCCGGGATTCAGCCCCTTTTGGCGGGGGACCTCTACACTGCAGGCCGGTCCGGTGGGTGTCCCTGTCCAGAGATGCTGCGAATCCGCACGTTGTTTCCGCTCCTGCATGCAACGCTCCTGCTGGTGGTCATGGCCGCCATGTCGGCGCATGCACAGCAGACGGTGATCCAGATCGAGAACGTGCGAACCGAATATGCCCGCGTGCTGCGCGCCCAGCCGGTCTACCAGACCCTGCGCGCGACCGCGATGGTGGAAGAGTGCGAGGACGGCGCCGCGGGCGGGGATGGCGAGCCAAGGCGGGGCCTGGCGCGGGTGGTCGGCGCGGTGAAGGACGCGCTGACGCCCGGATCCGATGCCAAGGGCAGGGAAGAGGACGACGAGGGGGCCGAGGCGGCCGAGGCCCAGCCACGCGAAGGCTGCCAGCTTGTCCCGACCGAACGCGAGTTCCGGCGACCGATCGCCTACGACGTCGACTACGTCCACCACGGCGTGAAGTATCGCTCGCGCATGCCCTACGACCCGGGCAACCGGCTGCGGGTCCGGGTGTCGGTCACCCCGATCGTTTCCGACGCCGACAGGCCCTGAGGTGCTTGCGGGGTCCGGCGCGGCGTGCGACGATGCCGCTCCGATGCGCAACGCCACCGCCACCGCCACCGCCACCGCCTGTGTCCTGACCTCCGCCCGCATGGCGGCGGGCATGACCTCGCGCGCGCGCCGACCGGAAGCCCGACTCGCTGGGTAGCCGGAACCTGCCGCTATTGGAGTTCCAAGACAGACCCGGCCCTCGCGCTGGGTTTTTTCGTTTCCGGGCCGGAGAAAAGGCCCGTCCCGCCCCACCACCTCCGTGAATCCCGCCATCATGACCAGGCATTTCCTCAATACCCAGGACTGGACCCGCGCCGAACTCGACGCGGTGCTCGCGCAGGCCGCGCGGTTCAAGCACAACCCGGCCGGCGACGCGCTCAAGGGCAAGTCGATCGCGCTGGTGTTCTTCAACCCCTCGCTGCGCACGCGCACCAGCTTCGAACTGGGCGCCTTCCAGCTCGGCGGCCATGCGGTGGTGCTGCAGCCGGGCAAGGATGCCTGGCCGATCGAATTCGACCTGGGCACGGTGATGGACGGCGAGGCCGAGGAGCACATCGCCGAGGTGGCGAAGGTGCTCAGCCGCTATGTCGACATGATCGGCGTGCGCGCGTTCCCGAAGTTCGTCGACTGGTCGCTCGACCGCCAGGACCGCGTGCTGCAGGGCTTCGCGAAGTACGCGACGGTACCGGTGGTCAACATGGAGACGATCACCCACCCGTGCCAGGAACTGGCGCACGTGCTGGCGCTGCAGGAGCGCTTCATGAACCGCGACCCCGGATCAAGTCCGGGGCAGGTTCTGCGCGGGAAGAAGTACGTCCTCACCTGGACCTATCACACCAAGGCGCTCAACACCGCGGTCGCCAACTCCGCGCTGACCATCGCCACCCGTATGGGCATGGACGTGACCCTGCTGTGCCCCACGCCCGAGTACGTGCTCGACGAACGCTACATGGGCTGGGCCGCGGCCAACGTGGCCGAAAGCGGCGGTTCGCTGCAGGTCAGCCACGACATCGACAGCGCCTATGCCGGCGCCGACATCGTCTACGCCAAGAGCTGGGGCGCACTGCCGTACTTCGGCAACTGGGAGGCCGAGAAGCCGATCCGCGACCAGTACCGGCACTTCATCGTCGACGAGGCCAAGATGGCGCTGACCAACGCCGCCGCCTTCAGCCACTGCCTGCCCCTGCGCCGCAACGTCAAGGCGAGCGACGCGGTGATGGATTCGCCGGACTGCATCGCGATCGAGGAAGCGGAGAACCGCCTGCACGTGCAGAAGGCGGTGATGGCGGCGCTTGCTGCGCGCGCCGGGATTGGGGATTAGGGATTCGGGATTAGAAAGCAGACAGCCCTTCACCTTCAAGGAACCGCAACCATGACCACTCCCGATCCCCGATCCCCAATCCCCGATCCCGGTTCCAACGACATCGTCCTCGCCTTCTCCGGCGGCCTGGACACCAGCTTCTGCGTGCCGTGGCTGCAGGAGCGCGGCTGGGCGGTGCACACGGTGTTCGCCGATACCGGCGGTGTCGATGCCGAAGAGCGTCGCGCCATCGAGGCGCGCGCTGCGGAACTGGGCGTTGCCAGCCACGTCACCATCGATGGCGGGCCGGCGATCTGGGCGGGCTTCGTCAAACCGTTCGTATGGGCGGGCGAGGGCTACCAGGGCCAGTATCCGCTGCTGGTGTCGGACCGCTACCTGATCGTCGACGCGGCGCTCGCGCGTGCCCGCGACCTGGGGACGAATGCCATCGCCCATGGCTGCACCGGCATGGGCAACGACCAGGTGCGCTTCGACCTGGCGGTGAAAGCCAGCGGCGACTACCGCATCGTCGCGCCGATCCGCGAAATCCAGAAGGAACACACCCAGACCCGCGCCTACGAACAGCAGTACCTGGAAACACGCGGCTTCGGCGTGCACGCGAAGCAGAAGGCCTACACGATCAACGAGAACCTGCTGGGCCTGACCATGTCCGGCGGCGAGATCGACCGCTGGGAAGCGCCGGGCGAGGGTGCGCGCGGCTGGTGCGCGCCGCGCAGCGCCTGGCCGGCCGAGCCGCTGCGCGTGACGCTGCGCTTCGTCCAGGGCGAGGCCGTCGCGCTGGACGGCAAGCCGATGCCGGGCCACGCGTTGCTGGCAAGGCTCAATACGCTGTTCGCGCAGTACGGCGTGGGCCGCGGGCTGTACACCGGCGACACCACCATCGGCCTGAAGGGCCGGATCGTGTTCGAGGCACCGGGGCTGGCGGCGCTGCTCGCCGCGCATCGCGCGCTGGAGGAGGCGGTGCTGAGCAAGCAGCAGAACCGCTTCAAGCCGGAGGTGGCGCGCAAATGGGTGGAGCTGGTGTACGAGGGCTTCTTCCACGACCCGCTGAAGACCGACCTGGAAGCCTTCCTGGCGTCGTCGCAGCAGACCGTCAGCGGCGAGGTGGTGCTGGAAACCAGCGGCGGCCGCGTCGATGCCGTGGCCGTGGCGTCCCCGCACATCCTCAACGCCAGCGGCGCGACCTACGCGCAGTCGGCGGACTGGGGCGTGCAGGAGGCGGAAGGGTTCATCCAGCTGTTCGGGATGAGCAGCACGCTGTGGGCGCAGGTCAACCGCAAGTAGATTCTCCCCTGCGGAGGCAGGGGAGGGCTGGGGAGGGGTGTCTTTCGGATCAACCCGAACCGTGGGCACCCCCTCCCAGCCTCCCCCCTGCCTTCGCAGGGGGAGGAGCAACAGCAAGAACTCGCGGCTTCCGCCGCTCCTACAGATCATCGAACACCAAGACAACGACATGCTCGACCAGGTTCTCCAACATCTCACCGCGCTGGTGTCGTTCGACACCCGCAACCCGCCGCGCCGGATCGGTGTCGGCGGCATCTTCGACTACCTGCGCGTGCAGCTGCCGGACTTCCGGGTCGAGGTGATCGACCACGGCGACGGCGCGGTTTCGCTGTTCGCCGTGCGCGGCACGCCGGAGGTGCTGTTCAACGTGCACCTGGACACCGTGCCGTCGTCGCCGGGCTGGACCGCCGATCCGCTCACGCTGCGCGTCACCCGCAGCCGCGCGATCGGACTGGGTGCCTGCGACATCAAGGGTGCGGCGGCCTGCCTGGTCGCCGCGGCGCGGGCGACGCGCGGCGATGCGGCGTTCCTGTTCGGCAGCGACGAGGAGGCCAACGACGCGCGCTGCATCGAGGCATTCCTCAAGCGCGCGCACGGTTTTTCGAATGTCGTGGTGGCCGAGCCGACCAGCGGCGAAGCGGTGCTTGCGCATCGCGGCATCAGTTCGGTCCAACTGCGCTTCAAGGGCCAGGCCGGGCACGCCTCGGGCGCGGAGGCGATGGAGGCCAACGCGCTGCACCAGGCCATGCGCTGGGGTGCGCGTGCGCTGGAGTTCGTGCAGGGCGAATCGCATCGCCGTTTCGGCGGGCTGACCGGTCTGCGTTTCAACATCGGTCGCGTCGAGGGTGGGATCAAGGCCAACGTGATCGCGCCGGAGGCGCAGGTGCGCTTCGGCTTCCGCCCGCTGCCGTCGCACGACATCGACGAGCTGCACACGCGCTTCGGCGGTTTTGCCGAAGCCGGGGTTCTGGAGCGCTACGAGGAAACCTTCCGCGGGCCGCCGCTGCCCGCCGGCGACGTGGCCGCGGCCGAGGAGCGCCGGCTGGCCGCGCGCGACCTGGCGGACGCGCTGGGGCTGCCGATCGGCAATGCGGTCGATTTCTGGACCGAGGCGTCGCTGTTCTCCGCCGCCGGATTCGATGCGCTGGTCTGCGGCCCCGGCAACATCGCCCAGGCCCACACCGCCGACGAATGGGTATCGCTGTCGGAGCTGCAGGACTACGCAGAAGCCGTGCAACGCATCATCGCCAACAACAGCAGGGCAACCGCATGAACCCGTGGGAGCGGCTTCAGCCGCGAGCTTTGGACCGGGCGCCTTTCCCTGCGAAGGCAGGGGCCGAAGAACAGCTCGCGGCTGAAGCCGCTCCCATCAGGGCAGAAGCAGCAAGGACCGGAACGCACATGCAATCCAACCGCCAGACCCGCCAGACCATCGTCCGCCTGCTGTCTGGCATGGGCAGCACGAAGGAAATCAACCAGTACCTCAAGCGCTTCTCGCAGCTGGACGCGGCGCGCTTTGCCGTGGTCAAGGTCGGTGGTGCGATCCTGCGCGACGAACTGGACGCATTGGTGTCGTCGCTGGCCTTCCTGCAGCAGGTCGGTCTGACCCCGATCGTCGTCCACGGCGCCGGACCGCAGCTGGACGCGGCGATGCAGGCGGCGGGGATCGAGAAGAAGGTCGTCGACAACCTGCGCCGCACCGATGCCGCGGTGCTGGCGGTGGTACGGCGCGTGTTGCGGCAGGAGAACCTGCGCCTGGTCGAGGCGCTGCAGGCCGAGGGCGTGCGCGCGACGTCGATCCAGTCCGGCGTGTTCGAAGCCGCCTTCCTCGACCGCGACCGGTACGGCCTGGTCGGGCGCGTCGCAGCCGTCGACACCGACGGCATCCATGCCGCGATCAAGGTGGGCTCGATCCCGGTGATCGCCTCGCTGGGCGAAACCGCCGATGGCCAGATCGTCAACGTCAACGCCGACTGGGCCGCCAACGAGTTGATCAAGACGCTGCGGCCCTACAAGATCGTGTTCCTGACCGGCACCGGCGGCCTGCTCGACGGCGACGGCAAGGTGATCGACTCGATCAACCTGAGCACCGAATACGACGAGCTGCTGGCACAATCGTGGCTGCATTCGGGCATGCGGGTGAAGATCGAGCAGATCCACGACCTGCTGATGGCGCTGCCACCGTCCTCGTCGGTGTCGATCACCCGGCCGGCGGAACTGGCCAAGGAACTGTTCACCCACAAGGGCTCCGGCACGCTGGTGCGGCGCGGCGAGCGGGTGTTGCGCGCAGGACGTTGGGACGAACTCGACCTGCCGCGCCTGCGTGAACTGATCGAATCGGCCTTCGGCCGCCGGCTGGTCGACGACTATTTCGAACACACGCCGCTGCTGCGCGCCTACGTGAGCGAGCATTACCGCACCGCGGTGATCCTCACCGAGGTCGACGGCGTGCCGTACCTGGACAAGTTCGCCGTGCTCGACGACGCCCAGGGCGAGGGCCTCGGGCGCGCGGTGTGGCAGGTGATGCGCGACGAAACGCCGCGCCTGTTCTGGCGCTCGCGCCATCACAATGCGGTCAACATCTTCTACTACGCAGAGTCCGACGGCTGCTACAAACAGGACAAGTGGAAGGCGTTCTGGTACGGACTGGACGGCTTCGCCGAGATCGAACGTGCGGTGGCGCACTGCGCCGTGCGCGAACCGACCTTGCGGGATTGACCGATGCACGCAAGCGAACACGCCTGGAACACTCCGCCGCGCCTCGCCGGGCGCCACGCCACGGTCGAGCCGCTGTCGCCCGCGCACGCCGACGGCCTGCGCGCCGCGCTCGGCGACGGTGAGCTGTCGCGCTGCTGGTACACCAACGTGCCGGCACCACACGACGCTGCGGCGTACATCGATGCCGCGCTGGAAAAGCAGGCGCGCGGGCGCTCCTGGGCATTCGCGGTGCTTGATGCGGGCGGGGAGGTGGTCGGCAGCACCCGCTACTACGACATGGATGCGGCCATTCCACGGCTCCAGGTCGGCTATACCTTCTACGCACCGCGCGTGCAGCGCACCGGCGTCAATACCGAGGCCAAGCTGCTGCTGCTCGGGCATGCGTTCGAAGCGCTGGGCTGCATCTGCGTGGGTTTCGAGACCAGCAGCTTCAACCAGCGCTCGCGCGCGGCGATCGCGCGGCTGGGCGCGAAGCAGGACGGCATCCTGCGTAGCCACCGCCGCCACGCCGACGGCAGCGTGCGTGACACGGTGGCATT
>PJTQ01000892.1_pt1 | contig 11650 bp, 9 predicted proteins | sample 1512231 | NCBI WGS metagenome assembly PJTQ01 (sample SAMN08177688, study PRJNA422409) | Soil metagenome, whole genome shotgun sequencing project. | isolation source: Soil (3) enriched on wood chips | place: USA: Madison | collected 2015-01-15 | reverse complement strand
GATCCGCGCCGCCTGATCCGGCGCGCATGCCGGCCCCCGGCGGGCCGGCATGCTCCCATGGAGAGCAGTCAATGCATGTGCTGACCCGGCTGACGGGAGGCGTGATGGCCGTGTGCAAGGCGGCCATGCTCGTCGCCTTCGTCGCCATGATGGCCCTGACCCTGTTCCAGGTCGTCAACCGCTACCTCATCGGCCTGCCCGTCTTCTGGACGGAGGAGCTGATCGTCTTCCTGCTCGTCTGGTCCGCCATGCTCGGCATGCCGGTGCAGCTGTGGGAGCATCAGGACATCGTCGTCGATTTCCTCATCCTGCCGAGCGAGACCTTCGAGACCGTCAAGCGCTGGGTGGCGACGATCGCCTCCATCGTCTTCTGCGCGGTGCTCGCCTGGAGCGGCTGGGAGTTCGCCATCCGCGGCTGGTCCGTGATCTCGCCGACCATGGGCCTCGCGCGGTTCTGGTTCTTCATTCCCATCTCGCTTTGTGCCGCCCTGTCGATCCTGGCTCTCAGCCTGCGCGCCAGGGGCCCGAGCGCCGGAGGCTTCGACTGATGGTTCTCACCCTCGTCGTCTCGCTCGTCATCCTCATCTGCCTCGGCATGCCGATCGCCTTCTCCATGGGGCTGGCCGCCGTCATCGCGCTCGCCCTCGACGGCGGCGTGCCCATGCTCGTGCTGCCCCAGAAGATGTATTCCTCGCTGGACAGCTTCCCGCTGCTGGCCATTCCGCTCTTCATCCTCGCCGGCGCGCTGATGAACATCTCCGGCATCACCGACAAGCTCGTCGTGCTGTCGCGCGCGCTGGTCGGCCATCTGCGCGGCGGGCTGGGGCAGGTGACGGTGCTCACCAGCGTGCTGTTCTCGACGATTTCGGGCTCGGCCGCCGCCTCGGTCGCCGCCGTCGGCGGCATGATGATCCCGCAGATGAAGCAGGACGGCTACCGTGCCGAGGATGCCGCCATCATCACCGCCTCGGCGGCCATTCTCGGCCCCGTCATCCCGCCCAGCGTGGTGATGGTGATCTACGGCTCGATGACCGGCCTGTCGATCGGAACGCTGTTCCTCGCCGGCATCGGCCCGGGCCTGCTGATCGCCGTGGTGCTGATGATCGGCGTCTACATCCTCGGCTCGCGCGCCGGCATCCGCAAATATGCGCGCGCCGGCCTGCGCGACATCGCCGGTGCGACGCTGCGCGCCGTGCCCGCCCTCATCATGCCCGGCATCATCGTCGGCGGCATCGTCTCGGGCATCTTCACCGCCACCGAGGCCGGCGTCATCGCCGTCGCCTATGCCGCCATCTACGCGATGTTCATCAAGCGCGCGCCGCTGTCGGTCATCGCTTCCAATGTGAGCTCGGCGGCGGTCGTCTCCTCCAGCATCCTCGTCATCCTCGGCGGCGCCGCCCTGTTCGGCTGGATCGTCGCGCGCGAGGGCCTGCCGGTGCTGATCGCCGCTTGGCTGCAATCGGTCACCGGCGACCCCGTGATGGCGCTGACGCTGATCGTTCTCGTGCTGCTCGCCGTGGGCATCTTCATCGAGCCGATCCCGGCCCTCATCATGCTGGTGCCGGTGCTCCAGCCCATCGCCGACGCCTACGGCTTCAATCCCTATCACTTCGCCGTCATCGTCACCTTCGGACTGCTGCTCGGCTCGCTGACGCCGCCCGTCGCGGTGCTCGTGCTGATCAGCAGCAAGATCGCCAACGTTCCCGTCAACCGCACCAACCGCCCGCTCATCCCGATGTTCGGCGTGCTCGTCGCGGTCCTCTTCGTGCTGGCCTATGTGCCGTTCGTTTCCCTGTCCTTCCCGATGATTTTCGGCGCCTGAACCCCGAGAAAGACCAATGAGCAAGATTACCGAGGTCGACGTCATTCCCTTCAAGTTCGCCGTCGACGATCTGTCGCTGGGCGGCAACCGCGCGATGGGCGTCTCCAATGTCGTCTACGAGAAGGGCGCGCGCTTCGACGTCATGCGCTACGCCGTCACCATCCGCACCGACGACGGCCTCGAGGGCCGCTACGTGACGCACTGGGTCGGCACGCAGTCGGCCCTCGGCCAGACGCTGATGCTGGCGCCGACGCTGCTCGGGCGCAATCCCGAGCATCGCGAGGCCATCTACGACGATCTGAAGCGCGAGGCGCGCGCCTACGACCATATGGGCCACGGCCCGCTCGACATCGCCCTGTGGGATCTCCACGGCCGGCGCTACGGCGCCTCGGTGGCGAGCCTGCTCGGCGGCTATCGCGAGCGCCTGCCGACCTATGCCAGCACCCATCACGGCCAGGACCTGCCCGGCGGGCTCGACAGCATCGAGGCCTTCGGCGAGTTCGCCCTCGACTGTCGCGAGCGCGGCATGCCGGGCTTCAAGATCCATGGCTGGCACGACGGCGACAGGAAGCGCGAGGCCGCCGTCATCGGCGCGGTGCGCCGGGCCGTGGGCGCCGACATGGAGATAATGGTCGATCCGGGCTGCGAGCTGCGCACCTGGGCCGACGCGCTCTATGTCGGGCGCGCCTGCGACGACAATGCATGCTTCTGGTACGAGGACCCCTACCGCGACGCCGCCACCTCGGTCATCGGCCAGAAGATGCTGCGCGACAAGCTGAGGACGCCGCTGCTGGTCTCCGAGCACATCCGCGGGCCCGAGCAGAAGGCCGCCTTCGCCCTGGCCGGCGGCTGCGACATGATCCATACCGATCCCGAATACGATCTCGGCATCACCGGCACCATGAAGATCGCCCATTTCGCCGAATCGATCGGCATGGACGTCCAGGTGCATGCCTGCGGGCCGGCCCACCGGGCGGTCGTCTCGGCCATGCGCAACACCCATTTCTACGAGATGGCGCTGGTCGGCCCCGGCATGCCCAACCTCATCCCGCCGGTCTATCGCTGCGGCTATGATGACCAGCTGAGCGGCGTCGATGCGGCCGGCACCGTGCCCGTCCCCACCGGCCCCGGCCTCGGCGTCGACTATGACTGGGACTTCGTTCTGGCCAACCGCCTCGCCCTGCACGAGTTCCGGCTCGACTGAGCGCCCTCAGGCGTCGCTGGCGCAATCCCGTCTGGCGCCATGCCGATGGCAGCTTTGCCGAATGGTGATCAGGCGGTCGGGCGCAGCGTCATCGCCAGCGTCAGTGTGTCCCCCGGCGCCAGCACCTGCGGGCGGGCCACATGCGGGCCGTCCATGTTGTGCGCATCGACGGTGTGGCTGACCGGCTCGACCGACACATAGTCGGCCGCCGCCGAGGGCGAATAGACCATGGCCGTGCCGAGCGGCGCGCGCGCCGTGATCTCGACCGCGAGGCCCATCTCCGGCCAGTCGATCCGCGCCCGGCCGTTCCAGCCGGTGAAGGCCGCGTTGATCCAGTCCGCCGGCAGCGCCCGCCCGGCGCTGAAATCCCATTCCGGATGGCGCGCCAGCGGCTCCCAGCGCTCGGGCAGATGGTCGGCCCGCTCCGTCCACACCCCATCCGCGCGCAGCGTCAGCCGCGTCACCGGCGTGCGCACGAACCAGGGGTGGAAGCCGCCGCCAAAGGGCAGGGCGATCGTCGCCCGGTTGGTCAGCGTCAGCGTCGCCGTCAGCGTGCTGCCCGCCAGCCCGTAGACGAGCCGCGCGGCGTAGCGGAACGGCCCCGGCCCGTCGGCCGCCAGCCCCAGCGTCGCGCGCGTCGCGGTCGCTTCGGCCACGTGCCAGGGCAGGGCGAAACCATTGCCGTGGTTCGGATAGGGCTCGCCGGCAATGTTCGGCGCCAGGGCATGGAAGTGCCCGTCCTGGGTGAAGCCGCCCCCCGAGATGCGATTGGCCCACGGCGCGAGGACGTTGCAGCCGAGCCTGAACGGTCCCGTCCGGGTCGGGTCGGGCGCCGTCTGGAAAATGGGCAGGGCGATGCCGTCCACAATGACATCGTACCGCGACACCCCGCCCCCTTCATCTGGGAGAAGGTCGAGGCTTGCCGTTGCCGTTTCGAGCCGGATCATGTCGTCTCCATGCCGAATTGACGATATGACATAACGAAGTTAATTGTCATACATATTCGGCCCGCTCCGGCGTGATCGGGCCCGCGCAAAAGACCATATGTTCGCCGAACATTGGCGAAAAATCAGCGAGGGAGGAGGCAATGGCGATCGTCGCCCGTGACAATTATTGGGTGCTCGAGAGCGGTGGGGCCGCCTATGCGCTGGGCGTCGACGAGACGGGGCTGCTGATCCAGACCTGGTGGGGCCCCCGCCTGCCGCGCCCCGAGGATTACCCCGCCGCCCGCCGCGGCGAGCAGTTCGCGATGGAGAACGCCCTCCAGCACACCCGGCAGGAGCTGGCGACCGGCGAGGCCGGCGCTTCCGACGAGCGCACGCTCGACGCCGTCGGCGCCACGGGCCTGCGGGGGTTCGTACTGCGCTTCAAGGCCGCGCGGCACCAGGGCAACAGGCTCGAGATCGACCTCGAGGACGCCGGCCAGCACGCCACGATCACTCTCAGCTACGAGACGCTCGATGCCGTCGGCCTCATGACCCGCGCCGTCGCCATCCGCAATGACGGCGCCGCGCCGCTCAAGCTCACGCGCCTGTTTTCGGGCAGTTTCTACCTGCCGGCCGACGCCGGTTACACGCTCAATCACCTCGACGGCCGCTGGGGCGACGAGTTCCGCATGCAGCGCGAGCCCTTCGTCCACGGCATCCTCCAGCGCGAGAGCCGGCGCATGACGACCTCGCATGGCGGCGTGCCCTGTTTCGCCGTCGAGCGCAGCGCGCCGGGCCTTGCCGCCAGCGAGGAGGCGGGCCGGCTCTGGTTCGGCGCCCTGCAATGGAGCGGCAACTGGAAGCTCCTCGCCGAGCGCACCCGCGACGGCCGCGCCATCGTCCATCTCGGCCTCAACGACCACGATTTCGCCTACGACCTCGCGCCGGGCGAGAGCCGCGCCGCGCCGCGCCTCGTCTTCGGCCATACCGAGCAGGGCTTCGGCGCCATGAGCCGGGCGTTCCACGATTTCATCCGCGACGATCTCGGCCCGCGCCGCGCCTATGTGCCGCCGGTCGTCTACAATTCCTGGTACGCGACGCTGTTCGACGTCACCGCCGAGGGCCAGGCGGCGCTTGCCGACAAGGCCGCCGCCATGGGCGTCGAGATGTTCGTCATCGACGACGGCTGGTTCCGGGGCCGCGTCAACGACCGCGCCGGGCTCGGCGACTGGTCGCCGGACCCCGCGAAATTCCCCAATGGCCTGAAGCCCTTGGCCGATCTCGTCCATGGCCGCGGCATGCGCTTCGGGTTGTGGATCGAGCCCGAGATGGTCAACCCGGATTCCGATCTCTACCGTGCCCATCCCGACTGGATCATCCATTTTCCCGAGCGCGAGCGCACCCTGTCGCGCAACCAGTCCATGCTCAATCTCGGCCGCCCCGACGTGCAGGATCATCTCATCGGCGTCTTCGACGACCTGCTCGCCGGCACCCGGATCGACTTCGTCAAATGGGACATGAACCGCAATGTCAGCGAGCCCGGCTGGCCCGGCCACGATCGCGACCAGCGCGAGATCTGGGTGCGCTATGTCGAGGGGCTCTATCGCTTCTGGGGCGAGCTGCGGCGCCGGCATCCCGACGTCATCTGGGAGAACTGCTCGGGCGGCGGCGGCCGCGTCGACCTCGGCATGATGGCGCTCACCGAGCAGAGCTGGACCAGCGACACCACGGTGCCGCCGGCGCGGCTGCTGATCCAGGAGGGCTACAGCCAGCTCTTTCCGGCCTCCGGCATGGCCGCCTGGGTCACCGACGAGCACAAGGAGGCCTACAGTCTCGATCTGCGCTTCCACGTGGCCATGGCCGGGGCGCTCGGCGTCGGCGGCAATCTGCTCGAATGGACCGCGGCGGAGCTGGAGACGGCGCGCCGGCACGTCGCGGCCTACAAGGAAATCCGCCCCCTCGTCGCCGCCGGCGATCTCTACCGGCTCGCCTCGCCGCGCACCCAGCCGCTCAGCGCGCTGCTCTACGTCGCCAGGGACAGGAGCGAGGCCGTGCTGTTCGCCTTCCGCCTGCTGCAGGCGCGCCTCGGCAGGAATCCCGTCATCCGCCTCGCCGGCCTCGACCCCGACGCGCTCTACGCCGTCGAGGGCGTCAACGAGACGCTGAGCGGGCGGGCCTGGGCCGAGATCGGCCTCCCCCTCCCCCTCGGCAATTTCGGCAGCACCATCCGCCGCATCCGTCGCCTCTGAAGGATATGTCGTACATATACCGATTTATTCTGGACAATATGTACGACATATCTTAGCCTCAATCTGTCGCCCGGGCAGGGCGGCGAACCTTTAGGGAGGACCACATGACGTTGAAGCCAAGGCGCCCGCGCGCCCTCGCCTTCGCGCTGCTCGGGGCGTCGCTGCTGATGTCGACGGCGGCGCTGGCGCAGACCTATTCCGAAGCCCCGGCGCTGGCCGAGGCGGTGAAGGCCGGCACGCTGCCGCCCGTCGCCGAGCGCATTTCCGACAATCCGCTGGTGCTGAGCCCGGTCGAGAGCGTGGGCACCTATGGCGGCATCATCCACGACATCACCAAGGCCAATCTCGACTGGGAGAAGATGATCCTCCAGGTCGAGCCCTTCGCCCGCTGGGAGCGCGACCTCAACGGCGTCCGGCCCAACGTCGCCGAATCGTGGGAGTGGAACGACGCCTACACCGAACTGACCATCAATTTCCGCAAGGGGATCAGGTGGTCGGACGGTACGCCGCTGACCGCCGACGATTTCATGTTCTTCTGGAACGACGTCGTGCTCGACGACTCCGTGCCGGTGACCTATCCCGCCGGCACCGTCATCAATGGCGTGCCGATGACCGTCGACAAGCTCGACGAGGACAGCATCAAGTTCACCTTCGCCGACGCCAATCCGCTGTTCATGGAGTTGAGCTCGCGCGCCTACTACAACAGCGCGCAGTGGCTGATCCCGGCGCACTACATGAAGCAGTTCCTGCCCAAGTATAATCCGGACGTCGCCGACACCACCGAGTTCATCGCCCGCTATTCGATGGACAGCCGCGTGCAGTATGCGGACATGCCGACGCTCGGCGGCTGGAAGGTCGCCTCCTACACGCCGGCCCAGCGTCTCGTCGCCGAGCGCAATCCCTATTACTGGAAGGTGGACACCGAGGGCCGGCAGCTGCCCTATATCGACGGCATCGAGACCACCGTGGTGACCGACGACGCCGTGGCCCAGGCCGTGCTGCTCAACGCCATCGCCGGCAAGCTCGACTTCCAGTCGCGCGAGTTCAACCTCTCCGACGTCAGCCTGCTGATGGAGAACCAGGACAAGGGCAACTACTCGGTCAAGCTGTGGGATCGCGGCGACTTCGCCTGGCCCTGGATCATGCCGATGTACGACTATAAGGACGAAGGCGTGGTCGACCTGTTCTACACGCCCGATTTCCGGCGCGCCCTGTCGGTCGCCATGGATCGCGACAAGTATAACAACATCGCCGCCTTCGGCCTCGCCACCCCCCGTCAGTTCGCGCTGAGCCCGCTCAGCCCCGAGTTGCAGACGCCCGAGGGCAAGGCATTCTACGAGGAATGGGTCAACTCCTACATCGAGTACGATCCCGAGCAGGCCAAGGCCTGGCTCGACGGGATCGGCGTCGTCGACAAGGACGGCGACGGCTGGCGCGACAAGCCCGATGGTAGCCGCCTGCAGATGATCGTCGACTTCCAGACCGGCGACAAGCAGACCGCCGACATCATGGACCTGATCAAGGAGGACTGGGATGCCGTCGGCATCGAGACCATCCTCAACCAGGGCGACTGGTCGGCGCTTTCCAGCCGCCAGAGCAGCGGCGAGATGATGATGCGGGCCTGGGGCAGCGCCGCCGGCTGGGGCCTGCTGTCCGCGCCCACCGTGTGGGCGCCGGTCGAGAACGCCGAGTGGTCGATGGGCGGCATGTCCATCGCGCTCTACTACCAGAGCGGCGGCAAGGAAGGTCAGCCCGCCCGGGCCGGCTCCATGCTCGAAAAGCTCCAGGACGCCTATTCCAAGGCCGTCTCGGCGCTCGACCCCGACTCGCGCAACAAGGCGCTGCTCGATGCCTACAGGATCCACCTCGACGAAGGCCCGATCACCATCGGCACGGTGGGCGAGGATCCGACGCCGGTCGTCGTCTCCAACCGGCTGCGCAACGTGCCGGAAGTGGGCCTGATCGGCAGCTGGGACATGGGTTTCCCGGCTACGGCCGACCCCGAGCAGTTCTACTTCGCCGAGTGAGGCTGATATCCTCCGGCAGCGCCCAAGGGCGCTGCCGACCCTGCGGAGGCCAGCATGCTTCAGTACATTGCCAAGCGGTTCGTGATCATGCTGCCCACGCTGGTGCTGATCATGGCCGTCGGCTTCCTCATCATGCAGCTTCCGGCCAACGACTATGTGAGCCGCTACGTGCTGCAGCAGGGCCAGATGGGCAACACCACCGCCATGCTGCAAGAGGACCTGCTGCGCCAGCAATTCGGCCTCGACAAGCCCCCGCTGGAACGCTTCGTGCGCTGGATCGCCGATTTCGTGCGCGGCGATTTCGGCATGTCCTTCGTCGATTCCCGGCCGGTCTCGACCATCATTCTCGAACGCCTGCCCGCCACGCTCGCCGTCTCGACCCTGGCCTTCCTGCTGTCGTGGGGCGTGGGCATTCCGCTCGGCGTCTATTCGGCGACGCACCAGTACAAGGCCGGCGACGTGGCTCTGACCACCGTTGCTTTCATCGGCATCGGCCTGCCCGACTTCCTGCTCGCCCTGTTCTTCCTCGTTGCCGCCTTCGTCGCCAGCGGACAGGTGCTGCTGGGGCTCAACTCGCCCGAATTCGTCAACCAGCCCTGGACGCTGGCGCGCATCGTCGACTTCTTCTCCTATGCCTGGCTGAGCGTCACCGCCGTCGCCTTCACCGGCATGGCGCTGATCATGCGCGTGACGCGCAACAACATGCTCGAGGAACTGGGCAAGCCCTATGTGATGACGCTGCGCGCCAAGGGGCTGCCCGAGCGTGTCGTCATCTGGAAGCACGTCTTCCGCAATGCGCTGCACCCGCTCGTCATGATGTTCGGGCAGGTGCTCGCCTTCCTCATCAACGGCTTCGCGATCACCAGCGCGGTGCTCAACCTGCCCACCATCCAGTCGATCTATCTGACCGCGACCTTCCAGCAGGACCTCTTCCTCGAAGGCGCGATCCTGATCCTCATCGCCGTCACCGTGCTGGTGGGCAACCTCATCTCCGACATCATGCTGGCCTGGCTCGATCCGCGGGTGCGCTATGACTGAGATCGCCACCCAGCTCGCCCCCGGCCCGGCCGTCGCCGCGGAGACGGCGCGCGGCACCGACGTGCTGACCGTCCGCCAGCTCACCTGGCGCAAGTTCAAGCGCAACAGGCTGGCGCTGATCGGCGCCGTGGTGCTGGTCGTCATGTATCTGATGGCGGCCTTTGCCGGCTTCCTCGCCCCCTATGGCGACCGCGAGACGCATTCGCAATTCGCGCGCACCGGGCCGAACGGCCTGCATTTCGTCGATGCCGAGGGCAATTTCCACCTCGTGCCCTTCGTCTACGGGCTTTCGTCGGCGATGGATCGCAAGACCTTCAAGATGGTCTTCACCGCCGATACCGATCAGCGCTACGAGCTGCGCCTGTTCGTCAAGGGCGCGCCCTACAGGATCCTCGGCCTCATCGAATCCGACATCCACCTGTTCGGCGTCGAGGCGGGCGGCAAGCTGTTCCTGCTCGGCACCGACACCAAGGGGCGCGACCTGTTCAGCCGCGTGCTCTACGGCGCGCAGGTGTCGCTCACTGTCGGGCTCGTCGGCGTCGCCCTGTCGCTACTGATCGGCATCAGCGTCGGCCTCCTCACCGGCTATTACGGCGGCTGGTTCGACGAGATCGCGCAGCGCTTCATCGAGATGACGCTGGCCTTCCCGCAGATACCGCTGTGGCTGGCGCTGGCCGCGCTGGTGCCGCCGACCTGGAGCTCGGTGCAGGTCTATTTCGCCATCTCCATCGTGCTGTCGATCCTGAGCTGGGGCGCGCTCGCCCGGCAGGTGCGCGCCATGGTGCTGTCGCTCAAGACCTCCGATTTCGTGCGCGCGGCGCGATACGCCAACGCCTCGACGACCCGCATAATGGTGCGCCACCTGATGCCCTCGACGCTGAGCCACATCCTCGTCGTCGCCACCCTCACCGTGCCGGCCATGATCCTCGGCGAGACGGCGCTGAGCTTTCTCGGGCTCGGCATCAAGCCGCCGATGACGAGCTGGGGCCTGCTGCTCAACGAGGCGCAGAGCGTGCAGGCCATCCTCGAGCTGCCCTGGCTGCTGTCGCCGGCGATCTTCGTCGTGCTCACCATCATCTCCTTCAACTTCCTCGGCGACGGCCTGCGCGACGCAGCCGATCCCTTTTCGCGCTAGGGGATGACAATGCCCGGCCACGACACCGACGCGCCGCTGATCTCCGTCAAGGGCCTCGTCACCGAGTTCCGCACCGAGGGCGGGCTGGTGCGCGCCGTGAACGGCGTCGATTTCGCCATACCCCGGCGCGGCACGCTCGCCGTCCTCGGCGAGAGCGGCTGCGGCAAGTCGGTGACCGGGCTGTCGCTGCTCATCCTCATCCGGCCGCACGGCTACATTGCCGCCGGAACGATCGTCTATGACGGCGCCGCGGACGGAACGCCGGTGGAGATCACCGCGCTGAAGCCGGCCTCCGAGGCGATGCGCCGGCTGCGCGGCGCCGAGATCGCCATGATCTTCCAGGAGCCGATGACCTCGTTCGACCCGCTCTTCACGGTAGGCGAGCAGATCGTCGAGACGCTGCACGCGCATCGCCACGGCCTCTCCCGCCACGCGGCGCGCGCGCAGGCGATCGAGATGCTGCGCAAGGTGCGCCTGCCCAGCCCCGAGCTCATCGTCGACCGCTATCCACACCAGCTTTCGGGCGGCATGCGCCAGCGCGTCATGATCGCCATGGCGCTGAGCTGCGGGCCTAAGCTGCTCATCGCCGACGAGCCGACGACGGCCCTCGACGTCACCACCGAGAGCCAGATCCTCGACCTGCTGCGCCAGCTCCAGGAGGAGCTCGGCATGGCCATCATGTTCATCACCCACGACCTCGCCGTCGCCTCCGAGATGGCCGACGAGGTGGCGGTGATGTATCTGGGCTATATCGTCGAGCACGGGCCGGTGGCCGAGGTGCTCAACAATCCGCGCCACCCCTATACCGAGGCGCTGCTCGATTCGATCCCGCGGCTCGATGCCGACGCGCCCGAGCGGCTGCGCGCCATCCAGGGCATGGTGCCCACCCCCGACCAGATGCCGGCCGGCTGCCCGTTCCATACGCGCTGCCGCCATTTCATGCCCGGCATTTGCGACGTGGCGCTGCCGCCGCTCTACGATTGCGGCCCCGGCCACCAGGCGCGCTGCGTGCTCGTCGATCCCGCGCGGCGGGCGGAGGTGGCATGATGGAGCCGGCCCGCAACCTTCTCGACGTGCGCGCCGTGAGCAAGACCTTCACGCTCGGCAGCGGCATCTTCCGCTCCGATTCCGGCATCGTGCGCGCCCTCGACGATGTGAGCTTCTCGGTGCCCGCCGGCGCCACGGTGGGCCTCGTCGGCGAATCAGGCTGCGGCAAGTCGACGATGGGCCACACGATAATGGGCGGGCT
>PJTQ01000891.1_pt1 | contig 11664 bp, 6 predicted proteins | sample 1512231 | NCBI WGS metagenome assembly PJTQ01 (sample SAMN08177688, study PRJNA422409) | Soil metagenome, whole genome shotgun sequencing project. | isolation source: Soil (3) enriched on wood chips | place: USA: Madison | collected 2015-01-15 | reverse complement strand
TCAAAAAGCCAAATGGCATCATCGGCACTCCAGACGGCAAATTCTTGTATGTCGCAGACATTGGAGCCGGTAAAATCTACCGCTACACCGTCCAAACCGACGGCTCACTTTCTGAAAAGCGGTTTTTTGCTCCCCAAGGGTCCGATGGCATGACCATCGATAATCAGGGTAATATTTACCTAACCGGCAAGGGTATAGACGTGTATAATCCGAATGGCGAAAAAATCGAACATATCGATATCCCGGCAGGCTGGACGGCCAATGTCTGTTTCGCCGGCCCGAATCATGACCTACTTTTCGTCACCGCCGGTGAAAACATATTCACCTTAAAAATGGCAGTTAAGGGGGCTAAATAGCCCTTTTAAGCATGTTGCCCGGCGTGTTTACCCGCTGCGAATTCTTCAATGACTTTTTCATTGAAGTCTGGAAGATCATCAGGTGTGCGGCTGGTTACTAATCCCTGGTCTACCACCACAGTGCTATCTTCCCACAGTGCTCCTGCATTAATGAGATCCTTGCTGATATTTTTTACCGACGTCATCCGACGTCCCGCTACCACTTCCGCATCAATCAGCACCTGTGGACCGTGGCAGATCGCCGCAACCGGTTTTCCGGCTTCGAAAAAGGCGCGCACAAAATCCAGCACTTTTTCGTTTACCCGGAGCCTGTCGGGGTTGATTACGCCACCGGGGATAAGCAAAGCTCCATAATCGTCCGGATCGGCTTCTTCCAGCGGTACATCCACATCAAAATCTAGGCTCCAGTCATTTCCCTTTTTCGCGCGTACCACATCCTTATTGGGTGATACGATGTGTGTGATCGCACCCGCCATCTGCATGGCGTCCCTCGGGCTCGTCAGTTCAATTTCTTCAAATCCATCTGCTGTTAGTATCGCTACTTTCCGGTCCTTTAATTCGTCAGCCATTTTACTACCCTCCTTTTTAAATTACTTATCATAGTAGTTTACAGGTAAGGAACAGCTATTGTTTTGGAAAAATGGGATTCAGTTATTCAATCCAACCCAAGGGTACCTCTATGGAATGTGATGCAGTATTGTCTGATAACAGGAAACGCCGCCCTGTGACTTGTGTACCGGTGTACATTCCCCTGTTTACCTGTAGCCGATCTACATCAACGGCGATGATGGGTATCCGAGGATCAGGCGCGTAGCTGCCAAACTGGAAATCGACCAGCGAAATGTTTTTCACGTGCCGGATAAACAACACCGATGAAGGCAGGTTTCCCCAAACCGTAGGTTGCGGATACCCCTGCTCATCTTCTATTACCTCCGTGTGGTGAGCGATGTAATCGGCCGGCAGAAGCTCCCCTTTATTGAAGAATTGCACGTTGCTTAGCTGTACGTTTTCAATATAGTGTCCTGGAATAGCAGTAATGGAACTGGAGAAATTCCCCGTATTATAGGCCGCCACGTTGCTGATCACGATGTTGCGCATGCTGCCCATAGGCGGTGTGGGCGCGTCTTCGGCATGTTTCCTGGCCCGGTTACCCAATCGGATATACAACGGGCATTCCGTGCCCTCAATGGTCACGTTGCTGATGGTGATGCCTTCCATGATTCCCCCATCCACGATTTCGAGCGATATGCCTGTGATACCGTGCCGGGGGGTATTGAATATGGGTTTGGTTTGGCTCCTGCTTGGTTTCACCACACAATTGCTGATGCTGATATTCCGGAACCCCCCGGTAGATTCCGTGCCAGCCTTAATGGCATTACAAAAACTGGATACTATACAATTGGTGATGACCACGTCTTCCGTTGGGGCGGGTCCCGTACTTTTAAGGGTTATCCCGTCATCGTCCGAATCGATGATGGAGTTTGATAACACCACCCGCCGGCAACCATCAATATCAATGCCGTCATTATTGCGGTTGGAATGGTTGTATACCTCAATTCGGTCAATCAACACGTCCTCGCAATCGAGGTAATGCTGGTTCCACATCCCTGAATTGCGCATTTTGATCCCTTCTACACGTACGCCCTTACAGGAGATGAACAGCATATTCCGGGGTCGGCCATCGAGGTCGCCCCCGAGCAATGTTGGGTCTGGGCGCTGTGCTGCACCGTTGCCGTCAATGGTTCCCAACCCCGTAATGGCTATATCACTGGCCTCTGCCGCATAGATGAACGCAAACCAACCCCCTTTGTCCTTCAATGAGCGGTAATGTGGCTGGGGTAGCCGGGGAAAGTCTTTCCGGTCCGTGCTGGCCAGTAGCAGAGCACCCATTTCCAGCCGGAGCTCCACCTTGCTTTGAAGGGTGATGGTTCCACTTAGGAATGTTCCCGGTGGGATGACGACCGTTCCGCCGCCATTGGCCGCGCAGACCGTTATGGTTTCGTTGATGGCTTCCGTATTGACGGTGATGCCATCATTGACGGCGCCGTAGTCGACAATATTATACACATAAGGCTGCGAAGCCATGCTCGTTGCCCATGCAACAGCGATCACTACGATCATTGGTATTGATTTGCTCATCATAGCATTCCGATATAAAAGACCAGACATTGCCTAAAACGTTACTGGATTCCCTAATTCAGCAGTCCGTGTTTTTCCGTCCACCGTGACGTGATAGCCTGTTGTATCTGCTGCTATATCAATCGTTCTACCCCTAATCTTCAATCCTTCCAATCGGATTTCTGGTGAAAAGGACGGTACACTGGGGTTTATGGTGATGCTCCCGTCTAACCCTACCGTTACACCAAACAAGCCGAAAATGATGGTCTGCGCGCCGGTAATGGCATCGAAGTCACTTTGCAGTGGGGTGTCTTCCCGATAGCCCATGTAGTTTGCTGCCTTGGAATCGCCCCAGTAGGGCAGCCGTTCCCCCCACCAGAGGTGGCGTGACAGCAGGTCATCCGCCTCCGCGCCGTATCCCGCATTATAAAACCGCTGGCATATCAACGGGGGAAAAGCAACATAGCTCCCACCCCCACCGTGGTCAATGTCATTTTGATCATAAGCCGGGTCCTGTTTGGAAATACTATGGATTCCATAGTCGCCCAAAAATTCCCGTTCATTCAGGTGCGATAGCAATCCTTGCTCAACTTCTTCATCGAATACGCCCGTACCGATCAGCGTATACATGAAATTCGTGTAGCGGATATCCCTTTTGCCCCGGTTTTCAAAGAAAAACCACCTGTCACGCTCGCTCCATAATTCCTTTTTCAACAGCGCTTTCAACGCCTCGGCACGTTCAGGCAATGCATCCAGGGGGTTGCCTGCGAGCTTGCTCAACTCATACGCCCGGACGTAACTCAGGTAACGCAAGGCATTCACATCCGGCATGATACCCCGGTAGGGATGCCCTCGCTGCAATTCTAAGTGGTTTTCCCCCTCATCACCATAGTCCACCAGGGTAATCGCTTTATCCAGTTCATCCCCGAAAAGTGCATTTTTCAATACGTGTTCATATACGGTCAATCCATCCACCACCTCATTCAAGAAACCCGCATCGCCCGTATGGAGGATATAATAATAGATCAGTTCAATAATTTTATCCTGGTTTACTTGGTACCAAGACCCCGCCCCTTCCCCCGTCATCGGCTCAAAACGTGACCGCTTGGTGATATCCACCTTCAAAAACTGTTTGATATGGCTTTTCGAGATTGCAGCGTCATAAAGCGGAAAAATTTGCGCAGGAAGCCCGAACTCCCAAAGGTGCAGCGTCACACACCCACCGATTACCGCTCCGCTTCCATAATAGGGCTGCAAGGCAAATTCGGAAACCTTCCATTTATTGGTCAATAAGGTGACTAATGAACGCGTGTAATACGCTTCCAACCGCTGGTCACTCGCATAAAACCGGGGCAATTGATCCAACAACTCGTTGACCTCCTCAACATGGTGTTCCCGTGCAGCCGTTATTTCGGCGCCAGCTTTGGCCAGCAACGCGCTGACCCCATCCGCCTGCAGCGTCTCATCACCTAATTCCAGGCCAATGTGATATTCTCGTTCTTCACCCGGCGCGAGTACAATCTGGGTATCCCAACGGGACCCCAATTCAAACCAGTCCAAGCCCGGGAAGTCGGTGCCGATAACCATGCGGCCATCCTTGTTTTCCCTGACCATCAGTCCGCCTTCCACGCGATTGTCGGTTCGCTCACGGGCATCCGGCCGGTGAAAATCCCATCGCTTCACGTAATTGAAGCCGCCTTGGAGGTGGAGCTGCACGGGCACTACCAAGGAATCCGACGTTTGGTTGTGCAACCGGACAACCAACAGTCCTGCTGGTTTGCCCACTGGCAATGTCGTCACGGTTGACACCCGCAGGCCATTGATTTCGCCCATCCGCCGTACTTCAAAAGGGTACCATTTATAATCGCGTGTAGCCACTTTTTCTCCAAAGAGCCGCAGCTCCATCAGGAAGTCGGAACTTGCATAGGGTGGCGCAAAGAAGCTGCTGATGGTTCCGACGTCGCGATAGTTGATCCGGCACGTGGCATGCCCATTGATAATACCGAAATTATCTTCCTTCATGATGTTCCGCGACCCTTCGAGTGCAAATGTTTCCAAGGGGCCTCGCTGGGGCGGATCGAGGGCAGCTTTCACTTCTCGGTAGTATTCCATGGCCTTATCCGCATCGCCTCGCCAGCTCCATTCGCCTCGCGGCACCTCACCTGGGTAGTCCTTAATCAAACGGCTGTATGTATCCGTTGCCACTAGGCCATTGTTCAGCGTTTCCATTACAAGCGGCGTACGGAACGCTTCGCCCCGTGAATAAATGCGATAGGCGAAATACAGCCCCGATACAGCCTCGTGTAATGATGCGGTCAAGAACGTTCGCTCAAAATAGGCATGGAGTTCGTTGTAATCCTTGGCTTTCAGGCTGGCTTTGGCCAGTTGAATCTGTTCCAACGATTCCCGAGCCAGGGAAACACCGTAATCCTTCTCAGTGCGGATATCCTCCAGGTATTGCTCATTCATGTATTCTCTGGGTTGCAACCAGCCCGCCTCCAGCACCTTGGGAATCTCCTCAAACTGTTCATCCCCTTCCTTTACCCACACCGGGGCGAGGTGGTTGACGACATCTTTCCAATAGTGGTATTCCTTGTTCACGCCATGGCCAACAAAAGCCACCGGTGGGTTGAGCCATTTGCCCGACACATGGCGGATGTAACTGGAAGGATAGGCATGGTAAATCAATGATGAATGGCTCGCGATATTAATGCCCAAGGTATATAAGGATGACGTAACAATATCAAGAGCGTTGGAAAATGCTTTTTCCAAATAAGGATAGGCACGCTTTCCATAGCGGTTGGTAATAAATTCCCGATAGATTTCCTCCCGGGTAATATCGGGCTTCTCACCTATGCGTTTCAATGCATACAGGTTGATTTCGCCCGGCTGGCCGACGATGCCCGTGTCTCCGTAACGGTCGGTTCGGGCCGTATAACCGATGACATGTGGTCGTTTTCTTAGGTTGCTCCACCTGTTCATAAACAATTGTGGCCAGGTGTTAGCAATCACACCCTGTCCGTTAAATTCCCCTGCGGCATCAAATTCGATGATGGTTGGCCGCGCGATGGTGCCGGCATGGTAATTATCGGGATGTGTCAAGAGGAAATCGTGTGGCACCTCTTTCATCATCAGGCGGATAGCGGGATCATCGAACAGGTCAATTGCCCCGATGATTTGCGCATATTCTGCATCAGAATATGAAAAGGTACGCGCATACAGGTTCATTTTCCGCTCACCAATGACCACCGATGCAATGGCATTCACGACAGCGGCAAGTTTCTGCTGACTGGTGGTGAGCTTAGCCGAATACTGTTCCTCCACCCGCGCACCCGTTTCGATAAAGGTGAGCACTAGCCCCTGTATTTCCGGCACCAAATCCAGCATCTCCCGGTAGTCATTTTTGAACCATTCCCAAAAAGCAGGGTTGTCCAGGTCGATTTTGCCATCCGGGGCTGAACGGAAAATTGCCGGATAATAGTCCAAATTATACAAGGCGCGGTCCCAAAGCACCACTTCTTGGATACCGCGTTGATGCGCATGCTTCGTTAATTGCTGCGCCAGCTCCCGTCTACGCTTATCGCGTACATGCCTAAGGTCATGGATAATATCATGCGATAATTGCAGGTGATTGATACGGTAGTCCTTAGCAACATTGATCGCAGACTTACCTTGCGCCAGGTTGTCGGAAAGCAACGTCCACCCCCTCACCGGTTCGTTTGACGGTAAGGGACCATTATCTGCCAAGGTCACCAACGGCAATAGTAATTGAAAAAGGACGATAATACGTGTAAATTGTCTGCTGGATGTCATTCGGATCTGCGCTGTTAATTGATAAAAATCGGTGTGCCAATGGCTGCGCTGTAATCCGCACCATCAACGGTTACGGTATAATTTGTCGCATTAGCCTCAATCGTAATATCCCGCCCCCTTAACTTCAGTCCCTCCAGCCGGATTTCCGGCGAAAACGCAGGCACCGTAGGGTCTATCGTGATACGACCATCCAATCCCACCTTCACGCCGAACATCCCGAAAATGAATGTCTGCGCACCGGTAATTGAATCAAAATCACTTTGCAGGGGCGTGTCCTCACGATAGCCCATGTAGTTGGCCACCATGGAGTCTCCCCAATAGGGCAACCGTTCTCCCCACCACAGGTGGCGTTGGAGCAAATCATCAGCTTCCTTCGCGAATCCGGCATTATACAGCCGTTGGCAGATCAACGGTGGAAATGCCATATAGCTCCCACCGCCACCGTGGTCAATATCCACCTGGTCATAAGCCGGATCAAGCTTGGAAATGCTGTGAATACCGTAGTCGCCCAGAAACTCCCGTTCATTCAGGTGCGAAAGCAACCCCTGTTCCACTTCTTCGTCAAACACGCCGGTGCCGACAAGCGTATACATGAAATTCGTCCACCGGATGTCCTTTTTGCCGTCATATCGGAAATGGAACCAATTGTCCGTTTCGCTCCACAATTCCCGTTTCAGCAAATTTTTCAATGTTTCTGCGCGTTCCAGTAGTTTTTCCATGGGCTTCCCCGCCAATTTTGTCAATTCATAGGTACGGATATAGGTCAGGTACCGCAACGCATTCACATCGGGCATAACTCCCCGGTAAGGGTATCCACGCCGCAGTTCCAAATGGTTCTCACCGGCTTCCCCATAGTCTACCAACGTCACCTCTTTATTAAGGTCATCCCCAAATAGCGCATTTACTAACAAGTGGTCGTAAATGCGCTTCCCTTCCACCACATCGTTCAGGAATTCTACATCACCCGTGTGCAATACGTAATAATAAATCAATTCAACGATTTTATCTTGATTCACCTGATACCAAACCCCGCCCCCTTTGCCGGTCATCGGGTTAAACAGGTAATGCTTGGTCATGTCTACCTTTAGGAATTGCTTGATATGGTCTGCTGATGCTTGGGGGTCGTATAAGGGGAATATTTGTGCCGGAAGTCCAAACTCCCAAAGGTAATTGCCCACGCAACCGCCAATAACCCCACCGCTGCCATAGTAAGGTTGCAAAATAAATTCCGGCACTTCCCACTTATTGGTCAACAACGTAACCAACGACCGGTAGTAGTAGTGTTCCAGCCGCTTATCCGAAGCCGAAAATCGGGGTAACTTATTCAATATATCATCCACATGCCACACATGCGCCCCCCTTGCATCCCCGATCGCTGAATCCGGATGCTGTAAAATAGTCCCTACAACTTCGCCAAAGGTATCCGGCCCGCCCATTTCCACGGCGATGTGGCAGGTGACCTCCTTACCAGCCGGCAAGACTATTTTGGTATCCCAACGGGAACCGAGTTCAAACCAATCCAATCCGGGAACATCTGTCGCTATCGCAATCCTGCCCTCAGCGTTTGACTTGGTCAAGCGGCTCTGCTCGACCATATTCGTCGTTTTGCCTTCCGCCGTCGGCCGGTGAAATTCCCACTGCTCCACGTGATTCAATCCACCTTGAATGTGGAACTGCAGCGGCATCAAAATGTCTGCACCGGTTTGGTTACTGAATGTCATGGCTATCAACCCGGCCCGCTCCCCATTAGTCAATACGGTAACGGTTTTTATGGCAATTCCATTGATTTCACCTTCCCGTCGTACTTCGAATGGATACCAGCGATACTCAGAGGTGGGTACCTTTTCACCAAAGACGCGGGTTTCTAACAGAAAGTTGGAGCTGGCATATGGTGGCGCAAAGAGGCCACTGATCGTGCCTATATCTTGGTGATGCACGCGGGTGGTGATTTTCCCGTTGATGATGCCAAAATTCTCTTCAGCCATGATATTTCGTTTCCCGTCAAGGGCAAACAATTCCAGTGGATCAGCCTGTGCAAAAACACGCGGTAGGTTCAGTGTTGCTGACGCTATAAACAGCGGCATAATGTGCAATAAAAAACGGTTACTAAAAATCTTCATGCTTTCATTATCAAAATTTATGAATTGTTTATTGGTTCTTCCTCTAGTGCTTTCCCTTTTGTTTCCGGCAGGATTTTCCAGATGAAGAAAAAGGTGGGGAGGGTGATCACGGCAAGCAGCCAGAACGTAGCCGTCTCACCAAAATACTCCATCCCGATCGGGAACAACTGAGCGATAATCCAATTTGCGCCGAACAGGGAAAACGTAGCCATGGCCATCGCCTGTCCCCTTACCTTGGTAGGAAATAGTTCGGCCATCACGATCCAGGGAATGGGACCCATGGAAAATGCAAAGCAGGCCACAAAACAGGATATCGCGATCAATAGCCCTGTTTCTGAAAAGGCGGTATCCGTAAAGAAATACCCAATCAGCACTAGCGTGCAGCAGATGCCTGCATTACCAACGAAAAGCAGGGGCTTGCGGCCCAAGGTGTCTACTTTCCACATTGCCAATAGCGTAAATATCACCAAAACCACCCCAAACACCAACTGGCCACCAAGCGAATCTACAAAAGAAAGTCCCGCGCGTTCCAAGATAAGCGGTCCATAGTGTAGCACCAGATCAATGCCGCTCAATTGCGACACAATGGCGAGGTAAAGGGCAATGAAGGTGGTCTTCCGTAATGGCCGCCTGAACAAATCACCTACAGAAATCGCCGCGCCGCCCATTGACCGCCGGATAAGCTGCACTTCTTTTTTGGCCACCTGACTTCCATTGAGCTTGCGTAAGATGGAAAAAGCCGGCAAATCCTGTTGTTTTAATAGCAGAAAACGAGGGCTTTCCGGTACAAATGCGAGCAGTAACAGAAATATCAGGGAAGGGATTGCTGCGGTACCTAACATGATCCGCCAAATTTCCACCCCTTCAACTAAGGAAGCAAGTGCGTGCACCTGACCCGCTAACGCATTGCCGATGTAACTGTTGGAAAGATAGGCAACCAAGATCCCGATGGTTAACGCAAATTGGTTGAGTGCTACCATGCGGCCACGGATGGCCACCGGCGCTACTTCAGCAATGTAAAGCGGGGACACCATCGCAGCAATGCCGACCGCCACTCCCGCCAACAGTCGGAAACAGATGAATATAAAGAAAGTGTCCGATAAGGCCGACCCGATGGAGGACGCCAAGAAGAAGATGCCTGCCCCCACCAGCGTGAGTTTCCGGCCGAACCGATCGGCGGAATAACCAGATAGCAGTGCCCCCAATACACTGCCCAATACCACCGAACTGACCAACCAGCCCTGGAAGGCCGGTTGGGAGGCCAAGCCGAAATGGTGAATTAACGGACTAAGTGCTCCGGAAATAACTGCAGTATCAAATCCGAATAGGAAACCACCTAAGGCCGCCACACCGGCGAGAAACCAGACATAAATAAAGCGCTTCATCAGTCTACCTCATACTTAGCCACAGCATCCATATTCAACGTAATCCCTAGCCCGGGCTTGTCCGGCAGTGTAATCACACCGTTTACCATACTGATCGGATCCGCTACCAATTCAATTCGCAGGGCCGAATCGCACATCTCAGCCGGTAAGTATTCAATCATCGGACAATTGGGCGTGGCAAACGCCAAATGGGCCGTGGCCGCTATGCCGATGCCTGATTTCCAACAATGGGGTACGATCAGGCGTCCCCGATCCTGAGCCAGGTGGCATACACGGATTGCCTCCGTAAGCCCCCCCACCCTGCCCACATCTGGCTGGGCGACATCAACCAACCCCCGATCCAGCAAGTCGATAAACTCAAACCGCGTATTTTGCCACTCCCCAGCGGCGATACGCATCGGTGCCTCCTTGGCCAGGATAGCATAGCCTTCCAAGTTGTCGATTTGCAGCGGCGTTTCCAGGAAATAGATATCCAGGTCTTCCCATTTCTGTATGGTGCGCAACGCCGACCGGGCATCATACCAAAGGTATTGGACATCTACCATGATCCGCATATCCGCTCCTACCGCGCGACGGCATGAGCGGATAATATCGGTCATGTCTTCATCACTGCCGCGCAATCCGGTATGGTTATAGGGGCCGGCAAGGGTACATTCAATCTTTGCCGCGGTGTAACCGTAGTCCTTTGCCCGTTTGATCCACGCAATGAGCGAATCACCATAAGCCGTTACTGAGTCGCCATACGGTTGCAGCGAAGCATATGGCGTAATGGTTTCCTTGCTTGCGCCGCCCAGTAGTTTATATACCGGTAACCCCAACGCCTTCCCCTTAATGTCCCATAGCGCCATATCAATAGCGCCCATCGCACAGATTACCGCCCCCCTGCGGCCACTCATGCAGGTGTACGTATATAGCTTCTCCCAGATAGCACCCGTATCAAAGGGATCCATACCAATGAGCAGGTCTTTCATTCCCATGGCCATGGTGTGGCTGCCCGGCGCTTCGATAGCCGCTTTAGCCAGCCAAGGTCCCGTATCGGTCTCGCCGATGCCGGAGATCCCCTCGTCTGTGTGTACAATAACCACCAGGTCATCCTGCGAGGAAGATGTGGCATCTTCCTTCAATCCCGGAATCTTTAAAATCCTGCATTCAATACTCGTTATCTTCATTTAAAATACGTATTCGTTAGTGTTATTTTTAAATCTTTGCTTTGTACTCAGGCTTGCCTGCAATGTCCTGCCTCATATGGTAAACTCCGCCACCCCGATGGGATGAAAAATCATGGTTGGCGGGAGCCAAGGGCGTTTCCCAATATTGGGCCGCAGAAGTCACAAAAATGTCGCTATAATCTGTTCCACCGAAAGTCAGCGAGCTGGTTTGGGCTGCTGGCAGGTCGATACTCCGTTCAAGTCTGCCATCTGGATCATAGCGGGATACACCCCCGCCAAACCAGCGGGCAACCCAGATAAACCCTTCTTGATCTACGGTCATCCCATCCGGCAATCCTTCTTCACGATTCAACCTAATGAGTGACCTCCTGTTTTCGATAGCACCGGTTGCGATGTCATAATCGTAGGCATACACCGTGCGCTGAATCGTGTCCACAAGGTAAAAACAATCGCATGACGGACTGAAACCCATTCCGTTACTCAAATGCAGCCCTTCTTCGACGATCGAACAGGTGCCGTCTAGGTCGACGCGAAAGAGGTATCCGGTGTCATATGCTTCGCCTTCACGAAAGGCTTCCTGCCCTCCAAAGACACGCCCCATCGGGTCGGCGATGATGTCGTTGATGTTGTTCACCTCCACCCTATCGCAACGGTTGCATACCACATTTGGGTAAGCCCCGTCCTTCCAATGGAAGAATCCGTC
>PJTQ01000887.1_pt1 | contig 11715 bp, 10 predicted proteins | sample 1512231 | NCBI WGS metagenome assembly PJTQ01 (sample SAMN08177688, study PRJNA422409) | Soil metagenome, whole genome shotgun sequencing project. | isolation source: Soil (3) enriched on wood chips | place: USA: Madison | collected 2015-01-15 | reverse complement strand
GGCGTTGACCCATCGGTACCTGGACATCGAGGCGCTGCGCTTCGGCGAGCGACTCCGGCTTGAGTGGCATATCCCGAACACGGTGCCGAATGTGCAGGTGCCGTCGCTGTCGATCCAGCCGTTGGCGGAGAACGCAATCCGCCACGGTATTGAACGCATGCCGCAGGGTGGACACATGGAGGTGTCGATACAGGTCACCGATACGGAAGCCCTTATTACCATAGTCAATGACATGCCGGAGATCACTGGGGCAAGCGGAGGATATGCGGTGGGACTGTCGTCCGCGCGCGAACGCGTCTATGCACTGACCGAAGGACGCGGCCGGGTGGAAGCCTGCATCGAGAAAGGCCGCCATGTGGCGCGAATGGTGCTGCCGCTGGGGTAACCCACAGCGTGGACAGTACAGGGACCAACTACCAACGGCCGTGCGCGACGGCCGGAAGCGGGATCGCGGGCTTGGTCATGCTGGACTCGCGCCCCCCGTGAGCCTCTTACGCGATGACTTCATAACAGGGTTTGTAGTCGCCGCTGATCTTCATCCTCCGCTGCTCCACGAACGCCCGCAGCAGGGCGTCGAGCGATTCCATCATGTCGGTGTCGCCGTGGATCTGGAACGGGCCGAACTGCTCGATCCGGCGCATGCCGTCTTCCTTGACGTTGCCGGCGACGATGCCGGAAAACGCGCGGCGCAGGTCGGCGGCCAGTTCGTGCGGCTTGCGGCCGTGGTGCAGGTCGAGGGCGGCCATGGCCTCGTGGGTAGGCCGGAACGGCTGCTGGAACTCCAGCGGCACCTCCAACGACCAGTTGAAGTAGAACGAGTCCTTCTGCTCCAGGCGGTATTCGCGCACGGTGCGGATGCCGGCGGTCATTTGCCTGGCGACCTTGCCGGGGTTGCCGACGATGATCTGGTAGCGGCCGGTGGCGGCCTCGCCCAGGGTGAGCCGGATGAACTTGTCGATCTGCTCGAAGTACGGCGCCGAGGCCACCGGGCCGGTCAGGATCAGCGGGAACGGCAGTTGCGCGTTCTCCTCGCGCAGCAGGATGCCGAGCAGGTAGAGGATTTCCTCGGCGGTGCCGACGCCGCCGGGGAACACGATGATGCCGTGGCCGAGCCGGACGAAGGATTCAAGCCGCTTCTCGATGTCCGGCATGATCACCAGCTGGTTGACGATCGGGTTGGGCGACTCGGCGGCGATGATGCCCGGCTCGGTGATGCCGATGTAGCGCGGGCGCCGCTGGCGCTGCTTGGCGTGGGCGATGTTGGCGCCCTTCATCGGACCCTTCATTGCGCCCGGCCCGCAGCCGGTGCAGATGTCCAGGCCGCGCAGGCCGAGTTCGTAGCCCACGTCCTTTGTGTACTCGTACTCGTCGCGACCGATGGAGTGGCCACCCCAGCAGACGACGAGGTTGGGGTCGGCCGGCTGCAGCACGCTGGCGTTGCGCAGCAGGCGGAACACGGCGTCGGTGATGCCGCCGGAGGTGTCGAGCTCGTCAGCGTATTCGGGTGCGAGTTCGATCGCGGTGTAGACGAGGTCGCGCACGACGGCGGCGAGCAGTTCGGCGACGCCGCGGATGATCTCGCCGTCGACGAACGCGATGGCCGGCGCGTTCTTCAGGTCGATGCGCACGCCGCGGTCCATCTGGCGCACTTCGATGTCGAAGTCCGGGTATAGCTCCTGCGCGGCACGCGGATCGTCGGAGGTGCTGCCGGTGGTGAGCACCGCGAGCGTGCAGCGGCGCAGCAGGTCGTGCATGCCGCCGCGCGACGCATCGCGCAGGCGCGCGACCTCGTCGCGGGACAGGATGTCGAGGCCACCGCGCGGATAGATGCGGGCGTTGACGGTGGGTAGCGTGCTGGCGGGCGCCACGGGCACGGTGTCTTGGTTCTTGGTCATCCGGTGTTCTGTCTGTTTCTTGTCTTCGGACGGGGACTTTAACGCAGCCGGGACTGCAGCGGCGGTCGAGCGCGATGCAGCTGGTCCGGCATGCGGCCCGCCCATCAAGGTCATCGGAAACGAAGACGGCCGGGTATCCCCGGCCGTCTTCCACTACTGCGAAACGCGACTGATCAGAACTGGTAACGCAGGGTCAGCAGTGCCGACCAGCGCGACACCACGCGGGACGGGAAGCTCGAGCTGGCGTCGTAGACCGACAGGTTCTGCGGCGCATTGCTCGCCAGGTTGTAGACGTAGGTGCCATCCGGGTTCACCGAACTCAGGCCGGCGAGGTAACGGGTGTCGAAGCCGCCCACGTTCTTGGTGATGCCCCAGTCGTCGTTGAGCAGATTGAGGAAGTTGTAGATATCCAGGCGGATGATGGACTTGTGGTCCTTGAAGAAGCCGGGCAACTCCTGCTGGAAGCTCACGTCAAGCTGGTTGACCCACGGGTTGCGCGCACCGTTGCGCTCGGCGATGGTGCCGCGGCGCGCGGCCAGGTAAGAGTCGCTGCTGATGAATTCGTGGAACGCGGCGATCTGCTCAGGCGTTGCCGATGCCGATCCATTGACGTAGGAGACGTTCGGATCGTTGACCAGCGGGATGTAGGCCGGGTCCTGGAAGATGCCGTCACCGTTCGGGTCGCCGTTGATGATCCAGGTGTACGGCAAGCCGTCACGACCTGTGTAGAAGGCGGTAATGCTGGTCTTGTAATCGCCGAAGAACGCATGCTCCCAGCCCAGCGACGCCTTGATCGAATTGCGAATCTCGCGGGTCGCCGTGCCGGAAATTTCCTCATTCGGGTTCAGGCGTGACACGAACTGGTAGCTCGACCAGGCCTGCGAGCTGCCATCCGATCCCACCTCGTCGGCCTTGGTGTAGGTGTAGCTGATGTTGCCGTACCAACCGTTGGACATCGGCTTGTCCAGCGAGAAGGTCAACGCCGTGGATTTGCCCTTGTCGGTGTTGCTCAGCTGAGTGGAGTTGAACGTGTAGCCCTGATCCCTGCCGCAGTTCTTGTTGCCGCCGGACATGTCGCCGAGCGTGCACCAGTAGCTGGCACGGCCATCCGCCAGCATGCCGGTCGGCGCGTCATACAGGCCGGTTTCCGCGTTGTAGCCCCCGATGTTGATCGCCTTGTAGAAGATGCCGTCCTTGTTGCGGATGTGCTGGACCTCGACCGTACCGATCAGGCCCCACCACGGCAGTTCAGCGTCATATCCGAGGCTGACCTTCCACACAGTCGGCAGCTTGAAGTCCGGGTCGACCGTATCGATCTGCGCCTGGCCGCTCGCGGTCATGCTCGCCGGCACGTTCTGGTTGTACGGATCGGGACTGAACGGATAAAGCGGGTCGTAATCATTGCGAGTGAACGAAGCGGCGGTCACGCCGTTGTTCTGGTACGGGTTCGCCAGCCACACGAAAGGCGGCACGCTCTGGAACAGGCCAACGCCACCGCGCAACTGTGAATAACGGTCGGTGTCGAAGGTGTAGTTGAAGGAGACGCGGGGCATGACGACCTTGTTGTCGCTGCCAAGCTTGAAGTCATTCCGGTAGCCGAACACGCCCTCGAAGCCGGGGTTCGTCGGCGGAGCCTTGTCGGCCTTGGGAATGTTGACGCGCAGGCCGTAGGTCAGCGAAAGGCTGTCGTTCACCTGCCACGTGTCCTGGACGAAGGGGCTCAGCTGCGTGAACGCGATCGAGGCGGCGGTATCTGCCTCGGTGTAGCCGTCCGCCGGGCGACGCACGGTGTAGGAGTAGTACTCGCCGCTGCGGAAGTCGTCGATGCTGTCGAACGTGTAGGTGCCGTGCAGGTCGCGGCCGTAGAGGTTCAGCGCATCGTTGTCGAGGTAGTCGAAGCCGAACTTGATCGCGTGGTCGCCCGCGTAATAGGTGCCGAACACGTTGGCCGTCAGGCGCTTGGTGTTGATCCGATTCTCGTGGCGGTTACGGTCCTCGCCCAGGCGCACGCCCTGGCCACTGCCGCTGCTGTTGTTGGCGGTGGTGATGTTGATCTGCGGCAGGTCGACTCCAGCACCGGCCTCGTAGTCGTACTTCTGGTAGCCGATCTTCACTTCGGTGCTGAAGTTGTCGGTCCAGTCGCTGAACAGCTGCAGCGAGGTGTTCTTGGTGGTGCTCTCGCGGTTGAACCAACGGGAGCTGAGGATCACCGTCGACGCGCTGGTGTCGTACGGAGAAGGCAGGGTTTCCTCGGTCTGCTGGTAGGTCAGGCTGGCCCGGTGGTAGTCGTTGATGTTCCAGTCGATCTTGCCGAGGTAGCGCTTGTTCTCCAGGCCGACGCCCAGCGAACCGCCATAGGTACCCGGATCGAAGCCCCACACGTTCTTCGCGATGTCGATGACTTCGTTGATCTCGCCCTGAGACACCACGCCGTTGGCAAAACCGTCGGCTAGGCCGGCACCGCCGAAGTTGCTGATTTCCTGTTCCTCGTACGAGGCGAAGAAGAACAGCTTGTCCTTGACGATCGGGCCACCAATGGTCACGCCGGTGGTCTCGTCCTTGTCGAACAGCGCGTAATCATTGCCATCGCGCGACGCGACCATGCTGCCGGCGTCCTTCAGCGCGTAGTAGACCGAACCGTGGAACTCGTTGGTCCCCGACTTGGTGACCGCGTTGACAGCGGCACCCACGGCATCCTGCGTCACGTCGAAGTCGCTGACCTTGATGTCGTAGGCGGCGATGGTATCGACGGAGATCGGGGAGTTGGTGTACGGCAGCCCGTTGGAGTTCAGGCCGAAGGGGTCGCCCTGCGACAGGCCGTCGACGGAAATGGAGTTGTAGCGGTTGTTCACGCCGGCCACGGAAATCGCGCCCGACGCCTGGTCGATCACCGAGACGCGCGGGTCGAGGCGGGCGACGTCGTCCAGCGAACGACTGGTCTGGGGAATGATTTCAAGCTGGCGCCCGCTGACCGAGGTGCCGACGCCCTTGTTGTCCGGGTTGAACGTGTCCAGCATGCGCGACGCGGTGACCGCGACCGTTGCCAGCGTGGTGGCATCGCCGCCGAGCTGCGCATTGACGGCGTTGACCTTGTTGAGATCGAGGTAGATGCCTTCCTCGGTATCGGTGCCGGCATCTGCCTTGGTGACGGTGATGGTGTACGGACCGCCGACGCGCAGGCCGCGGGCGTTGTAGCGGCCGCTGGCGTCGGTGGTGGCGCGGCTGACCGTGCCCGATTCGACGTGCGTGATCGTCACTTCAGCACCGGCCACCGGTTGGCCGCTGGTGTCGGTCACGAGACCGCCAACACCGGCGGATGTGCTCTGCGCGAACGCGGGCGCAGCGGCGAGTGCAACGATCAGCCCGAGCGACAGCTTGGAGAGTCGAAGACGGGAATGGTTCATGGTCTGGTTGGCCTCGATACGATGGACGAAGTTGCGCTGGTTCGCGCAAGCCTGTGGAACACGTAATTGGGGGATCCCCACCCCACGCGAGCTTCAGCGCCCGTCTTCGGGGGTTAACAACAGATTAACACGATAGCCCGGCCGGATGACAGTGAAATGACAGCTTCATCCAAGGCGTTCGCGGCTATTTCCGGCCCGACTTGAGCAATGCCCGGCAAGTGCTTGTCGGGCCGTCGGGACTCAGGCGCTGGAAGCGATTCCAAGGTAGGCGCCGATGCCGTCGAGGAACATCTGCACGGAAATCGCGACCAGCAGCATGCCCATCAGTCGCTCCACGGCGGTCAGTGCGCGGGTGCCCAGCAGCTTGTACAGCACGGTGGCCGACAGCAGGATCACCGCGGTCGCGCCCCAGGCGATCATCAGCGCCAGGCTCCAGGCACCGAGGCGGTCGGGTTCCTGGCTGCCCATCAGCATCACCGCGGCCATGCCCGAGGGGCCGGCGATCATCGGGATCGCGATTGGCACGATGAAAGGCTCTCCGCCCGGCAGCGCGCCCATCAGCCCTTCGGCCGGCGGGAAGATCATGCGGATGCCGATCAGGAACAGCACGATGCCGCCGGCGATCGACACCGATTCCTGGCGCAGGTGCATCAGCTCCAGCGCGTATTTGCCGAACCACAGGAACACCAGCAGCACGACCAGCGCGATGAGCAGCTCGCGGACCATGACGAGCCGCTGGCGCTTGGGAGTGAGCGGGCGCAGCAGGCTGAGCACGACCGGCACGTTGCCGAGCGGATCGAGGATCAGGAACAGGAGCAGCGCGGCCGAGATGATGGTCATGGCTGCCGCCTTGATTCGACGACGTGCGGCTGAGCCTTGCAATAGGCTTGGCAACCGCTGTTGGCGTGGGCCTTTAAATCGTCATCCCCGCGCAGGCGGGGATCCAGTGGCTTGATTTTCGGGCAACGCCGTCCGGTCGAGACAAAGTCACTGGGTCCCCGCCTGCGCGGGGATGACGATGTTCTGGCGGGATGCGATGCCCTGACGAGACGCGATGTCCTGGCGAGACGCGACCAGGCAGGATGCGATGCCCTGGCGGGATGATGATGGTGTCCTGCGGGAACTCCGATGTCCTCCAGGAACGCCGCCGAAGCCACCGGGGTCCCGCTTTCGCGGGAACGACGGCGAGATTTCGACAGTAACTGGATCGCGCAACGCCCGCTCACGCCCGCGGGCCCCACACCTGGCCGCGATGCGCGGCGCCGCCCGCCGACAACAGGGTCACGCAGTGGTCGGCATGGCGCGCGGGGTCGACGGCTTCCCGGTCGTCTTCCTCCACGAAGGCCTGCGCGCGCAGGGAGGTGCGCATCGGGCCCGGCTGCAGGCCGCTCACGCGCACGCTGGAGCTGGCCAGTTCGGCATGCAGCATGCCCACCAGCGCCGACGTGGCGTGCTGGGCCAGCCCGTAGCCGCCCCAATAGGCACCGCCCACGCGCTTCAGCTCGTCGACCACGAACACCACCGCGCCGTCCGGCGCCTTGCGCAGCAGCGGCAGGCAGGCCTGGGTCAGCCAGGCGCGGGCCGTGAGGTTGACGTGGATGGCGCGCGCGATGGCGGCCGGGTCGCTGCGTTCGAGCGAGGTCAGGCCGCGGAAGTAAGCGGCACAGTGCAGCAGGCCGTCGAGGCGCCCGAAGCCGTCGGCGATGCGCCGGGCAAGTTCGGCATGGTCGTCGGGCGATGCGCCTTCCAGGTCGAAGGGATAGTTCACCGGCTCCGGAAGCCGTTCATCGCCCTTGGCGATGGCGTCGTAGACGCGGTTGAGTTTGGGCACCTTGCGACCGAGCAGCACGACGGTCGCCCCGGCGCGCGCGCAGGCGATCGACGCCGCGCGCCCGAGGCCGCCGTGCGCACCGCTGACCAGGACCACCCGGTCCTGCAGCACGCCCGGCTGCGGGGCATCGGCGCTGGACGCCGTCGCACTCACGCCTTCTGCACTTCCGCGATCATGCGGGCCAGTTCGCCCGATTCGTACAGCTCCATGGTGATGTCGCAGCCGCCGATCAGCTCGCCGTGGACGAACAGCTGCGGGAAGGTCGGCCAATTGGAATAGCGCGGCAGGTTGGCGCGGATCTCCGGCTCTTCCAGCACGTTGACGGTGTGCAGCTCGCCGCCGACGCCGGCGGCCTTGAGCGCCTGCACGGTGCGGCTGGAAAAACCGCACATCGGGAACTGCGGCGTGCCCTTCATGAAAAGGACGATGGGATGGCCTTCGACTTCGGCCTTGATCCGCTCGAGAACGGGCATTGCACTCTCCTGCATGGCACGGCGCCGCAGCGGGCATCGCCGCGGCCGTGCGTGGGGTTTCGGAAGGCCGTATTGTAAGCCCACGCACGACGCCGGACCCCCGCTGGCCGCGCGCAAGGATCCTCCGAGGACGCCATGCCGATCGAACTGCCTCCCCTGCCCTACGAACGCAGCGCGCTGGAACCGCATATCTCCGCGGAAACCCTCGATTTCCACCACGGCAGGCACCAGCGCGGCTACGTCGACCGGCTGAACGAGCTGGTCGCCGGCACCGAGCTGGCCGCAGCGCCGCTGGAGGAGATCGTGCGCAAGGCCCAGGGGGCAGTGTTCAACAACGCCGCCCAGGCCTGGAACCACGCTTTCTACTGGCAGTGCCTGCGCCCGACGGCAGGCGGTGGCGGCGGCGCGCCGTCCGGGGCGCTGGCGGAGGCGGTGGACAAGGCTTTTGGGGGCTTCGAGGGGCTGCGGGGGCAGTTCGACGCGCTTGCGCTGAAGGTCTTTGGTTCGGGCTGGGTATGGCTGGTACAGCGCGCCGACGGCGGCCTGGCACTCGCGGCCACGTCGAATGCAGCCACCCCGCTGACGGGTAGCGACACCCCGCTGCTCACCTGCGACGTGTGGGAGCACGCCTACTACATCGACTACCGCAACGCCCGGGCGAAGTATCTCGAAGCGTTCTGGAACCTGGTCGACTGGGACTTTGTCGCCTCGAACCTGAAGTAGTAGCGGGGACTGGGGCGACTGGGAACTGGGGAGCGAGGAGCGGCTGCAAGCGGCGTTACGGATTGTCATCCCAAGCGAAGCGAGGGATCTGTTTTTGTTCCCGAAGCAGATCCCTCGCTGCGCTCGGGATGACAAGCTTTTCCGGGTTCGCTGGTTCGCGGGTTCGCGGGTTCGCGGGTTCCGGGTTCCGGGTTCCGGTCTTCGGGGTTGCAGGTTGCCGTTAGTTGTCGGTTTCAGGCTCCTGATTCCCGATCTCGCGGCGGGTCTACACGCTATCCCTCGCGCAGCCGCGCAATGACCGGCGCAACCTGGGACTGGCGTTTCAATGCGTCACCCAGGCGTTCGAGCACATGCGCCAAGCCAGTCGCCGAATCGCTGCGCACGGTGGCATGGCCGACCTTGCGCCCGGGCCGCGGCGACTTGCCGTAGTCGTGCCAGTGCGCGCCCGCGGCCCGCAGCACGGGGTCGGGATCGGGCAGCGCGCCGATCCAGTTGAGCATGCACGCCTGCCCGCGCATCGTCGTGGCGCCCAACGGCCGGCCGAGCACGGCGCGCAGGTGGTTCTGGAACTGCGAGGTCTCGGCGCCCTCGATGCTCCAGTGGCCGGAGTTGTGGACCCGCGGCGCCAGCTCGTTGGCCAGCAGCGTGCAAGCCTGTCCTGCGCCTGTCGAAGGACGGCAGAACAGCTCCAGCGCGAACACGCCGACGTAGTCGAGCGCTTCAGCGAGCCGCTGCGCGTACTCGAAGGCGGTCGCGGCCAGTGCATCGTCGACGCGCGCCGGTGCCAGGCTGGCCGAAAGCACGCCGTCGACGTGCCAGTTCTCGGTCACCGGCCAGGTGCGGAACTCGCCGTCGCGGCCGCGCACGGCAACCACGCTCAGTTCGCGCTCGAAGGGCACGAAGGCTTCGAGGATCAGGCCGACCGTTGGCGCCTGCGCGCCCAGCGCCTCCCAGGCGGCGTCGGCCGTCGCTTCTCCGATTCCCGGCCTGATCCGGAACTGCCCCTTGCCGTCGTAGCCCAGCCGCCGCGTCTTGAGGATGCACGGCGTGCCGACCTGCGCGATTGCGGCATCGAGCCCTTCGCGCGAGGTCACGTCGGCGAACGCCGGCACCGGAATGCCGGTCTCGCGGAACAGGGTCTTCTCCGCCAGGCGGTCCTGGATCAGGCCCAGCGCGCGCGGATTCGGGAACACCGGCACGCGCTCGCTGAGCCACTGCGCGGACTCGGCCGGGACGTTCTCGAAGTCGAAGGTCGCCACGTCGATCTTCGACGCGAATTCAGCCAGCGCGCGCTCGTCGCGGTAGTCGCCCACCAGCAGCGGCGCGAATTGCCCGGCACAGGCGTCCGGTTCGGTATCCATCACCAGGAAGCGCAACCCCAGCGGTGCACCGGACAGGGCGAGCATGCGGGCGAGCTGGCCGCCGCCCAGAATTCCGACCGTCGTCATGCGCGAACCCGCCCCGGCCGTCCGGATCGCCGGCCACGACAAACCCGCACCGCACCGGCTCGCCAGGCGCCCGGCGCCTGGCCGGGGCGCGGAAGGAAAGAAAACAGACATGCGTTCGGCACATGCCTGCTGATGCCGACGGTGGCCATCTCAACTCCGCAAGGGGACGCGCGGGTCGTCGTTGTCGGCCACCTGCTCGGCCTGGTGCCGGCGGAATGCGGCCAGCGACGCGGCGACATCGGCATCGCCGGCAGCCAGCATCGCGGCGGCGAACAGCGCCGCGTTCGCCGCGCCGGCGTTGCCGATGGCGAACGTCGCCACCGGAATGCCGGCCGGCATCTGCACGATCGACAGCAGCGAGTCCATGCCGTTGAGCGCCTTGGACTGCACCGGCACGCCCAGCACCGGGACCACGGTCTTGGCCGCCAGCATTCCCGGCAGGTGCGCCGCGCCGCCGGCGCCGGCGATGATCGCGCGCAGCCCGCGCGCCTGCGCACTCGCGGCGTAGTCGAACAGCACATCGGGTGTGCGGTGCGCCGAGACCACGCGCACCTCGAACGGCACGCCCAGCGCGTCCAGCCGCTGCGCGGCGTGCTGCATCGTTTCCCAGTCGGAACGCGATCCCATCACGATGCCGACCAGCGCCTGCTTTGGATTGGCTGCCATGGCCGCTCCCGGTGACAAAGACGTATTCTAGGGCCTGCCGGGCAAGTCCCGCGAATCCCATCCCCACGGTAACGCCATGGACCGCAAGCTCCTCGACATCCTCGTCTGCCCCGCCAGCCACCAGCCGCTCGCCCTGCTCGACAAGTCGGGCCTGGACGCGCTGAACCGCGCCATCGCCGCGGGCGGCGTGAAACGCGCCGACGAGGCGCCGCAATCCGAGCCGCTGCGCGAGGCGCTGGTCACGCGCGACCGCAAGACCGTCTACCGCGTCGACGACGGCATCCCGGTGCTGCTGGCCGAGGAAGGCCTGGCCACCGCGCAGGCAGCGGACTTCCCGCAGGCATGAGCGGCGCCACGATCGCAGCGCCGCCGCGCGACGCGGTCGAGGCCGACGTCGCGCGCGCCCTGGCCGAGGACATCGGCAGCGGCGACGTGACCGCGACGCTACTGCCCGACCACGCGGACATCGCCTACCTGCTGTGCAAGGAGGACGCGGTCGTGTGCGGACGGCCGTGGTTCGATGCCTGCCACCGCGCGCTCGACCCGGACGTGGCGATCGACTGGCACGTGGCCGAGGGCGAGCGCGTCGCCGCGGGCACCGTGCTGGCCACGCTGTCCGGCCGTGCCCGCGCGCTGGTCAGCGCCGAACGCACCGCACTGAATTTCATGCAGACGCTCAGCGGCACGGCGACGACCACCGCCGCGCATGTCGCTGCCGTGCGCGGCGCGCGCGCGCCGGCGCCGGACCCGCAGATCCTCGATACCCGCAAGACCCTGCCCGGCCTGCGCCTGGCGCAGAAGTACGCGGTGCACGCCGGCGGCGGCGTCAACCACCGCATGGGCCTGTACGACGCGGTGATGCTGAAGGAAAACCACGTCCGCGCCGCCGGTTCGCTGGCCGCTGCCATCCGCGCGGCACGCGCACAGCAGCCGTCGCTGCCGCTGATCGTGGAGGTCGAGACGCTGGCCCAGCTGGCGGAAGCGCTGTCCGAGGGCTGCGAACGCATCCTGATCGACGACTTCGACGCCGCGACCCGGCGCGAGGCGGTGCGCATCGCCGCGGGCGAGCCGTTCAACGGCGCGATCCCGCTCGAAGTCTCCGGCGGCGTCGATCTCGAATCCCTCCGGGCGATCGCCGAGGACGGCGTGGACTGCATCTCGATCGGTGCGCTGACCAAGCACGTGCGCGCCATCGACCTGTCGATGAAGCTCGGGCCGCCGCCGGCGCGGTGAGCACGGGGCCTGTTGGGAGTCCTTGTGTGAGCGGCCATGGCC
>PJTQ01000886.1_pt1 | contig 11744 bp, 12 predicted proteins | sample 1512231 | NCBI WGS metagenome assembly PJTQ01 (sample SAMN08177688, study PRJNA422409) | Soil metagenome, whole genome shotgun sequencing project. | isolation source: Soil (3) enriched on wood chips | place: USA: Madison | collected 2015-01-15 | reverse complement strand
TGGCGACCAGGGTCTTGGTCGGCATGCAACCGGTGTTGACGCAGGTGCCGCCGAACAGCTTGCGCTCGACCAGCGCGACCGACCGGCCCGCCTGCGTCAGCCGCCCGGCCAGCGCAGGCCCCGCCTGCCCGGCGCCGACGATGATCGCGTCGAAGTCGCGGCGGGTGGCGCCGCGGCTCATGTCGCCACCGCCTCGGCCGGCCCGGCACCGACCGACAATGCGAACAGATGAACGACCATGCCGACTCTCCCTGCAAGGATCCGCCGCGCGATCTCCGTGGCGTCGCCGGGGCCCCACCGCGGCCGACACGTCCGCACGGACGCCCCACTGTAGACCTTCCGGGGGAACGAAAAAGGAACGCGGTCGTCGCGCGCCGACGATCCGGTCAGAATGGCCCCTCTTCCAGCGGACCCGCGAGCACGTGAGCGACGACTACGCCCCCCGCATCTGGGTCGATGCCGACGCCTGCCCCGGCGTCATCAAGGACATCCTGTTCCGCGCCGCCGAGCGCGCGCAGGTCCGGGTCACCCTGGTCGCCAACCAATGGCTGCGCACGCCGCCGTCGCGCTTCGTCGACGCCATCCAGGTGCCGGGCGGCTTCGACGTGGCCGACAGCGCGATCGTCGAACGCGTCCATGCCGGCGACCTGGTCGTCACCCAGGACATCCCGCTCGCCGCACGCGTGCTCGAACGCGGTGCGGCGGCGCTCAACCCCCGTGGCGAGCGCTATACCGCCGACAACATGGCCGAGCGGCTGTCGATGCGGAACTTCATGGAGGAGCTGCGCGGTGCCGGCGTCCAGACCGGCGGCCCGGCCACCCTGCATGCACGCGACCGGCAGGCCTTCGCCAACCAGCTCGACCGCTGGCTGGCCGCGCGCCCGGCGCGCGACTGAGGCCGCGTCCGCCGCATCGGGCCGGTATTCCGGGGCGTTTTCCCGCATGCCCGTATAATGGCGGCATTCCGCACCGAGGCAGCTCATTGGCCAAGCCCAACTATTCGTTCGAGAAGCGACAGCGCGAAATCGCCAAGAAGAAGAAACAGGACCAGAAGGACGCGCGCAAGCGCGAAGCGCGCGAAGCCGCCAAGGCGGCGGCGAAGCCGAACGAAGCCACGGAGCAGCCGGGCTCCGACTGACGTCGGTCCGGCCGGGCTTGCGCGCCGCCCCGCGCACCGGCCAGCAACCGCCCCGGCACTTGCCGCACGTTCCAGGCGCTTACTTCGCCTTCGCGCGGGGCTGCCAGCGCCATGCACCGTCGTTGGCGGCGGTCAACCCCTCGACCACCAGCCGCCGGAACGGCGGCATGCGCGCACCCGCGCCCAGTGCCAGCTTGCGCAGCGCGCGCGCCGGCAGGCGATCGTCGGTGTACAGGCCGGCCAGCAGCCCGGTGGCCAGGTACAGCGGCAGCGTCGCCGCACGATGGCCACGCTCGTAGCGCTGCAGCAGCGACCGGCTCCAGATCGGCAGGTTCCGCTCCAGCGCGGCGTGCAGCCCGCGCGCCAGCGCGTCCTGTCCCAGCAACCCGAAATTGAACCCATGCGCCGTGACCGGATGCATGCCCACCGCCGCGTCGCCGACCAGCGCAAAACGGTCGCCGACGAAGCGGTGCGCGTAGACGCCCACCAACGGGTACGCGCAGCGCGGCCCGGCGACTTCCATCGCGCCCAGGCGCTGCATGAAGCGCCGCGCCATGTCGGCGCCCAGCGCCACGTCGTCCTGCGCCAGCAGGGCCTGCATCTGCCGCGGCGGCAGCGTCAGCACCACCGACGAGGTGTGCCGATCGCGTAGCGGCAGCAACGCCAGCGTCTGCCCGGTCGCGAACCATTCCCACGCGGTCTGCGCGTGCGCCGCCTCATGCCGCATCCGCAGTACCAGCATGGTCTTGCCGAAGTCGTGCATGCTCGCGCCGATGCCGGCCGCCCGGCGCGTCTGCGAGAAGCGGCTGTCGGCCGCCACCACCAGCCGTGCGCGCAGGGTTTGGCCGCCTTCAAGCGCGACAACCGCGCCATCGGCCTCCATGCGCACCGCCGCCACCTTCGCACCGGCAAACAGTGCCACGTCCGGCAGCGCCGCAACCTCGGCGAAGGCGGCGCGACGGATCGCATGGTTGGACAGCAACCAGCCCAGCTGCTGCGCGCCGGCCAGTGCCGGACTGAAGACCAGCCCCTCGCGGCCCCTGCCATCGAGCACCAGCGCCTCGCGCAGCACGGCGATGTCACGGGCATCGATCCGGTCCCAGACGCCCAGCGCCTGCAGCAGCTGCCGCGAGCGATGGGTGACGGCGATCTCGCGCCCGTCGTCGGCCGGCGCCGCCAGCGTGGCCTCGTCCTGCTGCTCCACCAACGCGATGCACAGGCCGCTGCCGGCCAGCGAGCGCGCGAAGCACAGGCCCGCCGGACCCGCGCCCACCACCACGATATCGAACGCCATGCGTCGTCCTCCCGGGTATGAAGTCCGTACGCTGGGCGCGCCCGCCGCCGGCTGCGCTGACCTCGGTCAAGCGCCACGCAACTGGTCGGACCGGGCGGATACCTGGCGACCGCAGTGTAACCATCCGCAACCTGCCCGATCACGGCGCTCGGTGTATAACGTGCCGGTCCACCGGAGCCCCGCCATGACATCGTCGTCGAAAGCCGCCATCGTCCTTCTCGCCGCCGCGCTCGCGCTGGCCGCGCCGGCGCTCGCTGCGCTCAAGCCGGGCACGCAGGCGCCGGAATTCAGTGCACCGGCCTATCTCGCCGGCGAGCCCTTCACCTTCGAGCTGGCCCAGGCGCTGGAGGCCGGTCCGGTGGTGGTCTATTTCTTCCCCGCCGCGCACACGCCCGGCTGCAACCTGGAGGCCGCGCTGTTCTCGCAGGCGATCGACAAGTTCAAGGCCCACCACGCGACCGTGATCGGCGTCACCGCCGGCAACACCGACGCGCTGGCCGATTTCTCGAAGGAAACCGAGCACTGCGGCGGCAAGTTCCCGGTGGCCGCCGACGAAGGCGCGGCGATCGCGGCTCGATACGACGCCGTGCTGGAGCGCAAGCCGGAACTGTCGAGCCGCACCTCGTACGTGATCGCGCCCGACGGCAGGATCGTGCACGCCTATTCGGACCTCAACCCGAACCGCCACGTCGCCGAGACGCTGGCAGCGGTCGAGGCGCTCGCGACCCCGTCGCAGGACCGGGACCCGCCGTCGCCCTGACCGGCGCCCGCCTGCCGGCGGACTTGCCACGGGTTGCGCGGAGATGAGCGCGGACCAGGCAAAGGCGACATGGCATGGCACCATGCCGTCCCGCAGTGCCACTCGCTGCGCGCGGCTCTTCTTCGCTTCCCGCAGAGCGCGGATACGGCAGGACGGCATGTCCTGCTGATTCGCGTTATCCGCGTTCATCCGCGCAATCCGTGGCAAAAAATTTCCTCGCCCGATTCCGGGGATGCCCTGCGCCGATCGCACGCCACGCTGTACCTGATGCGCGCTGCCCCTATCGGGCTGGGTGGGCGGGGCGTCCACTGCATCGGAAAAGCTTGACATTCGCCAAGTGTATTGTTGTAGTAATACACATGGACGCAACCCTGCTGCACATCCAGCCCGCGGCACCGCAGCCGATCTACCGGCAGATCGCCGAGCAGATCCGGCGGCTGGTCGCGGGCGGGCAGCTGGCGGCCGGTGCCCTGCTGCCGTCGGTGCGCGAGGTGGCCGCCGCCCACGCCATCAATCCCATGACCGTGTCCAAAGCCTACAGCCAGCTGGAAGCCGAAGGCGTGCTCGAACGCCAGCGCGGCAAGGGCATGGCCGTGGCCGCGGGCGCCACCGGCCCGGGCACCGCGGCGCAGCGCTGGGCCCTGATCGAACCGAGCCTGGACGCCGTGGCGCGCCAGGCCCGCGAACTCGAACTCTCGCCGGACGAGGTCATCACGCGCCTCGGCCAGCGCATGCGACAGCCATGATCCGGAGAACGCGATGAACGCAACGATCGAAACCATGACAACGCTGCACGCCGCCACCGACCACGCCTGGCCACGGACGGACATCCACGCCGGGACCGCGCCGCTGGCCGCCACCGACCTGGACAAGCGTTACGACGGACAGCCCGCGCTGGATGGCGTCTCGCTGCGGCTCGAGCCGGGCACCGTGCTCGGCCTGATCGGCCGCAACGGCGCCGGCAAGACCACCCTGATCCGTGCCCTGCTCGGCCTGGTCGAACCCGACGGCGGCAGCGCCACCCTCTGGGGCCGCCCCGCGCTGCAGATGGACGATGCCGCCAAGGCGCGGCTGTCCTACGTGCCGCAGCAGCCCGAGGCGCTGGCCTGGCTGAAGGTGGGCGACATGCTCGACTTCATCGGCCGCTTCTACCCGCGCTGGGACGCGGCCTTCGTCGACGCCACGCTCGCGCGCTGGGACCTGCCACGCAACAAGCTCTTGGCGAAACTGTCGCCGGGCGAACGCCAGCGCGTGGCGATCATCCGCGCGCTGGCGCCGCAGCCCGAGCTGCTGGTGCTCGACGAGCCGGCGGCGGCGCTCGATCCGGTCGCACGCCGCGAGCTGCTGCGCGAGATCGCGACGCGCGCCGGGGAGTTCGGCACCACGGTGCTGTTTTCCACCCACATCGTGTCCGACCTCGAGCGCGTGGCCTCGCACGTCGCCTTCATGCACCGGGGCCGGCTGCTGCTGCACAGCGAGCTCGACAGCCTGAAGGAGCGCCACCTGCGCCTGCATATCCCCGCGTCGGCCGCCGACCAGCTGGCCGGGCCGGTACCGGGCGAGGTCGCCCGCCGCCCGCACCCGTACGGCGGCCACAGCGTGGTGATCGTGCGCGATGAAGACACGTCCTGGCCCGTGCTCGCGCACGCGCCGGGCGTGCAGCGCGAGGTGCTGTCGCTGGAGGACCTGTTCGTGGAGGTGGCCGGATGAATGCCGTCGCCCCGCAACTGGCCGCCCCCGGCCGCTCACCGTCGAACCCGGTGCGGCGCAGCCTGGCGATGCTGCGCGCCTGCGCGCCATCGCCGGCGCTGCGCCTCCTGTGCCTGGCCGCGGTGGCGCTGCCGCTGGTGGGTGCCGCACCGATCGACGCCTACGCGCCCGGTCCCGAACGCAGCACGATCGGTGCGGTGATGCTGGTGTCGTTCGCGGTCGCCGTGCCGTGGGGCCTGTGGTTCTCGCGCCTGCTGCTGCTGCGCATGGAAGCGCACGCCTGGCGCATGCCGGCACTGCCGGCGGCGATCCCGGTCGCGATCGCGCACCTGCTGCTGGGCACGGTGGCGATCCCCGCCGCGCTGCTGGTCCTGCTGGCCGGCGCCGAACCGGTCTTCGCCCTGTCCTGCCTGATGCTGGCCGCCATGGCCGCGCTGGTGGCGGCGATGCTGCCACGCTGGTGCTACCTCGCCGCCTGTTTCGTACCGCTCGCATGGGCCGTGCTGGGCGTGTTCGCCGTCCGCATCTGGGGGCTGGACGCCCTGAAGGTGGACACGGCCGTTTTCGCGTCCTGGCAACTGCCGTACCTGGCCGCGCTGGCGGCCTTCGCGGCGGCGTGGCGCTGGCGCGCGATCGTGCGCAACGCCGGTTCCGCCCCATCCTCTCCCTGGCGCCTGCCCGCCGTACTCTCATCGCAGCGATCGGTTTTGTGGGGCAATCCCGCGACAGCCGATGCCCTGTGGCTGGCACGGATGCCCGACTGGCTGTTGCCCACCGGCCTGGCCGACCAGACCGGTCCCGCACGGCCGCTGCGCGCGATGCGGGCGATCCTCGGCCCCCCGTTCGCACCGCTCACCCGCACGCAGATCGCCGTGCAGGCGGGCATGGTCGTGCTCGGCGGCGTCGTGTTCGTCCTGGCGTCCACCAGCAATCTGGAACAGGACTGGATACAAAGCCTGCTCGCCGGCAGCGTGCCCGGGGGACTGGGCGGCGGCGGGCTGGTGCTGGTGACCCTGTACGGCTGGCGCCTGGAAATGCTGCGCCGGCGCCCAGCCGGCGAACTGGCCGAACTCGCCCTGCTGCCCTGTTGGGGCAATGCACGGCGGACCCGCCAGACCCTGATGGCGGCGGTCCTGCGCCCGCTGCTGGTGGCGGCCGGGTGGACAACGGCCATCCTCGCCGCCATTTGCATCGTGGCCGGAATCGATGCCCTGGGCATGGCCTGGCTGCTCGCGGCCGTCGTCGGCCTTTGCCTGCTTGCCCTGCTCGCCTGCCTGCGTCCCTTGTCCGGGAAGGCGATGCTGTCGCCCTGGATGCTCGGCCTGATGGCCCTGGCGATGGTGATGGTGATGTCGACCGCGGTGGTCCTGCGCCCGGAGCGCGGCCACGGCGTCGCCTGGCTGGCGATCGGCTGGGCCGGTCTCTACCTCGCCTGCGGCATCGGCCTGGCGCAGGCATGGCGCCGCTTCCGCGGGCGGCCGCATCCGTTCCTGCAGGACTGAGGCCGGGATGCGGCGCGCGGCCGCTACGGACGCAGGCCGCGCTTCTCGAACCAGTGGTGCGCGTAGGGGTTGTCGTTGTAGGTCGGGATCTCGCGGTAGCCGTTGCGCAGGTACAGCGTGCGCGCCTCGGCGAGCGCACGGTTGGTGTCCAGCCGCAGCGTGCGCACGCCGGACGCGGCGGCATGGTGTTCGAGCGCTTCCAGCAGCCGCTGGGCGATGCCGAGCCCGCGCGCCGACGGTGCCACCCACATCCGCTTGATCTCGCCGCGGCCGCGGCCATCCAGCTTGAGCCCACCGCAGCCCACCGCCGCGCCATCCAGGCGCGCGAGCAGGAACAACCCGGCCGGCGGCACCAGCTCATCCGGTTCGGCCGACGGCCCGCGCGCGGGATCGAAACCCGATTCGAAGCGTTCGTCGAGCTCGTGCAGGTAGGCCTCGATGCAGGCGCGCGCGTCGGCGCCCGCCGGATCGGCAAGCGCGATCTCGACCGCCGAAGCGCGCATGAAGCGCTCCACTTCCACCATCGCCGCCACCAGGCGCTGCCGCTGCCCGGCACCCAGCGGCGCCAGCAGCGAGGCCGCCGCATCCTGCGAGCGCCGGTCGAGCGCATCCACCTCGCGCTGCCCCTTGCGCGTGAGCGTGATCCGCCGCACGCGGCCATCATCGGGCGCGGGGCGCGAGCGCACCAGTCCCTGCGCTTCGAGCGAGCGCAGCAGCCGGCTCAGGTAACCCGAATCCAGCGCCAGCCGCGCGCGCAGGTCGCGTGCATCGGCACCGTCGCGGCCGACCTCGAACAGCAGCCGGGATTCGGCCAGCGGGCGCCCGCGGCCCAGGTAGTCGTCGGCCAGCACGCCGATCCGCCGCGTGACCACGCGGTTGAAGCTGCGGACCCGCCGGAGTTGGTCGCCGTCCATTTATCTGATTTTAGTCAGATAATTTTCCCGCATCAAACGCGACGACGGATCCCGGTCCTGCAGCCCGCGGATGCGGCTTCAGCCGCGATCTTCATTGCCGCACTGACCGGCTCCCGGATCAGCGCGCGCCGCCGTCCACGCGATGCGCCAGCGCATGGTCGATCGCCGCGCGCACCGCCGCCACCTGCGCGTCGTTGCACTGCTGCGGCGTGGCGCGCGGGCTGTCGGGATAGACCTCGGTGGTGGTCCGGTACGGCGCGCCGGTGATGCCGGCGCACAGGCCCAGCGGCACCACGTCGTAGTCGATGACGCCATGCGCAACCACGGGCGAACCGATGATCTCGCCGTTCGCATCGGCCGGTGCAATGTGGGTCACTTCGGCCACCGCCGCGATCACCGCCTGCTGGAACGCCGGTCGCGGATCGGCGCTGTCGCCCACCAGGTAGAAGCCGTCGGGGATTTCGCCTGGTTCGAACGGCTTGCCGTCGCGCGCCGCCAGCGCCGGACGGAACTCGGACTCGTCGCTGTCGGTGGTCTCGTGCAGGTCGATGTGCACGAGCACGCGCCCGCGCAGCGGCGCGACCAGCGCCATCAGCGCCGCGCATTCGCCCGCCGGCGTGCCGGTAAAGAACGAGCGGTTCGGGTCGATCGCCTCCGGATTCCAGCGCTGGATGCGTTCGTAGGCCCAGGGGCTCACGCACGGTGCCAGCAGCAGGTTGGCCCGGCCCGCGTAGTCGCCGCCATGACGATCGACGAACTGCAGCGCGCCGTGCACGCCGCTGGTCTCGTAGCCGTGCACGCCGCCGGTCACCAGCGCGCACGGCAGTGCGTCGTCCCAGTCGCGGCTGCGGATCGCGAGCAGCGGATAGCTGCCATCGGGCGCGTAGTCCAGGCGGCCGTATTCGGACACCTCGAAGCGCGCGCGCAGCGGTTCGATCACGGCAAGCACCTCGTCGGCATAGCCGCGCCTGCGCGACTGCCGCGAGCGCCACAGGGCCCGCTCCGCCTCGCCCCAAGGGCGTCCTGGAGTTCCAATCGGTTCGTGGGTCTGGCCGGTCATTGCACTGCTGGCTCCGCGGAGTTCGGGAAAATCGCGGGCCACTGTAACAACGCGCCTGCCGGCGCGCGCGGTCGCTATCCATGCACGCGACGCCTGCGCGATCCCGATCGCCTGTCGCGCGCCCACCCGAAACCGGAGCATGCCGCGCGCGGCGGCCTCTGCCCCACCCAACGGCCCGGGCGTGTTAAAGATGGGGCTTGCGCCCAATCGGGAATGGGATGCCATGAGGCCCTTGGGGAAGGGATCGCAGCACGGTCGCGGGGCACTGGCGCGCCTGTCGGGATGGTGCCTGGCGGCGTGCCTGCTGGCGGCGCCCGTCGTGGCCGGCGACGAGCCGCCGGCCACGCTGCGCATGGGCGGCGACGCGCACTACCCGCCCTACCAGTTCGTCAACGCGGACGGCCGGGCCGACGGCTTCGACGTGGCACTGGCGCGCGCGGTCGCGCGCGACCTGGGCATGGAGCCGCGTTTCGAACTGGGCGAATGGGACGTGGCGCTCGAACGCCTCGAACGCGGCGAGATCGACATCGTGCCGATGTTCTGGTCGGCCGGGCGCGAGCGGCGCTTCCAGTTCACCCAGCCCATCCTGCTCCGCCACCACGCGCTGTTCGGACGGCGCGGCACGCCGACGCTGCACTCGCTGGACGAACTGGCCAATGTGCGCGTCGCAGTGCAGCACGCCGGCCTGGCCTGGGAGGCGCTGCGCGCACAGACCGGTCCCGGGGTGACGCTGGTCGAGCAGGACGCCGAATCCGACGCTCTGCTGGCGGTGGCGCGCGGCGAGGCCCACTACGCCCTCGTGCCCACCGGCATCGGCTATTACGCGATCAACCGGCACCGCCTCAGCGACGTGATCGCCCTGAGCCCGCCGCTGCTGGAACGCAAGTACGTCTTCGCCACCCGGCGCGGGCGCACGGACCTGGTGGCACGCATCGATGCCTCGCTCGAGCGCATGCGCGCCGACGGGGTGCAGAACGACCTGTACGTGGAATGGATCGGCAACCTGAGCCCCCACGATCGCAAGCCGTGGCCGGCGATCGCCGCGGCGCTGGCCGCGCTGCTTGCGCTGGGCGCGGTCGCCTTCGCGTGGCGACGAAGGATCCTGGCCCGCGGGCGCCGCGGCATCACCGGCGACCCGGCGCTGCTGGCCGACCTGGACAAGGCCATCGAAAGCGGCCGCCTGGGTTTCATGTTCCAGCCCAAGGTCGACCTGCGCAGCGGTCGCTGGCTGGGCGCCGAACTGCTGGTGCGCTGGGACCACCCGCAGCACGGGCCGATCGCCCCCGAGGCGTTCGTCCCGATGGCCGAACAGGCGCGGGTGATCGGCGCGATGAGCGTGCACCTGGTGCGGCGCGGCCTGGAGCAGCGCAGCCGGTGGCCCGCCATGGATCCGCCGCTGTATGTGTCGGTCAACGTGTCGGCCAACGATCTGGCCGACCCGCAACTGGTCGACGCCATCATCGACGCCTGCCCGCAGGCCGATGCCGGGCTGATGCTCGAAGTCACCGAAACCGACGTGATGCGCGAACCCGAGCGCGTCGCGGAAGCCATCCCGCGGCTGCGCGCATGCGGCATCCGGATTTCCGTGGACGACTTCGGCGCCGGGCATTCCTCGCTGGTCAACCTGCGCCGGCTCGCGCCGGATGAACTAAAGATCGACCGCTCGTTCGTCACCTCGCTGCTGACCTCGCATTCGGACCAGGCCATCGTCGGCGCGATCATCGGCCTGGCCCACGAGCTGGGCGCCACCGTTGCCGCCGAGGGCATCGAAAACCGGGAAACGCGGCAGTGGCTGGTCGAAGCCGGCTGCGACGCCGGCCAGGGGTTCGGCATCGCGCTGCCCATGATGGCGGAGGAATTCGCAGCGCTGCTGCGCAGTCCCGGGCGCGCGCCCGACGCCGCCGAGCCCGAACCCCCTCCTGAGAAAGGCGGGCAAACGCCTCTTTAAGGCGCATGTTCGCTGAATTTAAGCGCATATAACAACATTTTTACGGTTATTCGCGTATGCTGCGCGAACTCCCCTTTCCACCCGACACGCCGCCGCACCTGCGGGGCGTCTTCGCGCGCGTAGCGCGCCAGCCGGAAGGGGCCACCGAGGGCTCCGGCAGCCTGCTCCGCCAGGCCGCTGCCGCACACCCCGCCCGGGCGCACGACGCGCGCCCGCCAACGGCGAACCAGCACCAAGAGGAGACAACATGCCCCGCAAGGCCACCAAGGCAACCAGCAAGCGCAACACCACCTCGCACCTGTCGGCCCGTCCGGCCAAGGGCCAGGACGCAGGCCGCAACGTCACCAGCGACACCATCGCCGCCGATATCCAGGCTTTCCGCAAGCAGGGCGGGCGGATCGAGGTCCTGGGCAACACGCCGCTGAACCGCGTGAACGTCACCGCTTTCCGCTCCAAGGGAAACACCCAGACCAAGGCGGCCGCCAAGGCCCCGACGAACCAGGCTGCGGCGCAGCGCTGAGTCCCCGCCGCCCCTGACGCAAACGGGCGCCGCAGTTGCGGCGCCTTTTTTTTTTGGTTCTTCTTCCAACCGAGGGAAAGCGCTATCGGGCCGGCTCCGGGGCGCCGACGCGGCCAGCCACGCCCGTACCGCCTCGCACTCGAAACACGCCACACCCGAACAATGCCCCCCCGCATGGGAGCGGCCGCGACCAAGCCCTACCCTGCTGATCCGCTTTATCCGCGTGCATCCGCGCAATCCGTGGCAGGAAAACCTCCCGGTCGCCGGCGTCATGACAGGCCTTCTCAGCCGCGCCGTGGCGTGCGATCAAACGATAGTGCGGGATCCCCGGAACCGGGCGGAGAACCACTTCCGCGGAACCTCAGGCGATGCCCTCGCCTACGGCTTGGCGCGACCGAGCTGCTTCTCTTCCTCCGACGCCTCGCGCACATCGGCGACCTTCACGTCGAAGTGCAGGTTGCGGCCGGCCAGCGGATGGTTGGCGTCGATCTTGACCTGCTCGTCGTTGACTTCCACCACCGTTACCAGCATCGGCCCGCGCTCGCTCCGGGCCTGGAACTGCATGCCCGGCTCGACCTTGTCCACGCCCTGGAACGCCGTGCGCGGCACCACCTGCACCAGCTGCTCGTTGCGCACGCCGTAGGCCTCTTCCGGTTTGACGTCGACCTTCAGCGCATCGCCGGCCTGCTTGCCGGCCAACGCCTTCTCCAGGCCCGGAACGATGTTGCCGGCGCCGTGGAAGTACTGCAGCGGCTGCGATTCGGGCGACTTGTCGATGACCTGGCCGGCATCATCGGTCAGGGTGTAGTGGATGCTGGCAACGCGCGCATCGGCGATCTCCATGGGATCTCCTTGGAATGAATGAAAAGATAGGGAGTGATGACACGCAGGGCATCGG
>PJTQ01000882.1_pt1 | contig 11832 bp, 9 predicted proteins | sample 1512231 | NCBI WGS metagenome assembly PJTQ01 (sample SAMN08177688, study PRJNA422409) | Soil metagenome, whole genome shotgun sequencing project. | isolation source: Soil (3) enriched on wood chips | place: USA: Madison | collected 2015-01-15 | reverse complement strand
GACGGCCTGCAGCTCGTCCACCGGGGCGGCCCGGCCCCACAGGTGCACGCCGATGATCCCGGAGGTGCGCGGTGTGATCATCCGGCGAACTGCATCGGGGTCCAGGTTATGCGTGGCTGGATCGATGTCAGCGAATACCGGCGTAATGCCCTGCCAGTAGAGGGCGTGTGCGGTGGCAACGAACGTCCAGGACGGCACGATCACCTCGCCACCCAAGCCCAGTGCGCGGATCGCGATTTCCAGCGCGATGGTACCGTTGCACATGGCCACGCAATGGCGCACACCAAGGTGGTCGGCGATGCGCTTTTCGAACTCCTGAACCATTGGTCCGTTATTGGTCAGCCACTGATTGTCTAGGATCTGGCCAACTCGGGTGAGGAAAGTATCGCGATCGCCGATATTGGGCCGGCCGACATGCATGGGCTTGGTGAACGCGGGTGGTGCACCATTGATGGCAAGATCGGCCTTCCCGTGGATCGCTTTGACCGTCATGGCGAATAGATGATCAGGTTGAATGCCGGCATCTTAACGAATCGGCGGGAGCTTATGTCCCAGTCAGGGCATTGCTTGCGACTTTCTCTTGCACCTTTAAAAGGGCTTCCAGTCCTTTTGGCCCAAGCCAGACGACCTTCCTTGCGCAGGTCCTCAATGAGGCCTTCTGCAAAAGACGGATCCATTGCGGTCTGGGCAGCGCGGGCGACGGTGCGTTCGCGTCACCTGCCCGAAGCGCTCGCGCTATTGCTTCTGGCCAAGCCCAGTTGCTCAATCTTTGCCGCAAGGTCCGGTCTGTCCTTGGTCCTGAGTTCGACACCGATCTGCTGGGAAAGCGAGCTGGTTGGCGGCGCTGCTTCAATGGCGCGAATGAAATATGGTGTCGCCAGGTCTGGTTCTGAGAGGTCGTTCAGTACGAAATAGCCAAATCGAGCAAGATCGGAGGGCTTCATCGGGACACGGCGGACTTGGGCGGCCAGGATCTGGAGCATCCCGCGCTTGTTGAGTTTCACTCCCTGGCCAGCGAAATACATCAGGATCGTTGGCGCCCTGCGATTATCGAAACTCAATGGTGCGGCGTTCACACGCTTCTGCAGGTCTGCCCAGTCGGCAGGCGTGGCATCGCCGCGTAGCGACTTCAGGACAATCAGGAGCATGGCGTTGTTAAGGAATTCGGGTACGGCAGTTGCACCCTTGCCGCATGCGGCGATTGCGTTATCCAGTTGTGGATTGTTGGATACGGGGCCCCCACCGTCTTTGAGATAGGCGGCGCATAGCGTGACCCACGCGCGTCCGGAGTTTGGTGCAGACTCCGTGCTCGCTTGTGCCAACGACACGGCACTGCGCCAACTGTAGGCACGCATCAGCGTGGCGCTTCCTAGTGCGAGTAGCAGCACGACGCACGTGAATGCTTGAAGTGCAGGCGGTGCTCGCAGGCGCCGGCCTGCATGCGCTAGCAGGCTGCCAACAGCCAGTACTGCGCCGATCAGGGCGAAGTGGTTGCGGTGCTCGTAGGCCAACTCCAGCAAAATTACGTTGCTGGCGATGAAATGGGCACCGAAAAACAGGAACACACCCAAGGCGAACAACGGCATGCGCTTGCGCAGCCACCATGCAATGCCCAGCAGGCCGCAAACCACCATGATCGCAGGGAGCGTGGTCCATGGTTGCAGCAGGCTTCGCGAGGGTTGCACCCAGTCGTAGTGGAATGGCATGTGCTGCGGTAACGGCAACAACACCTGCCCCAGGTACATGCACAGCACGCGGCCTTGGGTCAGAAGACGCTCGGCGGAGTTGAAATCCCTGAAAAGCGGAGTCGTCGAGACCCAGTAGTGCGGAATTGCCCACAGCAAGAAGAATGCGGCTCCGCCCAGAGTGGCGAACAAGTAGCCCTTGCGCAGCCTTCCGGCCAATGTCGGGTTGGCGGCGGCAAAGCGCAGCACAGTAAGTTCCAGCGCAAGCGTGTACACGGGTAGCAACACGCTGTCTTCCTTGCAGCCCATCGCCAGGGCCCACAGCAGCGACGTGACCAGCAAGCCGGTGCGACCTGGGCGACCTTCGATCTGCGCCTGTCGTGCCCTGACGTATGCGCACAGGGCAAGCACCAGGAAAAACGTGCCCATTGTTTGCAGGCGCTGCACTGCGTAGAGGACTGAGGACACCTGCAGCGGATGCGCGGCCCATGCCAGCGCCAAGGCGGGCGCCAACCAGTGCGCCTTTTGGCGCGTTACGCCTGCAAGCAAAAGCAAGCTGCGGAAAAACCACGCCAACGCGCAGGTGGTGAGTACATGCAAGACGATATTGGTGGTCTTGAACGTCGCAGGGTCCGCACTACCCGCACGCCAGTAGTCCAGCGCGAATGTCAACGTCGGCAAGCCGCGCATGGATCCGGACACCTGTGGGGTTGCGACTACAGCCAGCAAGGAGGCGGGATCAAGCCGGGTCAGTTTGATGCTTTCGTTATTGACGATGTTCGGGATGTCGTCGAAGACAAACTCGCCTGGCAGGCCAGGTGTGAATAGCAACCCTGCAAACAGGGCCGCGATCAGGCTGACTAGCAGAAACCGGCCGTTGGCTGCGGGCATGTGCAATCGCATGAGTGAGAGGCAGGTGCCGGATTATCGGCGACTATTCGCCGGGTATGCGAATCGTTATGGTCTTGCACCAGTGCCGCGGCGGCCTGCGGGCACAATCAAGGGTGGCGCGACCATCTGGAACTAAGCAAACCCGCACACGCACGAGGCATAAAACACCATCGCTACAGCTTGCTGCTGTCAGATGAGCGAGCAGCTGGCAGTGTTCATGTCGCACTTGGCGAGTCTGGTGCCGGGCAACCGAGGGGTGGCTTCAATGGGTGTCGCCATGTCGACAACGGTCGTAATCGACGCGCAGGCACCCGCGATCGCAGCTGGCGGGGTGGAACTGCCGTAGAGCGCCACCAGTCCGAAGCTGGCGTAGTTCTTTGCCTCCGCCAGACAGGCGGTTTCAGCCGAACGGATGCGGTAGTTCTGGTACGCCGGCAAGGCGATGGCGGCCAGGATGGCGATGATTGCGACCACGATCATCAATTCGATAAGGGTGAAGCCGCCTGTGGCGTTGCGCATGGTATTCCCCCCCCTGGGAAGTCTACAAAACCATCAGCAAGTTCCGGGCCAGAAGTTGGGCCGAGTAGCGCGCTGATGCAAAAAATGGGTAGACGGTCGCGAATCCGGCTAGCGTAAAGGCATCTCCACACAGGACTGGTCAGTGCGAAGGCTCCAAAAAAGAAAGCCCCTCAAGAGAGGGGCTTTCGATCGAAAACCGAAGTTTTCTTCAGGCTGGCTTACTCAGCCAGCGAGCAGGTGCCGCTGGTCAGGTCGCAAGTGGTGACCTTGGTGCCCGGGTCGTTCGGAGTAGCGGTACCCACATCCGAGGCGATGGCGAAGCTCCGGCAGGCCTTGTTCTGCGGCGCATCAATCGTCATGTCGGAGAGGCTAGCTGCGACATAGGAATTGGCGTAGGCCTTGGCTTCGGCCTGGCAGGCGCCTTCGGCCGAACGGATGCGGTAGTTCTGGTAAGCCGGCAGCGCGATGGCGGCCAGGATGGCGATGATCGCGACCACGATCATCAGTTCGATCAGGGTGAAACCTTGCTGGTTGTTCTTCATGGTGTGTATCCCCTAGGAGTGATTTGAAACTTCACGTGCCGCGTGGCCAGGAGCTCCGGTCCGTCGGCTGCCGTGCGACACCGCACGTGCAGAGAAATATACGCACATCGCGTGCCAATGCGGCCCGGAGAGATTCCGAAGCTCCGATCTGCAATCGGGCTCACGGATTGGGGCTGGCGCGACGGAGCAGAACGTGACGTAACTGGTCCATTTATTGAGTTGAGATGACAAGGAATGTCACTTATTGCGCGTCGGCAAAGTCAATTTGTGATGCTGGTCTTAATTGTGTTTTCAGATTGTAGCGAGGGGTGTGTGTTTGGGTGCTGCGGCCGCATGGGTCATCCGTGGACGCATGGGGGCAGGGGCGGTCAATCCCGGGCCATGCGGATTGGTCGCAGTGTCAGTCGTTGAAGTGGATCGCAGGGGGGGCAGAAAGCTCGCGGCTGAAGCCGCTCCCACAAGAGCCGGGTGTGCGCTGTGCGCCTTTCAGTCGATGCCCAGCTTCTTCAGCTTGTACCGCAGGGCCCGGAAGGTGATGCCCAGGGCGGCGGCGGCCTTGGTCTTGTTGTAGCGGTTTTCCTGCAGGGCCTGCTGGATGGCGGCGCGTTCGATCTCCTCGATGTACGAGGGCAGGGCGCTGCTGGCGGTTTCGCGCGGGCCGAGGGTGCGCGGGTCGGGCGGGGCGGCCGGGGCGCCGGGGTTGCCGGCGGCCGCGGCGTTGGCGCTGACGAAGGCCGAGGCCACGACGGCCGGGGTGACGCCCTGCTGCGCGGGCAGGCGCAGGTCGGCGGCGTGGATGGCGTCGCCGTCGGCCAGGGCCAGGGCGCGTTCGAGGATGTTTTCCAGCTCGCGCACGTTGCCGGGAAACGGGTAGGTTTCCAGTGCGGCCAGGGCGTCGGCGGAGAGCTTGGGCGTGGCGCGCTGCATCGCGTGGGCGAGGCGCGCGAGGATGGCGTCGGACAGCAGCGGCAGGTCGCCGGTGCGCTCGCGCAGGGGTGGCACGTCCAGTTCGATGACGTTGATGCGGTAGTACAGGTCGTGGCGGAAGCGGCCCTCGTTGACCAGCGTGGACAGGTCCTTGTGGGTGGCCGAGAGGATGCGCACGTCCACCGGAATCTCGATCGAGGCGCCGACCGGGCGGATGTTCTTTTCCTGGATGGCGCGCAGCAGCTTGACCTGCATCGACAGCGGCAGCTCGGCGACCTCGTCCAGGAACAGGGTGCCGCCGTCGGCAGCCTGGAACAGGCCGGGCTTGTCGACGTGGGCGCCGGTGAAGCTGCCTTTCTTGTGGCCGAAGAACTCGCTTTCCATCAGCTCCGAGGGGATCGCGCCGCAGTTGACCGGTACGAACGGCCCGCCAGCGCGCGCGCCCTGGGCGTGGATGGTGCGGGCGACCAGCTCCTTGCCGGTGCCGGACTCGCCGCTGATGTGCACCGGCGCCTGGCTGCGGGCGACCTTGGAGATGGTCTGGCGCAGGCCCACCATCGGCTCGGAGGTGCCGAGCAGGCGGCTGGCTTCCTCGGGCTGGGCCTGGCGCTTGTTGTTGAGCTCCAGCGCCTGTCGCACCAGGCCGCGCAGGACGTTGATGTCCAGCGGCTTGGCGACGAAGTCGAAGGCGCCGGCCTTGAGCGCCTCGACCGCGGCCTCGACGTTGCCGAAGGCGGTGATCATGGCGACCGGGGTGTTGGGAAAGCGGGTGGAGATGTCGCTGATCAGTTCCAGTCCGGAGCCGTCGGGCAGGCGCATGTCGGTCAGGCACAGGTCGTAGGAGACGGTGGCCAGCATCTCGCGCGCGGCGGCGAGGGTGGGGGCGGTGTCGGTGCGCAACCCCATCCGGCCCAGGGTGAGGACCAGCAGCTCGCGGATATCGTGTTCGTCATCGACGATCAGGGCGCTGCGTGTATCACTCATGCAAGGAAACCTTGGCTGGGGGACCGGTCAAAGTGACCAACAGTGGCAATTTTAAGCCTTTTACGCGCATAGCAGGGAATCGCGGACACATCCGGTGTGTGCTGCAGTGCGGTTCTGCGGTGCGGAGCCTGCGTGGGGGGACAGGACCGCGCCGTACGGAACGGGGGCATGCGACCGGTTTGGGGACGGGGCGGACGGCATGCCGGATCGGGGCATTGTTGCGGAACGGGGGGCGGATGGCGACGGGATTTTTTCTCGGGTGTGCTCCGAGGCCAGCCCTTTTCCCCGTGAATGGGAGAGAGGGTGGCTTCGGGAGCCGCGGGTTTTGCGTGTTTAAACGAGGCGCGGAGCGTTCGGCTGCCAATCTCGCCGCAATGCAGGAGCGGCTTCAGCCGCGGGCTCTTGCTTTGCTTTTGCTCTCTCCCCTTGCGACGGCAGGGGTGAGATGGAACCTGTGGGAGCGGCTTCAGCCGCGAGCTTTTGCTCCCTCCCCTGCGAAGGCAGGGGGGAGAAGGCGCGCTTGCGAGCCATTGGCGCGCGCGCCGACGAACGCCCGCCAGCTGTGCTCGATGGCCGGATGGGTTGGGGAGGGATGCCTCTTAGATCAGCGCGAACCGTGGGCACCCCCTCCCAGCCTCCCCTTGCCGTCGCAGGGGGAGGCGTCAGGTCGCAGGCTTTTCCGACCCCTGTCGAGGTCCATGGATCCCCGACAAGAGCGCTCGGGGATGACGAGCTTTAATGGAGCTTGTGGGAGCGGCTTCAGCCGCGAGCTTTTGCTCCCTCCCTGAGAAGGCAGGGGGAGAAGGCGCGCTTGCGAGCCATTGGCGCGCGCCGACGAACGCCCGCCAGCTGTGCTCGATGGCCGGGAGGGTTGGGGAGGGGTGTCTCTTAGATCAGCGCGAACCGTGGACACCCCCTCCCAGCCTCCCCCTGCCGTCGCAAGGGGGCCAAGTCCAAGCTCTTGCGACTCCCGCCAAGGTCCATGGATCCCCGACAAAAGCGCTCGGGGATGACGAGTTTATTTGTGGGAGCGGCTTCAGCCGCGAGCTTTTGCTCCTCCCCCTGCGGCGGCAGGGGGAAGAGCAACGGCAAACGCTGGCCGCTGAAGCCGCGCCTGCCAGGACCGGGGCTATGCCCGCGGCAGGGCGTCGGGGCCGGGGAGGGTGAGGCGGAAGCAGGCGCCGCCGGCGGGGACGGAGATGTATTCGAGGTTGGCGCCGTTGGCGCGGCACAGTTCGCGGGCGATGTAGAGGCCCAGGCCGGTGCCGTGCTCGGAGGTGGTGAAGAAGGGGCGGAACAGCTGCGCGAGGACGCCGTCGGGGATGCCGGGGCCGCGGTCGAGGACTTCGATCACCGGGCTGTCGCCGCGCTTTTCCACCCGCATGATCACCCGCGCCGGCTGCCCCGGCATGCGGCCGTAGCGCAGCGAGTTCTGCAGCAGCACGGTCAGTACCTGTTGCAGGTGGCGCGGGTCGACCAGCACCGGCAGCGACGGCGGGCCGTGGCTGAACTTGATCTCGTCCAGATCCGGGGGGATGGTTTCCAGATACTCGTCGAGGAAGCGGCGCACGAACAGGACCAGGTCGATGTTCTCCGGCTGCGCGCGTTCGCGGCGGGCCAGGCCCAGGACGCTTTCGACGATGCCGTTGGTGCGCATGCACTGCTGGTGGACGATCTGCAGAAGGCGCTGGTCGCTGTCGTCGAGGTTGTTCGATTCCTCCAGCAACTGGGTGGCGTAGCTGATCGCGGCCAGCGGGTTGCGGATCTCGTGGGCAAGGCTGGCCGAGAAGCGGCCCATCGCGGCCAGGGTCAGCGACTCGGCGCGGCGCGAGACCATGGAGGTGTCGTCGAGGAACACCAGGGTGGTCTCGCCGTCGACCAGCAGGCGGGCAAAGCGCGGCAGGACCTCGACCTGGTCCTCGTTGCCGAGCAGGACCGGCTGGTCGCTCGTCGCGTCATCCTTGCGCCAGGTGGCCAGCCGCGCGGCCAGGTCGGGGGCGATGTCGCGGATGTTGCGCGGCTTGCCGTCGACGGTCAGGTCGATGTCGCCCAGCAGCATCATCGCGGCCTCGTTGGCCAGCCGCACGAAGCCGCTGCCGTCGATCAGCAGGACGCCGGTACGCATGCGGCGGATGATCAGGCCGTTGACCTCGCTGAGGTTGGCGGCCTCGGCGGCGTGCAGGCCGGCGACGGCGTGGGATTCGCGCATCTGCCGCCCGAGCAGGTTGCTGACCGTGGCCATGGCGAAGAAGCTGACCGTGAACATCAGTACTTCGGCGAGCGGACGTTCGATGTCGCTGGCGCCGATGGTGCTCCACAGGAACTCGCCGACCACCGCGCACCCGGCCGCGGCGGCCACGCTCATCGCCAGTGGCAGCGGGACCAGCAGCGCGGCGGCGCCGACGTTGAACAACAGCATCATCGCCACGCCCGGCGCGGCGCCGGGGATGGCATGGGTGATCAGTGCGGCGACGATGATGTCGACGCCGACCCCGACGCAGGCCTGCCAGCCCAGCGACGAATGGTCGCGGCGCGAGGCCAGCAGCAGCGCCAGCGCCATCGGCAGGTAGGCGATGGCGACGGTGACGGTCAGGAACCGGTCGCGCGGCTCGCTGACCAGCCCGCCGAAGGGGCTGAAGACGATGAGCGCCAGCAACGATGCCTCGAGCGTGCGGTACAGCGCGAACAGGTACAGCTCGCGGCGCAGCGCATCATCGGCGGCATCGGGGCGGGCGTGCTTGCGCGTCAAGGCGGGTCCTGGCGGCGGCGTGGCGTCGAGTATAGGCGGCGCCAGCGCAGGCGCAGGGCACCCCCTCCCAGCCTCCCCCTGCCGTCGCAGGGGGAGGGGCAACGGCAAAAGCTCGCGGCTGAAGCCGCTCCCACTAGGGGCGAACGGGTGGGGACGCCGGGCTGCGACCAAGGTCGGTTTTGCCCGCGACCGCTGCTTGCGCGAGAATGGCGGACCCGCCTGCGCCCTGCGGCTGCCCCAACCGGCAGCGACGGCCGCCCGCGGCCCGGCCCCTGGCCGGCCTGTCTTCCCACGCACGGACCCCACATGAATTTCCACGAATACCAGGCGAAGCAGTTGTTTGCCGATTACGGCATTGCAGTCCCGGCCGGGCGCGTCGCGCGCACGCCGGAAGAGGCGGTCGATGCCGCCAAGGCGATCGGCGGCGACTTCTGGGTCGTCAAGGCGCAGATCCACGCCGGTGGCCGCGGCAAGGCCGGCGGCGTCAAGCTGGCCCGCACCCTCGACGAGGTGCGCGAGTACGCCAAGGGCATGCTCGGCCAGAAGATGGAGACCTACCAGTCGGCCGGCGTCGCGCTGCCGATCGACCAGGTGCTGGTGACCCAGGCCACGGACATCGCCCAGGAGCTGTACCTGTCGGTGCTGGTCGACCGCGGCACGCAGTCGGTGACCTTTATCGCCTCCAGCGAGGGCGGCGTGGAGATCGAGAAGACCGCCGAGGAAAACCCGGACGCGATCCAGACCCTCAACGTCAACTACGTGCAGGGCCTGCAGCCCTACCAGTGCCGTGACATGGGCTTCGCCCTGGGCCTGACCGCCAAGCAGGTCAACCAGCTGAGCAAGATCATGCTGGGCCTGTACAAGCTGTTCAACGAGAAGGACTTGGCGCTGGTGGAACTCAACCCGCTGGCGGTGCTGAAGTCCGGCGACCTGGCCGTGCTCGACGGCAAGGTCAACTCCGACGACAACGCCACTTTCCGCCACTCCGACCTGGCCGCGATGCGCGACATCCGCCAGGAGGACGAGACCGAAGTGAAGGCCAGCCAGTACGACCTCAACTACGTGACCATGGACGGCAACATCGGCTGCATGGTCAACGGCGCGGGCCTGGCGATGGCGACGATGGACGTGATCAAGCTGGAAGGCGGCGAGCCTGCCAACTTCCTCGACGTCGGCGGCGGCGCCACCAAGGAGCGGGTGACCGAGGCGTTCAAGCTGATCCTCTCGTCCGACGACGTGAGGGCGATCTTCGTCAACATCTTCGGCGGCATCGTGCGCTGCGACATGATCGCCGAGGGCATCATCGCCGCGGTCAAGGAAGTCGACGTCAAGGTGCCGGTGGTCGTGCGCCTGGAAGGCACCAACGTCGAAGAGGGCAAGGCGCTGCTGAAGTCCAGCGGCTTGGCGATCACGCCGGCCGACGACATCAACGACGGTGCCAAGAAGGCGGTCGAGGCGGCCAAGAAGGCGGCCTGATCCGAATCATCCCTTGTAGGAGCGGCGGAAGCCGCGATCGCCCTTTGCATCGTACGCATCGCGGCTTCCGCCGCTCCTGCAAAACATCCAAGGATTTCGCTACATGAGCGTTTTGGTCAACAAGAACACCAAGGTCATCGTCCAGGGCTTCACCGGCACCCAGGGCACCTTCCACGCCGAGCAGATGCTCGACTACGGCACCAAGGTCGTGGGCGGCGTCACCCCGGGCAAGGGCGGCAGCGAGCACCTCGGCCTGCCAGTGTTCAACACCGTCGCCGAAGCGGTCGCCGACACCGGCGCCAACGCGTCGGTGATCTACGTCCCGCCGCCGTACGCGGCCGACGCGATCCTGGAAGCGGCCGATGCCGGCATCAAGGTCATCGTCTGCATCACCGAAGGCATCCCGGTGCTGGACATGCTGCGGGTCAAGAACACGCTGAAGGGCCATGACGACGTGGTCCTGGTCGGCCCCAACTGCCCGGGCATCATCACCCCGGGCGAGTGCAAGATCGGGATCATGCCCGGCCACATCCACACCGTGGGCAAGGTCGGCATCGTCTCGCGCTCGGGCACGCTGACCTACGAAGCGGTCAAGCAGACCACCGACGCCGGCCTGGGCCAGTCGACCGTCATCGGCATCGGCGGCGACCCGATCCATGGCCTGGACTTCATCGACTGCCTGAAGTTGTTCCAGGACGACGCGCAGACCCAGGGCATCATCATGGTCGGCGAGATCGGCGGCAGCGCCGAAGAGGAAGCGGCCGAGTTCATCGCCGAGTACGTGACCAAGCCGGTGGTCGGCTTCATCGCCGGCGCGTCCGCCCCGAAGGGCAAGCGCATGGGCCATGCCGGCGCGATCGCTTCGGGCGGCGCGGGCACCGCCGAGGGCAAGTTCGCCGCGCTGGAGAAGGCGGGCGTGACCACGGTGAAGTCGCCGGGCGACCTGGGCGCGGCGATCGCGAAGCGGCTGAAGGGCTGAGGTTTCGCCTGCGCGTGGTGAATGGAAAGGCCGCCTCTGGGCGGCCTTTTCAGTGCAGCGGACAAAAAGTAGATGCGGCAGCCCGTCGTATTGACAATGTAAATACATCGGCGCACCATGGCACCCCACATGGATGTGCACTTCGAATATCACGGCAACGCTTTCGTCTGGGACGCCGGCAAAGCGCAATCGAACGTGCGCAAGCACGGCGTGGCCTTCGAGGAAGCCGCCGCGGCGTTCCTCGATCCGCTGTTCGTGCTGGTGGACGCATCGCGCAATGACGAGGCGCGCGATGCGCTGATCGGGTTCGACGCCACCGCGCGCCTGCTGTACGTCGTGCACGTGGTGGTCGAAGCGGAGGTCCTGCGCCTGGTCTCGGCGCGTCGTGCCACTCCCGAAGAGGAGGTTTTGTATGCTCAATGAAACCCTCAAGCGCCGTCTCTCCCGGGACAGGCAGATGACTTCGATCACGCTGCGGATCCCACAGGACGTGGTCGATTCGATGAAGGCCATCGCGCCGGTCCGGGGCATGTCGGGCTACCAGACGCTGCTCAAGTCCTACATCAGCGAAGGTTTGCGCCGCGACGAGGCCGAATACCTGTCCGCCGACGCGACCGCGCGCCTGGCCGAGGCGCTCAAGGCGCGCGGCGTCGATCCGAAGGTGGTCGAGCAGGCCGTGCGCGACGTACGCGCGGCTTGAGGCCGCTGAAGCCGAAGACGGTGCTGCGTACCGTCCGGTCCAGACGAAAGGCCGCGTCCGCGCGGCCTTTTTCGTGGCGCTCGCATTGACATGTGCGTTCTGAATGCGCATAGTTTATGCGCATTTTGGAGAATGAAACCATGCGCATTCGCGAGGATTACGCCGGTTACGGCAAGCGCGCCACCAACGTCAGCATCAACCAGGGACTGTTGGAGGATGCGAAGGCGCTGGACATCAACCTGTCCGCCACGCTGGAGCGGGCGCTGGAAGCGGAGGTGCGCGCGCGCAGGCGCGAGCGCTGGCTGGAAGAGAACCGCGAGGCCATCGAGGCCTACAACGCCCGCATCGAGCGCGACGGCGTGTGGAGCGACGGGCTGCGG
>PJTQ01000881.1_pt1 | contig 11833 bp, 6 predicted proteins | sample 1512231 | NCBI WGS metagenome assembly PJTQ01 (sample SAMN08177688, study PRJNA422409) | Soil metagenome, whole genome shotgun sequencing project. | isolation source: Soil (3) enriched on wood chips | place: USA: Madison | collected 2015-01-15 | reverse complement strand
TCCCGCGCGGCGGCAGTCCTTCCATCGCCGCGCGCAGGGCGCGGGTGGCGTGCTCCAGGTCGCGCGCCGGCTGCTGCACCACCGCCAGCGAACCTTCGACCTCCTTGCACTCGGCCAGCGCATCGCGGCCCAGTTCGGCCAGCGGCCGCGCGCTCAGCGATTCGCCGAAGAACTGCGCGGCCAGGTCCGGCAGCTGGTGCGCCTCGTCGACGACGAAGGCCTGCGCGCCGGGCAGGATCTCGCCGAAGCCCTCCTGCTTGAGCGCCAGGTCCGCCAGCAACAGGTGGTGGTTGACCACCACCACGTCCGCGTTCTGCGCGCGCTGGCGCGCCTGGACCACGAAGCAGTCGCTCCAGAACGGGCATTCGCTGCCGAGGCAGTTCTCGGCGGTGGAGGTGACCATCGGCAGCAGCGGCGAATCGTCGGGCAGGCCGTCGAGTTCGGCCAGGTCGCCCATGCGCGTGCGCCCGCCCCAGGCGACGATGCGCTGGAACTGCGCGATCTGCTCGCGCGCGGTGAAGCGCGGCTCGCCCTTGGCGCGTTCGAGCCGGTACCGGCACAGGTAGTTGGCGCGGCCCTTGAGCAGCGCGGTCTTGATGCCCACGCCCAGCGCATCGCGCACCCGCGGCAGGTCGCGGTGGTAGAGCTGGTCCTGCAGTGCGCGGGTACCGGTGGAGACGATGGTCTTCTGCCCCGACAGCAGCGCCGGCACGAGGTAGGCGAAGGTTTTGCCGGTGCCGGTGCCGGCCTCGGCCAGCAGCGTGCCGCGATTGTCGAGCGCCTCGGCCACGGCGGCCGACAGGTCCTGCTGCGCAGGGCGCGGCGCGAACGCCGGGATCTGCATCGCCAGCGTGCCGCCCTCGGCCAGGGCGGCGCGGCTGCGGTCGGCGAGGTCCCCTTCGCTCCCCCGGGTCATCTCAGAACCGGTTGACGCCGGCAACCGTGCACTGGTCGATCCGCACCTTTGCCGCGGTCGCGCCGGCGGCGTCGCCTTGCAGCAGGCGCGCCTGCTCGATGGTGGCCCAGTGGCGGCGGCACAGCGGGCCGACCTGTGATCCGGTTTCGAAGGCGCGGCGGGCCAGCGCCTCGGCCTGCGCATGGTCGCCGAGCAGCAGCGCGGCCTCGGCGCGCTCCTGCAGCAGGGCCGGGTCGTCCGGGACGATCTCCAGCGCCTGGTCGAGTGCCTTGGCGGCTTCGTCGTAATACTGCTGCGCTTCCAGGCGCTCGGCCCTGGCGCGCAGGTCCTCGACCTTGGGGTCGCGCAGCGGCTGGATCGCCAGCTCGCCCTCGCCGTCGCCCGCGGCCGCGCGGATCGCGGCCACCTGCTGCTGCGGCGTGGCGGCGGTCAGCGCCGCGGGCGGCAGCGCGGCCGGCTCCCGGGCCGCGCAACCGGCCAAGGCCAGCACGGAAATGAAAAGCGCGCCGCGGCAGGCGGCGAATGGGGTGCGGGAGGACATCAGCGTTGCTCTTGCGGCGGGGGAGGCGACGCCTGCTGCGGCACGTCTCGGGCGGGATCACTCGACGGCTTGGGATCCAGGCCGAACCAGCTGCGCCAGCCGCCGCCCTGCTCCTGCTCGGGTTCGGGCGGCGCATACACGCAGGGCTGGAACGGCGGCGCATAGCCCTTGGCGAACGGGAAGCGGCGCGCGTCGGGGCACGAGGCATCGGTGCTGTTGGACTGCACCACCCACTGCCAGTCGAGTCCGTCGTTGCCGACTTCCAGCGGCGCGCTGGGCAGGCGCGAGAACAGGCCCGACCAGACCCGCATCGCGCCGGTGGCGCCATACAGACCGGTCATCTCGTTCTGGTCGTTGCCGACCCAGACCACGGCCAGGTAGTCGCCGGTCCAGCCTGCGAACCAGCTGTCGCGGCCATCGTTGCTGGTGCCGGTCTTGCCGGCGGCCTGCAGGCGGCCGAGGCCGTCGCGCACCAGCTGCTGCGCGGTGCCGTTGGTCACCGTGCGCTGCATCGCGGTGGTGATCAGGCGCACGGCGATCGCGTCGCCCGGCTGCGCCGGCTGCGGTGCCTTGTCGTAGCGCTTGAGCATCCGGCCTTCGCGGTCGAGCACGCCGCGTACCAGGTGCAGCGGCTGGATCTCGCCGCCCGAGGCCAGGAACTGGTACAGCTGCGCCATCGCATACGGACTCTGGTCGACGGCACCGAGGATCAGCGAGGGATTGGGCGCGGCCTCGATGCCGGCCAGTTTTTCGAGCAGCATCGCCACGCGCTGCGGCTTGACGTCCATGCCCACGCGCACCGTGGCCTGGTTGTAGGACTGCGCCAGCGCGTCCATCAGGCGCACGCTGCCGTGGCTGCGGCCGTCGGAGTTGCCGGGGCTCCAGCGCTTGCCGTTGGCCAGGGTGACGGTGACCGGCGAATCATCCACCCAGCTGGCCAGCGACCAGTGGTCGGGCGAGGCCAGCGCCAGCATGTAGACGAAGGGCTTGAGCAGCGAACCGACCGGCCGCTGCGCCTCGATCGCGCGGTTGAAGCCCGGCTGGCGGAAATTGCGGTCGCCCACCACCGCCAGCACGTCGCCGTTGTCGACGTCGGTGACCACCAGGCCGGCCTGCAGCGGCGGCCGCTTGTTGTTCGCCAGCCCCTCCAGGGTGCGCGTCACCGCGCCCTCGGCATAGGCCTGCGCGGACGGCGACATCGCGGTCATCACCCGCAGGCCGGCGCCCTGCAGCGCATCGGCCGGATAGTCGCGCACCAGTTGCCGGCGCACCAGGTCGATGTAGGCCGGGAACGGGTTGGCCGAGGTACTCCCGGGCGCGTCGGTCACGCCCAGCGGTGCCTCGAGGGCGCGCGCGTATTCGGCGTCGTCGATCAGCTGCGGCTGCGACGCGTGCATCCTGGCCAGCACGAAATCGCGCCGGGCACGGGCGTTGTCCGGATGCCGCCGCGGGTCGTACGCCGACGGCCCCTTGACCAGGCCGATCAGCATCGCGATCTGTTCGGTGGACAGGTCGCCCAGGTCACGGCCGAACCAGAACTCGGCCCCGGCCGCGGCGCCGCGGATCGCCTGCGAGCCGCGCTGGCCCAGGTAGACCTGGTTGAAATAGGCCTCGAGGATCGCGCGCTTGTCGTAGCGCGCCTCGATCAACAGCGCGAACAGGATCTCGTTGAACTTGCGGCTGTAGGTCTGTTCGCGGCCGATGCCGAGGATGCCCGAGCGGGCCAGCTGCTGGGTCAGCGTGCTGCCGCCCTGCTTCGCCTCGCCCGACTTGAGGTTGACGAAGGCCGCGCGCAGCATGCCGGACAGGTCGATGCCGTGGTGATGGGCGAAGTCGCGGTCCTCCACCGCCTGCAGGCCGGTCACCAGCAATTCCGGCACGTCCTCGATCCGCACCAGCTGGCGCTCTTCCTGCGTCTGCCCGTAGAGGGTGGCGATGCGCGCCGGGTCCAGCCGCACCGACTTGGCCGCCTTGTCGCCGACCACGTCGCGCAGCCTGGAGACCCGGCCCCCGGACAGCGTGACCTCGACCCGGCTCGGGGGCACCTCGCCATCGACATCGCGGAAGCCGCGGCTGGCGATGGTCCAGCGCGAGCCCTCGTGGCTGTAGGTGCCCGGGCGCTTGCCGCCGTCCTCGCGATAGGAGGCCGCGGCCAGTTCGGTCTTCAGGGTCTGCGCGTCCATCGCCACGCCCGGCGCCAGCAGCAGCGGACGCGCGTACACGCGGGTGGGCACCTGCCAGCGCAGCTGGCCGAAGCGCTCGCTCACCTGCTGGTTGAGGTAGATCGTGTACGGGATCAGGAAGCCCAGCCCGAGCCCGATCGCAGCCAGCGTCCAGGTCAGCAGCCGCCGGCGCCAGTCCGGCCGGTCTCCGCCGTCGATCTCGTCCTCGTCTTCGTCGTAATCGATGCGGGCCACGGTACGGTTCGGGAAAGGCAGTGCGACAATGGCGCGGGCGCCGGGGAAGCGGCGAGTCTAGCGCAGCCGGCCCTGAACGCCGGCTGGCACGCACGCTGCGACCGATTGGGCCGATGGCGCAAAATGCCGGGCCAGGGAGGCCATCGCGGCCGGCCCGCACCACCACTTGTCTGCTGGAGCTCCGAGTTGTCGATTTCGCTGGCCGATGCGCGCTTCTGGTTCGATCGCGCAACCGGCCTGATCCGCCGCGGCTGGCTCAGCCTGCGCACGCGCGGCCTGCGGGCCAGCTGGCAGCGGGTGCGCGCGCAACTGCACCGGGTACCGGCGGCGCAGCGTGCGACGCTGGCCTTTCCGCCCGAGACGCCGCGGGTGCCGGCCGCGCTGCCGACCAGCGACGCGCCGCTGGCCAGCATCGTCATCCCCGTCTACGGCCAGCTCGACCACACCCTGCGCTGCCTGCGCGCCCTGGCCGCATGGCCGGCGCAGGCGCCGTTCGAGGTGATCGTGGTCGACGACGGCTCGCCGGACGACAGCGCCACCGTGCTGCCGGCGATCGACGGCCTGCGCCACCACCGGCGCACGGAGAACGGCGGCTTCATCGCCGCCTGCAACGACGGCGCGGCGATGGCACGCGGCGACTACCTGGTGTTCCTCAACAACGACACCGTGCCGCAGCCGGGCTGGCTGGACGCGTTGCTGAAGACATTCGGCGAGCATCCCGGCGCCGGGCTGGTGGGCGCGCAGCTGTTGTATCCGGACGGGCGGCTGCAGGAGGCCGGGGGGGTGGTCTTCGACGACGGCAGCGGCTGGAACTACGGGCGCAACCAGTCCCCCGTCGATCCGCGCTACGCCTACCTGCGCGACATTGACTACGCCAGCGGCGCGGCCATCGCCATTCCGCGCGCGCTGTTCTCGACGGTCGGCGGATTCGACGCGCGCTATGCGCCGGCCTACTACGAGGACACCGACCTCGCCTTTGCCGTGCGCGCGGCCGGACGGCGCGTGCTGTACCAGCCCGCGGCGCGCGTGGTCCACGACGAAGGCGCCACCTCCGGCACCGACACCAGCCGTGGCATCAAGGCCTACCAGGCGCACAACCTCGGCCGCTTCGCGGCGCACCGCGCCGAAGCGCTGCGCGACCGGCTTCCCGCCGGCACGGTGCCGACACCGGCCGCGCTGCACGGCGATCGCCGGCAGGTGCTCGTCATCGATGCGCTGACGCCCACGCCCGACCGCGACTCCGGCTCGCTGCGCCTGGTCAACCTGATGCGCCTGCTGCGCGAGGAAGGCGCGCACGTGGTGTTCCTGCCCGCGGACCTGAAGCACGCCGGCGCCTACACCGACGCGCTGCAGGCGCTGGGCGTGGAGGCCTGGCACGCGCCCTTCGTCGCCAGCGCGCCGGCGTGGATGCGCGAGCACGGTGCGCGCTTCGACAGCGTCGTCGCCTGCCGCCACTACGTCGCGCGCAGTTTCCTGCCGCTGCTGCGCGGGCACGCGCCGCAAGCGCAGCTGGTGTTCGACACCATCGACCTGCACTACCTGCGCGAGCAGCGCGCGGCCGAAGTTGCCGGCGACGCGGCCATGGCGCGCACGGCGCAGCGCACCCGGACGCTGGAGCTGGACGTCATCGCGCGCAGCGACCTGACCCTGGTGGTCAGCCAGGCCGAGCGCGAGCTGCTCGCGCATGACGCCCCGGACGCACGCGTGGACGTCTTGTCGAACCTGCACCACGTCGCCGGGCCCGGCGCACCGTTCGCGCAGCGCCGCGACCTGGTGTTCGTGGGCGGCTTCCGCCACCCGCCCAACGTGGACGCAGTGCGCTGGTTCGTCGAGGCCGTGTTCCCGCGGGTGCGCGAGCGCCTGCCCGGCGTCGGTTTCCACTGCATCGGCGGCGACCTGGTCGAAGCGATCCGGTCGCTGTCCTCGCGCGACGGCGTCACCGTGCACGGCCACGTGCCGGACATCGCGCCGTACATGGACGGCTGCCGGGTCGGGCTGGCGCCGCTGCGCTACGGCGCCGGGGTCAAGGGCAAGGTCAACCTGAGCATGGCCCACGGCCAGCCGGTGGTGGCGACGTCCTGCGCCATCGAGGGCATGCACGCGCGCGACGGCCACGACGTGCTGGTCGCCGACGATGCCGAAGCCTTCGCCGACGCGGTGGTGCGCCTGCATGAGGACGAGGCCCTGTGGACCCGGCTCGCCGTGGCGGGGATGGACAACGTCGCCCGCCACTTTTCCCTCGATGCCGCGCGCGACACCGTGCGGCGGGTGTTCTTCGCCCCGGACCGCTGACGACAGGCTGCACCCGACGCGCCCGACTTTGCGGGAGCGGCCATGGCCGCTCCCGCAGGCACCGTTGCCGTGCCGCGGGCTCAGCGCCGCGGTACGGCGGCGGCGCGCAGGCGATGTTCGAAGGCGTCGATGCCCGGCGTCGCCGGATCCAGTCCGCGCGCCGCATCCAGCGCGGCGCGCGCACCACCCACCTCGCCTGCACCCAGGCGCTCGTCGCCGATCGCCAGCCAGCGCCCGGCCAGCCGGCGCCGCGCCGTGGCCAGTGCGGCGAGGTCGTCTCCCAGCACCACCCGGGCGTCCAGGCAGGCGCGTGCGAGGCCGAGGTTGTTGTCGCTCAGGGCGCGCTCGAAGCACTGCGTTGCCGCCGGCAACAGGCGCGCGGTGGCTTTGCGCACGTCCGGGTCGTCCGGCGCGATCGCGCGCGCGGCGCGCAGCTTGTCGAAGGCGCTGCCGCCGGGCGGATCGAGCAGGTCGCCGCGCCCTTCGGCGGCGGCGGCCTCGGACAGCAGGCGCCTGACCCGGCGTTCGCGCTCGGCCGGCGGCAGGCTGCTGCCGCTGCGCGCATGCGCCTGTCGCGCGCGCTCGATGCGGCGTCCGGCCTCGGCGACCGCGCCCAGCTCCGGCGCCAGCGCGCGCGCGTGTTCGAGCGCGGCCTCGGCGGCCGCGAAGCGGTAGTCGCCCGCCAAGGTCTGCGCGCGGTGGGCCCAGGCGGCGGCCACGCGCTGCAGGCCTTCGTCGGCGTCGGCCTGCTGCCCTGCATCGGCGAGCAGGCGATAGCGCTCCCCGGCCCGCTCCAGGCGCCCGGCGCGCAGGTCGGCGACGGCGTTGCGGCGCACATCGTCGAGTTCCTCGTTCAACCGCGCCCGGGTATCGGGCAGGTCGACGTGGCCCGGGTCGTATTCCTGTGCGACCGCGATGGCGGCGGTGGCTTCGGCCAGTTCCCCCTGGCGCAGCTGCGCGCGCGCCTGTTGCAGCAGTTCGCCCAGGGCGTCCTCGCGCCCTTCCAGCGCACCAGTGTTCTCGGGCTGCAGCGCCAAGATGCGCCGGTACAGCGGCAGCGCGGCGGTCGCGTCGCCGGCGAGGTGGCCGGCCTGGCGCGCGGCGTCGGCCCGCGCGAGCAGGCCGGCGATGCCGGCGTGCGAGGCTTCGCGTTCGCGCAGGACCGATTCCACGCGCTCGGCGTCGTCGCGCGGCACCGACAGCGCGCGCGCCAGCCGCAGCGATGCATGCGCCTGGGCGAAGCGGTCCTGCGCCGTCGCCGCGCGCGCCTGCGCCAGCGCGGCCTCGGCCACCCGCGCCAGGCCGATGCGGGCCTCGTCGCGGTCCGGATCCATGGCCAGCGCGGCCTCGTAGAGTTCGCGCGCGCCGCTGCCGTCGGGCGCGGTCAGGTGGCCGTGTTCGAGCGCCAGCGCCGCCTGCGCGCGCAGCGCCTGCGCCCTGGTCTGCGGCCAGATCCTGTCGGCGAGCGGCCTGCGGAAGGCCACCAGCAGCACCACCGCCACCAGCGCGAACGCCAGCAGCCACGGCCACCAGGGCCGTCGCGCACGCGTCGCGGTGGGTGCAGGCGACGCACGGCGTTCGAAATCGAGGCCGCGCAACGAGCCCATGCCCGGCTCGCGGCGCCCGCCCGCCAGGCCGTCGTCGCGCATGCCTTCGCCGCCGCGTGGGTCACGTTCATCGATCACCGGCGCAGCATAGAAGATGCCGCTGAACGTCGCCGTGACCCGGCGTGCCGCCGTCAGGCGCGCCGGGTCTGCTGCACGCCCGGCAGGCTGTCGATCTTGCCCAGCAGGCGCGAGAGCTGGCCGAAGTCCTGCACCCGCAACTGCAGGTGCAGCCGCTGCTGCCCGTGGCGGCCGCTGTCGCTGCGGATCGACAGCACGTGCGCGTCTTCCTGCGCGATCAGGTTGGTCAGGTCCTTGAGCAGGTACTTGCGGTCGACCGCGTCGACGACCACCCCGGCTTCATGGCCGCCGCCGGCGCGGCCCCACTCCACCGGCAGCACCCGCTGCGGGCTGGCCGCCGACAGGCGCAGGAACGCCGCGCAGTCGGCGCGGTGCACGCTCACGCCGCGGCTGCGGGTCAGGTAGCCGCGCACCGCATCGCCCGGCACCGGTTGGCAGCAGCGCGCCACCTGCACCAGCAGGTTGCCCACGCCCACCACCGTGAACGCCGAGGTCGGCGCCTTCGCCGGCCGGCGCGGCGCACGCACCGCCAGTTCCGCACCGTCGACGGCCGGTTCGCGCTCGCCGCGCTCGTGCTCGAGCAATGCGCGCGTGACCTGGTGCGGGCCGACGTCGCCCAGCGCGACCAGCACGCACAGGTCGTCGAAGGTGGCGACGTTGAATTTCTGCAGCGCCGGCGCCGGGTCGGCCTGCTGCAGGCCCAGCCGCTTGAGTTCGCGATCGAGCAGCTCGCGGCCGTCCTGGAGGTTGCGCGCACGGTCGAGCTTGTGGAACCAGGAGCGCACCTTCTCGCGCGAACGCGCGCTGGCGAGGAAGCCGTTGGCCGCCACCAGCCAGTCGCGGCGCGGCTCGGACACCTTGCCGGTGAGGATCTCGACCCGGTCGCCGCTGCGCAGCGGGTGGTCCAGCGGCACGATGCGGCCGTCGACCTTGGCGCCGCGGCAGCGGTGGCCGACATCGGTATGCACGTGGTAGGCGAAGTCGAGCGGCGTCGCGCCGCGCGGCAGGTCGACCACCTCGCCGCGCGGGGTCAGCACGTAGATGCGGTCCTCGACCAGTTCGGTATCCAGGCCGCCGGCAAGCTCGCCGGCGCCCTCCGTACTGGCGTCCAGCAGCCGCCGCATCCATTCGATCTTGCGGTCGAGCGCGGCGTTGCCGGCCGCCGAGCGCTGCGAGCCGCCGGTCTCCTTGTAGCGCCAGTGCGCGGCGACGCCCAGCTCGGCCTGCTCGTGCATCTCGCGGGTCCGGATCTGCACCTCCAGCGTCTTGCCCTCGGGCCCGACCACCGCGGTGTGCAGCGAGCGGTAGTCGTTGTGCTTGGGGCGGGCGATGTAGTCGTCGAACTCGCTGGGGATCGGCATCCACAGCGCGTGCGCCACGCCCAGCGCGGCGTAGCAGGCGGGGATGTCGTCGACGAGGACGCGGACGGCCCTGAGGTCGTAGAGCTCGCCGATCGGCACGTCCTTCTTCCGCATCTTCTTCCAGATGCTGTAGATGTGCTTGGGCCGGCCCGCGACCTCGGCGCCGACGCCCTGCGCGGACAGCGCCTCGCCCAGCGTACCGATGACGTCGGCGATGTAGCGCTCGCGGGCAGCGCGCTTTTCGTCGAGCAGGCGCGCGATGCGGCGGTAGGTGTCCGGCTCCAGATGGCGGAAGGCCAGGTCTTCCAACTCCCACTTCAGCTGCCAGATGCCCAGCCGGTTGGCCAGCGGTGCGTGGATGTCGCGGGTGAGCTGCGCCAGCGCGCGGCGCTCGTCTTCCGGCAGCTGCGCGGCCACGCGCAGCTGCGCGAGCTGCCGGGCCAGCAGGATCGGCACCACGCGCAGGTCGCGCACGATCGCCAGCAGCAGGCGGCGCAGGCCCTCCGGGTTGCCCTGCCCCGAACGCTCGGCGTGCAGCGCCCACACCTGGTTGGCGGCGCGCTGGCCATCGACCAGCGCCGCAACGGCAGGTTCCGCATCGGCCAGCTTCCGCCCCACGCGCGCCGCGGCGTCCGGCAGCGCGTGCAGGATCGCGGCCAGCACCACTTCGCCGTCGACATCGAGCAGCGCGAGCGCATCGAGCGTATCGACCAGGACGCCGGCCGCGTCGCCGCCATCGTTTCCCCCGCCGGCCAGCGCCTCGTCCAGCAGCATGCGCAACCGGCGCGACAGTGCCGCGACGGCCGGGTGTGCGGCCAGGGCTTGCTCGACGTTGTGCACGGGCGACGGCACGCGCTTCAGGCTCCGGGGGGAGCGGTCTACACTAGCCGCCTCCCGCCCCGAGGAACAGACCATGCGCCCATTGATCCTGCTCGCGTCCGCCCTGCTGCTCGGCTGTGCGCTGCCTGCCCTCGCCCAGACCACCGCGACCCAGCCGCCGATCGAACAGGCAATGACCCCCGAGCAGTTCAAGGCCGCCGGCCTGGACAAGCTCAGCGCCGAGGAACTGGCCAACCTCAATACGTGGCTGAACCGCACCATCACCACCGAAACCACCCGCGCCGCCGAACAGGCCGCGGTGCAGGCGAAGGAGAAGGTGGAAACCGAGAACCGCGGCTTCTTCCACTTCGGCTCGTCCGACCCGATCGAGGACCGCATTGCCGGCCAGTTCAACGGCTTCCGCAAGGGCAACACCTACACCCTCGACAACGGCCAGCAGTGGCGCCAGACCGACACCGCCTCGCTGGCCGGCGTGCGCGTCGACAACCCGGCCGTCAAGATCACCCCCAGCCTGATCGGCAACACCTGGTACCTGCGCATCGACGGCTACAACACCCGCGCCAAGGTCGAACGCATCAAGTGACGTCATGGCGCGCCCGCCTGCGGGCGCCTTTGCCATGACGTCATCCCCGCGAAAGCGGGGTTCCAGTTCATCCAGGCCACGGGACGAAAAGCTCGCGGCTGAAGCCGCTCCCACAAGAGCCTGCGTTCAGCGCAGCCGCTCGACCCGCGCGGCGAGCTTCTTCGGCGACACCCCACCCTTCGCGCCCAGTTCCTGGGCGAACAGCGAGACGCGCAGTTCCTCGATGTCCCAGCGCAGGGCCTGCCAGCCCGGCTCGTCGGCGTGGCCGGCGACGGCCGCATCGGCCAGCGCGTCGACGAACGGTTTGAGGTCCAGCATGCGCTGCTGGTCGCGTGACGGGTCGTTGAGCGCGCGCTGGGCACGCGTGGCCAGCGCTCGCAGGTAGCGTGGATACTCGGCCAGCGCCTGTGCCGGCACGTCGCGCAGGAAGCCCGGCGGTACCAGCGCCGCCAGCTGCGCGCGCATGTCATCGAGGTTGCCGCGCGCCCAGCCGACGAGCTTCGAGTCCAGCTTCGCGCGCACCTCGGCCACCAGGCCGAGGATGGTCTCGGCCTGGTGCAGCCGGCCCATCGCCTCGCCGAACAGCGCCTTGCCGATCGCGTCGCGGCGCGCGGCGAACGCGGCCGGGTCGCGGATGTCGCCGAGCCCGTCGGCCGCCAGTGCCGCGAAGGCACCGTCGACCAGATCCTCGCGCAGGTGGTCGGCGGGCCGGCCCGATTGCGACGCACGCGGCGCGACCGATTCGATCGCCGCGTACAGCAGCGCGGTCTTCGGCGCCACCGGCAGCTGCTTGCGCGCCTGGCGGATGCGGTCGGCCAGCGCCAGGTCCAGCAACCGGCGCACGCCTTGCGGGTGATGGCGCCACGCTTCATCGCGATCGGCATGCACATCGAGCGAGACGCTGTCGCCCCGGTCGTGCAGCGCCGGATATGCCGGCACGCCGCCGGCGCCGGGCACGGATTCCGGAATCGGTTCGTCGGGGAATTGCGTCAGGCCGCCCTGCGCCAGCCCTTCGGATGCGCGCGCGGCGAACGCATCGCGCGCCCGCGCACCGAAGCGTGCGCGCAGGTCGTCCAGGTCGCGTGATTCGGCCAGCACGCTGCGGCCATCGGCATCGAGCAGGCGCAGGTTGGCGCGCAGGTGTGGTTCGAGCGCGGCCTCGTCGAAGTCGCCTCCGGCGACGTCCACCCCGGTCATC
>PJTQ01000880.1_pt1 | contig 11839 bp, 2 predicted proteins | sample 1512231 | NCBI WGS metagenome assembly PJTQ01 (sample SAMN08177688, study PRJNA422409) | Soil metagenome, whole genome shotgun sequencing project. | isolation source: Soil (3) enriched on wood chips | place: USA: Madison | collected 2015-01-15 | reverse complement strand
GCCCTTGGTGCCATCGCCGACCGTCGCGTCATCGCTCCCGTCCACCTTGACGCGACCGTCGGTCGTGGACGGCGGCGGCCAGTTGCCGGTGTCGCCACCACTGTTGCCTTCGACCGATGTCAGGCGCTGGTCGATCTGCGAGATCGAGGCACCCAGCGCGCCGAGCGCGTCTCCCACGCTGAAGTAGTTGCTGCCCTGGATCAGGTAGGTCGGCGCGGAGATCGTGCCGAACGCGGTCACCGCCGCCCCGCCGCCAAGGATCGCCGCGGTACTGTCGAGCGCGTCGTACAGCTGGCTGCCGTTGATGGCCTGGGTGCTGGTCGCGCTCACCGCACCGGCACCGAGGTTGTCGATCACCGTGCCGTCTTCGCCGGCGAGCGTGACCTTGTCCTTGTCCCCGTCGTCGTACTGCACGGCGTTGGCCACCCCGCCCTCGATGTCGCCCATGCGGGTGTCGATCTCGTCGACGCGCCCCTCGACAACGCCCACCCGCTCGTTGGTTTCGAACAGCTGGCTGCCGTTGACGGCGTCGCTGCTGTCGGCCGACAACTCGCCGGCCGCGACGTTGCTGATCACCGTGCCCTCGTCACCGGCCAGGGTGATGGTGCCCTTGCCCGCGTCGTCGTACTGGACGGCATTCCCGGCAAGCTGGCCCACGCTCCCGGCGACCTCGTCGAGCTGCGCCTTGTTCACCGCATCGGTGTCCTCGGTGCCGGCGGCCACGTTGGTGATCTGGCGTTCGGCGCCCGCGCTGCCTACCGAGACGGTGTTGGCGCGGTCGGAAATCGAGCCCGCGCCCAGGGCCACGCTGTTGTCTGCATCGGCCAGGGAATTCGCGCCCAGGGCCACGCTGTCATCGCCGAACGCTGTGCTGTAGAAGCCCACCGCCGTGCTGTCCGCACCGGATGCCCAGGATTCGGCGCCCAGCGCGCTGGCGTTGTCCCCGGGCGCATAGGCGAAGTAGCCCAGTGCCGTGCTCTCCAGGCCCGAAGCCTCGGCCAGGGCACCCGACGCAAGTGCATAGTCGCCGGAGGCAATCGCACCGGCGCCCAATGCCGTGGCGGCTTCACCGGTAGCCTGCGTATCAACGAAGAAGCCCAGCCCCGGGATGAGGTCGATGGGCCCACCCACCGCGACGCTGCTGGTGCCCGTCGCCGCGCTTTGCGTACCGACTGCGGTGCTGTAGTCGCCGATTGCATTGGCCACCGCGCCGAACGCCGAGGACTGCGCGCCCGAAGCGAACGCACCCACGCCCGCGGCGGTCGCCGCAAAGCCGTCTGCGTTCGCGCTGGCACCCAGCGCCGTACCGCCCAAGCCAGCGCTGGTCGCGCCCGTGTCGACCGGCACGCCACCGCTGGTGATCAGCGGATCGCCGTTCTCGTCCACCGCGTTGCCACCCACCGCCACCGCGGCCGGGCCGGTCGCCTGCGCGTTCTGGCCGAACGCCGCGCTGTTCTGGCCCGCGGCCAGGGCGTTGTAGCCCACCGCCGTCGCGCCGTCCGCCACCGCGTTGGCACCGCTGCCGTAGGCCGACGCACCATCGCCGATGGCATTGGTCGCCTCGCCCGCCGCCGTGGCGTTGATGCCATCGGCATAGGCGCCCACGCCGGTCTGGTCCGGGTCGTCGGTCGCGGTGAAGAAGTGCGCCGTGTCGTCCGCCGTCTTCGCCACCTCCTGCAACTGGCCCATGTTCACCGCATCGTTGTCGTCGATGCCGTCGCTGACGTTGGTGATGCGACGCGTGGCCGGGAACCCGCCGTTGCCGGTGCCGTTACCCACCGACACCACGTTGGCATCGCTGGCACGCGAACCCGAGCCCAACGCCACGCTGTTCTCGCCGTTCGACCACGCGCTCGCGCCGATCGCCGTGGCACCCTCGGCATAGGCGAAGGTGTCCTGGCCCAGTGCGGTCGCGCCATCGCTGGTCGCCCACGCAAACTGGCCCAGTGCCGTGCTCTGGTCGCCCGTGGCCCAGGCCGTGCCGCCCACGGCCGTGCCGTCCTCACCGCTGGCCAGGGCACCGGCACCCACGCCCACCGAGCCGTAGCCACTGGCTTCCGAGGATTCGCCCACGGCCGTGCTGCTGGTGCCGGTCGCCAGGGATTGCGTGCCCACGGCGGTGCTGTAGTCGCCGATCGCGTTGGCCACCGCACCGAAGGCCGAGGCCTGCGCTCCCGACGCATAGGCGCCCACGCCCGCCGCGGTCGCTGCAAACCCGCTTGCCTGCGCGCTCGCACCCAGTGCCGTGCCGCCCACGCCCGCGCTCGTCGCGCCCGTGTCCACCGGCACGCCGCCGCTGGTGATCAGCGGATCGCCGTTCTCGTCCACCGCGTTGCCGCCCACCGCCACCGCACCCGGGCCGGTCGCCTGCGCGTTCTGGCCGAACGCCGCGCTGTTCTGGCCCGTGGCCAGGGCGTTGTAGCCCACCGCCGTCGCGCCGTCGGCCACCGCGTTGGCGTTCGCACCAAAGGCCGATGCGCCATCGGCGAGTGCGTTCGCGTTCTCGCCCGCGGCCGTCGCGTTGGTGCCGTCGACGAACGCGCCCACGCCCGGGTTGTCCGGATCGTCCGTGGCCTTGAAGAAGTGGTCGGTGCTGTCCGCGGTCTTCGCCACCTCTTGCAGCTGCGCCAGGTTCACCGCATCGGTGTCCTCGGTGCCCGCTGCCACGTTGGTGATCTGGCGCTCCGCGCCCGCTTCACCCACCGACACCGTGTTGGCACGATCGGCATAGGAGTTCGCACCCAGGGCCACGCTGTTGTCCGCATTGGCCCAGGCCAGGAAACCGACCGCCGTGCTGTCCCCGGCCGCGGCATAGCTGCCACTGCCCAGGGCGCTCGCGCCGTCCACGACGGCAGCCGCGGCAGCGCCGACCGCCGTGGTCTGTACGCCTTGGGCAAGGGACTGCGCGCCCAGCGCGCTCGCACCCAGCCCGGAGGCCGCGCTTGTCTCGCCCAGTGCCACCGACGACACGCCGGTCGCTTCCGCCAGCAGGCCCACCGCGGTGCTGTAATCCGCAGAAGCCCAGGCGCCGGCACCAAACGCCGATGCGCCGTAGCCGTCCGCTTCGGTACCGACAAGGAAGCCGAATCCGGGGATGAGATCGGCCAGGCCGCCCATCGCCACGCTCGACTCGCCCAATGCCCGGCTGCCGTAGCCCACGGCCGAACCGTAGTTGCCTTCCGCATTCGCGAACGCACCCAGGGCCATCGAATAGTTGGTCATGGCGGTCGCGCTGTAACCGAACGCGGTCGATTGCACGCCAAACGCCTGTGCCGCCGCGCCGCCGGCCGAGCTGAAGGCACCCATCGCCTGCGCACCGGCACCCAGCGCCGTCGCGCCAGTTTCGCTTGCCAGTGTCTGCTGGTCGAGCAGCACCTCGCCCGTGACCGGATCCTCCACGTACAACTGACCACCGATCGCGGTGCTCGAATCGGCGCCCGCTTCGCTGTTGCTGCCGTTGGCGACACTGTTGGCGCCCGATGCGGTTGCGCCGAAGCCGGTCGCCGTTGCTGCGTCCGCTGCCGCGGTGGCGCCGCTGCCGTAGGCGGATGCACCATCGCCGAATGCGTTGGCCGCCTCGCCCGCCGCCGTGGCGTTGATTCCATCTGCATACGCGCCCACGCCCGGGTTGTCCGGATCGTCGGTCGCCTTGAAGAAATGATCGGTGTTGTCTGCCGTCTTGGCCACTTCCTGCAGCTGGGCGAGGTTCACCGCATCGGTGTCCTCGGTGCCCGCCGCCACGTTGGTGACCTGGCGTTCGGCGCCCTCGCTGCCGACCGACACGCTGTTGGCACGGTCGGCGATCGAACCGGCACCCAGCGCCACGCTGTTGTCGGCCGCGGCCCACGCCAGGAAACCGATCGCGGTGCTGTCCACGCCCGCCGCGTAGCTGCCACTGCCCAGTGCGCTCGCGCCGTCGGCATCGGCCACCGCGACCGCGCCGACCGCCGTCGACTGCACGCCCCAGGCTTCCGCCTGCGCACCCAGGGCACTGGCCCCCAGATCGGCCGCGGCGGCGCTTTCACCCAGCGCGATGCTGCTTTCACCATCGGCCCAGCTGTTCCAGCCGATGGCCGTGGAATAGTCGTTCGTGGCCCATGCGCCGGCACCCACGCCGGTGGCACCGAAGCCGGTGGCCTCGGCCGCGAACGGCCCGGCGGCTCCGCCTACCACCACGCTCTGGTCGCCGCTGGCAACGCTGCCCACGCCAAGCGCCGTGCTGTCCTGGCCGGTGGCCTCCGCGAATGCGCCTGCCGCCAGCGAAAAATCGCCACTGGCGATGCTCTCCGCGCCCAACGCGGTGGAGGCGTCGGCCGATGCCGTGCTGAAGTAGCCGATCGCCGTGGATTCGATACCGCTGGCCCAGCTTTCCGCACCGGTCGCGGTGCTGCCGCCGCCCGTCGCGTAGGCGGCCGCACCGGTTGCCGTGCTGGCGGTGCCCTGTGCAACGCTTTCTGCACCGGTCGCGGTGGCGTAGTCGCCGACGGCAGTGGCGCCCGACCCCGAGGCGGTGGCGCTGTCGCCGACGGCTTCGGCCGCCAGGTCGCCGGTCGCCTGGAAGTACTGTGCGGTTTCCGCGGCCGCGTCGGCCACCTCGTTGAGCTGGCCCACCGTGGCGGCATCGCTGTCGGCGATGCCGTCGCTGACGTTGACGATTCGGCGCGTGGCCGGGCCGACCGCGCCGGGGCTGGTACCGGAGCCCACCGAAACAACGTTGCTTTCGACCGCCCGGGCCCCGTGGCCAATGGCGACACTGCCCGTCGTCGAAGTCGCCACGTAACTGTTGAAGCCGACGGCGACCGAATATGCGCCGTTGGACTGCGCGCTGTGCCCCACGGCCGTCGCTTGCAGGCCAAACGCCCGCGCGCTGGACCCCAGTGCCGTCCCAGCTGCTCCAGTCACCTGGGCATTGGCGCCCAAAGCCGTGGTATTGGCCTGCTCCGCCCTGGCATTGTTCCCGACCGCCGTCGCACTGCCGTGGGTTGCGCTCGCGGCATTGCCAATGGCCGTGGAACCCGCGCCACTCGCCACCGCGCCATTGCCGCAGGCCAGTGCCCCGGACTGCGTCGCCGACGGCGCGGTCGCGCCGTCACCGGTCTGGTCGCAAACATCCCCCGCCATCGCCGGCGCGGACGCGATCGCGCCCGCCACCATCACCGCCTGGAGCAGTCGCGCGCCCTTGCCCTTGCCCTTCGCCTTCGCCAGTTCCGACGCAACCACGACACCACGCTCGACACTCCAGATCTTGCGAAAAATGCGGTTCATTGACTGATCCCCTACGGATTTTGATGGCGAAGTTGACGCTGCCCGCCGGGCCTGTGGCCAAGCGGGCGAATTGATGGATGGTGACCCCGGGTTGTATGCCGCACGACGCATTGGCGTTCGACGGCCGATATGTTGCAGTGCAGAAGACGGCTGAACGCCCCCTTACCGCTGATCTTCCATCTCGATACTTACCGCTGGGTTTTTGTGAGTCAAGTCACGGCACGCACCTGCGGCGGCCCAAGGCGGTGCCTCCCGACTCGGAAACGAATCTGGATATTTTTCTTGGATATCAAATACTTGGCAGGTGAACGCATGGTGTCAAAAAGCGTCACCCCGCCCGTCAGAAACCGGCATTCAACGGCACAAAAAAACCCGGCATCGGGGCCGGGTCTGTCGTTGCGCAAACGAAAAAGGCGTTAGCCGACTGCCACCCGCGCGTTGCGGAACATCCGCAGCCACGGCGAATCCCCCGCCCACTCGCGCGGCGCCCAGCTGAGGTTGGCCGTGCGCGGGGTGCGCTCGGGGTGCGGCATCAGGATGGTCGCGCGGCCGTCGTCGCTGGACAGGCCGGCGATGGCATCGGTGGAGCCGTTGGGGTTGGCCGGATAGGCGGTCGCCGGGCTTCCATCGCCCTGCACGTAGCGCAGCGCGGTGCGCGCTGCGACCGGATCGGCGCCATCGGCGAAGGCCGCGCGGCCTTCGCCGTGGGCAATCGCGACCGGGATCCTCGAGCCGGCCATGCCGCGGAAGAACAGCGACGGCGACTCGACCACTTCCAGCATGCCGAAGCGTGCCTCGAACTGTTCGCTGCGGTTGCGCAGGAACTGCGGCCAATGTGCGGCGCCGGGGATGATGGCCTTGAGCTGCGACATCATCTGGCAGCCGTTGCACACGCCCAGCGAGAACGTGTCGCCGCGGGCGAAGAACGCTTCGAACATCGCCCGCAACCCCTCGCCCTCGAGGATCGAGGTGGCCCAGCCGCGGCCCGCGCCGAGCACGTCGCCGTAACTGAAGCCACCGCAGGCGACCAGGCCCGCGAATGTCGACAGGTCGGCGCGGCCGGCGATCAGGTCGCTCATGTGCACGTCGACCGCCTCGAAGCCGCTGCGCACGAACGCCGAGGCCATTTCGATCTGGCCGTTGACGCCCTGCTCGCGCAGGATTGCCACGCGCGGGGCGGCGCCGGTGTTGACCGACGGCGCGCCTGGCGCCGGCGTTGGCAACATGAGCGGCGCGGCAACGTCCTCGGCCGGGTCGAACACCAGTTTCGGCTGCAGTCCCGGCGCGTCGAAGCGGCGCGCGGCGTCGCGTTCCTCGTCGGCGCATGCGGGGTCGTCGCGCAGCTTCTGCATCGCGTGGGTGGTCGCCCACCAGGCATCGAACAGCGTCTCCCAGTGCCACTCGACCAGGGTCTTGCCGTCGTCGGTGATGCGGATCGATGGCGCGGTGCTGGGCCGGGCGATGCGCTGGGCGCATTCGATCAAGCCATGCTGCGCGACGAGATCCGCGAACTCGGCGCGGTGCTCGCTCTGGATCTGCACGATCGCGCCGAGTTCCTCGTTGAACAGCGTGCGGCAGACGTCGTCGGCGCGGTCGCCGCCCCAGCCTTCGAGCGAGATGTCGAGCCCGAGGTGCGAGCAGAAGGCCATCTCGCACAGCGCGGCGAAGGCACCGCCGTCGGAGCGGTCGTGGTAGGCCAGCAGCAGGCCGGCCTTGCGGGCGTCGCGGACCAGGTCGAACAGGCGCCGCAGGCGCTGCGGATCGTCGAGGTCGGGCGCGGCGCCGCCGAAGGCGTCGAAGCACTGCGACAGGATCGACCCACCCAACCGCTGACGGCCGGCACCCAGGCCAAGCAGCCAGATCTCCGTGTCGGGATCGCGCGAGAGCAGCGGCGTGAGCTGGCCGCGCACGTCGGGCACCGCGGCGAACGCGGTGACGACGAGGGAGACGGGCGAGACGCTCTTGTGCGTTTCGCTGGGATTGGGGATTGGGGGTTGGGGATTGGAAACGGCAGGGCCCTGGTCTTTGCTCTCACGAATCCCGAATCCCGAATCCCGAATCCCTGCTCCCGTCCACTGCGCCTGCATCGACAGGGAGTCCTTGCCGACCGGAATCGACAGGTCGATCTCCGGGCACAGTGCCATGCCCACCGCGCGCACCGCATCGAACAGGCGCGCGTCCTCGCCCGGATGGCCGGCGGCGGCCATCCAGTTGGCGGACAGCTTGATCCGGTCGAGCGAGTCCACCGGCGCGGCGCACAGGTTGGTGATCGCCTCGCCCACGGCCATGCGTGCGGCGGCGGCCGAGTCGAGCAGCGCCACCGGGGCGCGCTCGCCGATCGCCATCGCCTCGCCGGCATGGCCTTCGAAACCGGCCAGCGTGATCGCGCAGTCGGCCACCGGCAGCTGCCAGGGACCGACCATCTGGTCGCGCGCGGTCAACCCGCCGACGCTGCGATCGCCGATGGTGACCAGGAAATTCTTCGATGCCACCGTCGGATGCGCGAGCACGCGCAGGCCGGCCTCGTGCAGGTCGAGCGTGTCGGTCGACAGCGATACCCAGCGCGAGTGGCGCGGGCGACGGGCGTCGCGGTGCATCTTCGGCGGCTTGCCGAAGAGCACGTCCATGGGGAGGTCGATGGGGTGGTGCCGGGAGTCGGGAGTCGGGAGTCGGGAGTCGGCCGAGGCCGGAACGGATGGCTTTTCACCAATCCCCAACCCCGAATCCTGAATCCCGGCGTCGAAGACGCCATACCCCACCACCAGCCGCTCCTCGGCCGTCGCCGTGCCGACCACCGCTAATGGGCAGCGCTCGCGCTCGCACAGCGCCGCGAACTGCGCCAGCTGCGACTGCGCCACGCCCAGCACGTAGCGCTCCTGCGCTTCGTTGCACCACAGTTGCAGCGGCGACAGCGAGGGATCGTCGCTGGGCACCCTGTCCAGGTCGATCACGCCGCCCACGCCGGAGTCGTGCAGCAGCTCGGGGATCGCGTTCGACAAGCCGCCGGCGCCGACGTCGTGGCACCACAGGATCGGGTTGTCGTCGCCGAGCGCGACGCAGCGGTCGATCACTTCCTGGCAGCGGCGCTCCATTTCCGGGTTGTCGCGCTGCACGGAGGCGAAGTCGAGGTCCTCGGCGCTTTCGCCCGAGGCCACCGAACTGGCCGCACCGCCGCCCAGCCCGATCAGCATCGCCGGGCCGCCAAGCACGATCACCGCGTCGCCGGGCGAGAGCAGGGTCTTCTCGACCATGCGCCGGTCGACCGCGCCGAGGCCGCCGGCGAGCATGATCGGCTTGTCGTAGGCGCGGGTCAGCGGCGCGTCGTTGCCGTGGCCGGGCTGCTCGAGTTCGAACGAGCGGAAGTAGCCGGCGAGGTTGGGCCGCCCGAACTCGTTGTTGAACGCGGCCGCGCCCAGCGGACCGTCGAGCATGATCTCCAGCGCCGGCGCCATGCGCGGGTTCAGCGCGCGCGGATGCTCCCACGGCTGCGGCAGCCCCGGGATGCGCAGGTGCGAGACCGAGAAGCCGCACAGGCCGGCCTTGGGCTTGCCGCCGCGGCCGGTGGCGCCCTCGTCGCGGATCTCGCCGCCGGCGCCGGTGGCCGCGCCGGCGAAGGGCGAGATCGCGGTCGGGTGGTTGTGGGTCTCGACCTTGATGCAGAACGCGCTGTCGCGCAGCGGCTCGGCGCGGTAGGCATGGGTCTGCGGATCGGGGCGGAAACGCCGCGCCGGATAGCCTTCCACCACCGCGGCGTTGTCGCTGTACGCCGACAGCGTGTACTGCGGGGTTTGCGCGTGGGTGTGCTTGATCATCTTGAACAGCGTCTGCGGCGCGTCGTCGCGCAGCATGTCCTGTCCGTCGATCGTCCACGATGCGTTGAAGATCTTGTGCCGGCAGTGCTCGGAGTTGGCCTGCGCGAACATCATCAGCTCGACATCGCTGGGATCGCGGTCGAGTTCGCCGAAGCGCGTGCGCAGATACTCGATCTCGTCGTCGGCCAGCGCCAGGCCCAAGCGCGCGTTGGCCTCCTCGAGCTGCGCAAGCGGGATGCGCTCCAGCCCGGCGCGCGCGGGCGCGCGGAACAGCGCGCCGGCTTCGTCGTGCGAGGCCAGCAGCGACTGCGTCATCGGATCGTGCAACTGGCCGGCGAGCACGTCGGCGGTCGCGGCGTCGGTCGGCCAGCCGGCAACGTCGATGCGCATGCCGCGCTCGACCCGCTTCACCGCCAGGCCCGCGCCGCGCAGCAGTTCGGTCGCCTTGCTCGCCCACGGCGAGATCGTGCCCAGGCGCGGGGCGACATGGCGCGACACCACGCCGTCCTCGCGCGGCGCGGCGGCATCGCCGGCCTGCAGGATGCGATGCAGCGTGGCGCGGTCGATGGCCTGCACCTCGCCTGCCGGTTCGACCCAATAGACATGCCAGGCACCCGTCACGCGGACGCCGGGCGACAGGGCCCGCAGGCGGGTTTCGAGGCGTTCGCGGCGGAACGGCGACAGGGCCGGCTGGCCCTCGAGGACGATCATGTCCAGAGGCGGTCGGGAGCTGCGGGGGGCGTCATTGTAGCCGGGGTCGGGGCCGGGAATCGGAAATCGTGGCCATCCACGCCGACCGGTCGCCCGCGGCCGCCTGCCTTACCGGCTGCCGGCGCTGCCGGTGGCCTCGGCCGACAGCTTGTCGAGCGCGGCGCGCAGGTCCTTGGGCGGCATGTAGCCGGGCATGGCAGTGCCGTCGGCGGCCACGATCAGCGGCGTGCCGGCCAGGCCGATGCGCTGGCCGACGTCGTATTCCATCGTCACCGGATTCGTGCAGTTGCGCGTGGGCACGTTGCGCCCGTTCTTGGCGTCGGTGAGCGCCTGCTTGCGGTCGCTCGCGCACCAGACGTTGACCATCTTCTGGAAGTCCGGGCTGCCCAGTCCCATGCGCGGGAACGCCAGGTACTGCACGGCGATGCCTTCGCGGTTGTAGTCGGCGATCTGCGAGTGCAGCTTGCGGCAGAAGCCGCACTCGACGTCGGTGAACACGGCCACGGTGTACTTCGGGTCCGCCGGCGCGAACACGATGCGGTCCTTGACCGGGATCGTCTTGAGCAGCTCGCGGCGCAGCTTGGCCAGGCTGGCCTCGCTCAGGTCGCGCTTGGCCTGCATGTCGTAGAGGCTGCCCTGCAGCATGTACTGGCCGTCGTCGCTGACGTACAGCGTCTGGCCGCCGACGATGGCTTCGCGGAAGCCGGGGATCGGTGCGGCGCCGATATGGTCGATCCGGACCCGGCTGTTGAGCTTGCGGATCGCATCGCGCACGCGCTCGTCGGCCGAGCCGGGCTCGACCGCGGGCCCGGCAACGGCGACGGCGTCCTGCGCGGCCGCGGGCGCCTGCGCCGCGGCGGCCTGCGGGCTGTCGGTCTGCGCGCATGCGCTCAGGCTGAAGACGCCGAGGACGGCGAGGAGATACGGTTTCATGCGGAGTCCGGATGCTCGATGCGAATGGCGGGATTGTCGCACGCGTGCCGCTGCCATGGCCCGGTTCCGGGCGCCATGTTCAGGCACCGGGCACTCGGCTCAGGCGCGCGGGTGGTGCTTGGCGTGCAGTTGCTTGAGGTGTTCGCGCGCGACCAGGGTGTAGATCTGCGTGGTCGACAGTGAGCTGTGGCCGAGCAGCATCTGCAGCGCGCGCAGGTCGGCGCCGTGGTTGAGCAGGTGGGTGGCGAAGCTGTGGCGCAGGCCATGCGGACTGATCCTGGCCGGGTCGATCCCGGCCACGGCGGCGTAGCGCTTGACCAGGTTCCAGAACTGCTGCCGGCTCGGCGCCTCGCCGCGGGTGCCGAGGAACAGCGGCAGCAGGCTGCGCCTGCCGGCCAGCTGCGGACGGGATCGGGCCAGGTAGCGTTCCAGCCAGTGCTGCGACTCCTCGCCCAGCGGCACCAGGCGTTCCTTGCTGCCCTTGCCGGTCACGCGCAGCACGCCCTGGCGCAGGTTGACGGCGGTGGCGGGCAGGTCGACCAGTTCGCTCACGCGCAGGCCGGCGGCGTACATCAGCTCCAGCATCGCGCGGTCGCGCAGGCCCAGCGGGGTGGCGACGTCGGGCGCGTCGAGTAGGGCGTCGATCTGCCCCTCGGCCAGCGCCTTGGGCAGCGAGCGCGGCAGCTTCGGGGGTTCGAGCAGGGCGGTGGGATCGTCCTGCCTCGACCGCAAACGCACGCGATGGGCGAAAAAGGCCCGCAGCGCCGACAGCAGCCGCGCGTTGCTGCGCGGCGACCAGCCGTGCCGGGTGCGCCAGGCCAGGTAGTCGAACAGCGCCGCGCGGTCGGCGCCGGCCAGGCCGCCTTCGGCACCGTTGCGCCAGCGCGCGAAGCCTTCGAGGTCGCGGCGATAGCTGTCCAGCGACTGCCGGGCCAGCCCGCGCTCGGCCCAGATCGCGTCGATGAAGGCCTCGATCGCGCGCGCGTCGTCCTGTGGCAGCGGCGGCAAGGCGACGGTGAGTGCGCGGCGGTCGGCGGGGGTGGGCATGAGGACTGGGCCGGGTTGCGACTGGGACTGGGACTGGGACTGGGACTGGGACTGGGACTGGGACTGGGACT
>PJTQ01000878.1_pt1 | contig 11920 bp, 6 predicted proteins | sample 1512231 | NCBI WGS metagenome assembly PJTQ01 (sample SAMN08177688, study PRJNA422409) | Soil metagenome, whole genome shotgun sequencing project. | isolation source: Soil (3) enriched on wood chips | place: USA: Madison | collected 2015-01-15 | reverse complement strand
GGCACCGACGAGAAGTACCACCCGCTGATCCGCGACATGTTCGAACGCATCGTGTTCTTCGACAACCGCGCAGTCGAGGCGACGGCAAAGAAGCGGCCGGACGGGAAGTACGCGGTCACGCTGAAGGTGCACTCGGCCAAGCTGGTGGCCGACGGCAAGGGCAAGGAGACCGAGGAGGACATGGACGAACTGGTCGACATCGGCGTGTTCTCGCGCCCGGCCAGCGGCAAGGAGGCCGATGAGAAGGTGTTGTACCTGGCCAAGCACCACGTCACCGGCAACGACAACACCATCGAACTGGTGGTGGACGAGGAGCCTTACGAGGCCGGCATCGATCCCTACAACAAGCTGGTCGACCGCAGTTCGGGCGACAACCGCAAGCGGGTGACGGTGCAATAGCGCCATTGGCGCTTGTTGTAGGAGCGGCGGAAGCCGCGAGCTTTTCGATCAGTTGAGGAAACGACAAAGAGCTCGCGGCTTCCGCCGCTCCTACAAGAACCTCACACACAAAAAAAGGGCCGGCAATGCCGGCCCTTCCTTCATCCCGCGAACCGGCGATCAGCCGGCGCGCGTATCGCGCCGCCCCGCATACGCACCCTGCCCGCCCTTGCGCTTCGGGCCGGCATGACCGGGCGCGCCATTGCGCCCCCCCGGCCTGCCGTGCGCGCGGTGCGCGGGCTTGCCCGGTGGACGCTGGCCGCCCTGGCGCTGGCCGCCGCCGTTCTTCGGGATCGGCGTGTCCAGCCGGATCGGCTTGCTCGGGGCAAAGCCGTCGACGGTATCCATCACGATTTCCGCCTTGAGCATGCGCTGGATCTGCCGCAGCAGCCCGCCCTCTTCGGGCGACACCAGCGACAGCGCCTCGCCCGTCATGCCGTTGCGGCCGGTGCGGCCGATGCGGTGCACATAATCCTCGGCCACCATCGGCAGGTCGTGGTTGATCACCAGCGGCAGGTTGGGGATGTCCAGCCCGCGCGCGGCCACGTCCGTGGCCACCAGCACGCGCGCCTTGCCGGCCTTGAACATGTTCAGCGCCTTCTGCCGCTGCGCCTGGCTCTTGTTGCCGTGGATCGCGACGGCCTTCAGGCCGGCGGTCTCGAGTTGTTCGGCCAGTCGGTTGCAGCCGTGCTTGGTCTTGCCGAACACCAGCACCTGGTCGGTGTGGCGGCGGGTGAGGATGTCGATCAGCAGGTCGCGCTTGCGCGACCCGTCGACCGGATGCGCGCGGTGGGTGATGGTGTCGACGATGGTGTTGTTCGCTGCCACCTGCACCTGCTGCGGGTTGCGCATGAACTCCAGCGCCAACGCCTTGATGCGCGGCTCGAAGGTGGCCGAGAACAGCAGCGTCTGGCGCTCCTTCGGCACCCGGTTGACGATGCGCTTGATCGCCGGCAGGAAGCCCATGTCGAGCATGCGGTCGGCTTCGTCGAGCACCAGGATCTCGATCGCGTCGAGCTTGGCGCTGCCGCGCTCGAGGTGGTCGATCAGGCGGCCCGGGGTGGCGACGAGGATGTCGACGCCGCGGCGCAGGTTGTCGACCTGCGGGCCCATGCCCGCGCCACCGAAGATGGTGGTGACGTTCATGCGCAGGTGGCGCCCGTAGGTCTTGATGCTGTCGGCGACCTGCACGGCGAGCTCGCGGGTGGGCACCAGCACCAGCGCGCGCGGCTTGCGCGCGCCGTTGGGCGGGGTGAGCTTGGATAGGCGCTGCAGCAACGGCAGGCCGAAGGCGGCGGTCTTGCCGGTGCCGGTCTGGGCGCCGCCCAGCAGGTCGTGGCCGGCGAGCGCCAGCGGGATGGCTTCGAGCTGGATCGGGGTCGGCGTGACATGGCCGGCTTCGGACAGCGCGCGCAGCAGTGCGGGCGAGAGCCCCAAGCTCTCGAAAGTCTGGGTTTCGAACGTCATTGCGTGTTGCTCCTGGGAAATCGACGCCCGCCGACGAACGAGTCCGCGCATGGCGCGCGGGCTCCCGGTGGGAGATCGATGGTTTGCCCGAGCTATCCAGAACCGCGCTGCGGGCAAGGGTTTGACGGTTGCCGGATGCTCCGGACCGTGTCTGCGCGACGAAAGACGTGCGGGATAAGGCCGCGGGGAGCCGACTTGCTCGGCCGTCGCGGCAGGCGTACCAGGATCGTAACTGGCCCGGAAAATCGATCCGGGTCAGCGGCAGCCGTGTTGCAGGACCGGCGGAGTCTACGTGAATGCGGGGCTGGATGCATCTGCCGCCGGACGTGCATTCATCTTCAGCACGGCACACGCTAGCCCGCAGCGCTAGGCACTCGCGGGCCGTGTGCGGTTTTTTCGCCGATAATGGCCGCGAGCACAGGGGAAGGATCGGATTTGAAATCGACATGCGTCGCGTCGCCTGTTGGGACAGTCGCCCACGGCGGCCGCTGGTGGCTCCGGCTTCGCCTTCTGGTTTCGATCGGCGTGTGCTGCCTGGCCGTGGTGTCGTCCATCGGGACCGCCTCGGCGCAGGAATGGCGATACCGGGTGCGCCCCGGCGACAACGTCTGGGACCTGGCCGGCAAGTACGTCCGCAGCGACATCGCCTGGCAGCGACTGCAGGCGCATAACGGCATCGACGACCCGTACCGCCTGTCGCCGGGTTCGGTGATGCGATTCCCGGTGGCATGGCTCAAGCAGCAGCCGGCCAAGGCCCGTGTGGTCACCGTGCACGGGAATGCGGTCGTGGTCGATCCCCGGGACGATCGCGCGTCGGCAATCGCCGCGGACATGGAGGTCGGCATCGGCAGCATCCTGCGCACCGACCCCGACGCCAGCCTCACCCTCGAATTCGCCGATGGCTCGCGCCTGCTGCTGCAAGGCGACAGTGAACTGGCACTGGACAAGCTCAGCAGCTACGGCGCCACCGGCATGGTCGATACCCGCATGCGGCTGCCCAAGGGCAGGACCAGCAGCGAGGTCCGCCCCATGCGTGGCCCCGCGTCGCATTTCATCATCGAAACCCCCGACACCATGTCGAGCGTGCGCGGCACGCGCTTTCGCATCGGCAGCGACGGCATCCGCTCGCAAGCGGAGGTCACCGAGGGCCAGGTCGCGGTGACCGGCAACGGCCGGCAGGTCGTGCTGGCACCCGGACAGGGCACCGCAAGCGGACCCGATGGCCAATTGCTTGCACCACGCCCGCTGCTGCCGCAACCCGGGGCACTGGCGCTGGACGCCGGACAGCGCCCCATGCGGCTGCAGTGGGCGCCGGTCCCGGACGCGCGGCGCTACCGCGTGCAGGTCGGCGCGACACCGGACTTCCTCTCCCTGCTCCACGACCGGGTGGTCACGGAAAACCAGGACACGCTGGCCGCGCTGCCCGACGGCGTCTATGGCATCCGCGTCCGCGCGATCGACGCACACGGCATCGAAGGCCTGGATGCGGTGATCGAGCCGCAGATCGTCCTGGCACCACCGTTCACGCTTGCTCCCATCGAGGGAGGAAGCACGGAGGCGCAGCGGCCGCGCTTCCGGTGGACGTCCATGGGGCGCGACGTCCGCTACCACTTGCAGGTGGCCGGCCCGGAGGGGTTCGAACAGCCCCAGCTCGACGCTGCAGATCTGCGCGGCAGCGACTTGCGCAGCCCGCAGGCGCTGGCACCGGGCCCGTACCACTGGCGCATCGCCGCGATCGACGAGACGGGCCGGGCGTCGGCATTCAGCGATGCCGTGCGCTTCGAAGTTGTGCCCGAGGGGGCAGGCCCCCAGGTCGAGGGCGGGGAAGCCGACGGGAAGATCCTGCATGTCCGCTGGCCGGCCGCACAGGAGGGGCAGCATTTCCGCTTCCAGCTGTCGCGCAAGCCGGACTTCACGACGCTGGAGATCGACCGCGAACTGGACGACCAGCAGGTCGCCCTGCCCGGCTTGCGGTCGGGCAAGTGGTACGCGCGCGTGCAGGTGGTGGAAAGCGACGGCTATGCCCACCCGTTCGGCCCCACGCAGACCCTCAAGCTGGGCTGCCTGCCCTGTCGCCTCGCAGCAGGCGGCGGAATCGTGCTGCTCCTGCTTGCGCTCTGAACACGGTCCGGACGGAATGAACGTGGAGCGGGGATTTCATGCAGCGTGGTGGAAAACGGTCCTCGCCGGCCTGGCGACGGCCGCCTGCGTGTCGATGATCGTGCTTTCCGGCGCCGCCTGGCGCGCCGACAGCTGGTTCCATGATGCCGTGCTCTCGCACCGCGACACCCCGGTCGATGATCGCATCGTGATCATCGCCATCGACGACAAGAGCCTCTCGGCCCTGGGGCGCTGGCCCTGGCAGCGCCACATCCACGCTGACTTCATCGACCGGCTGCGGGAAGCGCAACCGCGGGCCATCGCCTACGACGTCATGTTCTCGGAGCCGGACCGCGACGCCCCGCAGGACGACCGCGCGCTGGCCGAGGCCATCGCCCGCAACGGGCGCATCGTGCTGCCGGTGATGGTGGAACCCAGCGAGCCGACCGGCACGCCGGTCGAAGTCATTCCGATGCGCGCGATGGCAACGGCCGCGGCCGCGCTGGGCCACGTGGCGGTCGACACCGATCCCGACGGCGTGGCGCGCAGCGCCTACCTGCGCGCCGGCCTGGGCGATCCCCACTGGCCCGGGTTGGCGGTGGCGCTGTACCTGGTCGCGGCAGGCGACGAAGGCCGTCCGCCGTTGCCGGGCCTGCGCGCCCCGGAAACAGGGAGCGCCTCGCCGTACCTCTGGCATCGCGACTACCACGTGCTTGTCCCGTATGCGCCGGCATCGGATTTCCAGCGGGTGTCGCTCGTCGACGTCATGCGTGGCGACGTGCCCGATGCCCTGCTGCGCGACCGCCTGCTGCTGGTCGGGGCCACCGCCAGCGGCATGGGCGACACCATTTCCACGCCGGTTTCGGGCGCCGGCAGCCGCATTCCGGGCGTCGTCTACCAGGCCAACCTGCTCAACATGCTGCTGCAGCGCAACGCGATCCTGCCGCTCGCGCTCGGAACGCAGTTGGCACTATCGCTGTTTGCCGTGCTCGTGCCGGTGTTGCTGCTCCTGCGCTACCGCTCCCGGCGCGCCTGGCTGATCGTGGCCGGTGCCGTCATCGCCATCGTCCTGGCCAGTGCGCTGCTGCTCAAGGCCGGATACTGGTTCCCGCCGATGGCTTCGCTGGCCAGCCTGCTGGGCGCTTTCGTCCTGCTCACGTTCCTGCAGCTGCGCAGCTCGCATCGCCTCGCGCATTCCGACGCGCTGACGCGCCTGGCGAACCGGCGGCTGTTCGACATCACGCTGTCGCGCGAGCTGGCCGCCTCGCGGCGGTCCAATCTTCCGCTGTCGCTGCTACTGATCGATGTCGACCACTTCAAGCACTACAACGACCACTACGGCCACCAGGCCGGCGACGAAATCCTGCGCAAGGTCGCCCGGGCGGTGGCCCTGCACGTCAGCCGCCCGCGCGACCTGGCGGCACGCTACGGCGGCGACGAGCTTGCCGCGGTCCTGCCCGAGACCAGCACGCGCGACGCACATGCGATCGCAGATGCCATCGTCCACGATGTCTTCGCGCAAACGATCCCGCACACCGGCTCCCGCGTCGCCGGGCAGGTGACGGTCAGTATCGGGGTGGCCGCGAACAAGCCGCATCTGAACGCCGACCCCGCCGTGCTGTTCAGCCGCGCGGATGCGGCGCTGTACCGGGCCAAGGAACTCGGCCGCAACCGCAGCTACTGCGCGCCGGCGACGGACGCCTGAGGCCGCCGGCGGCTACGTTTCCGCCAGCAACGCGACGCTGGTGACCTGCGGTGGACGCGCGAGCAGTTCCTCGGTGCGCCCCAGCAGTGCACCGGAGACCTCGCCTTCCAGGTGCGCGCGCCGCCCGGCGGCATCGTCGAAGGTGCCGAAGATGCCGAACGTCGACGGACCCGACTTGAACGCATGCCAGCCACGCGTGCCCGCCTCGGCCCGTGCCAGCGGCAGCGCAGCGAGCAGCAACGCCTCGACCTCGGCCTCCTTGCCCGACTTCGCCTCGATGTTCACCAGCACTGCCAGTTTTGCCATCCCGCGCCTCCTCGATCCGGTGCGATGCCCGCGCAGCATCGCAGGCGGCGGGTGATTGCCCGGTGTTGGCCGGGTGCCGGCGCGCTGCCCACGGGGCGGCAAACCGGCGCCGGTTATATTGCGCGCACTACCCACCGGGAGAACGCATGGCCGCCGACATCGATGCCGGGCAACTGATCCGGGTGGTCGCGCTGCTGGGGGCGGCGGTGGTGGTGGTGCCGCTGTTCCGCCGCCTCGGCCTGGGCTCGGTGCTGGGCTACCTGGCCGCCGGGCTGGCGATCGGGCCGTTCGGCCTGGGCTGGTTCTCGGACCCGCAGGCGATCCTGCACGTGGCCGAGCTGGGCGTGGTGATGTTCCTGTTCGTGATCGGGCTGGAGATGCGGCCGTCGCACCTGTGGAGCCTGCGCCGGCAGATCTTCGGCCTCGGCTCGCTGCAGATCGCCACCTGCACGCTGGCGCTCACGCTGGTCGGGCGGCTGCTCGGCCTGGCGTGGCCGGTGGCGTTCATCGTCGGCGCCGGCTTCGTGCTCACCTCCACCGCGATCGTGATGCAGCTGCTCGACGAACGCGGCGACATCACCCGCCCGCCCGGGCAGAAGATCGTTTCGATCCTGCTGTTCGAGGACCTGCTGATCGTGCCGCTGCTGGCGCTGGTCGCGTTCATGTCGCCGCAGGTGGCCGAGGGCGGCGCGGGGGCGCGGCTGATGGACGTCGCGGTCGCGGTCGGCGCGCTGGCCGGGCTGATCGTCGCCGGCATCTACCTGCTCAATCCGATGTTCCGCATCCTCGCCGCCGCCGGCGCGCGCGAGGTGATGACCGCCGCCGCGCTGCTGGTGGTGCTGGGCGCGGCGCTGCTGATGCAACTGGGCGGGCTGTCGATGGCGATGGGCGCGTTCCTGGCCGGCGTGTTGCTGTCCGAGTCCACGTTCCGGCACCAGATCGAGGCCGACATCGAGCCGTTCCGCGGCATCCTGCTGGGGCTGTTCTTCCTCGGCGTGGGCATGGCGCTGGACCTGTCGGTCGTCGCCGGCAACTGGCCGCTGGTGGTGGCCGGGGTGCTGGCGCTGATGGCCGCCAAGGGGCTGTGCATCTACGCCGTTGCGCGCGCGCTGCGCAGCCCGCACGCCGAGGCGCTCGACCGCGCGGTACTGATGGCGCAGGGCGGCGAGTTCGCCTTCGTGCTGTTCGCCGCCGCCGGCGCGGCCGGGGTGATCGATGCGCGGGCCAACGCCAACGCCACCGCGATCGTGGTGCTGTCGATGGTGCTCACGCCGCTGTGCATGCTGGCGCTGCGCCGCTTCGCGCGCGAGGCGACGGCGTCGATGGAGGGCATCGAGGAGGCACACGACCGCACCGGCAGCGTGCTGATCATCGGTTTCGGCCGCTTCGGCCAGGTGATGAGCCAGTCGCTGCTGGCACGCGACGTGGACGTGACCATCATCGACAACGACATCGAGATGATCCGCAGCGCCGCCGACTTCGGCTTCAAGATCTACTACGGCGACGGCACCCGGCTGGACGTGCTGCACGCGTCCGGGGCGGGCGTGGCACGGGCGATCGCGGTGTGCGTCGACAGCCGCGCCGCGGCCGATCGCATCGTCCAGCTGGCCACGCACGAATTCCCGCACGCCAAGCTCCTGGTGCGTTCCTACGACCGCGAGCATTCGCTCAAGCTGATCGCCGCCGGCGTCGACTACCAGGTCCGCGAGACGTTCGAGTCGGCAGTCGAGTTCGGCAAGGTCGCGCTGCGCGCGGTGGGCATCCCGCAGGAGGACGCGGACCTGATCGCCACCGAGATCCGCCGCCGCGACGCCGAGCGCTTCGAACTGGAGATGGCCGCGTCCGGCGACGTCCGCGCCGGCCGCGGGCTGCTGATCGGCAACGGCCCCAGGCCCACGCCCTTCACCCCGCCCCGGCGCGAAAGCCGCTCGCTCAACGCCGATCCCGCGCCTGCCGGGGCCGGCGACGGCACACCGGCCGGGACCGCCGGACCGCCCGAATGACCCCCTGCCCCGCGGCACCGCGGCGCCCAGCCGGCGCCATGACCTTCGACACCCCCGGCCCGCCGGGCACGCGGGTATCGTGACCCGATGCCCGGAACCGCCCGGCGGGCCGGCATGCTTCTTTCCATCCAACGCCCTTCCGGGCCGGAGATCCAAGTGACCGTGAACAAACCGCAAGCCCTGCTCCTTTCGCTGGCCATCGGGCTGGCACTGTCCGCATGCACCGGCGACCAGGCCGATTCCGCCCCGGCCGACAGCGCCAGCGCGGCCAGCGCGGATGCCAACGGCGCCAAGGCGCTGACCCTGGACGAGAGCAAGCTGCCGCCGGTCAACCGCTTCGAGTTCGCCGACATCGACGCCGGCAAGAGCGCCTGCACCGACCTCAACGCCTACGCCAACGGCCAGTGGCTGGCCGCCAACCCGGTGCCGGGCGACCGCACCAGCTGGGGCGCATTCGAGATGCTCGACGAGCGTTCGGTCGGCGTGCAGCACCAGCTCGCCGAACAGGCCGCGGCCGATGCCGACGCCACCGGCGTGGAGAAGATCGTCGGCGACTTCTGGGCCACCGGCATGGACGAGGCGAAGATCAACGAGCAGGGCATCGCCCCGATCCAGGACCGCCTGGACGCGATCGCCAGGCTCGACGACAGCGATGCCATCGCCGACTACCTGCGCACCACCGCCGCGAAGGGCGAGAACTTCCTGTTCGGCTTCGGCGCCGAGGCCGACTTCAAGGACTCGTCGATGAACATGGCCTACGCCATGCAGGGCGGCCTGGGCCTGCCCGACAAGGGCTACTACCTCGACGCCGACAAGAAGGACAAGCTCGACGCCTACCAGCAGCACGTGGCGAAGACGCTGGAGCTGTCGGGCATTCCTGCCGCCGATGCCGCCGACCAGGCCAAGGCCGTGGTCGCGTTCGAGACCCGCCTGGCCAAGGTGTCGAAGTCCAGCGAGGAGATGTCGCGCGACGTATCGCTGTACTACAACCCGCTCACGCTGGAGGAGGCCGACAAGCTGACGCCCAACTTCCCGTGGACGACGTTCTTCGAGTCGCAGGGCGTGGCGCCGCAGGAGAAGTTCTCGCTGGCCATCCCCGCCTTCCACGGGGAAGTGAGCAAGATGCTGGCCGACACCGCCCCGGCCACCTGGCAGGCCTACCTGCGCTTCCACACCGTCGACGGCGCAGCCCCCTACCTGAGCGATGCCTTCGTCGAGGAAAACTACAACTTCTACGGCAAGGCGCTGCGCGGCCAGCAGGAAATCAAGCCGCGCTGGAAGCGCGTGCTCGGCACCATCGAGAACGGTGCCGGCGAGGCCTTCGGCCAGCTGTACGTCAAGGTCGCGTTCTCGCCCGAGTCCAAGGCCAAGATGGAAACCCTGGTCGAGAACCTCAGCGCCGCGCTCAAGACCCGCATCGAGCACCTCGAGTGGATGAGCGACGAGACCAAGCAGAAGGCCATCGCCAAATGGGAGACCTTCACGCCCAAGATCGGCTACCCCGACAAGTGGCGTGACTGGTCCGGCCTGGCCACCGACCGCGACAGCTACATCGGCAACGTGCTGGCGGCCAACGAGTTCAACTACAAGTGGGGCCTGTCGAAGATCGGCAAGCCGGTCGACAAGACCGAATGGGGCATGACCCCGCAGACGGTCAACGCCTACTACAACCCGCTGCAGAACGAGATCGTGTTCCCGGCGGCGATCCTGCAGCCGCCGTTCTTCGACGCCAACGCCGACGACGCGGCCAACTACGGCGGCATCGGCGCGGTGATCGGCCACGAGATGACCCACGGCTACGACGACCAGGGCGCGCGCTTCGGGCCCACCGGCAACTTCGAGAACTGGTGGACCGATGCCGACGCCGAGGGCTTCGCCGCGCGCACCGGCAAGCTGGTCGACCAGTTCAACGGCTACACCACCGACGCCGGCGGCAAGGTCAACGGCAAGCTGACCCTGGGCGAGAACATCGCCGACCTGGGCGGCCTGGCCACCGCCTACGACGCGATGAAGAAGGCCACCGAGGGCCAGCCCGATCCGGAGACCGACGGCCTGACCCGCGACCAGCGCTTCTTCCTCAACTGGGCCACGGTGTGGCGCCGCAACTTCACCCCCGACGAGCTGAAGGTGCGCCTGACCACCGACCCGCACGCGCCGGCCAACTTCCGCGCGATCGGCGCGCCGTCGAACATGCCGGCCTTCGCCGCGGCCTTCGACTGCAAGGCCGGCGACGCGATGGTGCGCGGCGACGACGCCAAGGTCGTGATCTGGTGATGCGCGCCGCGCGCGGTTGACCGTGCGCGGCAACCAGCCCGTATCCACAACGGCCGTCGCGGTTCGCCACGACGGCCGTTGTGTTTTCCACGCCATCCCCGCGACACGCAAGGAACCACACGCCATGCCCGCATCCGTTCTCAAGCCACTCGCCCTGGCCACCGCCCTCGTGCTGGCCGCGCCGCAGGCGTCGCTGCACGCGGCGCAGCCCGCCGCCGCGTCGCCACCGGTATTCGACGTGGGCGAGCTCGACCCGTCCATCTCCGCCTGCAAGGACTTCAACGCCTACGCCAACGGCAAGTGGGTCGCGGCCAACCCGATCCCCGCCGACCGGACCCGCTGGGGCGCCTTCGACCAGCTTCGCGAGCAGAGCCTGGAGGCGCAGCGCGGCATCGTCGAGGCCGCCGATACCGGCGCCGACAAGGCGGCTGCCGGTTCGATCGGGCAGAAGATCGGCTGGCTGTACCGCTCGGGCATGGACGAGGCGGCGATCGACGCCGCCGGCTTCGATCCGGTCAAGCCCGACCTGGCCGCGATCGCCGAACTCGACGACACCGCCGCGATCGTTGCCTGGCTCAGCGAGGCGTTCTCGAACGGCAACGGGCAGGGCTTCGGCTTCGGCCCGGGCTCCGATTTCAAGGATGCTTCACGCCAGATCGCTTTCGCCCGCCAGGGCGGGCTCGGCCTGCCGACCCCCGATTACTACACCCGGGACGAGCACAAGGACATCCGCGCCGCCTACCTCGCCCACATCGCGAAGCTGTTCGAACTGACCGGCGTGCCGGCTACGGAAGCGAAAGCCAAGGCCGACGGCATCCTCGCCTTCGAGACCCGGCTGGCGGAAGCCTCCCTGTCGCGCGTGGAGATGCGCGACCCGGCGAACCAGTACCACTTCATGACCGTCGAGGAGGCCAACCAGGTCACGCCGCACTTCGACTGGGCCGCGTTTTTCAAGACCCTCGACGTCCCGGTCGGCGACGGCTTCTCGCTCTCGCAGCCGAAGTTCTTCGCCCGGTTCGACGCAATGCTGGCCGACGTGCCCGCGGCGCAATGGCGCGACTACCTCGCCTTCCACACCATCGACGATGCCTCCGAATACCTGTCCAAGCCGTTCCAGGACGAGAACTTCGCCTTCTACGGCCATACCCTCAACGGCCAGCCCGAGCAGCGCGCGCGCTGGAAGCGCGTGCTCGAAGCGGTCAACGGCGGCATGGGCGAGGCGCTGGGCCAGCTGTACGTGAAGCAGTACTTCCCGCCGGAGGCCAAGGCGCGTGCGCAGGAACTGGTCGACAACGTGCGCAACGCGCTCAAGGCCCGCATCGAGGGGCTGGACTGGATGAGCGACCAGACCAGGGCGAAGGCGCTGGAGAAGTGGAGCACCTTCCTGCCCAAGATCGGCTACCCCGACACCTGGCGCGGCTGGGACGGGCTCACGATCGTGCCCGGCGACTACTTCGCCAACGTGCGCGCGGCCAATGGCTTCAACGCCCGCTACCGCCTCGACAAGATCGGCCAGCCCACCGATCGCTACGAGTGGCACATGACCCCGCAGACGGTCAACGCCTACTACAGCTCGGGCACCAATACGATCAACTTCCCGGCCGCGATCCTGCAGCCGCCGTTCTTC
>PJTQ01000876.1_pt1 | contig 11947 bp, 10 predicted proteins | sample 1512231 | NCBI WGS metagenome assembly PJTQ01 (sample SAMN08177688, study PRJNA422409) | Soil metagenome, whole genome shotgun sequencing project. | isolation source: Soil (3) enriched on wood chips | place: USA: Madison | collected 2015-01-15 | reverse complement strand
GCTTTTTTTTGGTTCTTCTCCCAACCGAGGGGACTGGCTTCCGGTTCCCGGTTCCCGACAAACGACCTCTGCAAAAAACGGCGCGTCATCCCGAAAACGGCCCGTCATCCCGAGCGCAGCGAGGGACCTGTGGTTGCCCCCGGCAGATCCCTCGCTGCGCTCGGGATGACAACCCCCGCCGCAGGCGGATGCCGGTGGACATTCGCCCCGAAGGGCTGCCGGCCGTGTCGGAGCCCGTCAGGCGCGGCGTGGCAGGCACCCCCGCTCGCTGGCGTCAGGACAGGCCTTCTTCCCCAAGCACCTTCTGCACCGCAGGGTCTGCCTCCATGCGCGCCGAGAACCGGGCGAGGTTGTCCAGGCCGGACAGGTCCACGCCCTGCGCCTTCGCCCAGCGCGTGACGACGTAAAGGTAGGCGTCCGCAACCGAGCGGCGGCCGGCGATCCAGTCGCCGTTCGCAAGCTGCCCGTCCGCGCGCTCGAACAGCCCGCGCAGCGCCGTGCGCGCCGCGTCCCGGGTCTTGCCGATCATCGCCTCGTCGCCGAGGTAGGCCGTCGCGCCGAACAGCGGCTTGAAGCCCGGGTGCACGTCGGAATTGACGAACGCCAGCCAGCGGTTCACCTCCGCGCGGCCCCGGGGCGTGCCGTCGCCGCCGAGCCCGGCTTCCGGGAAGCTGTCGGCGAGGTAATTGAGGATGGCGACGTTCTGCGTCAGCGCCCAGTCGCCGTCCTGCAGCACGGGGACCGCGCCGGCAGGGTTGAGCCTGAGGAACCCCGCCGCCCTGCGCTCCTCGCGCGAGACGCGGATCGCGTCGTAGGGCTTGCCGATCCATTCGAGCACGATGTGGTCGGCGAGCGAACAGGCGCCGGGCGAGTAGTAGAGCTTCATATGCGGATCCATGGCGGTTGGAAACCGCCATGATGCCGTTGTCGCGGTGAGGGCGCGGTGCCGTCGATACAACGGATCGTCTCGCGCCGCGGGGGACGCTCAGCCGTGGCGCGGCTTGAGGTCCTGGACCTTGAGGAAGGTGTGGCCGCCGATGGTCGCGACCTGGTAGGCGTTGCGCCAACTCGGGCTGGCGATGTCGTGGGCCAGGAAATGGCTGGCGCCGGGCACGACTTCCTTGCGTTCGCCGGCCGGCAGCGCCCAGTTGCGCTCGGCCTCGATGGCGACGGTCACCGCCTGCGACCAGGCCTCGACGTTGCGCAGGCGCGTATTCGGCGACACCAGCGACGGCGCGAACTGCTTGCGCGCGGTGACCACCTCGCACATCGAGTCGCCCCACAGGCCGCTTTCCTCGCGGCGCAGGGCCACCTCGGCCACGGCCTGCTGGCCGAGATCGGACTGGTTGCGGGCCTCCAGGTAGACCGTCGTGCTCAGGCAGAGCGAATCGGCGGCTTGTGGCGGCAGGACTGAGGCCAGCCACAGGATCCAGGCCAGTTTCATGGAACGACTCCTTGCTGCGTTGCGCCCGCAGGCATCCGCGCGGTCCACGGGGACCGGGCGATGCCAACGGGCATGGCGTATTGGGGAGGGCAGCGGCTCTATGGCGCTTTCGCCCGGGCGCCGAAGACCGCAGAAGGGCGGTCCGGGCCGGTCCTGCCGGAAACAGGCGGCAGGAAAAGTGCGCGCACGGTACCGTCCGGTTTCCTAACGGAAGCTGAACGCAAATCCTGAAATGCTTGATTGGATTGGAGTTTTTATTCTGATTCCACAGGCTGGCGGCTACAGCGCGGCTGCCACGACCGCCGCCTGGGCGATGGCGCGCTTGGCGTCGAGTTCGGCGGCCACGTCCGCGCCACCGATGACCTGAACAGGGATCGAAGCGGCCTGTAGCGATGCCAGCAGGTCGCGCCTGGATTCCTGCCCGGCGCAGATGACGACGTGGTCCACGGGCAGGCGTTGCTCGTCGCCGTCGACGCGGATGCGCAGGCCGGCGTCGTCCACGCCTAGGTACTCCACGCCGCCCAGCATTCGCACGCCCTTGGCCTTCAGGGTGGCGCGATGGATCCAGCCGGTGGTCTTGCCCAGCCGCGCGCCGGGGCGGCCCGGGGTGCGCTGCAGCAGCCACAGCTGGCGCGGGGATCGTTCCGGCCGCGCGGGCACGAGGCCTGCGCGGGCATCGAAGCGCGGATCCACGCCCCATTCGGCCATCCAGCGCCCAGGGTCGAGGCTCGGCGAGGGCGCGTCCTGGACCAGGAACTCGGCCACGTCGAAGCCGATGCCGCCGGCACCGACGATGGCCACGCGCGCGCCGGGCACCATCCGCCGCTGCAGCACGTCGAGATAGCCGACCACCTTCGGATGGTCATGGCCGGGAAAGTCGACGCGGCGCGGCGTGACGCCGGAGGCGAGCACCACCTGGTCGAAGCCGGTCAGCAGTTCGGGAGTCGCAGGCGTCGACAGCCGCAGCTCGACGCCGGTCTCTTCGATGCGATGGCGGAAATAGCGCAGGGTTTCGTGGAATTCCTCCTTGCCGGGGATCGTCTTGGCCAGGTTGAACTGGCCGCCGATCTCGTCGGCCGCGTCGAACAGCGTCACCCGGTGCCCGCGCCCGGCGGCGATCGTCGCGCAGGCCAGGCCCGCCGGGCCGGCGCCGACCACGGCGATGCGCTTCGGCGCCGCTGCCTGCGCGTAGTTGAGCTCGGTCTCGGCGCAGGCGCGCGGGTTGACCAAGCAACTGGCGCGCTTGTTCTGGAACACGTGGTCCAGGCAGGCCTGGTTGCAGGCGATGCAGGTGTTGATCGCGTGCGCCTTGCCTGCGCGCGCCTTCGCCACCCACTGCGGGTCGGCGAGCAGCGGGCGCGCCATCGACACCATGTCGGCGCCGCCCCCGGCGAGGATGCGCTCGGCGACGTCGGGCATGTTGATGCGGTTGGTGGCGATCAGCGGCAGCGCCACGTGCGGCCGCAGCTTCGCGGTCACGCCGGAAAACGCGCCGCGCGGCACCGAGGTGGCGATGGTGGGGATGCGCGCCTCGTGCCAGCCGATGCCGGTGTTGATGATGGTCGCGCCGGCGGCCTCCACCGCTTTCGCCTGTGCGACGACGTCTTCCCAGTTGTTGCCATCGTCGACCAGGTCGAGCATCGACAGCCGGTAGATCACGATGAAGTCCGGCCCGCAGGCCTCGCGCACGCGGCGCACGATCTCGACCGCGAAGCGCATGCGGTTCCCGGCGCTGCCGCCCCAGCGATCGTCGCGCCTGTTGGTGCGGGCGACGGTGAACTGGTTCAGCAGGTAGCCCTCCGAACCCATGATCTCGACGCCGTCGTAGCCGCCGTCGCGCGCGAGCCTGGCCGCGTTGGCGAAGGCGTCGATCTGGCGCTCGACGCCGCGCGCCGACAGCGCGCGCGGGGTGAAGGGATTGATCGGCGCCTTGAGCTTCGACGCCGACACCGACAGCGGGTGGTAGGCGTAGCGGCCGGCGTGCAGCAGTTGCAGGCAGATCTTCGCGTCGTGGGCGTGCACCGCCGCGGTGACCTGACGATGCTTGTGCGCCTCCCACGGCCAGCTGAGCTTGCTGGCGAAGGGCTTCAGCCAGCCGACCAGGTTCGGCGAGAAGCCGCCGGTGACCATCATCCCGACGCCGCCTTCGGCACGTTCGGCGAAATACGCCGCCAGCTTCGGGAAATCGCGGCGGTGGTCCTCCAACCCGGTGTGCATCGAGCCCATCAGCACGCGGTTGCGCAGGGTGGTGAATCCCAGGTCCAGCGGTGCGAACAGGTGCGGGTAGGGCATGGCGTCGGACATGCTGGCGTGCGCTGGCGTATGGAGCGGGCCACGATGCCGGGAAAGCCTGCGGGCGGCAAGCCGCGGGTCGGTGGCGACAGGTTTCAGCCGATCGGCACCGCGGTGCCGCGCACCACGATCCCGCCCGTCGCGGGAATGTCCACCTGCAGCCGGCTCGGCCGGCCCATCGCTTCGCCCTGGCGGATCAGGAGCGACGCCGGCGCGTCCAGCAGGCCGGCGTCGCGCAGGTAGCCACCCAGCGCGGCGGCCGCGGCGCCGGTGGCCGGGTCCTCGACCACGCCGCCGACCGGAAATGGATCGCGCGCGTGGAACACGTGCGGGCCTTCGCGCCACAGCAGCTGCAGCGTGGTCAGGCCATCGGCCAGCATCAGTGCCTTGAGCCGGTCGAAGTCGTAGGCGAGCCGCACCAGGGTGTCGCGGCCGCTGACCGCGAGCACCAGATGCCAGGCGCCGGCGAAGGCGCGCGCCGGCGCGATTGCCGGGTCTAGGTCCGCGCGCGTCCAGCCGAGCGTCGACAGCGCGGCGTCGACCAGCGCCGCGGGCGCGGGCGCGTGGCGCGGTGCGACCGAGGTCAGCGCGGCCTCGCGCCGGCCGTTGTCGGTGCGCACTTCGACCGGCACCTCGCCCACGGACGTGGCCAGCCGGTAGACGCCGTCGCCATCGCTCGCGCCCAGCACCACGCCGGTGGCGATGGTGGCGTGGCCGCAGAACGGCACTTCCGCCTCCGGGCTGTAGTAGCGGATATCGCGCGCGCTGCCGTGCCCGGGGGCGACGAAGGCGGTTTCCGAATAGCCCACATCGCGGGCGATGGCCTGCATCGTCGCTGCATCCGGCAACGCTTCGCCGATCCAGACGCCGGCGGGATTGCCGCCGGCGGGATCGTCGGAGAACGCGGTGTAGCGATGCAGGGTGCCGTTGCCCATGGGGAGTTTCCGCTGCGATGCGTGGTCGAGTCCGGGCGGCGCGCTTACCAGCCGGCCAGCGTCAGCTTGCCGATGCCGCGGCTCGATTCCAGCCGCCGGTGCGCCTCACGCAGGTTGGCCGCGTCGATCCGGCCCAGGGTTTCGGCGTGGGTGCTGCGCAGTTCGCCGGCGTCGACCAGCGCGGCGACGTGTTCAAGGATGCGCCCCTGTTCGCCCATGTCGGCGGTCTGGAAGCGCGAGCGGGTGAACATCAGCTCCCAATGGATGCCGATGCATTTGAGCTTGTAGGGATCGCCGATATTGAGCGGCGCCGATGGTTCCACGATCAAACCGACGTGGCCCTGTGGTGCGATCAGTTCGCCGAGCGCTTCCCAGTAGCGGGTGGTGTCGGCAAAGTTGACCGCCGCATCGACCTGCTCGAAACCAAGCGCGGCGAGCTGCGGCGCGAGCGGCTGGCGATGGTCGACGACGTGGTGCGCGCCCATCGCCTTGCACCATTCGATCGTTTCCGCGCGCGAGGCGGTGGCGACCACGGTGAAGCCGGCGCGCCGCGCCAGCTGGATCGCGATCGAACCGACGCCGCCGGCGCCGGCGATCACCAGCAGCACCTTGCCGTCGCCGCCGTGTTCCGGATCGAACGGCATGCGCTGGAACAGCAGCTCCCAGGCCGTGATCGCGGTCAGCGGCAGCGCGGCCGCCTGCGCGGAATCCAGCGACCGCGGCTTGTGGCCGACGATGCGCGCGTCGACCAGCTGGTATTCGGCGTTGCTGCCCGGGCGGGTGATGTCGCCGGCGTAATAGACCGCATCGCCCGGCTTGAAGCCGGTGACGCGTTCGCCGACCGCCTCGACCACGCCGGCCGCATCGAACCCCAGCACCTTCGGCGCCGGCTCGACCTGCGGCTTCGGCGCGCGCACCTTGGTGTCGACCGGATTGACCGACACCGCCTCGACCCGCACCAGCAGGTCGTGGCCGGCGGGCGCGGACGGCTTCGGCAATTCGACGTCGAGCAGCGACTGCGGATCGTCGATCGGCAGGTAGCGGGTGAGGGCGACGGCTTTCATGCGGACTCCTGCGGAACGGGATGGACGGCGACCGGCGCGGGACTGCGCTCGGCGAATTGCCCGTTCCAGTACGGGTAGTAGGGATAAGGCGGCGTGACGGCGCTGGCGGCGTCCAGGCGCGCGACCTGCGCGGCATCCAGGTTCCAGCCGATCGCGCCGAGGTTCTGCTTCAGCTGTTCCTCGTTGCGCGCGCCGACCAGCACCGTGGAGACGGTAGGCCGCTGCAGCAACCAGTTCAACGCGACCTGCGGCACGCTCTTTCCCGTTTCCTCCGCGACGATGTCGAGCGCGTCGACGATCCGGTACAGGCGCTGCTCGTCGACCGGCGGCGCGAAGCCGGCGGTGTCGTGCAGGCGGCTGCCTTCGGGCAGCGGCTGGCCGCGGCGGATCTTGCCGGTCAGCCGGCCCCAGCCCAGCGGGCTCCACACCACCGCGCCGATGCCCTGGTCGAGCCCCAGCGGCATCAGCTCCCACTCGTAGTCGCGGCCGGCCAGCGAGTAGTACGCCTGGTTGGCGACGAAGCGCGGGTAGCCGCGGCGGTCGGCGACCGCCAGCGACTTCATCAGCTGCCAGCCGGAGAAATTGGACGCGCCCAGGTAGCGCAGCTTGCCGGCGCGCACCAGGCCGTCGAGCGTGGACAGGGTTTCCTCCACCGGCGTCATCGCATCGAAGTGGTGCAGCTGCAGCAGGTCGATGTAGTCGGTGTCCAGCCGCCGCAGCGCGCTGTCGACCGCGGCGACGAGGTGGTGGCGCGACGCGCCGACGTCGTTCGGGCCATCGCCGAAACGCAGCGACGTCTTGGTCGACACGATCACGCGGTCGCGGCGTCCCTTGATCGCGGCGCCGAGGATCGACTCGGATGCGCCGTCCGAATACACGTCGGCGCTGTCGAAGAAGTTGACGCCCGCCTCGAGGCTGATGTCGACGATGCGTCGCGCCTGTTCGACGTCGGTATTGCCCCAGGCGCTGAACAGCGGCCCCTTGCCGCCGAACGTGCCGGCGCCGAAACCGAGTGCGGACACCTTCAGGCCCGAGGCGCCGAGGTGGCGGTATTCCATCGCCGTGCCGGTGCCGCTCATGCGCCTGCTCCCTGCTGCATCGCGATCTCCATGCTCATCCGGCCGTCGCCCACCGACCAGTCCGAAAAATCGTTCTCGCTGAGATAGACGAACGCGTCCTGCCGGCGGATGCCCGCGGCCTGCCCGGGGTTGGCGGCGATGCGCGCATAGAGGTCGTGCTTCATCGCATCGCTGCGCCCGCGCCGCAGGGTGACCTGCACGACAACCAGGGCATCGGAGCGCTGCATGCCGAGGAAGCCGCGGTCGAAATGGAAATCCCCGGGCTTGTACTCCGACAACAGCTGGAAGAAATCGTCTTCGGGGATTCCGATCGCCGCGACCATCGCCTCGTGCACGCCGCGCGCAATGGCGACCTTGTGCGCGGGCGAAGTCCCGGCGGGAATGGCGACTCGGGTAAAAGGCATGACGGGCTCCTGGGGCAGGGGGAAGTTCAGGCGGCTGCGTCGCAGGCACGTGCCTTGGCGACTACCGTGACGGGGGAAGTGGTGGCGTTGTGCTGGCTGTCGTCGCGCCGCTGCAGCGCGCGCGCCCACAGCGCGACGCCCAGTCCGCCCAGCGTCACCAGCATGGCCGCCCAGGCCACCGCGCCCAGGCCGGGGCCGTGGACGATGACCACGCCGCCCAGCCAGGCGCCGAGCGCATTGCCGAGGTTGAACGCGCCGATGTTGAGGCTCGAGGCCAGCGCCTCGCCGCCCGTGGCGCGGCGCAGCACCCACAGCTGCAGCGGCGACACGGTGGCGAAGGCCGCCGCGCCGAGCAGCCCGGTGAACAGCACCGCCGCCGGCCTGGAGTGCAGCGCGAAACCCATCGCGCCGAGTACCAGCGCCAGTGCAGCGAGCGTGGCGAGCAACGCCGGCATCAACCGGCGGTCGGCCAGGCGCCCGCCGAGCACGTTGCCGACGATCATACCGACGCCGAACACCAGCAGCACCGGCGATACCGCGCGGTCGGCGAAGCCGGTGACGCGGGTCAGGATCGGCTCGATGTAGGTGAATACGGTGAACACGCCGGCGAAGCCCAGCACCGTCGTCAGCAGGCCGAGCAGCACCTGCGGCCGGCGCGCCACCGACAGCTGGCCGCGCAGGTACATGGCTTCGGTCGCGCCGCGGTCGGCCGGCACCAGCAAGGCGATCACCAGCGTCGCCACCACGCCGACTGCGGTCACCGCCCAGAACGTCGCCCGCCAACCCAGGTGCAGGCCCAGCCAGGCCCCGGCCGGCACCCCGAGCAGGGTGGCGATGGCAAGCCCGGTGAACATCGCCGAGATCGCCGACGCCTTGCGGTCCTCCGTGACCAGTCCGGTCGCCACCACCGCACCGACGCCGAAGAAGGTGCCGTGCGCGAGCGAAGTCAGCACGCGCGCGGCCATCAGCAGCGGATAGTCGGGCGCCAGCGCGCAGGCGAGGTTGCCCAGCGTGAAGACCACCATCAGCGCGATCAGCACGGCCTTACGCGGCAGCCGCGCGGTGGCGGCGGTCAGCAGCGGCGCACCGACGAACACGCCCAGCGCATAGCCGGAGATCAGCAGCCCGGCCGCGGCGATGGTCACGTGGAGATCGGTGGCGACCTGCTGCAACAGGCCCATGATCACGAACTCGGTGGTGCCGATGCCGAACGCGCCGGCCGTCAGCGCGTAGACGGCCACGGGCATGCGGGAGCGGGCGGGCGGGGCGGCGGTGGCCATGGGCGGCTTCGGACTCGGGAATCGGGAAGCGCGCAGCCTAGGCCGTTGCATCTTCAGCAAAAACCGCCAAGATGGCGAATCAATATCAATGGTTTATTGATAATGGATGATCGCATCGGCGACCTGGGCCTGTTCCTGCGCGTGCTCGACCTGGGCTCGATCAGCGCCGCGGCGCGCAGCCTCGACCTGTCGCCCGCCGTGGCGAGCCAGCGCCTGAAGCGCCTGGAGCGCGCGCTGGGCGTGCGCCTGCTGCACCGGACCACCCGCCGCCTGCATCCCACGCCCGAGGGCATCGCGCTCGCGGAGCAGGGGCGTGAGCTGGTCGAGGACCTGGAAGCGCTGACCAGCGGCCTGCGCCGCTCGGCGACCGAGGTCTCCGGCACGCTGCGGGTGACCACGTCGGCCTCGTTCGGGCGCCTGTACATCTCCCCGCTGCTGCCCGAGTTCCTGCTCGCGCACCCGCGGTTGCGGGTCAGCATCGACCTGAGCGACCAGACGATCGACCTGGTGAGTGCCGGCTACGACCTCGCTATCCGCATCGGCGCGCTGGACGACTCCACCCTGGTCGCGCGCAGGCTGGCCAGCAACCGTCGGGTACTGTGCGCGTCGCCCGAATACCTGCGCCGGCACGGCGTGCCGCGCACCCCCGCGGACCTGGCCCGGCACGAATGCATCCTGTTGTCAGGCAGCCAGGGGCGCCAGGACACCTGGCGACTGCGCGACCGCCAGGGCCAGGACACCGTGGTCCATGTGCAGGGCCGCCTTGAAAGCAACTTCGGCGAAGTGATCCGCGACGCGGCGGTGGCCGGCCTCGGCATCGCCCTGCATTCGACCTGGCACGTATGCGAGGACCTGCACGCCGGCCGCCTTCAGGTGGTGCTGCCGGATCATGCGATCGCCGACAGCGGGATCTACGCGGTCATGCCGCAGCGGCGCATGGTGCCGCCGCGGGTGCGGGCGTTCACCGACTTCCTCGCCGGCAAGTTCGGCGAAAACCCGCCCTGGGAGCGCGCTCTGGCAAAATAGCGGGCTTCCCTTCGTCCGCCGATGCCCGGCGCCCCAGGAGTCCCGCTTCATGAGCCACGCCGATATCCGTTCCGCCGCCCGCCCCGATCCCGACCAGCCGATGGTCGACATCGCCGATTACGTCATCGACGCCAAGATCGAATCGCAGGAGGCCTACGACACCGCGCGCTACATGCTGCTCGACTCGCTGGCCTGCGCGATGCTGGCGATGAAGTTCCCCGATTGCGTCAAGCACCTTGGCCCGCTGGTTCCCGGCGGCGAGATCCCCGGCGGCGCGCGCGTGCCTGGCACGGCGTTCGAGCTCGACCCGGCCCAGGCCGCGTTCAACATCGGCACCCAGGTGCGCTGGCTCGATTTCAACGACACCTGGCTGGCCGCCGAGTGGGGCCATCCGTCCGACAACCTCGGCACCATCCTCGCCGCCGCCGACTGGCTGTCGCGCAAGGCCGAGAAGGCAGGCGGCAAGGGCCTGACCGTGCGTGACGTGCTGGGCTGGGCGATCAAGGCGCACGAGATCCAGGGCGTGTACGCGCTGCAGAACTCGTTCAACCGCGTCGGCCTCGACCACGTGATCCTGGTGCGCCTGGCCTCGACCGCGGTGGCCACCGCGATGTTCGGCGGCAACAAGGAGGAGGTGATCAACGCGGTGTCGCATTCGTGGATCGACAACGGCGTGCTGCGCACCTACCGCCACGCGCCCAACACCGGCCCGCGCAAGAGCTGGGCCGCGGGCGACGCCTGCCGCCGCGCGGTGATCCATGCGATCAACGCCGTCGACAAGAAAGTGGTCGGTTACCCGAGCGCGCTGTCGGTCAAGACCTGGGGTTTCTACGACATCGCCTTCGGCGGCAAGGCATTCCAGTTCGAGCGCCCGTTCGGCAGCTACGTGATGGAGAACGTGCTGTTCAAGATCAGCTACCCGGCCGAGTTCCACGCCCAGACCGCGGTCGAGTGCGCGATGCAGCTGCACGGACAGGTCAAGGACCGCATCGACGAGATCGAGAAGATCGTCATCGAGACCCAGGAAGCCGGCGTGCGCATCATCGACAAGACCGGCCCGCTGGCCAACTACGCCGACCGCGACCACTGCATCCAGTACATGGTCGCCGTGCCGCTGATCTTCGGCCGCCTGACCGCCGGCGACTACAACGACGAGGTTGCCGCCGATCCGCGTATCGACGCGCTGCGCGAGAAGATGACGGTGGCCGAGAACCCGCAGTTCACGAAGGACTACTTCGACGCGGACAAGCGCTACATCGGCAACTCGGTGCAGGTGTTCTTCAAGGATGGCAGCTCGACGGAGAAGGTCTCGATCGACTACCCGATCGGCCACCGCAAGCGTCGCGCCGAGGGCATCCCGGTGCTGATGGACAAGTGCGAAAAGGCGCTGCGGGCGCACTTGTCGCAGGACAAGGTGGACCGCCTGATGACACTCGCCGCAGACCCCACAAGCCTCGACGCATTGCCTGTTTCCGAATTCATTCAGCTATATCAACAATAATGGCGCTGTTCAGCGGCATTGGTTATGCAGTCGTTAACAGCGCCTTCACGGCAAGCCCCATAGGGTGTCGCCGGGCGTTCCCTGCGGCCGTCTGAACCCGCGACATATTCAAGACGTATTCAAGAAAAGCCTTCCCCCTGATCAAAGGAGCTGAACCCTGATGAACAAGAAACTCCTCTGTGCCGCGCTGTTGGCCGGCATCGGCTTCGTGCAGGCCGCCAATGCGCAGGAGTTCGACGATCGCTGGTATGTGACCGGCAGCGTCGGCTACAACTTCCAGGATAGTGACCGCCTGACCGAGAATGCCCCCTTCGGCACCATCGGCGTTGGCAAGTTCATTACCCCGAACTGGTCGATCGACGGCGAGTTGAACTACCAGAACCCGAACTTCGAAGACAACGACGACCTGAACTACAGCCAGTACGGTATTTCGTTCGACGCGCGCTACCACTTCATCGCCGAAGGCCGCAGCTGGAACCCCTACCTGCTGATGGGTCTGGGCTACCAGCGTGCCGAGGAAGAGTTCGACAACTTCCCGAACCCGAATTCGCCGATCGAGCGCAAGGATGGCCACGCAGCCGCCAAGCTGGGCGTCGGCGTGCAGAGCACGTTCAACAGCCGCGTCGCGGTCCGCGCCGAACTGGCCTACCGCATCGACGCTGACAACGACAGCTACGCCGCGCTGCGCAGCGACCCCAACCATGACGACGGCGAAGACTGGTTCGGCGACATCCTCGCCTCGGTGGGCGTGGTGATTCCGCTGGGTCCGGAGCCGACCGCCCCGGTGGCCCCGCCGGCCCCGGTGGCCCCGAGCTGCGCCGACATGGACAGCGACGGCGACGGTGTGAACGACTGCGACGACAAGTGCCCGGATTCGCAGGCTGGCCAGACCATCGGTCCGGACGGCTGCCCGGTGCCGGTG
>PJTQ01000874.1_pt1 | contig 11963 bp, 12 predicted proteins | sample 1512231 | NCBI WGS metagenome assembly PJTQ01 (sample SAMN08177688, study PRJNA422409) | Soil metagenome, whole genome shotgun sequencing project. | isolation source: Soil (3) enriched on wood chips | place: USA: Madison | collected 2015-01-15 | reverse complement strand
GGGGACGGGGACGGGGACGGGGACGGGGACGGGGACGGGGACGGGGACGGGGACGGGGACGGGCAAGAGGCTGCAAGCAGCGTTATGGATTGTCATCCCGAGCGCAGCGAGGGATCTGCTGGAGGAGCAAAAACAGATCCCTCGCTGCGCTCGGGATGACAGGCTTTCTGGTTGCAGGTCCGGGGATCGTCACCGAGGGGTGCGGGCTGAGGGCCGTGGAAGACTCTTGCCTTTGCCGCCTTTGGAAAAAGGGGTCTGGGGATTTGCCTTTCAGTTTTTGCCACGATCAATCGCGCGCGGCTGAAACCGCTCCTGCGGGATTCGTCGACAACGAGGGCATGATGCTTCCATGACCCGCCCTTCCCCGTCGTACATCCTGTCCATATCGCCCGACCGCTGGCCGCCCCCGCGCGACGCGATCAAGCTCGACGGCCTGCGTCTGATCCCCAAGCCGGAGCTCCACATCACCCTGGTCGGCACGACGCTGGCTACCGAGCTGCACGCCACCTTCGGCCCCAACGCAGGCGCCCTCGTCGGCGCGGCGCAAGACGCCCACGACTGGCGATTCGAACGCAGCGGCCGCTACCTGCTGCTGTGCAAGCCCTTCACCGGGAACGGCCGCACCGCCGCCGCGCATGCGCTGGTCGAACGGGTCGAGTTGCCGGCGATGGCCCCGTTCCACCGCGCGCTCGGCCGCCTGCTCGGCCGCCAGCTGCCGGTACCGCCGCCGCACGTGACCCTGTACACGGCCGGCCGCCCGCAGGGCATCGGCGTGTCGAGCCCGGCGCGGCTGCGCGCGTTCACCGTGCGCCGCGTCACGGCCGACGCACTGGCCTGAGCCCCGCCGTCCGTCTCACCCGCTGCGACGCCCTTCGGGCCCACTGCGCCCCACTGACGAGAGGCGGCGCATGGCACGGGCATTGGCAAGGCGGGTCGAGGACGAGGGACGCGCGCTGGCGCTGGACGGCAGGGACAGCGGCAGGCGCACGGGCGACGGCGCCGCGCTGACCCGCGCGCTGGCGCGCCGCTATGGCGACCGCATCACCGGCAGCTTCACTCTGCCCGGCTGCGAGGGCGTCTACGCGCCGATTCCCGACGACGTCCCGCAAGCCCTGGCATCGGCGCTGCGCGCGCGCGGGATCGAGCGGCTCTACGCGCACCAGGCCGACGCCTGGGATGCCGCGCAGCGCGGCGAGCACGTGGCGATCGTGACGCCCACGGCCTCGGGCAAGTCGCTGTGCTACACGCTGCCGGTCGTGGCCGCGGCGATGACCGGCCGTGCGAAGGCGCTGTACCTGTTCCCGACCAAGGCGCTGGCCCAGGACCAGGTGGCCGAACTGCTGGAACTCAACCGCGCCGGCGAGCTGGGCGTGAAGGCGTTCACCTTCGACGGCGACACCCCGGGCGACGCGCGCCAGGCGATCCGCCTGCACGGCGACATCGTGGTCAGCAACCCGGACATGCTGCACCAGGCGATCCTGCCCCACCACACCAAGTGGGCGCAGTTCTTCGAGAACCTGCGCTACGTGGTGATCGACGAGGTGCACACTTACCGCGGCGTGTTCGGCAGCCACGTGACCAACGTGCTGCGGCGCCTGAAGCGGGTGTGCGCGTTCTACGGGGTGCGCCCGCAGTTCATCCTGTGCTCGGCCACGATCGGCAACCCGCGCGAGCACTGCCAGGCGCTGCTCGAGGCGCCGGTGCATGCGATCACGCAGTCCGGCGCGCCGACCGGCGACAAGCACGTGCTGCTGTGGAACCCGCCGGTGGTCAACAGGGACCTGGGCCTGCGCGCGTCGGCACGCTCGCAGTCCAACCGCATCGCGCGCATCGCGATCAAGTCCGGGCTCAAGACGCTGGTGTTCGCGCAGACGCGGCTGATGGTGGAAGTGCTGACCAAGTACCTCAAGGACGTGTTCGACCACGACCCGCGCAAGCCGCCGCGGATCCGCGCCTACCGCGGCGGCTACTTGCCCACCGAGCGCCGCGCCGCCGAGCGCGACATGCGCGCCGGCCGCATCGACGGGATCATCGCCACCTCGGCGCTGGAACTGGGCGTGGACATCGGCAGCCTCGACGTGGTGGTGCTCAACGGCTATCCGGGCACGGTGGCGGCGACCTGGCAGCGCTTCGGCCGCGCCGGGCGCCGGCAGCAGCCCAGCCTCGGCGTGCTGGTGGCCAACTCGCAGCCGCTGGACCAGTACGTGGTGCGGCATCCGGACTTCTTCGCCGACGCCACGCCCGAACACGCGCGCATCGCGCCGGACCAGCCGCTGGTGCTGTTCGACCACATCCGCTGCGCCGCGTTCGAGCTGCCGTTCGACGTCGGCGACCGCTTCGGCCCGGTGGATCCTGATGTCTACCTGGAAGCGTTGGCCGAAACCGACGTGGTGCACCGCGAGGGGTCGCGCTGGGAGTGGATCGCCGACAGCTACCCGGCGCAGGCGGTGTCGCTGCGCTCGGTGGCCGACGGCAACTTCGTCGTGGTCGACCGCAGCGACGGCGCGCAGCGGATCATCGCCGAGGTCGACTACTCCGCCGCCGCGCTCACCCTGTACGAAGGCGCGATCCACATGGTGCAGTCCACGCCCTACCAGGTGGAAACGCTCGACTGGGAAGGCCGCAAGGCGTTCGTCGAACGCACGCACGTGGACTACTACACCGACAGCATCGATTTCACGAAGTTGAAGGTGTTGGACCGGTTCGATGGCTGCGGAGCCGGCCGCGGCGACGCCCACCACGGCGAGGTGCACGTGGTCCGGCGCGTCGCCGGCTACAAGAAGATCCGCTACTACACCCACGAGAACATCGGTTACGGCCCGGTCAACCTGCCCGACCAGGAACTGCACACCACGGCCGTGTGGTGGCAGCTGCCGCAGGCGGTGCTGCTGCACGCGTTCGCGTCGAAGCTCGATGCGCTCGACGGCTTCCTCGGGGCCGCGCATGCGCTGCACGTGGTGGCCACGGTGGCGGTGATGGCCGACGCGCGCGACCTGCAGAAGTCGGTGGGCAACGGCGACGGCGCGTGGTTCGCCACCCAGGACGGCAGCGGCCATGGCCGCGCGCAGGATCCGGACGGCCAGGCCGTGGCGATCGGCCGCGACGCGTTCGCCGACGGCGCGCTGATCGAAACCGCGCGGTTCGTGCCCACGGTGTACCTGTACGACAACTTCCCCGGCGGCGTGGGCCTGAGCGAGCCGCTGTGGCAGCGGCAGGCGGAACTGGTGCAGCGCGCACGCGAACTGGTCGAACGCTGCGACTGCGCCGCCGGCTGCCCGGCCTGCGTGGGCCCGGTGCTGGCGATCGACGAGGCCAGGGCCGACGCGACGCCGAAACAGCTGGCGCTGCAGGTGCTGGGGCTGCTTGCGGTGGAGGCGGCGTGACCACAACGCGCTCTTGTGGGAGCGGCTTCAGCCGCGAGCTTTTCGGGCAGGCAACGGGAAATGGATCTCTTGTGGGCGTGGCAACAGCATGCTGTTGCCGGGAAGTCGCGATGCTTCTCGACCAGTGTCCGGGCATCCCTGTCGCGACTTCCGTCGCTCCCACAAACAATCACCAGACCATGAATCTTCCGGAAAGCTCGCGGCTGAAGCCGCTCCCACGGGACGCCGGACGATGACGGTTTCGCTACAGAAGTTGCGCGCGTTGCGGCGCGAGGTGGGGGCTGCCCCTGCGCCTGCCGCCGCGAACAATGGGAGCGGCGGCGAAGGATTGTTGGCAGATCGCGGTACCGCCCAACCGGCGCTGCCCGATCCGCCCGTCCGGCGGGCAGGACCGGCGACGCAATCGATCGAATCCCTGCGCCGCCTGCTCGGCGTGCGCGCACGCACGGTGGTGCCGCTCGCGGCGCGCGGGCCGGTGGATCGGTCGCTGCCCGGCACCGAAATCGCGCCCGGCCTGCGGCTGGTCGAGACGCACCTGCCGATGGCGCCGCCGGCGGCCGCGCTGTCGCTGGCCTTCAGCGTGCGCGCAACGCCGCCGCGCAACCGCACCGGCGTTGCGGCCAGTGCACTGCCCGACGCCGTCGACCCGCACGACCTGCTGTTCTTCGACACCGAAACCACGGGCCTGGCCGGCGGCACCGGCACCCGCGCGTTCATGGTCGGCGCCGCGGACTTCCACCGCCATCCCGACCACTGCGACGGCCTGCGCGTACGCCAGCTGCTGATCGCGACGATGGCGGCCGAGGCCGACATGCTGCGCGCCTTCGCCGGCTGGCTGTCGCCGCGCACGGTGCTGGCCAGCTACAACGGCCGCTGCTACGACGCCCCGCTGCTGAAGACGCGCTACCGGCTCGCGCGCCTGCCCGACCCGCTGCGCGACCTGGCGCACGTCGACCTGCTGTTCCCGTCGCGACGGCGCTGGCGCGGACGCTGGGAGAACTGCCGGCTGGCAACCATCGAGCGCGAGGCGCTGGGCGTGGTGCGCGAGGACGACCTGCCCGGATCGCAGGCGCCGGCGGCGTGGCTGCAGTACCTGCGCGGCGGCGCGTCGTCGCAGCTCCGGCGGGTAGCCGCGCACAACCACCAGGACGTGGTGACCCTGGCGCTGCTGATGACCCGGCTGGTGGCGCTGCACGCCGAAGACGCCGCACGCACGGGTTAACGTTTTGCACACGGCGGCGCCGGCACGCTGGCGGTTCCAAGCACGGAGCACGCCGATGAACATCGCCCATCCGCTGACCCTTGTCGCATTTGCCTCCATGCTGGCGCTGGGCGCCTGCGCGACGCCGCCGGGCGAGGCCGCCGCGCAGGCGCAGGCCGCGCAGGCCGGAAACGACGTGATCGCACCCGTCCCGGGCGATGCGGCCAGCCAGTGCGACGCCGACGCCGCGCAGGCGTACATCGGCCAGGATGCCAGCGAGACCACCAACGCCGAAGCCCAGGCCGCCGCCGGCGCCACCGGTGCGGTGCGCGTGATCAAGCCGGGGCAGCCGGTGACGATGGACTTCCGCGCCGACCGCCTCAACGTCGAAATCGACGACGGCAACGCCATCGTCCGGATCACCTGCGGCTGACGCGGCATGGCGCCGATGTACGCCAGCGCGTCGACGCCGCCACCGTTTCCCTGACCGCGGCGGACCAACGCGATGCGACGCAACGCCTGGCTCATCCTCGGACTGCTGCTGGCCGGGCTGTGGGCATGGTCGCACTACGGTCCGCAGGCGGGCACGCCCGTCGCCGACGGGCCGTCCGTGCATGCCCCGGCCGGCGACCGCGCCCCGCCCGCGCGCCAACGCGGGGGCCGTGCGTATCCCGCCTGGCTGCCCGCCGAGGCGCTCGACACGCTGGCGCTGATCGAACGCGGCGGCCCGTACCCGCATCGCCAGGACGGCGCCACCTTCCAGAACCGCGAACGCCGGCTGCCGTCGCAGCCGCGCGGCTACTACCGCGAGTACACCGTGCGCACGCCCGGGTCGCGCGATCGCGGCGCGCGCCGCATCGTCGCCGGCGGCCATCCGCCCGCGGAGTTCTTCTACACCGACGACCATTACCGCAGCTTCCGCCGCTTCACGCCCACGGGGTCGCCACGATGACCGCCACCGAACTGGGCGCGCTGCTGGCCGATGCCAGCCAGAACGGCGCCTACTTCGTCGACGTACGCGACCGCGAGGGGCTGGAGGAGGTCGCCCGCGAACTGGGCTTCGCCATCGCCGCCATCGACTTCGCCGGCTGTCGCGACAAGGCCGAGGTGCTCGAGCGCTTCGCCGCCGCGCTGCGCTTCCCCGACTGGTTCGGCCACAACTGGGACGCGCTGGCCGACTGCCTGGGCGACCTGTCGTGGTGGCCGGCCGACGGCTACCTGCTGCTGCTCGACCACGCCGGCGCCTGGCGCGATGCGGAGCCGGGCGACTTCGCCACCCTGCTGGGGATCGTCAACGACGCCGCCGTGCTGTGGTCCGCGCAGCGCCTGCCGTTCTGGGCGCTGGTACCGCTGTCGTCGCAGGCGCTGGACGACGTGATCGAATCCGACTGAGCGCGCGCTGACCGGCGTCCCAGCATGAACACGCCTGCAACGCGGCGCGTGCATGGGTGCCGTTTCCACGAATTCATTCGCGAAAACCAACGATCCACTTACAACTCGTCCCGCAAGCTGTGCCCGTCACACGACGACGAGGACACACGATGAGACACGCCTTTCTTCCCCTTGCGGCCCTTGCGACCGCATGCCTGCTCGCGGCCTGCGGCGGGAACGACGACGGCGTGATGTCGCCGGACGCCGCGCCGCCGCCGGAACAGACCACGCCGACCGACGACGCCTATCCGACCTATCCGGAGTCCGAACCGGCACCGCCAGTCGAAGACACCATGCCCCCGCCGCCCACCGACGAGGCGATGCCGCCGGAAACGACGCCACCGCCGGTCGATACCCCGATCGATCCCGCTGACCCGGATGCGCCCATCGACGACACCACGGCGCCTCCGCAGGGCTGACCCCTCCTCTCTCTCCAGGCTCAGCTCATTGCCCACCTCCCCCGTCGGGGAGGTGGGTTTTTCTTTGGCCCTTCTCCCAACCGGGGGAACTGGCTCCCGGTTCCCGACAAACGACCCCTGCACCAAAACGGCCTGTCATCCCGAGCGCAGCGAGGGATCTGTCTTGGCCTCCCAGCAGATCCCTCGCTGCGCTCGGGATGACAATCCATAACGCCGCCTGCAGCCTCCTCTTGCCGGTCTCCGGACTCCGGACTCCGGCCCCCCCAGTTGGGAGAAGAACCTTTTCTTTGCGTTCGCGCCGGGTCGCCGCGGCGTCAGTCGCCGCGCTTGCCGCTGAAGTCGAGCGACTTTCCGTCGCTTTCCTGCTTGCTGCTCCAGCTGGCCTCGCGCTTGCGCTCGCAGTCCTGGGACACCGGCTCGCCGGGCTGGCTGGGCACGCTGGCACACAGCGGGTTGGCATCGACCGCGGCATTGGTATCGCGATATTCGACGCCGCCGCAGGCGCTGGCGGAGATCGCGATGGCAAGCAGGACAAGCATTCTGGAAAGGCGCATGGGACGACCCGGTTCGTTCGCGTGGACCGCGATTGTGCCGCAGCAGCGCGCCTGCATCGAGCCCGACTTTTGTAGGAGCGGCTTCAGCCGCGCGCTTTGACCGCCTCCCCTGCGACGGCAGGGGTGGGGAAGGCGGTTTGCAAGCCATTGGCTCGCCGCCTGGCGACCACCATCGAACCGGGCTCGATCGCCGGACGGATCGGGGGCGGGTGTCTTGCGCATTGCCGCAAACCGGGGGCACCCCCTTCCAGCCTCCCCCTGCCGTCGCAGTGGGAGGAACCACAGCAAGCGCCCGCGGCGAAAGTCGCTGCTACGGGTGCCGGGGTCGGCGTTGCCCGATGCTCAGTGCCCGGCGATCAGCCGCGCCGCGGACACCGCGACCTGCTCGGATGCATCGCCCAGCGGACCGTGCCCGCCATCGGCGTACAGCCCGCGGCCGTCGGCCACGCGCGAAGCGACGTCGTCGGCGATCTGGCGCCCCTGCTCGAACGCACCGCGCACCGCGCCGTCGAACGCCGAGGCCGCGTCGGTCGCGCTGGCGAAGTTGCCGGCCGCCACGCCGTCGAACACGCCGCGCGCCACGTCGGTCAGCCCGGTGACGGCACGCGACACTTCGCCGATGTCGACGGCCGAAGGCATCTGCCCGCCCAGCACGTTGTTCGACAACGCGCTGACCGCGCCCTGCAGCGTGCCGGCGTTGAACGCGCCGGGCACGCCCTGGGCGAAGCTGTCGATCGCCATGTTCGCCACCGCCTGCATCGCGGCGGGCATGCTGCTGGAGGCGATCGCGTCGTGCGCGGCCTCGCTCAGCGAGCCACCGATCAGGCCCTGCGCCACCGCCGCAACCGCGCCCGGTAGGCCGCCGGTGAGTGCGCCCATGATCGCCGCGCCGACGATGCCCTGCATGTCCTGCGCATCGATGCCCAGCGCCTGGCCCAGCTGGCCCAGCGCGTCGGACAGGCCAACACTCTGCGCCATTGAACTGACGGCATTGCTCACCGCCTCCGACAGTGCGCTGACCGCCTCGCTGACCGCGGATTCGGCCGCACTGGCGGCGGCATCCGCACCGTTGTCGCCCGAACCCCCGACGCCGCCGGCGCCGTCGCTTCCATCGCTCATGGCCTGTCCTCCGTCATGGGGAATACCCCGACGGTAGGCCGGCATCGCAGCGGATTGAACCTAGTGCAAACCCGAGGGCGCGGGCCTGCTCAGGCGGCCGCCTCGGGCACGGCGGACTCGTCCGGTGCCGGATGGGCGTGCCGCCAGGCGATCGCCACCGCCAGCAGCAGCATCGCCGCGGCGACCAGGTACGGCAGGCCCGGCAGGCGCAGCGGCGAGGCGTCGGAGACCACCCAGCCGAAGCTGCCCGCGTACACCGCCGGCCCGACGATCCCGGCCAGCGCCACCAGGCTCATCAGCGCGCCCTGGATGCGGCCCTGCGCGCGCGGATCGACCTGGCGCGTGATCAGCGCCTGCGAGGCCGGGTTGGCCGCGCCCCACAGCGCCGCGATCGGCACACCGACCAGGAACAGCCAGCCCTCCGGCGCCAGCCCGGACACGGTGAAGCCCAGCGCGCCGCAGCCCAGCGCCAGCAGCAGCGTGCGCCGCTCGCCGAACCGCCGGACCATCGGCCCGACCAGCCCGGCGTTGACCACGATCGCCATGAAACCGACGAACGCCAGCACGTAGCCGACCTCCTTCTGCCCCCAGCCGTAGCGGTAATCGCCGTAGAGCACGAACACGCTCGGGTGCGCGTACTGCGCGAAGCCGGAGATGAACACCACCGCGGCCAGCCCCAGCACCTGCGGCTGGCTGCGCAGCAGCTTCAGCGACCCCAGCGGGTTGGCGTGCGCCCAGTCCACGCGCGTGCTGCGGCTTTCTGGCGGCAGCGACTCGGGCAGCACGAACAGGCCGTAGCAGAAGTTGAGCAGCGCCATACCCGCGGCGAACCAGAACGGCAGGCGCAGGTCGATGTCGCCGAGCACGCCGCCGACCAGGGGGCCGGCGATGAACCCCACGCCGAACGCCGCGCCGATCATGCCGTAGCCCTTCGCGCGGTCGGCGTGGCTGGTGACGTCGGCGATGTAGGCGTTGGCGGTGCTGAAGCTGGCCGCGGTCACCGCCGAGACCACGCGCCCGACCAGCAGCCAGGCCAGCGACGGTGCCAACGCCATGAACACGAAGTCCGCGCCCAGTCCCAAGCACGAGAGCAGGATCACCGGCCGCCGGCCGAAACGGTCCGACAGCGCGCCCTGGATCGGCGCGCACACGAACTGGATCGCCGCGAACAGCACCCCGAACACCCCCACCCACCAGGCCGCCTTCGACACGTTGCCGCCGACGAACTGCTCCACCAGGTGCGGCAGCACCGGGATGATCACGCCGAAGGCGAGCACGTCGACCAGCACGGTGACGAAGATGAAGGCAAGCGCGGCACGACGCGGCGGCGCGCCCGTGGCGGAGTCGGCCACCGGTGGGTCCACGGAAGGAAAGCGGCGCGCAGTCTACGCCGCGCGCGCCGGCGCGAGAACCCGCCGGCCCTGCGGGAACGGCTTGCGCCGGATGGGTGCTAGCGCCCGGTCTTGTCGAGGAAGCGCAGGAACTCGGCGCGGGTGCGCGCGTCGTCGCGGAAGCCGCCGAGCATCTTCGAGGTCACCATGCTTACCCCGCGCTTGTGGATGCCGCGCGTGGTCATGCACTCGTGCGCGGCCTCGACCACCACGCCCACGCCGCGCGGCTGCAGCACCGTCTGGATGCAGTTGGCGATCTGCGCGGTCATCTTTTCCTGCACCTGGAAGCGGCGCGCGTAGGTTTCCACCACGCGCGCAAGCTTGCTGATGCCCACCACCTTGCCGTCGGGCAGGTAGCCCACGTGGGCCTTGCCGATGATCGGCGCCATGTGGTGCTCGCAGTGGCTCTCGAACTCGATGTCGCGCAGCACGATCATCTCGTCGTAGCCGGCGACCTCCTCGAACGTGCGCTCCAGGTACTCGCGCGGATCGTCGGCGTAGCCGCCGAACCAGTCGCCGTAGGCGTCGACCACGCGCTTGGGCGTGTCGAGCAGGCCTTCGCGCGCCGGGTTGTCGCCGGCCCAGCGCAGCAGCGTGCGCACCGCCTCCTCGGCCTGTGCACGGTCGATGCCGTTGCGTTGCTCGTCGTGGTCGGCCATGGGCGGAAGGTTCCTGCGCGCGAAGACTGCATGGTACCGCGCCGCACCCCGCGCGATCACCACGGTCCCTTGTGGGAGCGGCTTCAGCCGCGAGCTTTTCGCGGCAGGTCCGTACATCAGGAAAAAGCGCGCGGCTGAAGCCGCTCCCACAAGAGCGCGGGGGACGTCCTGCTCAGTGGCCGCGCGGCGTCGGCCGGACCACGGCATCGTCATGATGCCGCCATGCCTCGTGCACCGCGCCTCTCGCCTCGGTCCAGAGCAGGCGCGAATCGGCCCGGCACCGCTGCCATTCGCGCGCCAGCTCCGGCTCGACCTGTTCGAAACGCGCGTCGGGATGTGCGTCGCGCGCAAGGTGGCCGTAACGGTACGCGGGTGCGTAGTCACGCCAGTTGCGCCCGGTGGAGTAGTACGGCGCGTCGCGGAAGATCGCGCGGTAGTGCGCCTCGTCGTAGGTGTCCTGGTACCGCTTGGGGTGGTTCGAATGACGGTGCATGGGGGGCGTCATCAGGGGCATCGCATCGGGGTGCCGTTGTGGTGCGTGGCGGCCTGGTCGACCGTCTTGATGTTCGCGCCGAAGGAACTTCGACCGCACGCGCAGGCTATCGGGCGCGCGGTCGCGTGGCCGTGAATTCACGTGCCGGGACTGAACGCCACAACGCCGTCGCCGCGCGGCCCCATTTCGGACAGGGCAGGCGCACAGGCGGGCCGTGAATCGGCGGGACGTGGTCCGAAGCATGACCTTTCGCCATGTTCACGATCCGCCCGGGCCGCCACAATGCATGCCACCCGTCCCGGAGAGAGTCCCCTCATGCACCCCGTATCCACCCGCAACCGGCTCGCCGTCGCCCTGGCACTGGCCCTGCCCTTCGCCCTGGTCGCCTGCAAGCAGCCGGCGGGCGACGCCCCGTCCGCCACCACCGAGGCTTCGGCCACCACCGCCGAGGCGCGCGAGGCCGAAACCGCGCGCCTGAACGCCTGGTTCGACGAGAAGTACGAGGAGAAGCTGCAATTCAGCCCGACCCAGCTGACTTTCCTCGGCCGCAAGGAGCTGTACGACCAGATCGACGACGCGTCCGAGGCCGGCATCCGCAAGCAGGTGGCGTGGCTTGAAACGTCGGTGGAGGAGATGGAAGCGGGCTTCGACTACGACAAGCTCGATCCCGAGGCGCAGCTGTCCTGGGACCTGTGGAAGAAGCAGTACGAAACCGCGCGCGACGGCCTGCCGTTCCTGGTCGACGGCTACCCGTTCGAGCAGATGAACGGCATGCAGAGCCAGGCGCCGACCTTCATGATCAACTTCCACAAGGTCGACGACGAGAAGGACTATCAGGCCTATGTCGCCCGCCTGCAGAAGTTCGGCGTGCTGTTCGACCAGCTGCTCGAGCGCGCCCGCGCCTCGTCGGCCCAGGACATCCGTCCGCCGAAGTTCGCCTACGAAGGCGTGATCGACCAGTCGCGGAAGGTGATCTCCGGCGCGCCCTTCGGCCCCGGCGAGGACAGTGCGCTGTGGGCCGACGCCCAGGCCAAGGCCGACGCGCTGGTGAAGGACGGCAAGGTCACCGCCGAACGCGCCGCGGAGCTGAAGGAACAGGCGCGCAGCGCACTGCTGGAGGACCTCAAGCCCGCCTACGAGCGCGTCATCGCCTTTGCCGAGGAAGAGCTGCCCAAGGCGGCCGAAGACGCCACCGGCGTCGGCGCCACCCACGCCAATGGCGCGGCGTACTACGCCTACCAGCTGAAGAAGAACACCTCCACCGACATGACCGCCGATCAGATCCACGAGCTCGGCCTGTCCGAGGTCAAGCG
>PJTQ01000870.1_pt1 | contig 12017 bp, 14 predicted proteins | sample 1512231 | NCBI WGS metagenome assembly PJTQ01 (sample SAMN08177688, study PRJNA422409) | Soil metagenome, whole genome shotgun sequencing project. | isolation source: Soil (3) enriched on wood chips | place: USA: Madison | collected 2015-01-15 | reverse complement strand
ACGGCGTTGAGCGCGGTGATGAGCAGCACGGCGATGAAGCTGCCGAGGAGCCCGCGCTGGCCGAAATCGAAATAGCCGCCCGCCCGCCGGTCGCCGACCAACAGCGCGATCACGCCGCGGCCCGCGGCCATCATCTCCTCGATGAATGTCGATTGCTGCGCCAACTCGGGAAACTCGTCAGGCGGGGGAGGGAACGTGCAGGAAGACGATGTAGAGAGCGTTTGGCACAACCACAAGCACCAAGACGCCCAGAAGCGCAAATGCGATGGCCGTTCCGGAGCGCATGTGCCCGATCACCGCGGCCATGCGCCAGATCAGCAGCGCCAGCACGAAAACGGCGATGAGCTGGGCATTCGGCCCGAGCAGCGCCAGCGGAATCGCCAGCACCTGCACCAGCGCGACAAAGTAGACAGTGGGCACGAGCAGGGCCAGCACCGGCACGTCGAGCTTGAGAAAGCGCAGGCTCTGCGTCATGGCGAGGGCCAGTGCCGCGACGGCGCCGCCCTGCACGGCGAGACCCAGCGCCACCTGTTCCGTGCGCGGCATGCCGAGCGCGGCGGCCTGCGCCGCAGCCGAGAGCAGCAGCGCCAGCACGAACCAGCCCAGCGAGATGGCGAGCCCCATGGGCGTGCGGCTGAAGCAGCCGGCCGCGTCACGCTGGCCGGCCACCACCATCGCCGTGCCCCGCCAGGCGAGGCTGAGCTCGGTCAGCGGGTTCACGCGAAGAATGTCCGCAGGAAGGCGGCATAGAGCGCCGTCAGCGCCCGCACATCGGCCAGCGCGACATGCTCGTCGGCCTTGTGCATCGTCGGGCCGGGCAGGCCGCATTCGACCACCGGGCAATAAAGCGCGACGAAGCGCGCATCGGACGTGCCGCCGCCGGTCGACATCTGCGGGGGCGTGCCGGTTTCCGCCGCGATCACCTGCGCCAGCAGGTCCACGCCGCCCGAGCGTGGCGAGAGGAAGGCGCGCGAGGGCGTGCCGACCACCTCGAAGGCCACAGTCGTGCCGCCCGCGTCGACGGCCGCGATGCTGTCGCGCAGCGCCTGTTCGAGGCTTTCGGGTGTGAAGCCGTCATTGTAGCGCACGTTGAAGGCCAGCGTCGCCGCCGCTGGAATGACGTTCGTCGTGACGTTGCCGACGTCGATGGAGGTGAATTCGAGATTGGAGGCGGGGAAATCGGCGCTGGCCGGGTTGCGTGCCCCCGACAGCGCCATGACGAGCCGGGCGGCGACCGGCAGCGGGTTGCGCGCCTTGTCGGGATAGGCGACGTGCCCCTGCGCGCCGGTGACGACGATGCGGCCATTGAGCGAGCCGCGCCGGCCGATCTTGATCGAATCGCCCACCCGGGCGGTGGCGCTCGGTTCGCCGACGATGGCGAAATCGAAGCGGTGCCCCGCGGCCGCCGCCCAGTCGAGCACGCGGGCCGTGCCGTTGACGCTGTCCGCTTCCTCGTCATTGGTGATGGCCAGCGAAATGCGGCCGGCGGCCGGCGCCGCGGCCAGCGCCGCGACGAACGCCGCGATGCCCGACTTCATGTCGGCCGCGCCGCGCCCGTAGAGCCTGTCGCCGACGATCTCGGCCCCGAACGGATCATGCGTCCACAGGGCCCTGTCGCCCGGCGGCACGACGTCGGTGTGACCGTTGAACAGCAGGTGCCGCCCCGCCGTCCCGCGCGTCGCAAAGAGATTGTCGACGGGATAGGACCCGCCGCCCTCGAAGCGCAGGCGCGTGACGGCGAAGCCCAGCGGCACCAGCGCGCGTTCGAGCACGCCGAGAACGCCGGCCTCGGCGGGTGTCACCGAGGCGCAGCGGATGAGGTCCTGCAGCAATGCGACGGGATCGGCCGCCGAAGATGTGGTTGCCATATCCCGTCCCGGTGTCAGCCCTGCAGCGGATCGGCGCCGTACTGGTTCGGCCCCACCGTGCCCTTGAGGAAGCCGAGCACGACCAGCAGATAGATGCTGTAGATGCCCAGGATGACGGCCGCCGTCGTTGTGACCGGTCCCGGAACCGGCACCGTGGTGCCGGCCAGATCCATCGTCGTCATGCCGATCCCGAGCGCCGAGATGACCTGCGCGATCGCGGCCAGCACGAAATAGACCCACACGTCGAGCCCGTTATTGTTCCTGTCGTGCCGGCGCTTGATGCAGATCGCGGCCGTTGGATAGAGAAAGATCAGGAGCAGCACGAGGTTGACCCAACTGGCCTTGGCCTGGGCCGCGTTGACGAGTGCCGCGATCTCGGCCGTATTCGTTTCGCCGCCGATCATCGGCAGGCCGGGCATGAGGTTGAGCCCGATCAGTTGCAGGATCAGCAGCAAAATGATGACGCTGATCACCGTCAGCACGATGGCGCCGATCCAGAAAGGCTGTCGGTTGAGACGGCCCTCGAAGCCGATGTAGTTCTGGATGAGAGTGTTCATGTCTGTCCCCCAACAACAGAGCGGGCCCGGCCGCCCCTCGCAACCGGAAGCCGGCGCCGAGCTTACTGGAATCGGGTGAATCGGGGAAGCGGGGCCACTAGTCGTGGCGCGGCGGCGGGCCGTAGCGGTTCCCGGCCCTGTCGCCGGGCAGCACGGCGAGCACGACGAACAGGTAGAGGCCGCCGAGAACGAGCACCGCGTCGAGCCAGCCGACGATGTCGGGCGCCTCGGCGAAGGTGTGGATGATGACGCTCGCCAGCAGCAGCATCTGCCAGATCACGGCATCGGTGCCGCTGCGGTTGCGGTCGCGCCGGCGGCGCACGGTGAGGTCGGTCCAGACGAGAAAGCCGAGCACGGCGAGGCCGAGCGTGGCGTAGGGGTGCAGGCCCATATAGTCGAAGCGGAGCACGAGCGGCGGCGTGACTGCGAACACCGCCTCGTAGCTCACGGGGCGGGTGAGGCCGGCATAGGCCAGTCCCGCCACGATGACCGCCAGGATCACGAGCCATCCCGCCGTATGGCCGATGAACATGGCGCGGCCGAGCCGCTGCGCGTTGGCCTGCTCGGTCAGCGTGGTGCCGCGCTGCGGCTCTCCGTCCAGTGCACTCGACATGGGCGCCCCTCCCATGCCGGACTGTGGGCCAGGACCGCTCAGTCGCGCAAGAGCTCGTTGATCGACGTCTTGCTGCGGGTCTGTGCGTCGACGCGCTTGACGATCACCGCGCAGTAGAGCGACGGGCCTAGGCTGCCGTCGGGCAGTGGGCGGCCCGGCAAATTGCCCGGCACGACCACCGAATAGGGCGGCACGCGGCCGACGAATACCTCGCCCGTGGCGCGGTCGACGATCTTGGTCGAAGCGCTGATGAACACGCCCATCGACACCACCGAGCCCTCGCCCACGATGACTCCCTCGACGATCTCGGAGCGCGCGCCGATGAAGCAGTTGTCCTCGATGATCGTCGGGTTCGCCTGCATCGGCTCCAGCACGCCGCCGATGCCGACGCCTCCGGACAGATGCACGTTCTTGCCGATCTGGGCGCAGGAGCCGACGGTCACCCAGGTGTCCACCATCGTGCCCTCGTCCACATAGGCACCGATGTTGACGAAGCTCGGCATCAGCACGACGTTCCGGCCGATATAGGCGGCCTGCCGCACGATGGCGCCCGGCACGGCGCGGAACCCCGCCTCGCGGAAGCGGGCCTCGCCCCAGCCGGCGAACTTGCTGGGCACCTTGTCGAACCAGTTGCTGCCGCCCGGTCCCTCGATGACGCTGCTGTCGTTGAGCCGGAAGCTGAGCAGCACGGCCTTCTTCAGCCATTGCTGCACCTGCCAGCCGTCTTCCGTCTTTTCGGCAACGCGCATGTCGCCCGCATCCAGCAGCTCGAGCGTCGCATCGACGGCCTCGCGGACGGCGCCGCGGGTGTCGGCGGTGATGCCGCTGCGCGCCTCCCAGGCATCGTTGATTGTCGTCTCGAGCGCTGCGTCGGCCATGTCGGTCTCCGGATCCTGTGCGGCAAGCCTCATGGCAAGCAGGGGGCCGCGAGTCAACGCGCGCTTAACTGCCAGCGGCTACCCTTTCGGCTCATTCGGAGGAACACATGGCTTCCCGCCGCCGGCGTCGGCATACACCGCTCAGGACCTCGAAGCAGGACATCGTCGCGATCAAGCGCGCGCCGCAGACGCCGCAAACGGCCTCTGCCGCCTATCGGCTCGCCTATAGCGACGAGGAGTTCCTGACCCTCGATGAGACGCGCGGCGTGCGCTTCCAGCTCGAATACCTGAAACCCGAGATGCACCTCACGACCCGCGGCATCCGCTCGACGGTCGTGCTGTTCGGCGGCGCGCGCATTCCCGAGCCGGGCAAGGCCGCCTGGGCGGCCCGCAACGACACGCAGAAGCGCAATCTCGAGCTGGCCAGCAAATATTACGAGGAAGCGCGCCGTTTCGCGCAATACGCCTCGCTGACCTCGGAATCGCTTGGCTACAAGGATTATGTCGTGGTGACGGGGGGCGGGCCGGGGGTGATGGAGGCGGGCAACCGCGGCGCCGCCGATGTCGGCGCCCCCTCCATCGGCTTCAACATCGTGTTGCCGCACGAGCAGGCACCCAACACCTACATAACGCCCGAGCTGTGCTTCAACTTCCACTATTTTGCGACGCGCAAGATCCATTTCCTGCTGCGCGCCCGCGTCGTCGCCATCTTTCCCGGCGGCTTCGGCACGCTCGACGAGTTCTTCGAGACGCTGACCCTCATCCAGACCGGCCGCATGGAGCGTGTGCCGCTGCTGCTGTTCGGAATGGAGTTCTGGAATCGCGTCATCGACTTCAAGGCGCTGGCCGAGTCGGGCACCATCTCGCCGGACGATATCGACCTGTTCACCGTCGTCGACAGCGCCGAGGACGGCTGGACCGTGGTGCGCCGTCACTACAACCTGCCGGAGGTGCAGTTGCGCGGGCGGTCGGCGCCCGGCAGCTAGAGTCGCGCGGCCGGCGTCAGCCGAGGTCGACCACGCGCCCCAGAAAGCCTGCCAGGTCGCTCGTCACGTGATGGACGTGCGGGCCGCTGCCATGCCCGAGTTCCCAGGTCTCCACCTGTTCGTGCACGAAGTCCGCGCCGGCGACGACCTGCACCGTCACCATGCCGGTCTCGTGCGGCACGCGCAGGTTCTTTTCGAGATCGTCGAACATGGCGGCGCGCCGCGCATCGATGCCGTGCGCGGCGAAGAATTCCTCATAGGCCTCGGGCAGGGGCTTGGGATTGAACTTCATCGCCCGGATGTCGAAGATGTCGGTGAACACGTCGCCGCCGCCCACCCGCTCCAGCACGTGGCGGGCATGCCCGACATCGCCATTGGTGAGGATGAACTTGCGCCCCGGCAGCGCCGCAAGGGCCGCGGCAAGGTCCGGATGCGCCGGCACCCCCGAATAGTCGATGGCGTGCACGGTGTTGAGGAAATGGTCGGGGTCGACCTCGTGGTGCAGCATCAGCCCATGCAGCGTCGTGCCGTGGTCGCGGTAATAGGTCTTCTGCAGCGCCCGGGCGTCGTCGAAGGGCAGGCCCGTGACGTCCACCATATAGGTCGAGATCAGCCGGTCGATCTGCGCGAACAGGTTGCATTCGCGTGGATAGAGCGTGTTGTCGAGATCGAAGACCCAGTCGGTCACATGCCCGAAGGCGGCGCGGGGCGAGTCGGAACCATCCATGCGCCCATTCTGCCAGAAACCGCGGCGGATTTCATCCCGTCGCGCCGGCCGGCTCAGCCCCCGCCATAGCCACCCACGATGGGCAGGATTTCGCCGGTGATGTAGCTCGATGTCTGCGGACTGGCGAGAAAGACGTAGGCGGGCGCGATCTCCTCGGGCTGCGCGGGCCGCTTCATCGGCACCTTGCTGCCGAATTCGGCGACTTCGTCGGCCTCCTTGTCGGAGGGGTTGAGCGGCGTCCAGACCGGCCCGGGCGCGACGCAGTTGACGCGGATGCCCCTAGCGACCAGTTGGCCCGCCAGCGCCCGCGTGAAGGCATGGATGCCGCCCTTGGTCATCGAGTAGTCGAGCAGCGCCGGGCTGCCCTCGATGCCCGTGACCGAACCCGTGTTGATGATCGCCGAGCCGCGCGGCAGATGCGGCACGGCCGCCTTGGCCATGTAGAAATAGCCGTAGAGATTGGTCTTCAGCGTCTCGTCGAAATGCGCGTCGGAGAGCGCCACGATATCCTTGGTATGGACCTGGAAGGCGGCATTGTTGACGAGCACGTCGAGCCGGCCGAGCTTGGCGAGGGTGGTCTCGACGGCCTCCCTGCAGAACCGGCTCTGGCGCACGTCGCCCTTGATGACCAGCGCGCGCCGGCCCTCCTTTTCGATCGCCGCGGCGGTGTCGGCGGCATCCTTGTCCTCGCCGACATGGACGATGGCGACGTCCGCCCCCTCGCGCGCGAACAGCACGGCCACGGCCCGGCCGATGCCGCTGTCCCCGCCGGTGATGAGCGCCACCTTGTCCTCGAGCTTTCCGGAGCCGAGGTAGAAGGGGGCGTCGTAGAGCGGCGCCGGGTCGAGCTTGTGCTCGTGGCCGGGCTTGGCCTGATGCTGCGGCGGGAAGGGCGGCTCGGGATAGGCCCGCGCCCCGGCCTGCATGGCGCCGCCGGATTTCGGCGCCCCGCCGTCGCCGGCCGCAACCTCGCGCTGGATGTCCTGCTGCTTCTTGACCGCGGACGTGGCGCTCATTGGCCGTCTTCCCGCGGCGTATCGGTCGTATCCCGCGCGGGTTCGTCCGCCGCGCCGTCCCGGCGCTTCTGGTTGAAGCCGCCGGTGACGTTCGACTCCGGCGTATCCGGGCGCTTGCGCGGCGGCCGTTCATTGGTGATGCGGCGCGCGATCTCGTGCGCCTTTTCCTTGTGCTCGGGCAGGGTGGTGGTGGGCATGATGCTGACCCTCCGGTCTGGTTCCGAGCTAAACATCCGGCGCCGGCTTTGGTTTCTCGCCGCCACGAAATCGCCTAAGAGGGACGGACGGCGCATACCGCCTTGTCCGGGGAGACGCAGATGCTCGACATCGCCGAATTCATCGATCCCACGCCCTCGCCGCTGTGGAAGCTCGCCAGGCAGGCCGGCGTCGATACGGCTGTCGGCGGCCTGCCGCCCGCGTCCACGCTGCAGCCGGGCGAACAGCCCTGGGATCTCGCGCCGCTCGAGCGGCTGAAGGCACGCTACGCCGAGGGCGGCTTCGATCTGCGCGTGATCGAGTCGCGGCCGCCGCTCAACACCGCCAAGCGCGGCCTGCCCGGCGGCGAGGCCGAAATCGACAGCGTCTGCACGCTGATCGAGAATATGGGCCGGCTCGGCATCCCCGTGTGGTGCTACGAGTGGATGGTCGATTTCAACTGGCTGCGCACCCGCACCGACACCCCCTCGCGCGGCGGCTCCGTGGTGACGAGCTTCGATGCCGCCGACGTGCCGGACGAGCCCACCGAAGGCGGGCCGATCGGCGAGGACGCGCTGTGGGAAACGCTCGGCCATTTCCTCGCCCGCGTGCTGCCGGTGGCCGAACGGGCGGGTGTGAAGCTCTCCATGCACCCCGACGACCCGCCGCTTTCACCCATCCGCGGCGTCGGCCGGATCATGCGCTCGCTCGACAATTACCGCCGCCTGCTCGACATGGCGCCGAGCCCGATGAACACCATCACCCTCTGCCAGGGCAATTTCACCCTGATGACCGACGACCTGCCCGCCGCCATCCGCAGCTTCGGCAAGGCGATAAGCTTCATCCATTTCCGCGACGTGCAGGGCGTGCCCGAAAAGTTCGAGGAAACCTGGCACGATGCCGGCAAAACCGACATGCTCGCCTGCATGAAGGCCTATCGCGACATCGGCTTCGACGGCGTGCTCCGGCCCGACCACGTGCCGACCGTCGAGGGCGACAGCAACGCCCATGCCGGCTATTCGAGCTTCGGCCGCCTCTACGCCATCGGCTATATCCGCGGGCTGCGCGAGGCCGTCTACGGACGCTGACGCCGGCTGCGGCCCATGCGCTGCGCGCATTCCCGCTTCTCAATCAAACGATTGATTGAGGCGCTGCCGGGGGTGTAGGAGACGCGGCCATGACCGTCTCCCCGCCCCCCGCAGCCCGCCGCGTTGCCACCGACGACCGCCGCCTCGCCATTGCCCGGGCGACGCGCGAACTGATCGTCGAGAAGGGGGTCGAAGGCCTGCGCACCCGCGACATCGCCGAGCGCGTCGGCATCAATGTCGCGACGCTCCACTATCACGTGCCCACCAAGGAGGCGCTGATCGAGCTGGTCGCCGAATCGCTGCACCGGCAGTTCCGCGAGCAGCACGTCGTGCGGCCGCGCGCGCATCTGAGCGCCAGCGCGCGCATGGACATGGAGTTCGTGGATTTCCGCGAGCTCGCCTTCGAGCGCCCCGAGGCGATGCTGGTCTTTTCAGAGTTGATGGAACGGGCGCGGCGCGACGAGCGTATCGCCGCCGCCATTTTGCCGATGAAGCGCAAATGGCGCGAGATCGTCGTGGATCTGCTGGCCGAGGGCGTCCGCGAGGGCGCCTTTCGCCCCGACATCGACCCGGATGCCTGCGCCACCATGCTGATCGCCTCGCTCATCGGCTTCTGCCGCACCCGCCACAAGGATCCGGCGGCCTATGAGCGGCTCGTTGCCGAATTGCAGCGGGCCATCCGCAACCCCCACGCTCAAGAATTCAAGCAGGACTCAGGTCGATGACCGCGCATTTCCAGGCACCGAGGACGAAGGCCGAAGCAGATCCGCGCCGCTGGGTGGCCCTCGCCGTCCTGCTGCTGGCGAGCTTCATGAACCTCATCGACGTGACGATCGTCAACGTCGCCATTCCCTCGATGCAGGAGAGCCTCGGCGCCAGCCCCAGCCAGATCGAGTGGGTGATCGCCGGCTATGTGCTCGCTTTCGCGCTCGGCCTGCTGCCCTTCGGGCGGCTGGGCGACATCGTCGGGCGCACGCGCATGTTCCTGATCGGCGTTGTGGCGTTCACGCTGGCGTCGGCAGCCTGCGGCTTTGCGCCGTCGATCGAGTGGCTGATCGCGGCCCGGGTGCTGCAGGGCCTCGCCGGCGCCATGATGACGCCCCAGGTGCTGGCCATCGCCACAGTCACCTTTCCGCCCGAGGAGCGCGGCCAGGCGTTCTCGCTGTTCGGCCTTGCGTCCGGCCTCGCCGCCGTCGCCGGACCGATCCTCGGCGGCCTGCTGATCGGCGACAATCCGTGGGGTCTCGACTGGCGACCGATCTTCCTCGTCAACCTGCCGGTCGGCATTCTCGCCGTGGTGCTGGGCTGGTTCTTCATCCCGCGCACCCCGGGCCATCGCGGCCTCAGCAACGATTTCGTCGGCATCCTGCTGTTCGGCGCGAGCATCGTGGCGCTGGTCTTCCCGCTCATCGAAGGGCGGACCTTCGGCTGGCCGGCCTGGACCTGGGGGCTGATGGCCGCGGCCCTTGTCGGGCTCGGCCTGTTCGTGCTGTGGGAGCGGCGCATGGCGGCCGCCGACCGGCCGCAACTGCTCAACTTCTCGCTGCTGACGAACGGCAACTACGTGTTCGGCGTGTTCGTGACGATGATCTTCGCCTCGGGCATTCCCGGCTTCTTCATGGTGTTCTCGCTGCTGCTGCAGGCCGGCTTCGGCTTCACGCCGCTCGAATCGGGGCTGACGAACACGCCGTTCTCGGTGGGCGTGCTGGTGGTCTCCTTGATCTCGGGGCGCCTGGGGTCGCGCTTCATTCGGGCTCGGGCCACGGTCAGTGCGCTGTTCCTCACCAGCGGCATGCTGTGGGTGCATCTGATCATCGCCGGGCTCGGCGACAGCATCAGCCACTGGTGGTTCCTGCCGCCGCTGCTGCTGGCCGGGCTGGGCCTCGGGCTCGGCTTTTCGGCGCTGTTCCAGGCGGTGCTCTCCACCGTGCCGCCGCGCGATGCCGGCGCCGGCTCGGGGGCGGTGCAGGCCTTCCAGCAGGTGGGTGGCGCCATCGGCGTGGCGCTTGTCGGGCAGGTCTTCTTCTCGATGCTGGCCGACGCGCATGACGGGGGCGTGACCTCGACGCAGGCGGCCTTCGCCGACGCCGCGGCTGCCGCCACCTGGTACCAGATCATCAGCTTCGGGCTCGTGCTGGTCCTCGTGCTGCTGCTCAGGGTGAAGGACCCCGCGGCGGGGCCGGGCAGTGCGCGCACCCCCGCGCCCGCGGTCGGCGAGGCCTAGCCGTCAGCGCACGATCAGCGTGCCGGCGCCATGTTCGGTGAACAGCTCGACCAGCACCACATGCGGGGTCTTGCCGTTGAGGATGACGACGCCCTCGACGCCGTTCTCCAGCGCCTCGAGGCAGGTCTCGACCTTGGGGATCATGCCGCCCGAAATGGTGCCGTCGGCGATCAGCGCGCGCGCATCGCGCATCGTCAGCTCGGGCAGCAGCGTCTTGTTGGCATCGAGCACGCCGTCGACGTCGGTGAGGAACAGCAGGCGCTTGGCCCCGAGCGAGCCGGCGATGGCACCCGCGAACGTATCGGCGTTGATGTTGTAGGTGTTGCCGTCGCGGCCCGGCGCCACCGGCGCGATGACGGGAATCATCTCCGAGCGCGCCAGCAGGTCGAGCAGCGTGCGGTCGACCTCCACCGGCTCGCCGACGAAGCCGAGGTCGAGCACCCGCTCGATATGCGAGCCGGGGTCCTTGAACTTCTTTTCCGCCTTGCGGGCGAAGACCATGTTGCCGTCCTTGCCGCACAGCCCGATCGCCCACTCGCCCTCGGCATTGATGAGCGCCACGATCTCCTTGTTGATGGAGCCGGCGAGCACCATCTCGACGACGTCCATGGTGCGCTTGTCGGTGACGCGCAGGCCGCCCTCGAACTTGCTCTCGATGCCGAGATTCTTGAGCATCTGGGCGATCTGCGGCCCGCCGCCATGCACGACGATGGGATTGACCTTGGATTGCTTGAGCAGGGCGATGTCGCGCGCGAAGCCCTGTCCGAGCACGGCATCGCCCATGGCGTGGCCGCCATATTTGACGACGACGGTCTTGCCTTCGTAGCGCTGCATGTAGGGCAGCGCCTGGCTCAGGACGGCTGCGTCGCGGGAAAACGATTCGATATCGGGCATGTGGCGGCTCGTGCTCATTTGGGGCAACCGTATAAGCCAATGGGCCGCGGGTGAAAGGGCCTTGTCCGCAGTTGGGCCTCGCCTTTCGCCGCAGCCGGCAGCGATCGAGCGTGATCGCGCGGGGGATGGGCAGGCCGGGGGCGAGCCGATAGGCTGGCCATATGCGCGCCGAGACAGCCGATATCGCCGACCTCATCGCCCGCTGCGCCCTGCGCGACAGGGCGGCTTTCCGCGACCTTTACGGGCGCACGAGCGCGAAACTCTACGGAGTCGCGCTGCGTATCTTGAGGGACCGGGCCGAGGCGGAAGAGGCGCTGCAGGAGGTGTACGTCAAGATCTGGCAGCGCGCCGACCGCTACGTGCCCGGTGGCTACAGCCCGATCTCGTGGCTGGTCGCGGTCGCCCGCAACCATGCGCTCGACATGCTGCGCGCCCGCAAGCCGCGCAGCGAGGACATCGACATGGCCCTCGGCGTGGCCGACGCGGCGCCCGATCCCGAGCGGATCGCGGTCGACCGCTCCGAACGGGCGCGCCTCGACGACTGCCTGGGCCGGCTCGAGGACGACAGGGCCGAGGCCGTACGGGGCGCCTATCTCGACGGCTACAGCTACGAGGAACTGGCGAGCCGCCACGAGGTCCCGCTCAACACCATGCGGACCTGGCTGCGCCGGAGCCTGATGAAACTGAGAGAGTGCCTTTCGGCATGAGCGACGAGACCCGCAGCGACGGCAAGGACGAGGACGGCCTGCTTGCGGCCGAGTATCTGCTTGGCGTGCTGCCGCCCGACGAGCACGAGCGCGTGCGCGCCCGGCTGCAAGGGGAACCGGCGCTGCGGGCCGAACTCGGCCTGTGGCAGGCACGGCTCGCGGGCCTCGACGCCGGCTTTGCCGAAACGCCGGCACCGGCGGGCGTGTGGGCGCGCATCGACCAGCGCCTGTTCACGGCGGCGGCGAGGCCGGGCCTGTGGCATT
>PJTQ01000864.1_pt1 | contig 12087 bp, 12 predicted proteins | sample 1512231 | NCBI WGS metagenome assembly PJTQ01 (sample SAMN08177688, study PRJNA422409) | Soil metagenome, whole genome shotgun sequencing project. | isolation source: Soil (3) enriched on wood chips | place: USA: Madison | collected 2015-01-15 | reverse complement strand
TGAATCGTCATAATATGTTCTCCTTTTGGCATACAAGGGGTTAAGTATAGAAGAGAGATCGGTCTTTATGGCAAAGACGGAACAGTCTCATGCCATTGCGCAGATATTCACCTGCTATATTTTAATTTTTAATAAGGAGTACAAAATGAATTCACCCGTCAGAGGTATCGACCATATCGGTATTACCGTACCGGACATTAATCAGGCCACGCTATTTTTTGAACAGGCATTTAATGCTAAAGAAATATATCGATCCGTCGAACCCGGTGACGGAAATATTGATCCCGATGCCCAGCAGAAGACGTTACGCTTATTCCCCGGAACCGACGTTCGCGCCATTCGGATGCTGGCGATGCCCCACGGGCCGGGGATAGAGCTGTTTGAAATGCACGGGCCGGAGCAGCAGCCACCGGCAAGAGCGAGCGACTTTGGATTGCAGCATTTCGCCGTCTATGTCGATGATTTTGCACAGGCGATAGCGCGCTTTACGGCGGCGGGTGGCGAAATGTTTACCGAGCCTAAGGCGCTCTCCTTCCCGGCCGAACAGGGAGAAGGCAACGCTTTTTGCTACGGTAAAACGCCCTGGGGCAGCGTGATTGAATTGATATCCTGGCCCTCGCCTATGCCTTATGAAAAATACACAAACGTGCGTCGCTGGAAGCCATAATATATTCATGGAATTGCGGTGATTATGATATTTTTATTTCCAGGACGAGTCTTAGTCACAGTGATTAAAAAGTTTGCCATTCTGAATGTGCATTACGTCATTGCGAACCGGAACATTAAATAGAAAACGACACGGAGGCACTATGTTTACTTATACTTCAGCAACCACACCATCCGCGCAGCCGGAGCTGGTCAATGCCATTGCACAGGGTTTACGCGCAGAGCTGGGCGCTGTCACCGAAGATGACATTTTGATGGAACTCACCAAATGGGTAGAAGCATCAGACAATGACATCCTCAGTGACATCTACCAGCAGACCATTAACTACGTCGTCAGCGGTCAGCACGCCAGTTTCTGAAAACCTGCTATGCTGGATCTGCAACCTTAGGGGTTACATTTCGTTCGCCTTATCACTATCAACAGGAATGAGGAGTTACTATGAAATCGAACCGTCAGGCACGCCATATCCTGGGACTGAACTACAAACTCTCTAATCAGCGTAAAGTGGTGATTGAGGGCGACAGCGAAACGCAGGTCACCCACGCTACCGGCAGAAAGCGCCACGAACCTAAGTAAGTTCGCTAAAGATCCCCGACACCATCGGCAAAACCGATGGTGTTTTTGTTTGTATGTTGCGGTTTTTAACATTCACCTCCTTTATACTAGCCGCCTGACATCCCCTGCGGGCACGACAGCGACAATGATCAACACCAGTGCCAGGGACGGATTTCCCAAAATTAAGTGAGTGACATGGACAACAAAGCAACCCGACATCGTTCCCTTTACATCCCTTACGCCGGACCGGTTCTGCTGGAATTTCCCCTGCTGAACAAGGGCAGCGCCTTCAGCATGGAAGAGCGCAGCAACTTCAACCTGCTGGGCCTGCTGCCGGAAGTGGTGGAAACCATCGAAGAACAGGCCGAGCGCGCGTGGATCCAGTACCAGGGTTTCAAAACCGAGATCGATAAGCACATCTACCTGCGCAATATCCAGGACACTAACGAAACCCTCTTCTATCGATTAGTGCAAAACCATCTCGACGAGATGATGCCGGTGATCTACACCCCGACCGTCGGCGCCGCCTGCGAACGCTTCTCCGAAATTTACCGTCGCTCGCGCGGCGTGTTTATCTCTTATCAGAACCGTCACAACATGGATGACATTCTGCAGAACGTGTCGAACCACAACATCAAGGTGATCGTGGTGACCGACGGGGAACGTATTCTCGGTCTGGGCGACCAGGGGATCGGCGGGATGGGTATTCCTATCGGCAAGCTGTCGCTCTACACCGCCTGCGGCGGTATCAGCCCGGCTTACACCCTGCCGGTGGTGCTGGACGTCGGTACTAACAACCAGCAGCTGCTCAACGATCCGCTGTATATGGGCTGGCGTCACCCGCGCATCACCGACGAAGAGTATTACCAGTTCGTGGATGACTTTATCCAGGCGGTAAAACATCGCTGGCCGGATGTGCTGTTGCAGTTTGAAGATTTCGCGCAGAAAAACGCCATGCCGCTGCTGAATCGCTATCGCGACGAAATTTGCTCCTTTAACGACGATATTCAGGGCACCGCGGCGGTCACCGTCGGCACCCTGATTGCTGCCAGCCGCGCGGCGGGCAACCAGTTAAGCTATCAGAAGATCGTCTTCCTCGGTGCCGGTTCCGCCGGGTGCGGCATTGCCGAGCAGATCATCGCCCAGACCCAGCGGGAAGGCTTAAGCGAAGAGCTGGCCCGCTCGCGCGTCTTTATGGTAGACCGCTTCGGCCTGCTGACCGACGCCATGCCGAACCTGCTCCCGTTCCAGACCAAACTGGTGCAAAAGCGCGAGAACCTGAAAAACTGGGATACCGATAACGAAGTGCTCTCCCTGCTGGACGTAGTGCGCAACGTCAAGCCGGATATCCTGATCGGCGTCTCCGGGCAGACCGGGCTGTTCACCGAAGAGATCATCCGCGAGATGCATAAGTACTGCGCGCGTCCAATCGTGATGCCGCTGTCGAACCCGACCTCCCGCGTGGAAGCGACCCCGCAGGACATCATCGCCTGGACCGAAGGCAATGCGCTGGTTGCCACCGGCAGCCCGTTTGCCCCGGTAGTGTGGAAGGATAAAACCTACCCGATTGCCCAGTGCAACAACTCCTATATCTTCCCGGGGATTGGCCTCGGGGTGATCGCCTCTGGCGCCTCGCGCATTACCGATGAGATGCTGATGTCCGCCAGCGAAACCCTGGCCAAGCACTCACCGCTGGTGAACAACGGCGAAGGGCTGGTGCTGCCGGAGCTGAAGGATATTCACGTGGTGTCGAAGGCGATTGCCTTTGCCGTGGGCAAGATGGCGCAGCAGCAAGGGGTGGCGGTGAAAACTTCAGCCGATGCGTTGCAGCAGGCGATTGACGAGAACTTCTGGCAGCCGGAATACCGTAGCTACCGTAGAACTTCAATTTAATTGCGGCCTGATGCCCTCACCCCAACCCTCTCCCACAGGGAGACGGAGCAGTTCGTAGGCCGGGTAAGCGCAGCGCCACCCGGCATTTCGACCGCGATCTACTTCTTCTTATTCAACATCGCCTGTAAATCGGTAAACGGGTTGTAGGTCGCCGTGCCTACATCTTTTTGCGCGTCTTCACCGGCGACCACGGTAGTGCCGTACAGATCCGCTTCCGTGTATTTGGAATGCTCGTGATCGTGGCAAAACAGACACAACAACTCCCAGTTACTGCCATCTTCCGGGTTGTTGGTATGGTCGTGATCGATATGGTGAACCGTTAATTCACGCAGGTTCGAATAAACGAACTCCCGCGAACAACGTCCGCATACCCACGGATAGATTTTGAGTGCTTTCTCGCGGTAGCCGCTTTCCAGCCGCGCGTAGTTTTTCGGGATCAGAGCCATTGCTGAAGTTACCTGTGGCAAAAAGCTAATTTTACGCCAGTACGGCCGGGAATTCACCTGCGTTCACTGGCGCAACTCAGGGTTTCTGTGACCTGGCGCTGGGTCACCCACCAGAACAGCAGTGCCAGCAGGCTGACCAACGCCCCCAGCATGCACACACCCTGCCAGCCAAAATGAGCATAAGTGACGGTCGTGCCGATGGCCCCCAGCCCGCTGCCGACGGCATAAAACAGCATGTAGAGCCCCACCAGACGGCTGTGGGCGTCCGGGCGGGTGCGAAAAATCAGGCTCTGATTGGTGACGTGCAGCGCCTGACCGCCCAGGTCCAGCAGCACGATCCCGATCGCCAGCGCCCAGAGTGACACAGGCATCAGCGACAGCGGCCACCAGGCCTCCAGCAGCGCCAGGAGCGCCAATCCACTGGTGCGGCGGGCATAACCCCGATCCGCCCACTGCCCGGCACGGGCGGCGGCCAGCGCGCCGACCACGCCCGCCAGCCCGAACGCGCCTATCGCGGTATGCGAGAAGCTATACGGCGGCGCGCTCAGGGGCAGCACTAACGCGCTCCAGAAAATATTGAAGGCAGCGAACATCAGCAGCGCCAGTATGCCCCTCACCTGGAGCACCTTCTCCTCACGCAGCAGGGTCAGCATCGAGGCCAGCAAACGGGGATAACTCAGCGCGCGTGAGGCCGGAGGCAGGACGGGCAGCCGTCGCCACAGCGGGATCGCAATCGCCAGCATCAGAAGCGCGGCGCAGAAGTAGACCCCGCGCCACCCCGTCAGATCGCTGACGCCCCCGGCAAAGACCCGCGCCAGCAGCAGACCGATGAAGACCCCGCCCTGGGCCGTTCCCACCACCCGGCCCTGTTCATGAGGGGCCGCAGCGCTGGCCGCATAGGCGATTAGCCCCTGGGTCATCGCCGTACCGAGCAGCCCGACGGCGAGCATGCCTGCCAGCAAGACCGGCGCGGACTGCGCCATCCCCACTGCAATCAGGGCGACGATCAGGGCCAGCATTTGCAGCGCCATCAGACGGCGGCGATCCACCCGATCGCCCAGCGGCACCAGAAACAGCAGCGCCAGCGCACAGCCCAGCTGGGTGGCGGTGATCACCCCGCCCACCGCCGCCTGGCTGATGGCGAAATCCCGCGCCAGGGCGTCGAGCAGCGGTTGAGCGTAATAGACATTCGCCACGCTCAGGCCGCTGGCGATGGCAAAGAGCCACATCAGGCTGGGTGATATACGCGCGTTCAGGTGCTTATTCATGCGCTCAGCTTCCTTAAATAGGTTTTAAAATAAAACCAATTAAAGATTAGGTTGGATGGTTTTAAAATGCAACCACATTACTATAAACCCTCGGTGCGGCCTGATGCCCTCACCCCAACCCTCTCCCACAGGGAGAGGGAGCAAACACTAAAAATGGCAACCAAAGGTCGCCATTTTGCTTCTACCTCCGCGCCCCCTTGCTCGCCATACCAAACCCCGCTACACTCCTTTCATTCATCAACCCACTGAATATAAAAGGAGGCTAATTATGCTGTGCTGTGAAATCTTTGATATTTCACTTCACCTTGGTGATCGCACCTGCTCAAGCGTTATCGGTTTCGTGCTGCGATAACTTCGGCTTGAGCGAAGACACCTAAGACTGAATCCCTTCTCTCGGGCTTACCGGGTTATCGTCAGCGATGTATGACGAGGCATTTTCATGCCTGTAACTCTTGAGTAAGCAAATGAGCACATTACTGACTGCACTTTCTCTCCGTGTTGATACTGCCTTTGACACGCTGTTCAACGACCTCACCTTTAGCCTGAAGAAAGGCGACCGCATTGGTCTGCTGGGCGATAACGGCTGCGGCAAAAGTACCCTGCTGAAGATCCTCGACGGCACAGACACGCCCCTTTCCGGAACGGTCGCGCTGGCCGGACACTGTCTGATGGCGCGGGTGGAGCAACATCTCCCGGAATCTGTCTATCCGCTGACCATGATCGACGCGGTGCTGGCGCAGCTTCCGCTGGCCGAGCGCGAAAGCCTGCGCTGGCGGGCGGAAACATTGCTGGCGGGCATGGGCTTTACCCCGCAGGACACCGGCCTGCAATCGGCTACCCTCAGCGGCGGACAGCACACCCGTCTGCTGCTGGCGCGGGCGCTGATTAACGAGCCGGATCTGCTGCTGCTGGATGAACCCAGCAACCACCTCGACCTGCCCACGCTGCTGTGGCTGGAGCAGTTCTTACAGAACTGGTCCGGCAGCTTTGTGCTGGTGTCGCACGACAGGCAGCTACTGGATGCCGTCACCAACGGCAGCTGGATCCTGCGTGACAAAACGTTGCACTACTTCGCCCTTCCCTGCACCCGTGCGCGTCAGGCCCTGGCGGAGAAGGATGAAAGCGACGCTCTTCGCCATAAAGCCGAGCAAAAGGAGATCGACCGGGTCACCGCCAGCGCCAAACGGCTAGCGACCTGGGGCAAGGTCTACGACAACGAGGATCTGGCCCGCAAAGCCAAGCAGATGGAACGTCAGGTGGAGCGGCTGAAGGAGAGCCAGACGGCGCTGACCTCCGGCACTCCGTGGACCTTGACCCTGCGCGGCGACGCGCTGCGGGCCGACCGGCTGCTGGAGATCGACGCCCTCGACGTGCCGCCTGCACCGGGCCTGCCGGCGTTGTTCTCGGCAGAAAACGTCCGGCTCAAAAGTGGCGATCGGGTGGCGATTGTCGGGCGCAACGGCTGTGGCAAATCCTCTCTGATGCGCCTGATCTGGCGGCAATGTATTACCAGCGAAACGCATGCCGGGTTGAAGATCCACCCCCGTGTGGCAATGGGCTATTACGACCAGACCCTGCACCAGCTGGCGGATGACGCCACCCTGATCGAGGCCCTGGAGCCCTTCGCGCCCAACCCGCAGGAGCGCAAGATGGCGCTGATCTCCGCCGGCTTCGCCTGGGCCCGGCACGGGCAAAAGGTCAGTACCCTCAGCGGCGGGGAACGTTCGCGGCTGCTGTTTATTGGCCTGACCCTGGCCCGCTTTAGCCTGCTGATGCTCGACGAACCGACTAACCATCTGGATATGGAAGGTAAAGAGGCGCTGGCCGAAACGCTGCAACAGTTCGAGGGCGGCGTGCTGCTGGTCAGCCATGACCGACAGCTCATCAGTCAGAGCTGCAACCGCTTCTGGCTGATAGAAAATGGCCAGCTCAGCGAATGGCACGATGCCGACGCGGTGTTTGCCCGCCTGCGGGACGGCAACGGACAGGGTGCTGTGCCGGTTCAGGCCGCGCGGCGTGATGAACCCGAGGCACATGACGATCTGCTGGAACGGTTGATTATGCTGGAGACGTTGCTGGAAGAAGATCGGCTGCGTAAGCCTAAACATCAGAAGCCGCAGCTTCAGGCCCAGTGGCAGGAGGAGATTGCCGCGCTGACGGCGCAGCTGTAGGAAATCGCCCGGCGGGTAGCCGCCGCCGGGCCATTTTTTTTACTTCGGCTGATTCGTTTTCCAGGCATCCCATGCCTGTTTAATTTCCTGCTTCGCGGTGGCGGCATCGTTAAAGCCGTTCAGCTCCACCGACTTGCGCCCTTCCGGCAGCTGCTTGTAGACGCGGAAGAACGACTCCAGACGCTGCTGTTCAATCTTCGGCAGATCGCTCAGCTCTTTGATGTCGTCATAGGTCGGGTCAATTTTGCTCGCCGGTACGGCCACGATTTTGTCGTCTTTCTCGCCGCCGTCGATCATCTTCAGCACGCCAATGGCGCGCAGTTTAATCAGGGTGCCCGGGGCCATCGGCGCGCGGGTGTAGAAGATCACGTCCAGCGGATCGCCATCGCCCGCCAGGGACTGGGTCAGCGAGCCATAGTTCGCCGGGTAGGCGACAGGCATCGACTGGAAGCGGTCGGCGACGATAAAGCCGGTTTTAGCATCCGTTTCATACTTAATAATTCCGCCCGCAGGGATTTCGGTGACGGCGTAAAACTCTTCCGGGTTATTATCAGGCTGTGGGAATTCGAGGATATTTTGCGCCTGTACGGAAGCCGACAGGAGGACGCTCACTGCGAGAAGTTTTTTTACCAGATGCATTGTCTTGTTAACTCTTCGGTTTTTAAGAAGACCACACCTTAAGGTTGCGAAATGTCAGAAAAATGACAGTTTCACTGCAGAAATGTTCTCCCTCCATTCATTATGGTTATTACTTATTCTGCTAACACCGTTGCGCTAAATCCCCGTTAAATGATGACATTATGTTTCACAGCCCTTGCCTCAATCATTAAAAAAATTAATCCTAAAGAGGTATGTCGCGCTGTTGGACGCCATACCTGCCTCGCAGATCCTCATTATGAAAATGGAGAAACATATGAAAGCTGCTGTCGTGACAAAAGACCATCAGGTAGAAGTGACCGAGAAAACCTTGCGCCCGCTGAAGCACGGCGAAGCGCTGCTGAAGATGGAGTGCTGTGGCGTCTGCCACACCGATCTTCACGTTAAGAACGGCGATTTTGGTGATAAGACCGGTGTGATCCTCGGCCATGAAGGCATCGGGGTCGTCAAGGAGGTTGGGCCGGGCGTGACCTCGCTGAAACCGGGCGATCGCGCAAGCGTAGCGTGGTTCTTCGAAGGCTGCGGCCACTGTGAATACTGTAACTCCGGCAACGAAACCCTGTGCCGTACCGTGAAGAACGCCGGGTATTCCGTGGACGGCGGCATGGCCGAAGAGTGTATCGTCACCGCCGATTATGCAGTAAAAGTGCCGGACGGACTGGAATCCGCCGCCGCCAGCAGCATCACCTGCGCCGGGGTGACCACCTATAAAGCGGTGAAAGTGTCGGAGATCAAACCCGGCCAGTGGATTGCCATTTATGGCCTCGGCGGGCTGGGCAACCTGGCGCTGCAGTACGCCAAAAACGTCTTTAACGCTAAGGTGATCGCCGTTGACGTCAACGATGAACAGCTGAAGCTGGCCTCAAGCATGGGGGCCGATCTGGTCGTTAACTCCCGCAGCGACGATGCCGCGAAATTCATTCAGGAAAAAACCGGTGGTGCCCACGCTGCGGTAGTGACGGCGGTGGCGAAAGTCGCCTTTAACTCGGCGGTGGATGCCGTTCGTGCCGGTGGCCGCGTGGTGGCGGTCGGCCTGCCGCCGGAAGCGATGAGCCTGGATATTCCGCGTCTGGTGCTGGACGGTATTCAGGTGGTGGGTTCGCTGGTCGGCACCCGTCAGGACCTGACCGAAGCCTTCCAGTTTGCCGCCGAAGGCAAGGTTGTGCCGAAAGTGGCGCTGCGTCCGCTGGGGGATATCAACGCCATCTTCAAAGAGATGGAGCAAGGCCAGATCCGCGGCCGTATGGTGATTGATTTCCGTTCATAAGTGAATGCCCGGCAGCGCTGCGCTTGCCGGGCCTACACATTACGCCGATCCGCAATCCACTCCTGCACCTCAATCTGAAAGGTATCCGGTGCTTTACGGTACATTTTGCGCGCCAGGTCGAGAATGGTATGCCGCGCCAGCTCCTCTTCCATCCGCTGCTGGGCACTGTCCATCACCGAGCGCACGCCGCACGGCCCGTCGCAGACCCAGGCCGGAGGCGTTTCGTCGAACACCGCCAGCCGCTGACGCACTTCCCGACACTCAAACATGTTCTTCTCGCCGTCAATGGCGTGGGCCACATCCAGCACGGTGATCAGTTCCGCAGGCCGCGCCAGCTGGAATCCGCCCAGGCTTTCGAAAACCACCTTGATTCACTGGCCTCACGCCCTTCCACGGCGGAACGTAACACCGTGGTGGTGTGCGGGGGTGGTTTCACCGGCATTGAGTTGGCAACCGAACTCCCTGCCCGTCTGCGGGCCCGTTTCGGGGATGATACGCAGACTAAAATTATCGTAGTTGAACGGGGTGCCGTGATTGGCGGGCGCTATAGCGAAGAGCTGCGCCGCACTATCGAAGAGGCATGCCATGAACTGGGCGTGGAGTGGCGTCTTAACAGTGAGATCGAAGCCATTGATGCCCGCGGCGTCACCCTGAAAGACGGCGAACGCATCCCTGCCGCCACCGTCGTCTGGACGGCGGGTGTTGAAGCCCATCCCCTCAGCCAGCAGATTGCAGGCGAGCGCGACGGCAAGGGTCGCTTGATGGTCAACGAGTGCCTGCAGGTGCCAGCCCACCCGGAGGTCTACGCCACCGGGGATATGGCTCATGCCCGCACCGACGATCTCGGCAACACGGCGCTGATGACCTGCCAGCACGCCATTCAGCTGGGCAAGTTTGCCGGGCATAACGCTGCGGCCAGCCTGCTGGACGTGGCTCCCTATCCCTATCGACAGGTGAACTACGTCACCTGTCTCGATCTGGGCGGCTGGGGTGCGGTCTACAGCGAAGGCTGGGAGCAGAAGGTGAAATGCGTCCGTGATGAGGCGAAGAAAATCAAAATCGCCATCACCAACGAGCTGATCTACCCCCCGGCGGCCGACCGCGCAGCGGCCTTTGCCGCCGCCGATCCGCTGGCGAAATTTGTCTAGCCCCTGCTAACCGCGCCACCCCCGGCGCGGTTTTTTTTATTGCCACTTTCCGCAAATCCTTAGCTCAATTCCTTGGTTCCTTTCTTTTCAGCCCCGCCCGAAGATGCCTTCGACGCTAACAAGAAAAAACATAAGGAATTCACCATGCAAACCCCATTTCGCCTGCCGCTGCTGACGGCGCTTATTCTTGCGACAACGGCGGCTTATGCTGCCGATACTCCGGTTAAAGGCGGCACGCTGGTCTATCTGGAACAACAGGCGCACACCAACCTCTATCCCCCGGCGGGCGGGTTTTACCCCAACGGCGGGATCCTGAATCAGATCACCGACAAGCTCACCTGGCAGAACCCGAAAACGCTGGAAGTGGAGCCGTGGATCGCCGAGAGCTGGTCCACCAACGCCGATAAAACCGAATACACCTTTAAGATCCGCCCCGGCGTGACCTTCTCCGACGGCACGCCGCTGGACGCGAACGCGGTAGCGAAGAACTTCGATACCTACGGCAAAGGCAACAAGGCCCAGCGCCTGCCAGTGTCGGAAGTGATCAACAACTACGACCGCAGCGAAGTGATCGACCCGCAGACGGTGAAGTTCTACTTTAAAAAGCCGTCCCCGGGCTTCCTGCAGGGCACCGCCACCATCGGCTCGGGTCTGGTCTCCCTGAGCACGTTACAACGTAACTTTGAAGAGCTGGGCGATGCCCGGCATATCATCGGCTCCGGCCCGTTCGTGGTGAAAGACGAAAAGCTGGGCCGCGAAGTCAATCTCGAGGCGCGCAAGGACTACGCCTGGGGGCCGAAAAGCCTTGCCCAGCAGGGCCCGGCTAACCTGGACGGCATCACCTATCTGGTGACCCCGGAAGACAGCGTTCGCGTTGGCGCGCTGCTGGCCGGACAGGCCGACTTTATCCGTCAGGTGCAGGCCTATGACGAAAAACAGGCCACCGAACAGGGGTACCACATCTACGCCGCTCCCACCCGCGGGGTGAACGACAGCATCAGTTTCCGCCCGGATAACCCGCTGGTGGCCGACGTGCGGGTGCGCCAGGCTCTGCTGCACGCCACCAACGCGAAGCAGGTGGTCGAAACCCTGTTCTCGCCGAACTATCCGCAGGCCAAATCGGTGATTGCCGATTCCGCCGCGGGCTATGTCGATCTCAGCGACAAACTGACCTTCGACCCGGCCAAAGCCAGCAGCCTGCTGGATGAGGCGGGCTGGAAAGCGGGCAGCGACGGCATTCGCGCCAAAGACGGCCAGCGCCTGGCCCTGACCATCTACGAATCCCTGCCGCAGCCGCAGAATAAAGAGGTGTTACAGCTGGTGGCCCAGCAGTGGCGTCAGGTGGGTGTCGCTCTCAGCGTAAAGGCCGGTGACGCGGGCAGCCATGTTCTCGACAACCTCGATCCGCTGAAAACCCCGATCACCGTCTCGGAAGTGGGCCGCGCCGATCCGGACGTGGTGAAGAGCATGTTCTATCCGAACAACCGCGATGCCCTGCTGCAAAAAGGTGGCTCCAGCGACAAGGTGACCAGCTTCCGCGACGACAAGCTCAACGAGCTGCTGGTCAACATCTCCTCCGAAGTGGATCCGCAGAAGCGCCTCCAGCTCACCGGCGATGCCCAGCGCTACCTGCTGGATAACGCCTACGTGATCCCGATCTTCGAAGAGCCGCAGGTGTTTGCCGGTGCGCCCTGGCTGAAAGGGGTGAGTTTTGAAGCGGTCGGTCGCCCGTCGTTCTACGGCGCGTGGATCGAGAAACATTAAGGAGTCGACGATGAGCCACTATCTGCTGCGACGGACCGGGCTGGGGCTGCTGGTGTTATGGGCGGCGTTCACCCTGTCGTTCGTGCTGCTCCAGGTGCTGCCGGGGGACGCGGTGCTGATCAAGTTCCAGAATCCTGACCTCGGCCTGAGCCCGGCGCAAATCGAAGAGATGCGGATTGCCTACGGGGCCGACAGCCCGCTGTGGCAGCAGTATCTGCACACCCTCGGAGCGATGCTGCGCGGCGATTTTG
>PJTQ01000863.1_pt1 | contig 12091 bp, 10 predicted proteins | sample 1512231 | NCBI WGS metagenome assembly PJTQ01 (sample SAMN08177688, study PRJNA422409) | Soil metagenome, whole genome shotgun sequencing project. | isolation source: Soil (3) enriched on wood chips | place: USA: Madison | collected 2015-01-15 | reverse complement strand
CGGCGAGCCCTACATCACCCATCCGGTGGCGGTGGCGCGGGTGCTGGCCGAGCAGAAGGTCGACGTCGAGACCCTGGTCGCGGCGATCCTGCACGACACCATCGAGGACACGCCGCTGGACCGCGGTCAGCTCGCCGCGGAGTTCGGCGAGACCGTGGCCGAACTGGTCGACGGCGTCACCAAGCTCGACAAGCTCAAGTTCCAGGACCGCCAGGAGGCTGCCGCCGAGAGCTTCCGCAAGATGCTGCTGGCGATGGCGCGCGACCTGCGCGTGATCCTGATCAAGCTGGCCGACCGCCTGCACAACATGCGTACGCTGGGCGCGCAGGGCGAGGAAGCCCGCCAGCGCATCGCCCGCGAGACGCTGGAGATCTACGCGCCGATCGCCCAGCGCCTGGGCATGAACCTGATCAAGGCCGAACTGCAGGACCTGGGCTTCCGCGCGCTGCATCCGATCCGCCACGCGGTGCTGGAAAAGCGCATCCGCGCCCAGCCGCTGGTGCGGCGCGAGGCGCTGGCCAAGATCGAGGCGCAGCTGGCGCAGCGGCTGACCAACGAAGGGCTGCAGTTCCGCCTGGTGGGGCGGGTGAAGTCGCCGTGGAGCATCTACAGCAAGATGCAGGCCGAAGGGAAGACCTTCACCCAGGTGATGGACGTGTTCGGCTTCCGCATCATCGTCGGCACCGTCGCCGACTGCTACCACGCGCTGGGCGTGGTACACGCGGTGTACAAGCCGCTGGACGGGCGCTTCCGCGACTTCATCGCGATCCCCAAGGCCAACGGCTACCAGTCGCTGCACACGGTGCTGTTCGGCCCCTACGGCTCGCCGATCGAGGTGCAGATCCGCACCACGGAAATGGACCTGATCGCCGAGCGCGGCATCGCCGCGCACTGGGCCTACAAGCACGGCGGCGAGGCGCCCAACAGCGCCCAGGTGCGCGCGCACGACTGGATCGCCGGGCTGCTGGAGGCGCAGCGCGGCACCGGCTCGTCGCTGGAGTTCCTGGAGAACGTCAAGGTCGACCTGTTCCCGGACGAGGTCTACCTGTTCACGCCCAACGGCGACATCCTGGCGCTGCCGCGCAACGCCACCGCGCTCGACTTCGCCTACGCCGTGCACACCGACGTCGGCAACCAGGCGGTGGCCGCGCGCGTGGACAAGAAGCTGGTGCCGCTGCGCACAAAACTGGTGAGCGGACAGAAGGTGGAGATCGTCACCGCGAAATCGTCGATGCCCAAGCCGCAATGGCTGGAGTTCGTGGTCACCGGCAAGGCGCGCACCGCGATCCGCCACCAGCTCAAGCACCTGGAACACGAGGATGCGGTGCAGCTCGGCCACCGCATGCTCGACCGCGCGCTGGAAGAACGCGGCAGCTCGCTCGAGCGCCTGCCGGTGGCGCGCCTGGAAGCCTACCTGGCCGAACTGCGCTATCCCCGGTTGGAGGAATTGCTGGCCGACATCGCACTGGGCAACCGCATGCCGACGCAGGTGGCGCAGGCGCTGACCAGCGACGAGGGCGGCTCGCTCGAGCTGCTCGACACCGCGGCCATGCCGCGCAGCGGCGACCGGATCCTGATCACCGGCAACGAGCGCGGCATCATCACCTTTGCCTCGTGCTGCATGCCGATCCCCGGCGACGACATCATGGGCTACCACACCACCGGCCGCGGGATCATGGTGCACCGGCTCGAGTGCCCGAACGTGGCCGACTACCGCAAGTCGCCCGAACGCTGGGTGTCGATCGGCTGGGACCGCGAAGTCAGCGGCGACTTCAGCGCGGCGCTGCGGGTGGAGGTGGACAACAGCCCCGGCGTGCTTGCGCAGGTGGCGGCGGCGATCGCCGAGGCGCACTCCAACATCGACGGCGTCGAATACCTGGAGCGCGACACCAACGTCGCCGCGATCCGCTTCTCGATCGAGGTCAAGAACCGCAAGCACTTGGCCGATGTGATCCGGCGCACGCGGCGGCTGCAGGTGGTGCATGGGGTGCAGCGGCTGTAGGAGCCGGGACCGGGCGTTCGCGAGCGCGGGATACGTGATTGTCATCCCGAGCGCAGCGAGGGACCTGCTTGGACAGCCAACAAGCAGGTCCCTCGCTGCGCTCGGGATGACAGAATGCGTGGGATGATGTTCCCGAATCCCGAATCCCGGACCCACCACATGCGCCAGCCCATCCAGACAGACAAAGCCCCCGCCGCCATCGGCCCGTACTCGTCGGCGGTCCGTGCCGGCGACACCGTCTACGTGTCCGGCCAGGTGCCGATCGACCCGGCCACCGGCAACCTCGTCGAAGGCGGGATCGACGCGCAGGCGCGGCGCGCGTTCGACAACCTCAAGGCCGTGTGCGAGGCCGCAGGCGGTTCCCTCGACGACGTGATGCGCGTCGGCCTGTACCTGACCAACCTGGGCCAGTTCGCCGAGGTCAACGCGGTGATGGCCGAGTACTTCAGCCAGCCGTATCCCGCACGCTCCACCATCGAGGTGTCGGCGTTGCCCAGGGGCGCGGCGTTCGAGGTGGACGCGGTGATGGTGACCGGCTGATCCGACACCGGGGTTTCCGTAGGAGCGGCGGAAGCCGCGACCCGCCCGGTACGGTGCGGATCGCGGCTTCCGCCGCTCCTACGTGTCGGTTTGCGATCCACCGCGCATCGCGCTCGGCGTGCGCCCGGTCCAGCGCTTGAACGCGCGCCGGAATTCGCGCGCATCGCGGAAGCCGATGCTGGCGCCGACCTGGGCGATCGGCAGGTCGCTGCCGCGCAGCAGCTCGCGTGCGCGTTCGCTGCGCACCTCGTCATGCAGCAGGCGGAAGCCGCTGCCGGCCGCGACCAGCTGCCGGCGCAGGGTGCGTTCGGTCAGGTGCAGCTCGGCCGCGATGTCGCCAAGCCCCGGGTTTTCATGCAGGCGCGCGCGCAGCAGCTGGCGCACCGCGACCACGATCTCGCCGCTGGCCGGTCCGCGCGGCATCTGCGCCCGGCACAGCGCCAGCGCCTGCTGGGCGCTGACCGGGTTGTAGGCCGGCAGGCGGCGCGACAGCCAGGCCGGATCGACCAGCTCGCGGTTGCGCGGCATGTCGAAGCGCACCTCGCATTCGAACAGCGCCTCGTACTCGTTCGCGTAGGCGGGGGCGGGGTAGGCCAGTTCCAGCCGCAGCGGGCGGAAGGCCGGGCCGACCAGGCCGCGACACAGCATCAGCGTGCTGGCGAACAGTTCCTCGCACAGGAACGGGAGGATCGCGTCCTCGGGCGCGCGCGGGCTGGCCACCAGCGCCAGCGCCCGCGGATCGGAGGCGTCCAGCTCCAGGTCCATCAGGCTGCCGGACACCGGGGTGTACTGCAGGCCGATCGCCACCGCGTCGCCGAAGGTGCGGGCGGTCATCATTGCCAGCCCGAGCAGGCCGAAGTTGCCGATGGTTTGCTGCCGGCCCAGGCGCAGGCCGACGTCGGCGTCGGGCAGGTCCCGCAGCGCGCGCTGCACCACGCGGCTGGCCTGGCGGTAGGACACCCGCACCGAGGCGTCGTCGACCTGGGCCCGGCCCAGGCGCAGGCCGGCGAACCAGTGCTCGCAGGCGATGCCGCGTTCCTCGGCCATCAGGCACAGGCCGGAGAGGATATTGGTGGCGATGCTCGCGGTGGTCAGGCGCGGGTCGACGGCGTCGCGGTTCATGCGGTTTCGGCCAGTTTGTCCGGTTTGCCCCCCGTGAGTATGCCGCCAATGCCCTCCTCGGGCACCGTCCATACGGTCGAGACTGTTACGGGGAGGGCCGCCGACGTGCGCCGGCCGGGAGGATGCGACCGATGTGGAAGACGACGCTGTTGACGTTCGCCGCCTGCGGGCTGCTGGTCGCCTGCGGCCGCGGCCAGGAAGCCGCCGCACCGCCGGCCGCCGACGCCAGCTACCAGAAGGTGCTGCAGCAGCAGCTGCTCGATGCCAGTCCCGGCGACGTGATCGAGATTCCCGCCGGCCGCCATGCCTTCGACCGCAGCCTCAGCCTGCGCGTGGACGGAGTGACGATCCGCGGCGCCGGCATGGACAAGACCGTGCTCAGCTTCAAGGGCCAGCGCAGCGGCGCCGAGGGGCTGATCGTCAATGCCGACGACTTCACCCTGGAGAACCTCGCCATCGAGGACAGCAAGGGCGACGGGGTCAAGGTCAACGAGGGCGAGAACATCACCATCCGCGGCGTGCGGGTGGAGTGGACCAACGGCCCGCACACGGACAACGGCGCCTACGGCCTGTACCCGGTGCAGACCCGCAACGTGCTGATCGAGGACTCGGTGGTGATCGGCGCGTCGGACGCGGGCATCTACGTCGGCCAGTCGCAGGACGTGGTGGTGCGCCGCAACCGTGCCGAGAAGAACGTGGCCGGGATCGAGATCGAGAATTGCATCCGCGCCGACGTGCACGACAACGTCGCCACCGGCAACACCGGCGGCATCCTGGTGTTCAACATGCCCGACCTGCCGCAACCGGGGCATACCACGCGCGTGTACGACAATCGGATCGTCGCCAACAACCACGACAACTTCGGCCGCAAGGGCACGGCGGTGGCCGCGGTGCCTGCGGGCTCGGGCGTGGTGATCATGTCCAACGACAAGGTCGAGATCTTCAACAACGAGATCGCCGACCACAAGACCGCCAACGTGCTGATCGCCAGCCACTATTCGGCCGGCTACGACAGCAAGTACAAGCCGTCGGCGGCCTTCGACCCGTATCCGGAGCAGATCTTCATCCACGACAACCGCTTTTCGGGCGGCGGCGGTTCACCCGACGGGCTGGACCTGAAGGCGCTGAAGGTGGCGATGTTCGGCCTGCGCGGGAACTTCCCGGACGTGTTCTGGGACGGCTACGTCAATCCGGAGCGCGCCGAGGGCCCGCAGATCTGCGTGCAGGGTGCCTCGGGCGTGGTCAACGCCGATGCGCCGAACAAGTTCAAGAATCCGACTTCCGATGCCAAGCCGTTCGACTGCACGCTCGATCCGCTGCCGGCGGTGGAGCTGAAGCGAGGTTGAGTGGCGGGATGGCAGATCTGCTTCAACGCCGTCATTCCCGCGAAAGCGGGAACCCAGCGACTTCGTGTTCTTCCTGCCCGGAACACGTCCGGCGGAAGCAAGGAAGTCGCTGGGTTCCCGCCCCCGATCAAGAGCAATTCGGGGGCAGGCTTTTCGCGGGAATGACGATGCGGGGGTTGGTTGGCGCATTCGTCCTGTGCGTCGCCGCCTGCAGCCAGGCCCCCGCCCCCGTCGCCTTCCACGCCGACGGCTATCCGGAAAAGCTCAGCGACTGGAACGTGGTCTACCGCGACGGTGACGCGCTGGCGCTCAATGACCGGGTGGTGCCCTTTGACCTCAACACCCCGCTGTTCAGCGACTACGCGCACAAGCTGCGCACGGTGTGGATGCCCGAGGGCACCAGTGCGCGCTACGAGCCGCGCGAGGCGCTCGACTTCCCGGTCGGCACCATCATCAGCAAGACCTTCTTCTACCCGCTCGCGGACGGGAAGGACGCGGTCGCGCGCACCGAGGACACCGCGCACGACCGCGTTGGCGAGGGCCTGGACCTGCGCCACGTGCGCATGATCGAGACCCGCTTGCTGGTGCGCCGCGAACAGGGCTGGGTGGCGATCCCCTACGTCTGGAACGACGGCCAGACCGAAGCCACCCTGGATCGCACCGGCGCCGAGGTGCCGCTGCAGCTGGTCGCCGCCGACGGCAGCCGCGAGGACTTCGTCTACGAGGTGCCCGACCAGAACCAGTGCGCGGGTTGCCACGCCAGCAACAACACCACGCGCGATATCAAGCCGCTCGGGCCGAAGGCGCGGCACCTCGACAAGGACTACGACTACGCCGGGGGGCGCGAGAACCAGCTCGCGCACCTGCAGCGGATCGGCTACCTGCACGGCGTGCCGGCCGAAGGCGTGCCGCGCAACGCCGACTGGCGCGACGCGGCGCACGCCAGCCTCGACGCCCGCGCGCGCGCCTACCTCGACATCAATTGCGGCCACTGCCACAACGAGCACGGTCCCGCGGACACCTCGGGCCTGTGGCTGGACGCCGGCGAACACCCGCCGCGACACCTGGGCCTGTGCAAGCCCTCGGTTGCCGCGGGGCAGGGGACGGGCGGGCATCGTTTCGATATCGTGCCCGGGGACGCCGATGCGTCGATCCTGGCCTTCCGCATGGCCAGCGACGACCCCGGCGTGCGGATGCCCGAGGTCGGCCGCGACGTGGTCCATCGCGAGGGCGTCGAGCTGATCGCTGCCTGGATCGCGGCGATGGAAGGAGATTGCGAGAGGGGTTGAGCCGGACGCGGCACCGCCGCGTCCGTAGACACACGAAAACGTGCAGCACCATCCACCGGGGAAGGGAGAGAACGCGATGTCGCTGAACCAAGGAGTCCTGTGTACCTGCCTGCGCCGTGCCATCGTCGGTGCGTGCGCGCTGCCGCTGGCGGCACTGGCACAGCAGCCACCCGACGCACCCGCGCAGGCGCAGCCTGCGCCCGAATCCGCGCCGGCCACCGCCACCCAGACGCTCGACCGCATCATCGTCACCGCGCAGAGCCGCGAGCAGGAGCTGCAGGACGTGCCGATCGCGCTGCAGGTGATCGACGCGCAGGTGATCGAAGACCTCGCCGCCGAAGACCTCGGCGACCTCGACAGCTTCGTGCCCGGGCTGGTCGTCGACAGCCAGCAGCCCACCCAGCCCAGCTTCGAGCTGCGCGGCATCAGCACCAGCGACTTCGGCATCGGTACCGACCCGGCGGTGGGCGTGTACGTCGACGGCGTCTACGCCGGCCGTGGCGGCGGCGTGCTGCTGCCGTTCACCGACGTCGAGCGCATCGAGGTGCTCAAGGGCCCGCAGGGCACGCTGTTCGGCCGCAACACCGCCGCCGGCGCGATCTCGATCATCACCCGCAAGCCAGGCAACGAGCAGGAGGCGCGCGCCAAGCTGCGCCTGGGCAACCACGGCAAGCAGTACTTCGAGGCGATGCTCAACCAGCCGGTCGGGGAGGAGTCTGCGTTCCGCATCAACGGGCTGTTCAACCACAGCGATGGCTGGGTCCGGGATGCGGTCACCGGCGAGCACCTCAATCCGGAGAACAACTGGGCCACGCGCGCCGCGTTCCGCACCCGCCTGGGCGACAACACCAGCGCGCTGGTCAGCTGGGACCACGAAAACCTCGACCAGCGCGCGCAGGTCACCACCGGCATCGTCGCGCTGCCGCCGGCACCCGCCACGCCGACGCTGCCGCTCGACGAGTCCGCCTACCTCGACCCGCGCAAGATCCCCACCGTCAGCGATGCGGTCGGCAGCAGCGAGTTCCGCCGCTTCGACGGCATCACCCTGATCGTCGACCATGCCTTCGAATGGGGTGGCCTGACGTCCACGACCTCGTGGCGCGACTACGATGCGGCCAACGCCGCGGTCGACGAGGACGGCACCAACCGTCGCGACCTGTACGTCGACTCGACCAACACCGAGAGCAACACCAGCTTCTACCAGGAGTTCCGGTTCAACGGCAGCAGCGAGCGCCTGGACTGGGTCGCCGGTGCCAGCTACTTCAAGGAAAAGGCCGACCAGACCAGCGAGATCAACACCTACACCGACGCGGTGGACACCATCGTGCGCAACCTGGGCATGGCGCCCACGCCCACCGGCACCCTGTTCGGCTACGTCGACCAGCAGCTGCAGGCCTTCGGCGTCCCGCTCACGCTGATGGGACACCGCTGGAACGAGCGCTTCGTCAACACCGCCGACACCAAGGCGTACGCGCTGTTCGGGGACGTGATCTGGCATGCCACCGACCGCCTCAACCTCACCTTCGGCCTGCGCTACACGCGCGACGAGAAGGATTTCAGCTGGTTCAACGCGCTGCGCGACGCACCCACGCTCGATGCCACGCTCGACCAGCTCGACGCGATGGGCTTCTTCGCGCTGGCCGGCGTGCCCAGGGACACCTTCGTCTTCGACGTCGCCTTCATCGACCCGCCGGCGATGCTCAACAAGGGCGTGCTCAACCGCGCCTCGCAGTCGTGGACCGACCTGTCGCCGCGCTTCGTCGTCGACTACCACTTCAACGACGACACCATGGGCTACGCCTCGCTGGCCAAGGGCTACAAGGCCGGCGGCTACAACTCGCTGCAGATCGACAGCGAGTTCGACAACGAGGACGTGTGGAACTTCGAGACCGGCATCAAGCAGGCCTTCCCCGACCTGCGCCTGAGCTACAACGCCTCGGCGTTCTACTACGTCTACGACAACCGGCAGGCGATCCGGCTGGACATGACCACTGCCATCCCGCGCTACGTGGTGGATACCTCGGACCTGGAGGCGTACGGCGTCGACTTCGACACCCGCTGGCAGGTCACCGACGGACTGGCGCTGGACTTCAATGCGTCCTATATCGATTCGACCTACAAGGACTACGTCACCCCCGAGGGCATCGACGTCAGCGGCCAGCCCACCGGCATCCCGAAATGGTCGGCGGCGATCGGCCTGGACTACCTGTGGCGGATGAGCGATGCCGGCGACCTGCGCTTCACCCTGCGCCATGCCTATCGCGGGTCGACGCGCTGCAGCGACGAGTCGCAGTCGCAGGGCACCTGCGGCATCAGCCCGGCGCTGGACCTGGGCGAATCGCAGCAGCTGACCAACGCGCGCATCGCCTGGACCTCGCCGCTGGGCCACTGGACCTGGGCGGTGTACGGCCGCAACCTGCTCGACAACCAGTACATCAACTCGCTGGGCACCTACGGCAAGACGGTGCTGGGCACGGTCGGCGCGCGCGTCACCGAGCCGCGCACCTACGGGGTGGAGGTCGGGGTGAAGTTCTGAGGCCGCGGCCGCGCGCCGCGTCTCGCGGCGCGTGGCCTACTCGTGGTTCGGTGCCCGCGGCACGTACTCGGAGCCTTCCTCGCGGTCGCGGTACAGCGCGGCGCGCACCAGCAGCATCAGCGTGATCGGGGTGGTCACGGTGAGGAATACCCCGATCAGGATCTCGTGGAAGAACGGGCGCCCCTGCAGCACCGAGAAGCAGGTGATCGAACCGGCCAGCATGAAGAACGTGCCCAGCGTGGTGCCCAGCGTGGGTGCGTGCACGCGCTGGTAGAAGTTCTTCAGCCGCAGCAGGCCGAGCGAGCCGATGAAGGCCAGCAGCGCGCCCGACAGCACCAGGATCGCGACCACGATCGCCGCCCAGGGCGGCAGGGCGTCGAGGTGGCTCATTCGATCACCTCGCCACGCATCAGGAACTTGGCCAGCGCCATCGTGCTGGCGAAGCCGAGCAGCGCGATGATCAGCCCGGCCTCGATGTACAGCACGCTGCCGCTGCGGATGCCGATGGTCAGCAGCAGGATCATCGCGTTGACGTACAGCGCGTCCAGCGCCACCACGCGGTCCTGCGCGCGCGGCCCGCGCACCATGCGGACGATCGAGAAGCCCATGGCGAGCAGCAGCAGGATCTGCGCCAGCGTGATCGCGGCGGCGAGCAGGTCGTGGCTCATTCGAAGATCTCCAGCAGGGGGCGCTCGTAGCGCTGTTGGATCATGTCGATCCAGGTCTGCTCGTCGGCCAGGTCGAGCACGTGGATCAGCAGCGTCTTGCCGGCCGGGTCGTAGCTGACCCAGATGGTGCCCGGGGTGGAGGTGATGATGCAGCCCAGGACCGCCAGGCCGTGGCGGTCGGTCAGGGTCAGCGGGATCGCGACGAAGCCCGAATGCACGGGGCCGCCGCGCAGGATGAGCCGGGCCACGGCGAAGTTCGAACGCACGATGTCATGCACCACCCGCAGCAGCAGCCAGGCCGCCAGCGGGTAGTTGCGCACGCGCGCCTTGGGCGGGTGCAGCAGCCCGAACACCTTGGCCAGCAGCAGGCCAAGCACGACGCCGAGCGCGATCGTCCCCGGCGACAGGCTCTGGTTGAGCACCAGCCAGATCAGCGCCAGCAGGCCGGACAGCAGCGGATAGGGCAGCCAGCGCCGGATCATGGCGCGGCTCCTTTGGCCGGCAGCACGCCGTGCACGTAGTTGCCCGCATCATGCAGCTGGCGCGCGGTGTCGTGCAGGTAGTCCAGCGGCGTCTGCACCACCACGGTCAGCAGCAGGCACAGGCCCAGCAGCAGCACGATGGCGCTGATCTCGGTGACGCGCACCTTCGGGAAGCGCCGGTCCGCCTCGGCCCAGAAGATCTGGATGCCGGCGCGGCACAGCGCGATCACCGTGCAGAAGCCGGCCACGATGACCAGCGTGAACAGCGTCAGCGTGCCGGCCCGCGGCGGCGCTTCGAGCATCGGCGCGAGCATCGCGAACTTGGCCAGGAAGCCCGACAGCGGCGGCAACCCGGCCAGCAGCACCGCGCAGGCCAGGAAGCTCACGCCCAGCATCGCGACCGGGGCCGGGATCACCACGCGGCTCTCGTCTTCGTCCGCGTACAGTTCGTCGCCGCGCACTTCGCCTTCCACCGGTTCGTAGGGCTCCAGCGGCAGGGCGTCGTCGGCCTCCTCCTCGCCCTCGGGCGTGAGCAGGCCGGCGACCATGAAGAGCGCGGCGATGCCCAGGGTGGAGATCACCAGGTACGCCAGCGCGCCGGCGGTGACCGCTGGCTGCTGCAGGCCGACGGCGCCCAGCAGGGTGCCCGAGGAGATCACCACGTTGTAGCCGGCCAGCTTGCCGAGATCGCGCGCGCCGAGCATGCCGATGATGCCGGCGACGATCGTGGCCACGCCGCCCCACAGCATCCAGTCGCTGCCGAAGTGGCTGGACGCGGGGCCCGCGTCGTCGCCGAACAGCAGCAGGCCCAACCGCAGCAGCACGTAGATGCCGACCTTGGTCATCAACGCGAACATCGCCGCCACCGCAGGCGCGGACGCGGCGTAGGTGCGCGGCAGCCAGAAGCCCAGCGGCCACATCGCGGTCTTGATCAGGAATGCCACGCCCAGGATCGCCGCGCCGGCGTGCAGCAGGGAGCGGGTGCTCTGCGGCACGGTCGGGATCAGCTCGGCCAGCGCCGCCATGTTGAGGGTGCCGGTGACGCCGAAGATCAGGCTCACGCCGATCAGGAACAGCATCGACGCGGCCAGGTTGACCGCGATGTAGTGCAGTCCGGCGCTGACCCGCCGCGCGCCCGAGCCGTGCAGCGCCAGCCCGTAGGACGCGGCCAGCAGCACCTCGAAGAACACGAACAGGTTGAACAGGTCGCCGGTCAGGAATGCGCCGTTCAGGCCCATCAACAGGAACTGGAACAGCGGCTGGAAATAATTGCCGCGGTGCTGCCAGCGGCCCAGCGCGGCCGGCAGCACGGCCAGCGAGACCACCGAGGTCAGCAGCAGCATCAACGCCGACAGCCGGTCGGCCACCAGCACGATGCCGAAGCGCGCCGGCCAGTCGCCGATGCGGTAGACGGTGGCCATCGCGCCGTCGTCGCCCTGGCGCGCGGCGTCGAGCAGCAGCAGCGTCGCCAGCGCCACCAGACCCAGGCACGAGGCCAGGCTCAGCGCCACCACCGTGCGCTGGCGGCGTTCGCCGGCCAGCAGCTGCAGCGCGGCCACCAGCAGCGGCAGCACGATCGGGAACAGGGCCAGGTGCTGGCTCACGGCGTGCCGTCCCCCCCGTCCACGTGGTCGTTGCCGGTCAGCCCGCGCGAGGTCAGCAGCACCACCAGGAACAACGCGGTGGTGGCGAAACCGATCACGATCGCGGTCAGCACCAGCGCCTGCGGCAGCGGATCGGTGTACTGCTCGATCTTGCCGGCGACCTCGCGCAGCGCCGGGTCGGCGCCGGTGCGCAGGCCGCCGGTGGAGAAGATGAAGAGGTTGACCGCGTAGGAGATCAGGGTCAGTCCGATGATCACCTGGAAGGTGCGCGGCCGCAGCAGCAGCCACACCCCCGACGCGACCAGGACCCCGATGGCGATGGCCAGTACCAGTTCCATCAGCCCGCGCCCTCCGCTTCGATCGTCCCGTCCGCGGTCACGATGGTCGCCCCGCGCGGCCGCCGCAGCGACTGGTGCGCCAGCGCGACCAGCATCAGCGTGGTGGCGCCGACCACCAGGCAGAACACGCCCAGGTCGAACAGCACCGCCGAGGCCAGCGGGAT
>PJTQ01000862.1_pt1 | contig 12126 bp, 9 predicted proteins | sample 1512231 | NCBI WGS metagenome assembly PJTQ01 (sample SAMN08177688, study PRJNA422409) | Soil metagenome, whole genome shotgun sequencing project. | isolation source: Soil (3) enriched on wood chips | place: USA: Madison | collected 2015-01-15 | reverse complement strand
TGCCGGCGACGAGCACGTCGGCGCCGGCGCGCGCCACCTCGGCCGCCGTCTCGGCATTGACGCCGCCATCGACCTCGAGGTCGATCGGGCGCCCGCCGATGAGGGCTTTCGCCTGGCGGATTTTCACCAGCGCCTCGGGGATGAAGCTCTGCCCGCCGAAGCCGGGGTTGACGCTCATCACCAGCAGCAGGTCGATGTCGTCGATGACATGCTCGAGCGCCGCCACCGGCGTCGCCGGATTAATCGCCACGCCGGCCTTCTTGCCCTCGGCCCGGATCGCCTGCAGCGAGCGGTGAAGGTGCGGTCCGGCCTCGGCATGCACGGTGATGATGTCGGCGCCGGCCCTGGCGAAGGCGGCGATGTAGGGGTCGGCCGGCGCGATCATCAGGTGGCAATCGAGCACCCTGGTGGTCAGCGGCCGCAGCCACTGCACGAGCACCGGCCCGAGCGTGATGTTGGGCACGAAATGGCCGTCCATCACGTCGACATGGATATAGTCGGCGCCCGCCGCCTCGATCGCGTGGATCTCTTCCCCCAGCCGGGCGAAATCGGCGCTGAGGATCGACGGAGCGATGCGGACGGGGCTGGGCATGGACGTCTCGGGGCGACTGGGCATTGCCCATGCGCCTTAGCGGGCGACGCTCCCCGGCACAAGTGCCGCACATCACCTCCACTTGAGCCTGTTGCTTCCCCGGGCCGCCCGGTTAGAACTCCCGGCCATGACCGGCTTGTCGTTTCCGCTGATTTTCGGGGCAGGGGTGCTCAGCTTCCTCAGCCCCTGCGTGCTGCCGCTGGTGCCGCCCTACCTCACCTATATGAGCGGCGCATCCTTCGACCAGCTGCGCGCCGACGGCGCCACGGCCGGGCTCGTCTGGCGGCGCAGCGTCTTCACCTCGCTCTTCTTCATCCTCGGCTTTTCGCTCGTCTTCATCACCTTCGGGGCGACGGCGACGGCGTTCGGGCAGGTCTTTCGCGCGGCGCTGCCGGTCATCACGCCCATCGCCGGCCTGTTCATCATCGCCATGGGCCTGCACTTTCTCGGCGTCTTCCGCATCGCCTTCCTCGACCGGCAGTTGCGGCACAACGGGCCGGGCGTCGCCTCCGGCCCGCTGGGCGGGTTCCTCCTCGGGCTGGCCTTCGCCGTGGGCTGGACGCCGTGCATCGGCCCCATCCTCGCCGCCATCCTGTCGGTCGCGGCGGTGCAGGACACCGCCTGGCAGGGCGCCGGCCTGCTCGGCATCTATTCGCTCGGGCTCGGCGTGCCGTTCCTGCTCGCCGGCATCGCCATCGGGCCGTTCCTCACCTTCTTTTCGAGCTTCCGGCGCCACATGGGCACGGTCGAGAAGATCGTCGGCGTGCTGCTGGTGCTGACCGGGCTGCTCTTCGTCACCGGCCAGTTCACGCGCATCGCCTACTGGTTCCAGGAGACCTTCCCCATCCTGCAAACCATTGGGTAACCGTCGGGCGCGGATTCCGGCTGCATTTTGAAGGCTGCCGCAATTGTGAACTCCGCCTTCACCCGCAATGGCCACGATGGCATGCGTGAGCTTCGGGGAGTGTGCCCATGGCGCGCAGCGCCGCGATTGACGACATCCTGCTGCGCCAGGACGCGCTGAGTCGCGCGTCCGCCCCCACAGGCACGCGCGCCCCCCGGATCACCGTGACGCACAGGCTGGCCGAGATCGAACCCGTCTGGCGCGCGCTGACCGCCGAAACGATCGAGTCGCCCGGCCAGGATTTCGACTTCATCCGGCTGTGGGTCGCCGCCCTCGGCATCGCCGAGCGCGACCAGTTCTACGTCGCCGCGCATGTCGACGGCATCCCCGTGGCGCTGGTGCCGTTGCAGCGGCGCTGGGACAAGGGCATCCGCGTCCTCTCCTGGTTTCCCGGCCCGCATGTCGGCTGCAACGCCCCGATCGTCGATCCGCGCCGCCTCGCCGCCCTCGCCTCCGACGACAGGCGGCAGCTCTGGGAGGGACTGTTGCGCGGCATCGGCGGGGCCGACGTCGTCTATCTCAAGGCCGTCCCGCAACTCGTTGTCGACGGCGTCGACCTGTTTGCCGAGCTCGGCCAGTCCATGGTCGCCGAAACGCTCTATCGCGCCGCCTTTGCGAGCTTCGAGGACGCCGACACCACCCAGCGCAACAGGTCGCGCCGCAAGCACGACCGCCAGCAGGGCGAGCGTCTCGCCGCCATGGGGGAGGTGGCCTTCGACGAGATCGGCAATGGCGACGAGGCCGCCGGCGTGCTCGACGTGATGTTCCGCCAGCGCGCCGCCCGTTTTCGCGCCATGGGCGTCTTCGATCCCTTCGCCATCCCGGCGATCCGTGCCTTCTACGACAGCACTGTCCGCCCGGGCTCGGGCGTGCCGGTGAAGCTCCACATGCTGCGCCTCGACGGCGCCATCGTCGCCGTGCGCTACAACATCGCGCATGGCGACAGGCTCTTCTGCCTCATCTCCTCGATGAGCGAGGACCCGGCCATCCAGAACGGCTCGCCCGGCAAGCAATGCCTGCTGCGCGTCATGCAGACGGTGTTCGAGCAGGGCTATCGCGTCTTCGACATGGGCGAGGGGCTGACCGACGAGAAGCGCCACTGGTGCAACAGGCTGATCCCGGTGCGGCATCACTACATGCCGATCACCCGCCGCGGTGCGCTCGCCGCCCGCGCCCACAGCGGCTGGCACAACCTCCGCCGCCGCATCAAATCCGACGAGCGCCTGCTCGCCTGGGCCAAATCGGTGCGCGGCACCGCCCTGCGGCTCAAGGGGCAGGGGCAACACCCCGCGCCGAGCGACGACTGACGGCCCGTCTGCGCTAGCGCGGAATCGTGTCCAGGAAGGCCAGGAATTCCGAACGGTAGCGTTCGGGGTCCTCGGCGAACGACTGCAGATGCGCCGCGCCGGTGCGCAGCAGCGTGGTCGGCGCACTGCGCCCTGCTGCCACCGCGTCGGCGATGGAAACGGGCACCAGCAGGTCGCCCGTTCCATGGGCGATGAACAGCGGCGCCGGGAAGGCGTCCACCGCCGCCATGCCGTTGGCCGCGCCGAGATCGGTGCCGTTGAGCAGGCCGATTGCCCACGTCCACATCGCGGCCGTCCAGTGCGGGAAGGGCAGGTGCCGCCGCGCCAGCAGGTCGGCGACGAGCCCGAGGAAGTCGAGCGCGGGGGCGTCGAGGGCGAGGGCGGCGATGCTGGCTGTCTGCTCGGAATGCATAAGGAACTGGCCGGCGATGGCGCCCCCCATCGACTCGGCAACGAGCACGATCTTCTGCGCGCCCCGCGCCTTCATCCAGCTGACGGCAGCGTCGAGATCGCGCCATTCGGTGAGCCCGAAGCTGTAGAGCCGGTTGCCGGACGCCGGCGCCCCCGCGTCGTTGCGATAGGTGATGAGGAGCGTCGGAAGGCCCGCCTCGTGCAGCACCGACAATTGCTTGTAGCCGTTCTCGCGGATGCCGCCGATGCCGTGGACATAGACGGCCCACAGCGTCGAGGGCTCGGCCGCCGGCACCAGCCATGCCTCGGCGTCGCCAAGCTCGGTCCGGTAGTGCACCGTCTCGAAGTCGTAGCCGAACGCAGTTCGCGGATCGCCGCGATAGTTGAGCGTGAGCGGATCGGTGGGCGGGTTGGGGTTGTTGGCGCCGCTCCAGTCGACGCCGCCCGGCGTCAGCAGCGTGCGCAGGATTATCGTGCCGCCGACGGCGTAGGCCACCAGCCCGACCGCGACGATGCCGACGATCCATTTGACCCATCTGCGCATGCCCCCGGTCCTCCCTCGGTCGGCGCGAACCGGCCGCGATCCTAGATCAGCCGCAGCGCCCGCATCGAGGCGTGGCCGGAGGTGCCGATGATGATGTGGTCGTGCACGGTGATGCCCAGCGGCTGCGCGATGTCGACGATCTGCTTGGTCATCTTCACGTCGGCGGTCGACGGCGTCGGGTCGCCCGACGGATGGTTGTGCACGAGAATGAGCGCCGTGGCGGACAGCTCCAGCGAGCGCTTGATGACCTCGCGCGGGTAGACGGGCGTGTGGTCCACCGTGCCGCGCTGCTGCACCTCGTCGGCGATGAGCCGGTTCTTCTTGTCGAGGAACAGGATGCGGAACTGCTCGACATTCTCGAACGCCATGGTCGAGCGGCAATAATCGATCAGTTCGCTCCACGAGCTGAGGATGGGCTGGGTCCTGTCGACCTGGTCGCGGCCGAAGCGCTGCGCGGCCGCGACGACGATCTTGAGGCTGGTGACGGTCGTGTCGCCCAGCCCGTCGAATTCCTCGAGCTGGCCGCGCGGCGCCCCCAGCACGCCGGAAAACGAGCCGAAGCGCCTCAGCAGCAGCTTGGCGAGATCCTTGGTGTCCCGGCGCGGGATGACGAGATGGAGCACGGCCTCGAGCAGCTCGGCATCCGAGAAGGCCTCGCCGCCCACCTTGTTGAAGCGCTCGCGGACCCGCTCGCGGTGTCCCGCCCTGAGGTCGGACGATGCGGCCTCGGCCAGCCCGTCCGGCGACGGCCCGACCGGATCGCTCACGCCGCCTGTTCTCCGGGATGCAGCGGGTTGAACAGGCCCCGCGGGGAGACGGTGAAGATCTCGTGGCCGGTCTCGGTGATGCCGATGGAGTGCTCGGCCTGCGCGCTGAGCGTGCGGTCGCGCGTCACCGCGGTCCAGCCGTCGGCGAGGATTTTGACGTGCGGACGGCCGAGATTGATCATCGGTTCGATGGTGAAGATCATCCCCGGCTTGAGCTCGATGCCGGTGCCGGGCACGCCGAAATGCATGATGTTGGGTTCGTCGTGGAAGAGCTGGCCGACGCCGTGCCCGACGAAGTCGCGCACCACCGAGGTGCGCTCGCCTTCGGCATAGGCCTGGATCGCCGCGCCGATATCGCCCGTCGTGTTGCCCGGCCGGGCCGCCGCGATGCCGGCATAGAGGCTGTTGTAGGTCACCTCGATGAGCCGCTCGGCCTTGCGCGAAATCTCGCCCACCGCGAACATGCGCGAGCTGTCGCCGTACCAGCCGTCGACGATGAGCGTCAGGTCGATATTGACGATGTCGCCGTCGCGCAGCGGCCGCTCCTCGGGGATGCCGTGGCAGACGACATGGTTGATCGAGGTGCAGATCGAGTGGCGGTAGCCCTTGTAGAAGAGCGTCGCCGGCATCGCCTTGTTGTCCATGGCGAAGGTGTAGGCGAGCCGGTCGAGGAAGGCCGTGGTGACGCCCGGCTTGACGTGATCGACGAGCAGGTCGAGCGCCTCGGCGGTCAGCCGCCCGGCCTTGCGCATGCCGGAAAAGCCTGCCTCGCCATGCAACGGCACGACTCCCGAGGTGCGGCGGGTCTTGGTTTCGGCATCGACATAGGTGATCATTTTCGCACGGCTTTCCAGCAGAGACCCCAGAGATAGTCGGTGTCCGGGGCTTTTGGAAGGCCGTAGCCCCATCGTCTCTGTTGCAAACCGGCGCCGGGCCGTTGATTTTTGCGGCGCGCGCGGGCAAGTGAGGCCTTTGCCCTTCCGGGTCGACATGTCAGACGCCGCCAACCCCACAGCCGCGCTCCTCGTCATCGGCGACGAAATCCTGTCCGGCCGCACGAAGGACGTGAATATCGGCGCCACCGCCGAGTTCTGCACCGACCTCGCCATCGACCTCATGGAAGTGCGCGTCGTCCCCGACGTCGAGGACGAGATCGTCGCCGCCGTGAACGCCCTGCGCGTGCGCTACACCTATGTGTTCACCACCGGCGGCATCGGCCCCACCCATGACGACATCACCGCCGACGCCATCGCCAGGGCATTCGGCGTGGCGCTGCCGATCGATCCCGAGGCGCGCGCCATGCTCGAGGCGCGCTGGCAGGATCGCGGCATCGAACCCAATGCCGCCCGGCTGCGCATGGCGCGCATTCCCGAAGGGGCGAGCCTCATCGTCAACGGCGTCAGCGCCGCGCCCGGCTTCCGCATCGGCAATGTGCACGTCATGGCGGGCGTGCCGGTCATCATGCGCGCCATGCTCGAAGCAATCGCGCCGACGCTGCGGGGCGGGCGCCGCGTGCATTCGCTGACCGTCGTGTCACGCGTCGGCGAGGGCAATATCGGCGGCCCGCTCGCGGCCTTGCAGCAGCGCTTCCCCGACGTGAAGATGGGCAGCTATCCGCGCATGGGCGACGGCTCGGTGCTGACCGAGCTCGTGCTGCGCTCGCCCGACGAGGCGCGGCTCGCCGAAGCCGCCGCCGCCGTGCGCGACATGGTCGCCGCCGAACACCGGCGGGCGGGCCTCACCGATCCCGATCCCTATTGAGCGCCACGAGGCCGTGATGATCCAGTCGAGCCAGAAATCCTTCCCCGTCACCTGGGACCAGTTCCACCGCGACAGCCGGGCGCTCGCCTGGCGCCTGACCGGGGAGGGGCCGTTCGCGGCCTGCGTGGCCATCACCCGTGGCGGGCTGGTCCCCGCCGCCATCGTCGCCCGCGAGCTCAACATCCGCACGGTCGACTGCATCGCGGTGAAGAGCTACGACCACCAGAACCAGGGCGGCGTCATCGTGCTGAAGCCGGTCTCCGACGCGGTGCTGGAGGCTGCCAGGTCCGGCAAGAAGGTGCTCATCGTCGACGACCTCGTCGATACCGGCGCCACCGCGCGCGTGGTCCGCGACATGCTGCCGGGCGCCCACTTCGCCACCGTCTATGCCAAGCCGATGGGCCGCGCGCTGGTCGACACCTTCATCACCGAGGTCAGCCAGGACACCTGGATCTTCTTCCCCTGGGATCTCGACGTCGCCTATGCGGCGCCGATCTCGGGCGAGACCGACTGAGCCTCACAGCAGCCGCGTCTCGTCCGGAACGCGGTCCCAGCGATCGTGCAGCCCGTCCTGCAGGCGGATCGGCGCGGCCATCAATTCGTCGATGTCGAGCCCGTCGACGCACACCACCTGCACGTTGTAATAGGCCCGCTGCTGCTCCGGCAGGTCGACGAACTCGAACGGGCGGATGCCGCAGACGCGGCAGAAATAGTGGTGCGCCACATGGCTGCCATAGGTGTAGTCGGCGAGCCCGTCGCGCCGCGTGATGCGCATGTCGGCGGGCGCCACCTCGAACGACCACAATCGCGTCTTCATGCAGATGCTGCAGTTGCACTTGTCGGTGCCGAGGCTGGCGTCGATCTCCGCCTCGAACCGCACCGCCCCGCAATGACATCCGCCCGAATAGCTCCGCTTCATCCCGATGGTCCTGCCGCTGCTTGCAATTGCCCGCCCCCGAAGATTAGGTGCCGCGTCGGCGGGCGTGATGGAATGGTAGACATACGGGACTTAAAATCCCGAGGGGGTAGCCCCGTGCGGGTTCGAGTCCCGCCGCCCGCACCACGTCTCAACCGCTCGCCGGCAGGCCGATCTCGGTGAGCAGGCGCTTGAACCCGTCATCGTCGCGGATCGGATCGAACGCGGTGTCGACCAGAAGGCCGATCAGCCGTTCCTCGTGGCGCTCGAAGCTGATGTCGAGCCAGCGCAGGGCGTGCACCGCATCGCCGGCCATCGCGTGGTGGCGCGCCACGTCCCAGGCCAGCGCCTCGCCGCGCTCGTAATAGTCCGCCTCGACGGCGATCATCGCCGCCGCCATCGCGTCGAGCCCGCCTTCGGCGAAGGCGGCCGTGCCCGCCGCCGCGGCCGCGCCGTAGCGGGGCACGCCGATAAGCTCGCCGAGCCGGGCGTAGTTTTCGAGATAGCCCGCATAGTCGTGGTACCGCAACTGGATGTAGTACATGGAGGGGTAGCTCCACGCATAATGCGGATCGCGCGCCATGATCTCGCGCAGCAGGTCGGCGGCCGCGTCCGTCTGGCCGTCGTAGAACAGCGCCATCGCCTTCATGTTGTAGACGGCGCTGCTGTGAGGGTCGTGCTGCTGGGCCTTGTTGATGAGGGGCAGGGCCTCCGCCGACCGCCCCACATGCAGCAGCGAGCTTGCGTACCACATCAGCGTGTTCGCCGAGTCGGGATCGAGCCGCAGCGCATCCTCGAAACGGGCAAGCCCCGCCTCGACGTCCCAGAGCCAGTGGAATTCGACGAAGGCGAGGACGCTGTGGGCGAAGCCGAGCGTCGGATCGAGCTCGACGGCCCGGCGCGCATGCGCCTCGGCCTTGGGATAGGCGTCGAAGCCCGACATGCCGCTATATTGCCGCGCCAGATTGTAGGTCATCGCCAGCCCGGCATGGGCCTCGGCATAGTCGGGGTGGATTTCGAGGGCGCGCCCGAACGTGTCGATGGCGCCGTCGATGCCCTCGGGCGTGCGTCGGTTCCACAGATAGGTGCCGCGCAGGTAGAGCTCGCGCGCGTCCTCGGGGATTTCGGCGACCTGCGGCTGTCCGTCGCCGTCCCCGGGCCTCACGGCGTCGGGGATGAGGCCGCTGAACCAGCCCAGCCCCGCGATAAGCACCAGCAGGGCAAGCGCCACCGCCACGAGGCGCTGTCGTGGCCCCCGGGCCGGTGCGGCTTCGTCGGCCACGCCGGCATCCGCGTCGGCGGCTTCGGCGGCGGCCCTGCCGGCGTTGAGCCAGGCATCGAGCTCGCTCGGATAGGCGTAGACCGGCACCCCCTTGCCGGCCTGTCCCGCGACGATGCGATGCACGGGAAGGCCGCGCTCGGCGGCCCAGCGCTTGACCGTGCTCTTCGTGCGATCGCAGTAGGCCGCAATCTCGGTCCAGCCGCGCAAGGTGCGTTCGCCGGTCGGGCGCTTCTCGTCCGTCTCGCTCAAACTCCCGTACCCGCAAGGTTGATGTGGATGGCAAACCCGGCTCTGTCAGAGCGGAAAACATAGATCAGCTTGACGGTGCTGACTACAATTTTAGCGGTCGCGGCCGATGCAGGAGCGACCGATTCGGTCGCCGGGACGGGCGCGATCTCCCGGACTCCGTCATCCAGCCGCAGAATGGGCTTTCTTGGGCCTTCTTGGGCTTTCTTGGCCCCGTTTCCTTTTCGCCTCGGCTTTATATTATCGCTTGTCCCGGTGTCCGATGATCGATCGGGCATCCGGAGCGATGAGCGTCGCTTCGGTAAAGACGTTACGACAGGGTGGTCTCAAATCGTCCACGCAAAGTGGAAATATAGCGCAGGATAGACTTCGTATCGGCAGAAATCATCACGCCTTAATCGTGGAAGTTGCTTGTCGTTTCAGACGAGGCGACCGCCGCCGGCGCGGATGTGGGCTATCGGGCATCGGGGCATGGGGCGGCTCGGCGGCGGCTCGGTCACGCGGCGCGCGCGAACAGGAACAGAGAAAACAGGGTCGCCAGGACGGCGCCCGGCTGGTGGGGGAGCAGGGCTATGACGAGGACGGGCGACAGCCGTAAACCGGCAGGACATGTGCGGGGGCGCCCGCCGGCCGCGGGCCGCTGGCGGCGCGCACTGCTGACCAGCACGGCCGCGCTGACGCTGCTGGCGCTGGCCGGCCCGGCCTTCGCCGATGGCGGCGCTGGCCGCGGCAGCGGCAGCGGGGTCGGCGGGGCCGGCGGTAGCGACGCTCCGACCGGAGCCGGCGGTGCCGGCACCTCTGGCACCGGCACCGGCACCGGCACCGCCGCCGGCGGCGGCGGTGGTGGCGGTGCCGGTCAGGTGGGAGGCGCCGGCGGTGACGGTGCCGGCCTGGGTGGCGGCAAAGGCGGTGCCGGCGGCGCGCATGGTCTTGTCGGCAGCAATCTTCCGGCCGGTTCGGTGGTGGGTGGCGCCGGCGAGGCCGGCGCCTCTGGTGTTGGCGTCGCCGGCGGCGCCGCCGGCGGCGGCGGCGCCGGCGGCTGGGGCGTGGTTGTCACCGGGTCGGCGCTGGACGGCACTGTCGAGTCTGCGATCACCGGCGGCCAGGGTGGGGCCGGCGGCAGCGGCAGCGGAGGTGGCGGCAGCGGTGGCGTCGGTCTGCATTTCACCGGCGGCGGTAACGTCGTCACGGTCGGCGCACTGTCCCTGATCACCGGCGGCAGCGGCGGGGCCGGCGGCAGCGGCGGTGCCGTTGGCGGGGCCGGCGGCAGCGGCCTTGCCGGCAGCGATTTCGTCGTCACCGTCCTTGGTACGGTTGCAGGCGGTACCGGCGCCCTCGCGGGTCCCGCCGGTACCGGCACGGGCGGGGCCGGTGGCGTCGGCTTGCGCTTCACCGGCGGCGGCAACGTCGTCACGGTCGGTGTCTCGTCCTTCGTCACCGGCGGCAATGGGGGGAATGGCGCCTCCGGCGGTGGTGCCAGCGGTGGCGGCGCCGGCGGCGTCGGCATCGGCGGCGTCGGCAGCGGTGTCGATCTCACCGTCCTCGGAACGGTCAATGGCGGCGCCGGCGGAAGCGGCTTCGGCGGTGCCGCTGCGGGCGTGGGCGGCATCGGCATCAGCGGCTCGGCGTTCAACGTCGTCGTCGGCAGCACCGGCACGGTCTCCGGCGGCATGGGAGGCGGCAGCGGCGGCACCCGGGCCAGCGCCATCCAGTTCCTCAGCGGCACCAACAAGCTGGAGTTGCATGCGGGCTACGCGATCAACGGCAATGTCGTCGCCTTCGGCGGCAGCGACAGCCTGATCCTCGGCGGCGCGACGGACGGCGGCACGTTCGACGTGGGGCTCATCGGCGCGGCGGCGCAATATCGCAATTTCGGGGTGTTCGAGAAGCAGGGCGAGTCCGTGTGGACGCTGACCGGCGTCAACGACAGCGGCATGCCCGCATGGCTGGCGGGCGGCGGCTCGCTGATCGTCAATGCCGAGATGCGCGGCACCGGCTTCGCCAACAGCGGCAACGCCGCCACGGTCGCCGGCAGCGGCATCGTGCGGTCCCTCACGCTCGACACCGGCGGCACGCTCGCGCCGGGCGCTGCCGGCAACGCGACGGGCACCTTCCAAACCGTGGACGATCTCACCCTCGGCGTCGGGTCGGTCTTTCTGGTGGATGTCGCCGCCAGCGGCGCAAGCGACCGCGCGGAGGTCGGCGGCGCGGCGCATATCGACGCGACGAGCGAGGTGCAGGTCTTCGCTCTCGATCCGCACACCAGCTACACGCACGGACAGGACTATCTCATCGTCCGGTCCGCGGATGGGGTGAACGGGCAGTTCCAGGGCGCGTCCATGCTCAACCATTCGGCCTTCATCACGCCGACGCTCTCCTATTCGAATGCCGACGAGGTCTGGCTGGTCCTCGCCCTCACGCAGGATTTCACCACCGCTGCCGAAACCTTCAACCAGATCCAGGCGGCGACGGCGCTGGAGGATCTCGACCAGAGCGGCGACGCGCTCGCGGTCTTCAACGAGATCGCCATGTTGGATCCGGACCAGGCGCGTCGCGCCTTCGACCTCGCTTCGGGCGAGGTGCACGCGTCCGGCCAGCACGTCATCGACCAGACCTTTGCGCTGTTCTCGCGCACGCTGCGCGGCCAGGCATCCGCCGGGCTGGGGGGCGGCATGGCCGGCGGACAGGTGTTCACCGCGCCGCTCGGCTATGGTCCTGCGTCTGCGGCCGGCCCGGGCGTGGCGGCGATCGACGCGACGACCGCTGCCGGCCGCTCGGCGCAGGCGTGGCTGGCCCCGCTCGGCGGGCGCGGCGTCGTCGAGGCGGACGGCAATGCCGGCAAGCTCGACTGGTCGACGCTCGGCCTCGCCGGCGGCTACGAAGGCCCGGTCGCGGTCGCCAGCGGCGAGGCCTATGCCGGCTTCGGCCTCGGCTATCTCCGGAGCCAGGGCGCGGTCGACGCGAGGCTGTCGAGCTTCGCCGCCGACGGCGTCCATGTCGGCGCCTATGGCGGCTGGACGGACGGGCAATTGTCGCTGACCGGCGCGCTGGCCTATGCGGTCAACCGCATCGCGACCGAGCGGCGCATCGCCTTCGGCGGCATCGACCGCACGGCCGAGGCCGAGTACGCGAGCCATGCCATCGGCTTTTCGGGCGAAGCGGCCTACGGCCTCGATCTGGCGAACGGCACGACGATCTCGCCGCTGTTCACGCTCGATGCGGGCTGGTCGGGTCATGGCGGCTTCACCGAGACGGGGGCCGGCGCGCTCGACCTCACCGGCGCCTCGGAAAGCTGGACGCGGCTCGACATCGGTCTCGGCTTTGCACTCCGGCACGTCGTCCTCACCGAGACCGGCAAGGTGACGCTCGACGGGCGGCTGGTCTGGGAGCACGCCT
>PJTQ01000861.1_pt1 | contig 12126 bp, 10 predicted proteins | sample 1512231 | NCBI WGS metagenome assembly PJTQ01 (sample SAMN08177688, study PRJNA422409) | Soil metagenome, whole genome shotgun sequencing project. | isolation source: Soil (3) enriched on wood chips | place: USA: Madison | collected 2015-01-15 | reverse complement strand
GCGCGATCCAGCTGGCCGGCTCGGTCAAGTCGCGCAAGACCACGCGCAGCGCCACCTCCGACTGGATGGCGCTGGAGAAGGAACGCGGCATCTCGGTCACCAGCTCGGTGATGCAGTTCCCCTACGACGGCCGCATCGTCAACCTGCTCGACACCCCCGGCCACGCCGACTTCGGCGAGGACACCTACCGCGTGCTCACCGCGGTGGACTCGGCGCTGATGGTGATCGACGTGGCCAAGGGCGTGGAGGAGCGCACGATCAAGCTGATGGAGGTGTGCCGCATGCGCGACACGCCGATCATGACCTTCATCAACAAGCTCGACCGCGAGGGCCGCGACCCGATCGACCTGCTCGACGAGGTGGAAAGCGTGCTCGGCATCCAGTGCGCGCCGGTGACCTGGCCGATCGGCATGGGCAAGCGCCTGAAGGGCGTGGTGCACCTGCTCAGCGGCGAAGTGCACCTGTACGAGCAGGGCCGCAACTTCACCCGCCAGGATTCGACCATCTTCCCCTCGATCGACGACCCGCAGCTGGAGGCGCGCATTGGCGCGGACATGCTGCGCGAGGTGCGCGACGAGCTGGAACTGGTGCAGGGCGCCTCGCACCCGTTCGACGTCGATGCCTACCTGCGCGGCGAGCAGACGCCGGTGTTCTTCGGCTCGGCGGTCAACAACTTCGGCGTGCAGCTGCTGCTGGATTTCTTCGTCCGCCACGCGCCGTCGCCGCGGCCGCGCGAGACCACCACGCGCATGGTGGACCCCGCCGAGTCCAGGCTCAGCGGCTTCGTGTTCAAGATCCAGGCCAACATGGACCCGATGCACCGCGACCGCGTGGCGTTCATGCGCGTGTGTTCCGGGCGCTTCGTCGCCGGCATGAAGGCGTTCCACGTGCGCGGCGGCAAGGAGGTCAAGCTGGCCAATGCGCTGACGTTCATGGCGTCGGACCGCGAGATCGCCGCCGAGGCCTGGCCCGGGGACGTGATCGGCATCCACAACCACGGCACGATTTCGATCGGCGACACCTTCACCGAGGGCGAGGCAATCGCGTTCACCGGCATTCCCAACTTCGCGCCGGAACTGTTCCGCCGCGCGCGCCTGCGCGACCCGCTCAGGCTCAAGCAGTTGCAGAAGGGCCTGGCGCAGCTGGCGGAGGAAGGCGCGACGCAGTTCTTCCGGCCGCTGATGAGCAACGACCTGATCCTGGGCGCGGTGGGCGTGCTGCAGTTCGACGTGGCGGCCTACCGGCTCAAGGACGAGTACGGCGTGGAGTCCGCGTTCGAGCAGGTGCAGGTGACCACGGCGCGCTGGATCCGCTGCGACGACGCAAGGAAACTGGAAGAGTTCCGCGAGAAGAACGCGCAGTACCTGGCCATCGACGGCGCCGGCGAGCTGGTCTACCTCGCACCGACGCGGGTCAACCTGCAGCTGGCGCAGGAGCGCGCGCCGGGCGTGGAATTCCTGGCCACGCGCGAGCACGCGCAGCCACTCGCCGCCGGCTGACACTGCCGAGGTCATCACTTCGCGTCGGCGCCGTTTCGCGCAGACTCGGGCTTCCTCCGCAGCGGAGCCCGCCATGCCGCGCAGTCCGATCACCACGGCCACCGCGATCCTCGCCACCGCCCTGCTCTGCGGCGGCTGCGGACCCGCGGCCCCGACCGGGGAGCCTGCCCCAGCCGCCGCGACCCGACCGCCGGCCGCGGACACCACGCCCGCGTCCGGCGCCGTCCGCTACGCCTGCGGCGACGGCAGCAGCGTCACGGTTGCCTACGGCGACGACCAAGCACGGGTCGACCTCCCCGATGGCCTCACGCTGGCGCTGCGCAAGGCGCAGTCGGCCTCGAAGGGCGGCGGCGAGGTCTTCGTCGGCGACACGGTGTCGCTCGAGCGCGAAGGCGAAGCGATCGCGCTGTTCCAGGGCGAAGGCGAGCGGCTGGACTGCCGGCCGTCCGATGCATCCGAGTAATTGCTCGCCCGGAACGACGCATGGTGACCCGATGCAAGGCGCTTCCATGCTCGTCCACGACCCACGCGAGGAGTTCGCCAGCGCGCTGACCCATGGCGTGGGTGCGGCGGCGGCGCTGGCTGGCGGCGCGGTGCTGATCGCGCTGGCGGCGCTGCACGGCGACGGCTGGCAGCTGATCGCGGCGATCGTGTTCGGCATCTGCCTGCTGCTGCTCTACGTCGCCTCCACGCTGTACCACGCCGTGTCGCACCCGGTCGCCAAGACCCGGCTGAAGATATTCGACCACTGCGCGATCTACCTGCTGATCGCCGGCACCTACACGCCGTTCACGCTGATCGGCCTGCGCGGCACGCTGGGCTGGTCGCTGTTCACGGCGATCTGGACGCTGGCGATCGCCGGCGTGGTGTTCAAGCTGTTCTTCACCGGGCGCTTCAAGCTGCTGTCCACTGCGATCTACGTGGCGATGGGCTGGCTGGTGATCGTGGCGATCAAGCCGGTCATGGCCGCGCTCGACGACTGGACCCTGGGCTGGCTGGTTGCCGGCGGGCTGTTCTACACGCTGGGCACGGTGTTCTACCACCGCGAGTCGCTGCGCTACTCGCACGCGATCTGGCACCTGTTCTGCATCGCCGGCAGCGTCTGCCACTACGTGGCCGTGATGGCGCAGGTGCTGCCGCGCTGAACCGCGACTGAGCATGTTCACCGCTGCTTGATCGCAGTGCGCGGATCGTGGCGGCGTGTCCGACACCCCCGCCCCCACCGCAGGCAAACGCGCGCGCGACGCCATCACCGGGCATCCGTGGCGCACGGTCGCGGCCGCCGTCGCGCTGGCACTGGTGGGACTGGCACTGCTGTGGGACTGGAACTGGTTCAAGGGCCCGGTCGAACGCGCGGTGGAAGCGCGCACCGGACGCAGCTTCGAGATCGGCGGCGACCTGGACGTCGACCTCGGCCGCGTCACCACGATCCGGGCCGACGCGCTGAAACTGGGCAACGCGGCGTGGTCGAAGCAGGCGGAGATGGCCAGCGCGGACCACCTCGCACTGCGGATCCGCCCGTTCGCGTTGCTGCGCGGCGATATCGTCATTCCCGAGATCCGCCTCGCCAGGCCCGACGTGCGCCTGGAGACCGGGCCCAATGGCGGCGGCAACTGGGATTTCGGCATGCCACCGGGCGACGGCACGCCACCGCGACTGCAGCGGATCTGGATCGAGGACGGCCACCTGCAGTTCGTCGACGCGGCGAACAAGACCGACATCGAAGTGGACGTGGCCAGCCGCAAACCGAAGAAGCCCGGCCGCGCACCGCCGGTGGGACTGGAAGGCGGCGGCACCTGGGCCGGCAACCGCTTCACCTTGGAGGGCGTCGCCGAGTCGCCGCTGGAACTGCAGCAGACCGACAAGCCCTACCGCATCAACCTGCGGGCGGCCGCGGGAACGACCCGGGCGCATGCACGCGGCACGCTGGTCAATCCATTCCGGTTGCGCGACTTCGACCTGCGCATGGCGCTGTCGGGCCGGAACCTCGAAGACCTGTATCCGCTGCTCGGCATCGCCCTGCCGCCGACGCCGCCGTACGCGCTCGACGGCCGCTTCACCCGCGATGGCAACGCCTGGCGCTACGACGGATTCACCGGCAAGGTCGGCGACAGCGACCTGGCCGGCAGCGCCAGCGTGACCACCGGCGGCGCGCGCCCGATGCTGCGCGCGGACCTCGCCTCCAGGCGGCTGGACTTCGACGACCTCGCCGGCTTCATCGGCGGCGCGCCACAGGCCGGCGATGGCGAATCGAGCAATCCCGAGCTTGAAGCGCTGGCCGCGCAGCGCCGGGCCGATCCGAAACTGCTGCCCGCGACACCGTACAAACTCGAAAAACTGCGCGCGATGGATGCCGACGTGCGCCTGAAGGCGCAGCGCATCAATGCACCGTCGCTGCCGCTGGACGACATGGACGCGCATCTGACACTGGACAACGGCCTGCTGCGCCTGGACCCGCTCAACTTCGGCGTCGCCGGCGGCGACGTCCGTTCCACCATCCAGATGAATGCCCGCGAGTCGACCATCCACACCCGCGCCGACATCACGGCAAAGGGACTCAACCTGGGTGAACTGTTCCCGGACGCCGCGCTCACCAACGACGCGATCGGGCGCATCGGCGGCCGCGTCGCAATCACCGGCACCGGCAACTCGATCGCACAGATGCTCGGCAGCGCCGACGGCGACATCGCCCTGGGCATGGGCCGCGGCCAGATCAGCAACCTGCTGATGGAGCTGGCCGGCATCGACATCTACGAATCGCTGAAGTTCATGATCGGCAAGGACCACAAGGTGCCGATCCGCTGCGCCTTCGGCGACTTCGGCGTCAAGGACGGGCTGATGAGCTCGCGCGCACTGGCCTTCGACACCACCGACACCATCATCGTCGGCGAGGGCACGGTGAACCTGCGCGACGAAACCCTGGACCTGCTGCTCAAGCCGCGCCCGAAGGACCGCAGCCTCCTGACGCTGCGCTCGCCGCTGGTGGTCGGCGGCACGTTCAAGGATCCGTCGTTCCGCCCCGACTTCAAGCGCCTGGGCCTGCGCGGCGCGATCGCGGTGGCACTGGGCAGCATCGCACCGCCCGCCGCGCTGCTGGCGACCATCGACCTGGGCGGCGGCGAGGACAGCGGCTGCGGCGGCCAGTACGCGAAGTAGCGGACACCCGGCAACGCCCACCGCCGTTTGGCCGCGCGACGTGCACAATCGGCTTCCCGTCAGGAGGATCGCCATGCACAAGCTACCCGCCGCCGTAACGACACTGCTGCTGGCCTGCCTCGCCGGCTGCGGCGACCGCGCAACACCCGACGCCGACCCCGTCGCGCCGCAGGCCACGGAGCCAGCCGCATCCCCACCACCGATGGATGACGAACACGTCGTCCGCCGCTTCGATTGCCAGGCCGATACCGGGGTCGTGCTGCTGGATGACGGCAGCGCGCGCGTGTCGCTGCCCGGCGGCGAACGCCACCCGCTGGCCCGTGTTGCCGGCAGCGAACCGGCCGTCTACACCGGCGACTCGCTGTACTTCAGCATCGGCCAGGACGCCGCCCATCTGTCGCAGCAGGACGGCATGCGCGAACTGGCCTGCACCCCGGCCGACTGACCCGCGACCCAGGCCCCTGTCCCGCGCGCGAGGAAAGGGGCCGAAGTGGCGGCATCAGGATTCGATGTAGCGCTGCAGCTGGTCGAGCTGGTGCTGCTGGTCCTCGATCACCGCCTTGACCAGGTCGCCGATCGAGACCACGCCGAGCACCGCATCACGATCGACCACCGGCAGGTGGCGGATGCGGCTGTCGGTGACGATCTGCATGCAGCGCTCGGCGGTGTCGTCCAGCCCGACGCAGACCACGTCGGCGGTCATGATGTCGCGCACCGGCGTATCGGAGGAGGCGCGCCCCTGCAGCACCACCTTGCGCGCGTAGTCGCGCTCGGACAGGATGCCGGCCAGTCGCCCGTCCTGGATCACCAGCACCGCGCCGATCCCCTTCTCCGCCATCAGGCGGACTGCCTCGATCACCGGGATGTCAGGACCGATCGCGAAGACCTCGGGACTCTTCGCCTCCAGCAGGTGCCGCACTGTACGCATGGGATTCTCCCCGGCCATGGACACGGCCCGAGGATACCCCCAACGCCGGGCGCCAGCTATCGACCAGGTAAAGCGGCCGCTGCTTGGATTCCTCGTACAGGCGACCGAGGTATTCGCCGATCATGCCCAGCGCCACCAGCTGCACGCCACCGAGGAACAGGATCACCGCCATCATGCTCGGATAGCCGGCCACCGCGTCGCCCCAAAGCAGCGCCTTGAGCACGATCCACAGCGCGTAGACGAATGCCGCCAGCGCGGTCGCCACGCCGATGTAGGTCGCCAGCCGCAGCGGCGCGGTCGAGAAACTGGTGATGCCCTCGAGCGCGAAGTTCCAAAGCCGCCACAGGCTGAACTTGCTCCTGCCCGCCAGCCGCGGCTCGCGCTGGTAGGGGATGGATACCTGCTCGAAGCCGACCCAGCCGAACAGGCCCTTCATGAACCGGTGTCGTTCGCGCAGCTGCCGCAGCGCCGCAAGCGCGCGCGGCGACAGCAGGCGGAAATCACCGGTGTCGGTGGGGATCGGCGTCTTCGACAGCCGCTGCATGACGCGATAGAAGGCGTGCGCGGTGGCCTTTTTCAGCCAGGTCTCGCCCTCGCGCCCGCTGCGCGTGCCGTGCACGTCGTCGTAACCCTCGCGCCACTTGGCAACGAACTGCGGGATCAGTTCCGGCGGGTCCTGGCCGTCGGCGTCGAGGATCATTGCAGCGCCCTGCTCGACCCGATCCAGGCCCGCGGTCAGCGCCGCCTCCTTGCCGAAGTTGCGCGACAGCCGCAGCAGCGACACCCGCGCGTCGCCGTTGGCGATGCCGCGCAGTACGTCCCAGCTGCCGTCGTGGCTGCCGTCGTCGACGTAGAGCACGCGACCGTCGACATCGCCGGCCAGCCCGTCCAGCGCGGCCGCGATGCGCGGGTGCAGCGACGGCAGGGCCTCGGCCTCGTTGAAGGCGGCGACGACGATGGTGAGCTGGTCGCGGGTCATGGTGCGCATCGTAGCGGGGATGGCCGGCACCCTGCAGGCGGGTCCCGACCCGCCGTCCCTGGAAATCACAATCCCCGCATGGTTGGTGGTGCCGGCCCGGCTCCCCGCGAACATGGCGCCATCGGCGACGGACGGCCGGGCTCGGCCCCGTGTCGTCGCCATCGGGAGAGAGCGGCAGGCCGGGGTCCGCCCTACAGGGCTTCGAGATAGGCCTGGCCGCCGATCCTGCGCACGTTGCGCTCGATCCAGAGCGCACGCCGCTGCACGTACGGACCCGGCCGCGCCGCGCTGTAATGCTTCGGGTTGGGCAGCACCGCCGCCAGCGTTGCGCTCTCCCGTGCCGACAGCCGCGCGGCATCCTTGCGCCAGTAGCTGCGCGCCGCGGCCTGCGCGCCATAGATGCCGTCGCCGAACTCGGCGACGTTGGCGTAGACCTCCAGGATCCGCGTCTTCGGCCACAGCGTTTCGATCAACACCGTGTACCAGGCCTCGACGCCCTTGCGCACCCAGCGCGACGCGCGGCTGTCGCCGCGCCACAGGAACAGGTTCTTGGCCACCTGCTGGCTGATCGTGCTGGCCCCGCGCACCCGGTCGCCACGGGCATTGCCGGCACGCGCCCTCTCGATGGCCTCGAAATCGAAGCCGCCGTGGCGGGCGAAGTTCTGGTCCTCGGCCGCGATCATCGACAGCGGAAGGCTGGGCGCGACCTGGTCCAGGTCGCGCCAGTCGTAGGCGATGCGGAAGTCGAAATCGCCCGCGCGCCACGCCTGCAGCTGGCGCGCGGCCATGAAGGCGCTGAATGGTGGGTCGACGAAGCGCAGCGCCAGCACCTGCAGCACGCTCAGCGCGAGCAGCAGCAGCGGCAGCTTCCACAGCCAGCGCAGCCAGCGCCGTCGTCGCGGAGAAGCAGTCATTGAGCGGTTCCCGGCCCCGGCAGCGGCCGGGGTCAACCGCTGAAATGGTAACCTTGCCGGCCCCACGACCGCATGGTTTCCCTTGGACGCGCCCGCCCAAACACGCATCGCCGAGCTGGTCGCGCAGGCCGGGCAACTGTCGCAGCGCGGCCAGCCCGACGCCGCGCTGTCGTGCTGGCGCCAGGTGCTTGCGCTGCAGCCCGGGCACGCGTTGGCATCGAACCACGTGGGCGCCCACGCCATGGCACAGGGCGACCTGGCGACCGCGAAACAGTTCCTCGAAGCCGCCGTCTTGGCCGAGCCCGGGCTCGCGATCGCGCACGCCAACCTGTCCCGCCTGCACTCCGCGCAGGGCAATGCGGCCGCGGCGCTGGAGCAGATCGACCAGGCGATCCGCGCCGACCCCGTTGCCTGGGGCGCGCACATGGAACGGGCGCGGCTGCTGGAAGCGGCCGGCCGCAAGCGCGAGGCGGCGATGTCGTGGGGCAACGCGATCAGCTACATGCCCGAGCCGGTTTCGCGCGCGCCGCACATGCAGGCCTGGGTAGAACAGGCGCGCGCGGCGATCCGCGCGAACCAGGAACAACTGCGCGAGCACCTGCAGGAGCGCATGCGCCCGCTGATGGGCAACGGCGAACGCCGCGAGCTCCAGCGCTTCGAACACTGCCTGGACATCGTCACCGGCCGCCGGCCGTTCGTGACCGCGCGGCCGCTGATGCTGCCGTTCCCGCGGCTGCCGGCGATCCCGTTCTTCGAACGCGAGGACTACCCATGGGTGGCGGACGTCGAATCCGCCTTCCCGGCCATGCTCGAAGAGCTGCAGGACCTGCTCGCCAGCCAGCAGTCCTTCGAACCGTACGTCAAGACCACGCCGGGCGAACCACCGGCGCAGTTTGCCGCGCTCGACCACAACCTCGACTGGGGCGCGTACTTCCTGTGGAAGGACGGCAAGCGGATCGACGCACACGCCGACCTGTGCCCGCGCACCGAGGCCGCGCTCGCACGCGCGCCGCAGAACACCGTGCCCGGCCGCGCACCGGTGGCGTTCTACTCCGCGCTCAAGCCGGGCACCCACATCCCCCCGCACAACGGCGCGACCAACACCCGCCTGACCGTGCACATGCCGCTGATCATCCCGCCCGACTGTGCGCTGCGCGTGGGCGACGAAACCCGCACGTGGGAGCCGGGCAAGCTGCTCATGTTCGACGACACGATTCGCCACGAAGCCTGGAACCACAGCGACAAGTTGCGCGTGGTGCTGATTTTCGACGTCTGGCACCCGATGCTGACCGAGCTCGAGCGCGAACTGGTCTCCCAGACCGTGCAGGGCATGCTTGCCTACTACGGCCACGACGCAGACCTGGGCGAGCTGTGACGCCATGGTGGACGACAGCGACCAGCTGACCCGCTTCCTGCTCGACGGCGCCGGCGTGCGCGGCGTGCGCGTGTACCTGGACGACGCCTGGGCACAGATCCGCGGCCGCGGCGAGTACCCGCCAGCCGTGGCCGAGATGCTGGGCGAGGCCACGGCCGCCGCCGCGCTGTTCACCGGCCACGTCAAGGTCGACGGCCGGCTGTCGGTACAGCTGCGCGGCCACGGGCGCCTGCGCACCCTGTTCGCCGAGTGCACCGCCGCCGGCACCGTGCGCGGCATCGCCCGGCTCGCGGACGACGACCCGTCCCCGGTTTCGCGCGACCTGCGCGAGCTCGGCCCGGACGCGATGCTGGTGATCACCATCGAGAACCGCGGCCTGTCCGGCGGCGAACCGGTTCGCTACCAGGGGGTCGTGGCACTGCAGGCCGACGCCCTGTCGGCTGCGTTCGAACAGTACTTCCAGCAGTCCGAGCAGCTTCCTACCCGGTTGCTGCTGGCGGCCGACGGCAGCCAGGCCGCCGGCCTGATGCTGCAGAAGCTTCCCGGCGACGAAGGCGACGACGACGGCTGGAACCGCGCCGGTGCGCTATTCGACACGCTGCGCCCGGACGAGCTGCTGCAGTGGCCGGCCCGCACCCTGTTGACTCGTTTGTTCCACGAGGAGGACGTCCGCCTGCTCGGCGACCAGCCGCTGCGCTTCGCCTGCTCCTGCTCGCGCGAGCGGGTGGCCACGATGCTCGAATCGCTGGGCCCCGGGGAGGCCCGCGCCGCTGTCATCGACGGCAGCGCCCACGTCCGCTGCGAGTTCTGTGGCCAGGTCTACCGGTTCACGCCCGACGAGGTGGAGGCCCTGTTCAGCCGCCCGGGCCCGGAAGTCCAGGCCCCGGACGGGGTTCAATGAATCGGACAGCTTCAGGGGATTGTTAAAGAAACATAAACCGGCTAGAGTCAAGAGCCCGCCTCACAGCGGGAACTTCGGCCGAAACAGGGGGTCGATTCCAGACCATGCGAATGCGCCTCATCCAGCTGTCAATTGCCACCGTGCTTGCGCTCTGCGCGGCATCGGGCGCGTTTGCACAGTCGAAGGCGGATCCGGCCAACACCGCCGTGCTCCCGATCATCTACCAGGACTCGGACAGCAACGAAGTCGCCGCCTACCTGCTGCTGGAGCCGGCCGACAGCCAGCAAACCGGCACGCGCTGGCGCTTCGGCGGCAAGAACGAACTCGACGCGGCCTTCGGCCTCGACGCGGGCGACTCCCTGGCCCTGCTGTGCAGCCGCAAGAGCGGCATCGGCAGCGCACTGTCGAGCCTGGCCAACAACTGCATGCTCGGCTCGATCAGCGACGACGGCGACGACAGCCGCCACGCCAGCGCCACGGCCGCCTTCAGCCGCCCCAGCGGTCGCGTGGGCGTCACCGCCGGCAGCGGCCGGGCCAACCTGCCGGCCTGGCTCACGCCCAATACCGGCCGCGGCAGCGACGTCAACATCAACGACCTCACCGTCTTCGCGCAGAAGAACATCGGCAGCGAAGGCATGGTGTCGATCGCGGGCACCATGGCCAAGGCGCAGCTGGTGGCCAGCGGCGACATCCCGGCCGGCCTGTCCGACAACTGGGACAGCAAGACCCTGTCGATCGGCGGTGCCTACGGCTCGTTCGGTGCCAGCATCATCGGCCAGGTCGTCAACACCCCCGGCCAGCAGCAGTGGGAAGGCCTAGGCATCGGCCTGACCTGGCGCACGCCCTGGAGCGGCCAGCTCACGGTCGGCGCCGACAACCTGGTCACACGCGGCAAGAACCCGTTCTCGCCCAATACCGACGGCAAGCAGGACGAAGGCGCCATTCCGTACGTGCGCTATGAGCAGGACCTCTAGCAAGAAGCCTGAGCGCCTTGTTTGCGTTTGATTTTCTCCCGCGAAGCCGGATCCCCAACCGCGCAAACGCCCATGGCCGCGCCGTCCGGCTCGCAAGCAGTGTCGCCCGATAGGCATGGCGATGGCAGGCCGCTACCCTTCCCGGGATGACCACACCCGATTCTCCAGCCGCTCCCGCAGCACAAGTCTCACGGGCCATGTCGCTGCTCCGCGCCGGGCGGCTCGCGGAAGCCGGTGCCCTGTTGCGGCCGCTGTCGGCCAACCATCCGGCCGACCCGTCGGTACACCGCGCGCTGGGCGAGATGTTCGCCCTCGGCCGTAACCTGCCCGCGGCCTTCACCCACCTGCAAGCCGCCTGCCGGCTGGCCCCGGACTCGGCCGACGCAGTCTTGGCGCTCGCCCGGCTGCAGGCGGCCAACGGCGACTTCGACAACGCCCGCCTGGGCTTCGAACACGCGACGCGCCTCGCCCCGGACCTGTTCGATGCCTGGTTCCTGCTCGGCATTACCTATATGCGCGACGAGCGCCACGCCGAAGCCCTGGCGCCGCTGCGCGCGGCGCACCGGCTGCAACCCGGCCAGCCGGACGCGACGCGCGCCCTGGCCGACGCCGAGTTCCACGCCGGCCTGCCCCGGCACGCCCTGCCCCTGTGGCAGGCGGTCGTCGCCGCCCGGCCGGACGATGTCGACGCCCGGCTGAAACTGGGCGAAACATTCAACCGCCTGGGCCTGCTCGACGACGAAATTGCGAACTACGAAGGCATCCTGTCGGTGCTTCCCGACACGGCCGACATCTGGATGGCACTGGCCCAGTCGCGCGAAGACGGCGGCGACAGGGAGGGCGCGGGCGAAGCCTACGCGCAGGCACTGCGATTAAGGCCGGACTGGATCACGCCACTGGGCGGGCTGCTCGCACTGCAGCGCAAGGCGCCGCCGGCCGCGCTGGTCGAGAAAGCAGAAGCCCTCCAGCGCCAGCCCGGCCTCGACGACCGCGACCGCGCGCTGCTCGGCTACGCGCTGGGCAAGATCCAGGACAGCCGCGGCGCGCCCGAGGCGGCCATGGCCAGCTGGCACGACGCCAACGCGGCCAGGCGACGGACCAGCGGTGAGTACGACAGCGCCGGCGCGGAAGCGGGGATCAAGCGCCTGATGGACACCTTCGACCAAGCCTTCTTCGAACGCGCGTCGCGCCCGGCGGGCAGCCGGGACGAACGCCCGGTCTTCGTCGTCGGCATGCCGCGCAGTGGCACCACCCTGACCGAACAGATCATCGCGACGCACTCGCAGGCGCACGGCTGTGGCGAACTCCCCGACATCGCACTGCTGGTCAAATCGCTGGGTCGGCAATGGCCGGCCAACGCGGAGGAGTTCGACGACGACTTCATCCGCCGCGAGGCCACG
>PJTQ01000859.1_pt1 | contig 12137 bp, 12 predicted proteins | sample 1512231 | NCBI WGS metagenome assembly PJTQ01 (sample SAMN08177688, study PRJNA422409) | Soil metagenome, whole genome shotgun sequencing project. | isolation source: Soil (3) enriched on wood chips | place: USA: Madison | collected 2015-01-15 | reverse complement strand
CGTAATTCTTGGAGACGCTTCCACGGGTAAGGCGCTTGTTGAGCATCCAATTCCTGAACTCGTTTCAATCACCGGAAGTGTGCGCGCTGGTATTGAGGTTGCAGTATCTGCAGCCAAATCGTTGAAGCGCAGTCATCTTGAACTTGGCGGTAAGGCGCCGGTTATCGTTTTTGATGATGCCGATCTAGATTCCGCCGCTTCTGGAATTGCAGACGCGGGCATATTCAACGCCGGTCAGGACTGCACCGCAGCATGCCGTGTTCTAGTTCACGAGTCAGTCGCTAAGGAATTCACTGCCAAGCTCGCTGCTGAAGTAGCAGAACGTAAATACGGCGACCCGGCAGATGAGGATACCTTCTATGGACCGCTAAACAACGCAAACCAGCTAGAGCGAGTCAAGGGATTCATTGATCGCCTCCCTGCACACGCGAAAGTTGAAACTGGCGGTCGTGCGGTTGGCGGTGATGGTTTCTTCTTCGAACCAACTGTTGTTTCTGGTCTAAAGCAGGATGACGAACTGGTCAAGACGGAGGTGTTTGGCCCTATCATCGGTGTCCAAACATTCAAGACTGAAGAAGAGGCGCTAGAAAAAGCTAATGACGTCGATTACGGCCTATCAGCAAGCGTTTGGACAAAAGACCACGCAAGAGCACTCAGAATGAGCAAGCACCTTGATTTTGGGGCTGTTTGGACCAACACGCACATCCCATTGGCGGCAGAAATGCCTCACGGTGGGTTCAAGAGTAGTGGCCATGGTAAGGACCTGTCGCTCTACTCCTTGGAGGATTACACCAGAATAAAGCACGTAATGAGCTCAATCGAGTAGTTATCCTCTAAGCAGGCTCAAAGCTAGTAGATTTGAGGTAGGAGATTAGTTTCTTCTACCTCAAACGCTTTAATTAGCGTGCGAATACTTCCGACACAAGAAAGATCTAAAAATGTCAGCAGAAATGTACGACTTAGTAGCTAACGGCCACGGTTTTATCGCGGCACTCGACCAAAGTGGTGGATCTACACCAAAAGCGTTGAAGCTTTATGGCGTTGAAGAAAGTGAATACAGCAATGAAGCCGAGATGTTCGACCTCATTCACAAAATGCGCACCAGAATTGCTACAAGTCCCGCATTTACTGGTGAGCGTATCCTCGCTGCAATTCTCTTCGAAATGACTCTCGACCGCGAGATGGAAGGTGTACCAAGCGCTAAATACTTGTGGGATGTAAAGAAAGTTGTTCCATTCCTTAAGATTGATAAGGGTCTGGAAGATGAAGTGAACGGCGTGCAGTTGATGAAGCCAATTCCAGGGCTTAGCGAAACACTGTCTAAGGCTGCTTCTCAGGGTGTTTTTGGCACCAAGGAGCGTTCAGTTATCAACTCTGCAAATGCTGAAGGCATTAAGGCTATTGTGGCTCAACAGTTTGCAGTTGGAGAAGAAGTTCTAGCAGGAGGTCTAGTGCCTATTCTCGAACCGGAGGTTAACATCCACGCTGCTGATAAGGCAGAGGCTGAAGTTATTCTTAAAGAAGAACTGCTGAGGGGTCTAGAAACTGTATCGGCACCAGTGATGCTAAAGCTTAGTATCCCGACTGTTGATGACTTCTACGCAGAGCTTGTTGATCACAAGAATGTACTCAAGGTTGTTGCGCTTTCTGGTGGATACAACCGTGACGATGCCAATGTGAAGCTTTCCAAGAACCGCGGAGTTATTGCATCCTTCTCCAGAGCTCTAACTGAGGGACTCAGCTCCAAGCAGAGTGACGAAGAATTCAATGCCCTGCTCGATTCAGCTATCCAGAGCATCTACGAAGCTTCAAAATAGATTCAACTGAAAGTTCGATTCTAATTTAGTTAGAAACGAAGAAGATAACACCTTCAACAACTAGCCGCGTCTCATTGGTTCCGGGGGTAGTGGTCACACTTACTTTCTCAGCCAAGAAGGCGCGGCTAATGTTTTGTAATCTGTCGAGCATAGCTTTTGAACTTTCAGTGTCCTTGATGCGGATAGTTAGGGAAAAACCGCTCTGGCTTGCATTCGTGTCCAGATTCACACCAGTTGTGGAACCGTCACTTGCTGTGGTTGAGAATGATTCGAGTCGGCCAGAGTCACCTATTGCTTCAATAACTTGGACGATAAAGTCTTCGAACTCATCCTTTGCAGGGATTGAAAGCTCTAGTGTTTCCAACTGGCGAGTAAGTTCTGCAAGGTTTCCTGAATCTTGTTCAAGTTTGCGTAGCTTGGTGATCTGAACCTGGTTGCGAGTTTCCGCCTCCATAATGAGGTTATCTATGTTGCTTTTTTCAGTCCAAATTGGCAAAATCACATAGGCGCCAATAATTCCGGCTACGGCGAGGATAAGAAGGAGTAGGGCAGGGCGGAGAAGTTTTGAGTCTTTCACTGCAGTGCCTCCTTGTAGGCTTCAAAAGAGAATCTGGTTTCTAGGTAGAATTTGTGTTCCGAGCTGCTTGGGGAATCTTGTGAAATAACATTGATTTCGCTAGCAAATCCACGAAGATTCGCGAGGTAACTTTCAATCAGCGAAACTTCATTAGAAGTTCCTTGAATCAAAGCGATAATTTGTTGCGGCGCACCAGATGTTGCATCTGCTAATTGAATTTGAAAAATAATGTCAGTAATTTTGGTGCCATCTGGCAGGGCGGCAAAAATGTCTTCCGTCAGTTCTGACCAGTCGAGTTTTGAAGCATCGATCTGTGACTTGGTTGTTTCAAGTGATCCCAACCTACTAGTGACTTTTTCAGTATCGGAATATCGAGCTTGCTTAGCAATAATCTCAGTGTTTTGCTCCCTGAGCGAGATCAGTTTCTGGTTGGAGTCAATAAGTTGCAGGTGTGACCAGGCCCAAAAGGCGGTTAAAGCGGCAAATACAATTAGCGCAAAGAAAATTGTGGTGCGAATTACTGTTCGAGATTCACGAATTGCTATTTCGCTAGGTGGCATTAGCGAGGCGTAGGGGGTTGCTCCCAGCCTTGAAATTGTTACTTTCTTCTGCTTCTTGGTCTTGAAGAGCGAAAGTGTTAGGTCGTCATCGTCTGTTAGTGTCATTTCACACCGCGCAATGTTAGTCCAAGTGCAACAGCATAGAAAGTGCCGTTGCGCTTTAGCAGTGCTGATAAGTACTGGTTTCTAAACTTGAATAGTTTAGAGATTTCAAGGTGGGTAATCGGTAGTTGAGTAGTGGCAGACGTTAGATCTTGAATACCCTTGTTCTTATGACTAACACCAAGCACTAGAAGTTTGTTCACTGCTGTGCCACGGTTATCTGCGTAGTAATCCTGTGTGGCCGTGATTTGCCTAATAATCTGATTAACATATTTTGTTATCGGGTCAAAGTCTAAATCGCCTAGTTCTTCTGGAAGATCAGGGAATAGTTCAAGTAGAATTCTTGGGTCTATTCTGTCTCCAGCAACCTGCATAACCCTTTGGAAAAGTGAGTATCTTCCAACTGGGAGCACCCTAATTAGGTCAGGGGAGCCATCCTTATTGATCACAATAAATGAAGAGTGCTGTCCTAGGTAGTTGAGCATGGTTACGCCCTTACTATCGAGTGCACGCATAAGTCGGGAAAGAGCGAAGGCTGAGAAATCTATGCTCTCAATCCTGAGTTTGGCAGTGTGGGCTGCTTGGGTGATTTTCTGCAGAGTATTTACCGGCGCAGAGATCAAAATGCCAGTTATGGTTGAATCTTCTTCGCTATCGTTTATATCCGTGGGATAAAAATCAACCACTGCTTCATCAACTGGCACCTGCAATGTTCCCCGAATGTGTAAGGGGATTGCGGTTGCCAAATCTTTTTCTGGAAGTAGCGGGAAAGTTTCTTCTCTAACCAGCACTTTTTGCGCCCCGATGCCAAGCACAACATCTCGGGTTGAGAATTTACCTTCTTGCCAAAGTTTCTCGAAAGCGATTGCTAATTCGGTTTCATCGGGTAATTCGTCACTCGAAGTTTTGCTAGAAGGGATGTTTGTCTCAGCAGTTGCAAAAACGGTCGGCTTTGCAGTGTTTGCGCCTTTAACTTCAATTGCGCGGATTGTGTGTGCGTCAATTTCCACACCAACGATATGGCTTAGTGCCAAATCAAACCCCCGATCTTTAACGTTTCTGCACTATTAACTCTAGCTGTTTTCATAGTCCAATGAGGGCAATGTACCAGGCAATAATTTGCCTTCCAAATAAAAGCGTCAGGAAAGTGCTTAGCAACATCCAGGGACCGAAAGGAACCTCTGATTTTCTTTTCGCACCTTTGAATAAAACCAGTCCTAGCGCGAATATTCCACCAAGAATGAATGCGCCAATTGTGCCCAAAATAACGTGCCCGAGTCCGAAAAATCCGAGATACATGCCTAGGACTCCAGCGAGTTTAATGTCGCCACCACCAATGCTGCCACTAACTAGGGCAAGTAGTAGGTAGAAGCTAAAACTAATCGCTGCGCCAATTATGATCCAAAGAATTCCTGCAGGGTCTCCAGCGAGTAGTTTCGATGCAATTAAGAAAGCGCCAGCCACGAAATAGCTGGGGAAGACAACGGAATCGGGGAGTAGCTTTTCGCGAACATCAATCACAAAAAGCACTATAGAAACTGATATCAGGTAGTCAAGAGCAATCAGTAGAGTCCAGTCGGCTCCGGCTGTGTCTTCGACAGGAACAACCAGTATCCACGTGGTGAACCCAAAAGCTAGCGCTGAAAATAATTCAACAAGAGGGTACTGAGCTGAAATTTTTGCTTTGCAATTGCGGCATTTACCACGCAAAAATATCCACGAGATTATTGGCACATTCTCGAAAGCACCAAGTTTGTTTCCGCAGTTTGAGCAAGTACTATCATTCAGCAGACTTTTATCGGCAGGAATGCGCAAAATCAGCACATTAAGAAATGAACCAATAATTGCTCCGAAAACAAAAGCAATAGTAACTATTAGGGCATTTAGTGGAGCCATTTATTAGCCCGGGTGTTTGCTAAGGAAACTTAGGTTTACCTCTGTGATTTCGCCTTCGCCATCATTGGAATTGCTGCCTCCGGTTCCTTCTAAATCTTTAGCGCCGGGTAGAGTCATCGGGTAGATTTCTAAAGTCGCCTGTGTATCAAGCAAGAATGTATTGGCATAAATTACTCCACGCCACCAGCCACCGTTCCAGCGATGATTTACAGCACACGGAGTGTAAATCAGTCCGCTGATGCCTTTGTAACTGGAAGAACCCATCTTCACACCTTGTAGGTTGGATGTCGTAGTCGAGGAAACACACTGTGCTCCTGCAGCTTCAGAAGCATCGGGCACAATGAAATGAATTTTGGGCGTCTTACCACTTGCTGCCACAAATGTCATTGCTTCAAGTTGGAATGCAGAGCCAAAGATGATTACGTCGTCACTAACGGTCACGTTTGTGGAACGCCAGGACCCGACCACGTTACAGTCGCCCAAATCGAATACTGTTGGGGTCGTCAATGATCCTAAAAGATTCCAGCCGTTTGCAGTGTTTCCGTTGAACAGACTGCAATTCTCAGTTCGCCAGGTGTATCCGTCAATCGATGTAGGCTTAATGTAGCTGTACCAGTTATGCGGTTTACCAGGGAAAACAGAAATTAAGTTATTCGCCTCAGTAAATATGCTGATGTTTTGATTTTGGAGGAAAGTTCCACCACTCAGGTTTGGCTCACCTGTACCTGATTCCACTGTGCCTCCGATGTGCACATTGGTAGCAGTTACATACTTGTTGTATTGGCCGGCACCAAAGTAGAAATTGTTTGCCTTACTACTTGAAATCAGGTTTCCAGAAACTGTCACGCTGTTGCTATTAGCTCGAAACACACCGTTTGTGTAGACGTTACCTTGGAATTTCGCACCACCCTGTGTGGCGATATTGCCGTTAACGTAGACATCGTCGCTAAATGTAAGGTTCCACTGAGTGATTGTAAGGTTTCCGCCAACGTAGAGTTTGCCTTTGATAGGGCATGCCTGTGAGAAAGTTACGTTTCCAGTGACATAAAGGTTTCCTGTAATACCAGGACAAGACATAGTGAAGTTGGCGTCACCGTTAACGTAGACATCGCCTACCCCAGAGCATCCGCTGTGTGCGAAATTCAGGTTTCCATTCCACAACAAGATATTTCCGTTGAATGTTATACCGCTACCCTGACAGGTCAAATTGCCCTGATCTAAGTTGATTATTGGTGTGGTAACACCTGATTGGCGCACAATATTGCCGCCATTAAAGGTGATGTTAGCACCGGAATAAAGCTCAAGATCAGAACCACCTGAGGCATTGCCGCCACCGTCTCTGATCGCCTCGTATGCAACGCTAGCGGTTAGTGTTGAAGTCTTGCCCGAGTATGTTCCAGTAGCGACCACATTTATTACACCGTTACCGGCGTTCGTGAAGGAAATTTGGTAGTCGGGATTGGAATTGTTAATCGTCGATAACGAGTTTTGAGTTCCTGCTAATACTGCTTGGTAGAGAGCAACATAAGCATGATCCATTCCCGCCTGTGCTGCAGAGTCTGCGCGGAGGTCAATATTGGCATCGTTTGTTGTGCGGGCGGTAAACGTTACTGCAGTAGCAACGACGGTGGATAGGGTCACGACAATAAAAAGTAGAATCAGCATATTAGCAAGTGCTGCACCTGCTTGATTCTGAATCTTAAGACCTAATTTTTCAATCAGCCTTCTACTCTTGGTCCTATTTTTCAACATGATGGCGGTGTTCCTAAAACTGATAGGGCTCTTGAAGCGCCTTCTAAAATCATTGTTTCACCATTTTCTGCTGTGATTTGAAATGCCCACTGTAAAGTGTTTGTTCCAAAACGGGTGAAGTAGTTCATTTTGGCCTTAGAAAGTTCATTTGTGAGTGTTGACCAACCCGTTAGGTCAGGGTCGGCGCTGTTGGGCAGGGGAATCGCTGTAGGGGATTCGCGGTAATAGGCACTGCCGTCAAAGCCGAATACCCAATATCTACATATGGTTGCACCGGATGCGTCAATCCCCGGTGCCGTTATAGCCTCGGTGAATGTTCCCACGAGAGTAATAGTGAAACTGGAAGAGTAACTAAGACCAGTTTGTAGGGAGTTGGCTACAGTGACTGCGCGAATTGAAAGGTTACTTCCAGAGCTGGCGCCTTCGCTCGCTCTGTTAGTGGAAATAAATACGCCCACGATAGCAACTGAAAGTAGTGCGAAGATTCCGATAACAATCACTAGTTCTACAAGTGAAAGACCAGACTGGTTGCTTCTAGTTGAGTGAAGTTTAATTCGCAGTTTTGCGATGAGTTTTTCATTCACTGTGTCACCAGGATTCTTGTGCTCAGCGTGCTCAAAACTTCGCCAGCCTCACTAATGGAAACTGAGAAATCAACTAGATCAGGGAATGAGGTTGGGCAAGTTATGGATGATTTCGCGATGGTGAATTTTGTATCAGCGTGATTAGAAGCAGCGTTAGCGAATGTTTGTAAGTTTGCGCAGGTAGTGCTTGATTCCCGAGCCATCTCAATTTGGGCATTGGCTAATTGATCAGCCGCTATTTGTGATTTTAGATCTCTAACGTTTTGAAAGCCGTTCAGAAAAATAGGCATAATGACAGCAACAATTATCATTAGCAAGCTGAGCGCGATAAGCACTTCAACAAGGCTCATGCCTTTTTGTTCAGATAATTTTGCATTCATCGCTTTGTTTGGATTTCCCATAAACCGCATTTTGGGTCGCACAAAATCCTGTACGACCCAAAATGATAGTTAGTTTGTGCTGATTAGCAGCCTGGACCGCTTTCCTGGGTACCGCCGGTGTAGGTAGCAAGGACACAGTAGTTTTCTAGAGAGACAGCAGTTGAGCCAGTAGGTGCAGAAAGTGACAATGCAATTCCGTCTTCGCTCATGGTTGTCAGTCTTGCGGTAATTGTTGCAATGTCGGTAGTTCCGCCTGCAACTGCTGCCGCTACGGTTGCAGCACCATTGGATGCACTAGCCTTAGCTGCTGAAGTTTGTGCCTGAGTCTGAATGTTGGAGAAAATTGGGATAGCAATCGCTACAAGAATAGCCAAAATCGCTACAACAATAATCAGCTCAACTAGGGAGAAACCGCGTGCCTTGCCAGCGCGAAGCTCTGACTTGACTGCTTGGAGTCTATTTAACATTTTTTGCCTTTTCTTGTTGGGTTGATGTTGAGACAATTTTGGTGACATTCACCAACCTTGTCGCTTTAAGTTTATCTTGTTCCTACCTTAGTAGGAGTCAAAACGAGGTTATTACGGTAAATGCTAAATAGCTTAGCCAAGTTGTGAGTACATGGTGAATGTTGGTAAGTAGAGGGAGATTACAATCCCACCAACAAGCAGACCTAAAGCGCCAAGCATCAGCGGTTCAATAGTGGAAGAAAGGCGTTCTACTTTGTATTTCACTTCTGCTTCAAAGAAGTTCGCCACTTGGGTGAGCATTTGCGGAAGCTGGCCTGAATCTTCGCCGACAGCCACAAGGTTATAAACCATCGGAGGAAACAGGCCGGAAGCAGCCATTGGAGCTGCAATTCCACGTCCAGAAGTAATTGAGTGTTCAATCTGGTCGAATGCTTCTTCAAAAACTTTATTGTTTGAAAGATCCCTAGCGATGTTTAGCGCATCAAGAATTGGAACCCCAACCTTTGTCATAAGTGCAAGTGCTCGCATAACCCGGGCAATGATCATGTGTTTTTGAACTTTACCTAAAATGGGCAAACTCAATTTGAATCTGTCTGCGTAGAGTTTAGTGTTCTTGGAACCAGCAAATGCCTTCCAACCAAAGTAGAGACTGATGATTATCACTGCAATTAGAGGGAGTATCCAGTAGAAGTTCCGGGAGAGAAAAACAAGGAACTGAGTAGCGGCGGGAAGTTCACTGTTGAGGTTTGAAAACATGTTCTCAAACACAGGCACCACAAAAACAATCAACGCGGCAACAATTACTAGGGTCATACTCCCAACTACTTTCGGATATGTAGTTGACGAGCGGATTTTTTCGCGAATCTCAGAATCTGTTTCGTAGGTCTTGGCAAGATCCTGCAATGCAATATCGAGGAAGCCAGTTTCTTCACCGACTCTAATCAGGTTTATAGCAAGCGCATCGAAAATTTTAGAGTGCTCAGACATCGCCAAAGACAGCGGCATACCCAGGGCAACAGCAACGCGGATGTCTCGGAAAATTTCCTTGAGTGCCTCGCTCTCCGTTTGATGTTGAACCGCTTCGAGAGATTTAGTTATAGGAAGCCCGGCCTTATACATTGCAGCTAGTTCTAAGAAGGCAGGGCTCAAATCTTTAGCTTTGATCCTCGATTTTGAGGAGAGGTTAATTTCGGTGTTCCAGCCGGTTTTACCTACTGGAGTTAGATTAACCGGAATTAGATTCTGGTTTCTTAAACTAGCCGCAGCGTTTTCAATATTTACTGCACTTAGAGAACCTTTATGAATACGCCTGTGGCTGTCATAGGCCTTGTACTTGAATTCAGTGTAATTACTTGAAGTAGAATTCATGCCGTTACCCGAAGGACTTCTTCAATAGATGTGCGTCCCTGGCGAATCTTGCGCCAACCGTCTTCGCGTAGACCGGTCATACCTTCAGAAACTGCTATATCTCGAATTATCGAAGCTGGGAGCTGTTTGATTGAGGCATTCTCGATTTCTTCTGTTATTGGCATAACCTCGTGAATTGCGACACGACCAAAGTATCCGGTTTCCGAGCACTGGGCGCAGCCACGTGGTTTAAATATTTCAGCCTCATAAGCATCTTCAATACCGAGCTGAGCAATGATCTCATCGGTGGCCGTGAATGGTTCTTTACAGCGGTTGCAAAGTGCTCGTGCCAGACGCTGTGCAACTACTGCTTCAAGGGCGCTACCTACAAGGAACGGTTCAACGCCAAGGTCAATCAAACGGGTGATCGCACTTGGAGCATCGTTTGTGTGGAGGGTGGATAGTAACAAGTGACCGGTAAGCGCAGATTCCACAGCTATCTGGGCGGTCTCTAAGTCTCTAATCTCACCCACGAGAATAACGTCAGGGTCGGATCGAAGAATTGCGCTTAGCGCTGTACTGAAAGTTACTCCTGCGCGCTGATTTACCTGAATCTGACTTATCTTGTCGAGACGGTACTCCACAGGGTCTTCAACAGTAATTATGTTCAGGTGAGGTTTAGCAATTTCGTTCAGGGTCGCGTAAAGCGTGGTGGATTTACCAGATCCAGTAGGGCCGGTAACCAGAATCATTCCATAGGGCTTGCGAAGTGCCTCAGTGAATCTCTTGAAGTTGGATGGGCTAAGCGCAAGCTCGCGAATAGTCAGCATGCTTTCTGCACTGTCGAGAATGCGCATGACGATTTTTTCACCCCAAACGGTTGGGAGAGTAGCTACACGAAGGTTTACATTGCGATTTTCATGATCAAAACTTATGCGACCGTCCTGAGGCTTACGCTTCTCAGCAATATCCATGTTCGCCATTATCTTCAGCCTGCTGATGACGTTGTCTTGGATAGCGGCCTCAGCAGTTTGCATTTCGTGAAGCAGTCCGTCAATACGAAACCTAATCTTCAATTGCTTCTCGCCAGGTTCAACGTGGATGTCTGAAGCGCGGTCCTGAATAGCCTGCGAAATCATCAGGTTTACAAATCGAATAATCGGTGCATCCGCATCATCTGCGGTTACGTCTTCAAGTTCTCGGTCGTTAATTTTTGTGGCTACGCTACTGAGCGTGCTGGAAAGGTTCGCTAATTCGTCGTCGCTACGCAGGTATCGATTTTGGAAACTAATCAGTGCATCCTTGGAAACGACGACAGGAACTACGAAATCTCCCGTCATAGCGCTTACTTCATCAATCGCAAGCACATCGGTCGGGTCGAGCATTGCCAGCAGTAGTCGAGTAGGGTCTCTGCGAATTGGTAGCACTTTCAATCGACGGCAAAGAGATGCAGTAACAGCTTGGGTTGCAGACAACTCGATATTGGTGTCGTAAAGGTCGACATACTCAGTGTCGGTGATGACTGCGATTGCTTGAGCAAGGTCTGCGCTAGTGATTAGGCCGCTGTCTACAAATACTTGCCCTGAATTAAAATTCGTTGCTTCACTGGCCAACAGTTCCTGTGCCTGCTGGTCATTAATCTTCCCTGCAAGCACTAATGCTGTGGCAATACTCTGCATGTTTATTGCGTTCCTTTACTCAAAGGTATGATCCTATTAACAATTCTAGATTCCGAGCGACAATCCGTCTTCTTCATACTTCTCTAATAATTCTTTACTGTTCTCACTAACTCTATTGACCCGCGTGGAAACTTTCCATATTTGTAAACTTGCTGCGAGTGTTTTACTGCAATTAAGTGCTAATTCGAGGGACTGCGCAGCTGGTGTCTCAAGTGAAAGCCAGGGATCAACATTCTTGCTGTTTAGCATCACTGGCATACGCTCATGAATTTTTGCAGCATCCTCAACAGAGTCTTGGGTGAGAATTGTTGTGGATATTTGCCATGGTGACTTGGCATCCTGTCGCCAAAAATCGTAAAGACCAGCGAAATAGAAATCTTCGGGATGTTTGATAGCGTAAGGTTGCTTACTGCCGGATTCAGTTTGCTGCCACTCGTACCAAGCACTGACCGGGATTATGCATCGCCTAGTTTTCATCAGGTCTTTATAAACCGGTCCGGCGAGTGCTTTCTCGCTTCTTGCATTAATCATCCTGGCGCCAATGTTTAGAGAATCCGCCCAACTCGGAACAAGTCCCCACCTGGCACTGGAGAACCTAACCTGCCCTTGATCCTTCTCACTTTTTGTGACAATAGTTATAGGAGTTGTTGGTGCGATATTAAATGATGGGTAGATCGGAAAATCTGCAAGATCAAACCTGGGGTTTTTAAATCTTGAAATTATTTCATTCGCACTTTCAGTGACGGCAAATCTTACGCACACTTATTTCACCGTAGGAATTTCTTGTCGAAATAAATCGAGGATTTTTTGCCATACAGCAGCTTTTTGACTGTCAATCAGCACTTCTGGGCCTTCAATCCAGGAATTTACGTATCGTATCCCGTGGAGCGCATTTGCAGTCCAAACCGCTTTCCCGTGTAACTGTTCAGGGTGAGCTTCTTCTGCTTTTACTTCTACGCCTAGTCCCAATGCAATT
>PJTQ01000855.1_pt1 | contig 12189 bp, 14 predicted proteins | sample 1512231 | NCBI WGS metagenome assembly PJTQ01 (sample SAMN08177688, study PRJNA422409) | Soil metagenome, whole genome shotgun sequencing project. | isolation source: Soil (3) enriched on wood chips | place: USA: Madison | collected 2015-01-15 | reverse complement strand
TCCCGCAATCCTAAAACCGCTTGAGAATTGAATTTATGAAATTCCTTGATTCTCGTTTCTCTAGTCTCGCCTTTGTGCGTGGAATTTGGATCAGGGTCGAGATAATGCGGATTAATGTTAAAGGGCAAAAATCCCAATGCTTCAAAACTTGACGGATACACGATCGGCATATCGTTGGTGGTACCAATGGTCATTCCTGTCAGGTTGGTTCCCGCACTGCTTCCCATATAAGGCATTCCCTTTGAAACAGCCTTTTTCAAAGCTTCCATCAAATCCAATTCATATAAAGTTTTCAGCAAGAGAAATGTATTTCCGCCACCTGTAAAAATGGCTTTCGCATTTAGAATGGCCGATTTTGGATCATCAAATTCATGAATTCCTTTCACTGAAATATTTCGTTGTGCGAACGCTTTTCGCGGTGATTCGGTATATTCGTCATAAGTTACGCCTGAAGGCCGGGCATACGGAATAAATAAAATTTCGTCAGTCTGTAAAAATTCCGCTGCTGAATCCAAAATATATTCCAGGTAACCACTTCCGTAAACCGTGCTGGTACTGGCTGCTAAAATTTTAAAGTTTTTATTTGTCATCATAAGGATTGCAATTTAATTCGTTTTAACAAATAATTGCAAGATTTTTGGTAGTTTCGAACAAATTATCTAACAATGATTAAACCTATTTTGTTGAGTTTGTCAAGCCTTTTGTTTCTGCCACTTTCTGCCCAAACAGATAATGATCCCGTGTATGTAAATTACAATTTTTTCCCGGATCGTGAGATGGATCAAGTAGATGGCAGTGCAACTTATAATCAATTGGAGGCCAATGTTATTTTGCCCGGGTTTAACCTGAGCAAAACCACAAAAGTATATACCAATCTGAATTATAAATTATCAACCTATAATTTTGAAGACACCGGCTCGGATGTTTACCCAAATCAACTGAATGATATACGTCTGGGTTTTATTGTTCGCCAGAAAATTACAGAAAACTGGGAAGCAATACTAGCTCCCCGTCTAAATATGAGAACTGACTTTGAAGAAAAACTCAGCAAACGGGATATTTTCCCAAGCGTTCATTTACTTGGCCTTCGGACTTCACCCAAAAACGAAAACCTCGCTTATGGTCTGGGAATAAGTTATAACAATGAAGGAATTAAAAATCTCGTTATTCCGCTCGCCATTCTTCAATACAAAAATGAAGATATGCGTATTTATACCATCATTCCGAGTTTTGCCTATTTTACCATGACACCTTCCGATAAATTTGAATATGGATTGAGTATCAATCTGGAAGCGGGATTGTTTCATATAGAACGATTTTCATTAGATAATTCGCCTAATTATCTAAGTACACAAAATATCACCATTGCTCCCACCATCGGATATCAATTTTATAAAGATTTCTGGTTTAATTTAAGAGCCGGATACGCAATGCCGGGTAAATTTAGATTTCTTGATGCTGATTTTGACGAACTTTCTGTGATGGAAGACAATAAATTCAAAGGCGGATTTTCCGTGATGGCAGGTATAAGTTTGCGTGTTAAAGAAAAAGGATAAAACCGCGATAAGAATTATTTAATTTTCATAAAATCCTCTATCAGTAAACGTTTCAATTGTGATTGAGCGACAGAATCAGGTAATATTCTCATCAGCTTATTACGGAAAAAAATAAAAGCCGGATTTTCGGATTGTGCCACCATCCCGGCATTCCGGGAAGTTTTGATGATGTATTGCGTTCGTTTTAACCTTCGTCTTTCAAAGTTCCTGCAAGCTGTATTGAAATCATTTTTCTCTAATTCTTCCTGCAAAACAGCAACATCTTCAATTGCCATGCAAGCACCCTGCCCCATATTGGGCGTCGTTGCATGCGCCGCATCACCTATCAACAAAACACGGTCAAAATGATAATGGGAAATGGGGTTTATATCTACAATCGGATTGCTGACCAAATCTTCGTCTCTGCTCATACTCAATAATTCAGGAATTATCGAATGATAATTTTTAAAACGATCTCTCAATTCTTTCAGACCAAATTCGGGAACTCCATCCTTCAAATTTGAATTGACACAAGCATACCAATAAATCTGGTCATGTATCAGCGGTGTAATTCCAAAACGGCCATTCCTGCCCCAGGTTTCTACGCTTTTATGAAGCCTGTTCTCTGAAGTCTTCACCACTCCGCGCCAGCACCAATATCCGGCATAACGGGGTTTGGTATTTGACAGAAATAATTGTCGGACTTGAGAATTCACACCATCTGAACCAATTAGAAAATCAAATTTTTCATTTGTTCCGTCTTCAAATTCGATTTCAACTTTTTCCTCCTTAATTTTTAACTGAACTAATTTTTTATGGGTAAAAACTCTTCCATCCGGAATTCTACTGGCTAAAAACGAATGCAGATCTGCCCGATGAACCGCAAAATTATCTGCATTATAGCTTTGTTTTATTCGTTCAGTATCGGCCGATAAAATAATCTTTCCTGCAGCATCCAAAATTTCAAACTCTCTAAGCTGATTGCTTATAGAAATAACATTTTCATCTAATCCCAAGTATTCAAATGCTTTTATTGCGTTAGAAGCCAGACCCATTCCGGCTCCAATTCCATGAACTCTTTCATTGGATTCAAAAATTTTTATTTCAAATCCTAATTTCTCAAGCATGATGGCAACTGTCAATCCGGCAATTCCGGCACCTATGATGGCTATTTTTTCAGATTTTGAGGAGGAATTCATTTGAAACGAATTTAGGGTGAATCGCCTGGATAAAAAATGATAGATGTCTTATTTATATTTCATCCAAAGCCCATCTTCCATCCAATTCACAGTTTCCTATTCTGTAATTTATTCCTAATTTCGTGCTTATGAAAATCATCAGTTACAATGTCAATGGAATTCGTGCAGCAATGCGAAAAGGATTGAACGAATGGATTGCCACTGCGCAACCCGAGGTTTTGTGTTTACAGGAAACCAAAGCCAATGAGGACCAAATCCGGGACGAAATTTCTGTTTTAGCAGAATTGGGTTATAATTCGTATTGGAATTCCGCACAGAAAAAGGGATACAGCGGTGTCGCCATTTTGAGCAAAGAAAAGCCGCTTCACGTAGAATTTGGAACCGGAATCGATTATATCGATTTTGAAGGACGTGTGATCCGGGCGGATTTTGAGAATGTCTCTGTTATAAGTGTGTATGTTCCGAGCGGAACGAATATGGACAGACTGGATTTCAAAATGCAGTTTTGCCATGATTTTTTGAATTATATAAAAGAACTGCAAATTTCACATCCGAATCTGGTGATTTGTGGCGATTACAATATTTGTCATGAAGCCATTGATATCTGGGATCCGATTCGTAATGCAAAAGTTTCCGGATTTTTACCCATCGAACGCGAATGGCTTTCCTCCTATTTAAGCGAATGTGATTTGATTGATTCTTTCCGGTATTTCGTCAAAGAGCCACATCATTACAGTTGGTGGAGCCAGCGATTTCCAAGTGTGAGATTGGAAAACAAGGGATGGCGTATTGATTACAATATGGTGAGCCGTCCGCTGGAAAATAAAATGATTCGCGCTTTTATCCTTCCCGATGCCAAGCATTCCGATCATTGTCCAGTGGGTTTGGAATTGGATGTCTAAATTATTCGTAAAGGCATACAATTGTAGAGGCGTACAATTGTACGCCTCTACAATATATTTTTATAAATTAGTCACATGAAAATTTCCATTCCAACTCCCTGCTCTGAAAACTGGAATCAAATGCTTCCCGATGAAAAAGGGAAATTCTGTCTTTCCTGTCAGAAATGTGTGATGGATTTTACTAAAATGTCTGATGAAGAAATTTTAGAAATTATTCAGAAACCCAACCAATGTGGGCGGTTTTCAAATCATCAATTAGAAAATTTGAACAGGAAATTGAAAAAACAAACCCAATTTCAATTTCCAAGGATTTTCCGTTATTCAACTTTGATGATTGGGTTAGGTTTGGGTGGAACTTTAGTCGCTCAGGAAAAATGCACTCCAATCGTCTCTGTTGAGCACATAAAATTAAATTCAGATGAAAATAATGTAAATGATTCTATAATATTTATTGAAGGAAATATATATGATTTGGATGCATTTCCAGTATCTCAAGCAATGGTAGGTATTAAAGGAAATAAAAATTATAGAAAAATTACAAATGAAAATGGTTATTTTAAAATTGAAATTCCAAAGAGCATAAAATTTGATAAGATTTTTGTCGATAGTGAATATGGATATGGAGAATATAAAGTTCAAAATGAAACAAATCAAAATTTGAAAATAACTTTGGAAAATTACACTATCATACAAGAGTCTATGGTTTTAGGTGGGATGGTGGTAGAAGGAGTTCCTATAAAACCATATAAGCATTCATTTGCAGGAAAAGTATTCCATACAATCGCCTGGCCTTTTCGTCAAATCGGAAAACTATTTTAATACATCCAGCCTTGTCAAGGTTTTAAACCTTGACAAGGCCAAATTAAGAATATAACTTACTTCACATCTGAATTCATCCAATTCCTTCGCGAACTTCCGGCCAACAATAACCGCGACTGGTTTCAGGAAAACAAAAAACGATATGAGAAATTTGTAAAAATTCCTTTCGAGAATTTCATTTCGGATTTGATTTAGGCATTAAAAAAAGAAGACCCGAGAATCAAGGACGTAACAGTAAAAAGGCTGTGTTTTTCGTATTTACCGCGACTTCCGGTTCAGCAAAGACAAATCCCCTTATAAAAAATAATTTTTTGGAAGAAGCAATCCGATAGATAAGTACTTATTTATGTACATATAATTTTGTATTTTTGTAATTTAATTGATTAATTATGAAAACAATCACAGTATCTGAGTTCAGAAAAAATATAAAAAAATATGCTGATTTGGCCAAAACGGAAAAAATCATTATAAGCCGTGGCGAAGGGAAAGCTTTTACCATTGTTCCGTTGGAAGAAGTCGATGACAGCGGTTACAATCCTGAATTTGTGAAGAAAATTTTTGACAGAAAAAACGAACCGAGTATAAGAATTGATACTGAAAAAGATTTGAAAGAATTTCTTGAATCCCTATGAATTACGCTTTAGAAATAAAAAAATCGGCACAAAAAGAGATTCAATCTTTCAAAAAATCAGATAAAAATTCATTTGAAAAAATAACGAAGTTATTAATTGAACTAAAGAAACATCCAAAGACCGGAAGTGGAAATCCTGAACAATTAAAACATAATTTAAATGATTATTGGTCTAGAAGAATTAATTCAAAAGACCGACTAATTTATTCAATTGATGAGCAAGAAATAACAGTGTTTGTTATTTCTGCCAAAGGACATTATTTTGATAAATAACATCCCACATCCATCTTCCAACTTCCAACCAAAAAACTTATCTTTGCAATCCCAAAATAATTTAGAAAAATGTTCCAAAGTTTACAGGATAAATTAGACAAAGCATTACACACGCTCAAAGGAAAAGGGCAAATCACCGAAATCAACGTTGCGGAAACCATCAAAGAAGTCCGCAGGGCTTTGGTTGATGCCGATGTGAGTTACAAAGTTGCCAAGGATTTCACCGACAAAGTGAAAGAAAAAGCATTGGGACAAAATGTTCTTACATCCTTAAACCCTAATCAGTTGATGGTCAAAATCGTTCACGATGAACTGGCCGATTTAATGGGTGGAGAAAGTGCTGAGCTGAATATTTCTGAAAATCCGACCATCATTTTAATTGCGGGACTACAAGGTTCCGGTAAAACGACTTTTTCAGGGAAACTTGCCAATTATCTCAAAACAAAAAAAGGAAAAAATCCTTTGCTGGTAGCGGGTGATGTTTACCGTCCGGCTGCGATAGATCAGCTAAAAGTTTTGGGCGAACAAATCGGTGTACCGGTTTATGCTGAAATCGAAAATAAAAATCCGGTTCAGATTGCCCAAAATGCCTTACAGGTAGCCCGGGAAGGAAAACACAATGTGATTATCATTGATACCGCCGGGCGTTTGGCGATTGACGAAGCCATGATGAACGAAATCCGTCAGGTACATCAAACCGTGAAACCACACGAAACGCTTTTTGTAGTGGACTCCATGACCGGACAGGATGCGGTAAATACAGCCAAAGCTTTCAACGATGTATTGGATTACAATGGTGTGATTTTGACCAAATTGGATGGTGACACCCGTGGTGGAGCCGCTTTGACCATCCGAACTGTTGTGGACAAACCGATTAAATTCATCTCTACAGGTGAAAAAATGGAAGCACTGGATATTTTCTATCCGGAACGTATGGCTGACCGTATTTTAGGGATGGGAGACGTAGTTTCCCTTGTGGAACGTGCGCAGGAGCAGTTCGATGAAGAAGAAGCAAAACGTTTACAAAAGAAAATTGCCAAAAATGCATTTGATCTTGAAGATTTCTTAAAACAAATCCAGCAAATCAAACGCATGGGTAATATGAAGGACCTGATGGGAATGATTCCCGGAGCAGGAAAAGCCCTAAAAGATATTGATATAGACGACGATGCATTCAAAGGCGTGGAAGCCATCATTCGTTCCATGACGCCAAAAGAAAGAAAAAATCCGCAGCTCATAGATGCAAGCCGAAAAAAAAGAATCGCATCAGGCTCAGGGACTTCTGTTCAGGAAGTCAATCAGTTGTTGAAACAATTCTCTGAGATGGGCAAAATGATGAAATTTATGCAGTCTCCCGGTGGGCGACAGATGATGCAGATGATGGGTAAAAATGCACCGAAAGGATAATTTAACCTAAATTAATCCGAAGACATTTCCAGCAGCTTTTTGGAAGTATTGAGATTTCTGGCTGTTGCAGCGACTTTCAGTTTGGATTCGATAAGATTTGTTGTAAGCTTGGACTGCCCTGCTCCATTTGTATAATAAACAAATAAAACTTTGCCGGAAAGTGCCATTTTTTCACCTTTCAATTCTAAATTTTGAAGAGTTTGCCAATTTTCTTTTGGGGGAACCTGATCAAGAAAAACAAAATAATGCTGCTTCATATCAAGCGATTCATCTTTCAGAAAAGGATTTTGATCCAATGCTGTTCGGAGCTCTTCCGGGGTTAAAATTCTGATGTGAACATCAAATCCGAATTCCTTTTCAATCCCTTTCCGGATTAATTTTTCAAGTGTCGAAACTTCATTTTCCTTTGAATTGAATACAACATTGCCGCTCTGAATATAGGTCTTCACATTATCAAATCCGAGATTTTCAAACATGTTTTTCAGTTCGGCCATTTTGATAATTTTATGGCCGCTTACATTGATTCCGCGAAGCAAAGCAATATAAGTCTTCATTTTATGGATTTTCTTTTGTAATCTTTTTTGCGGTTTCAAGATAAACAGGTAAGGCTGCTGAGCCATACCATTCATAAAATTCAACAGCGAGCATACCGGAATTTACTGCGGGGTCTGTATCTACTAATTTTTGCGCTTCTTCTATACTCTTCACATCCAAAATAAAAATTCCTCTGTAAGTCTTTTCGTTTTCCCCTAGAGGTCCGGCCACAATCAATTTATTTTCTTCTACCAAACGGTTAATATTTTCCATGTGTCCGCGGAAGAGTTCACTTACTTTTTCTTTGTCATCAATTTGGGTTTCACCTGTTTTAAGAATAGCCAACACATACATTTTCATGCCATATTGGTCGGCTTGTAATGAATCAGCTAACTCCTGATTAAAATCGGGATTTTCTTTCTGAGCAAGAGATAAATTCGGAAGAATCAAAAGAATAGTAAAAACCAAGAATTGTTTCATAAGTTCAAATTATAATTCAAAATTAATTCATTTTGGCAAATCATCAAATTTAAATCAAGGATTAGTATATTTGTTGCTCCAAAGTAAAACTTTTTATGGAATATTTAGAATTTGAACAACCCATCAAAGAACTTCAGGAACAATTGGCCGGCTGCCAACTGGTAGGAGAAGAAAATGGCGTTGACATAAAACAGGCTTGCAAGCAAATTGAAGCAACTATTGAAGAGTCAAAAAAGAAAATATATTCAAATCTGACGCCCTGGCAAAAAGTCCAGCTTTCGCGTCATCCTTCACGACCATATTCACTGGATTATATTTACCAAATTACGGACAATACTTTTATAGAATTGCATGGTGACAGAGGATTTGGTGACGATAAAGCCATGGTTGGCGGAATGGGAAAAATCAATGGGATTCCTTTTATGATCATCGGCCAGCAAAAAGGGAAAAATACGAAAGAACGCCAATACCGTCGTTTTGGAATGCCTAATCCTGAAGGATACCGAAAAGCTTTAAGATTGATGAAGCTTGCAGAAAAATTCAATATGCCGATTGTCACCCTCATGGACACGCCCGGTGCTTATCCCGGATTGGAAGCTGAAGAACGCGGACAGGGAGAAGCCATTGCGAGAAATATCTATGAAATGCTAAAGCTTACCGTGCCTGTAATCAGCATTGTCATTGGTGAAGGAGCCAGTGGCGGAGCATTGGGGATTGGTGTAGGAAATAAAGTTTTCATGATGGAAAATACCTGGTATTCCGTAATTTCACCGGAAAACTGTTCTACCATTTTATGGCGCTCATGGGAATACAAGGAACAAGCTGCCAGTCAGATGAAAATGACACCCAATGATATGCTGGAATTAAAAATTATTGATGGAATCATCAAAGAACCTCTTGGAGGCGCACATTATAATCCGGTTAAAGCAGCAGACGCAGTAAAAACCCAGATTTTAACGACCTATTCCGAACTATCAAATTTTTCCGGTGCAGAATTAAAGAAACAACGTCAAGACAAATACATTGCAATGGGTGAGTTCAGCGGATAAGATTTAATTTATTCTAAATAACAATTTATAATTTATGCCATATTTCCTTTATTAATTAGGAGTATGGCAATTTTTTTGGACTAATAATTTAGACCAATCCGAGCCAATTATTTTTTAACGCTAAAATTCAAAATAATGGCAAAATCAAAAAACACAAAAACAATAAGCACCAACCGTTTATCAAATAAAATGGAAAGTGCTTTAAATGCTCAAATGACCAAAGAAGCCCATGCTGCTCAAATTTATCTTTCTTACGCTGTTTGGGCTGATGATGAAGGCTTTGGCGGAATTGCCAATTTCCTCTTTCGACATGCGGCAGAAGAACGGGATCATATGATGAAAATTCTTCAATACATTCAGGCCCGCGGAGGTAAAGCAAAGATTGAGGCCATTCCCGGCCCGCCATCTGATCCAAAGAATGTAAGTGAATGTTTTCACAAAGTATTTGAACACGAAGTAGACAATACAGAAGCCATTTACAGATTGGTGAATCTAAGTATGCAGGAAGAAGACTGGTCTACCTGGAATTTTGCGCAGTGGTTTGTAAAAGAACAAATTGAAGAAGAAACACTCGCATTGAACCTATTGGATAAAATTAAAATTGCAGGAGGTGAAAAAGCAAGTCACGACGCGCTTTTTGATTTAGACCGTGAACTTGAGTCAAAACCCGATGAAGAACCATTGGCAAGAGAAGCCAAAGAAGGCAATCCTATTTAATTCATAAAAGGGTTTCTTGTAGAAACCCTTTTATTTTTCCAGCCACATTTTAAAATCATTCACACGTTCCCTGCTCACAATTAATTCTTCCTCAACTCCTTTGATAAAAAGCTGATAACGACTACCGGAGTGCGTGGTTATATTGTCAATATAACGAAGATTGACAATCGCATTGCGGCTGATGCGGAAAAAATCTTTTGGGTTTAGTTGCGTCTCCAAATCACCAAGTGTTTGTTCGATTGGATATTCGCGGTTTTCGGTAAACAAGTAAGTTCCTTTATTTTTAGAATAGAAACAGCTTATATTTTCAGTTTCTATGGTTTTGAGATTGCTTCCTATTTTCACCAAAAAACGTTCGCGGAATTTGTTTTCAAAATTATTGATGAGCAAAGATTTTAATTGAAATGCGTCCCATAAAACAGGGGTGTTTTGTTGTTTGAATTTGGTTATTGCTCTTTTTAAATCTATTTCATTTATCGGTTTAAGTAAATAATCTATTGAATTGAGTTTAAATGCTTTTATTGCATACTCATCATAGGCGGTTGTAAAAATAATCGAGCTTTGGGGCTGGACTTGTTCAAAGATTTCAAAACTGATTCCATCCCCCAGCTGAATGTCGAGGAAGATCAAATCGGGCTCCGGGTTTTGTCGGAACCACTCAATGGATTCTTTGACGCCATTGAGCACCGCAACAGGTTCAATTTCCTGTTTTTCCAGTAGCCTTGTCAAATACCGCGCCGCAGGTTTTTCGTCTTCTATGATAATGGATCTAATGGACATACTCAGTAATCTTTTTTACGCTTCTCTAATTCTTTTTGAATCATCTTCTTTTTCCAGGCAGCGTTTGTGAATTTACCAAAAACACCCAAACCATGAAAAAATAACCCGATACCCCAGCCGGCAGCCGGGAAAATTGCCCAGTAACCGCCGCCTTCCCACCAATTAATGATATGAAAGAATCCATTAACTGCCAGATAAACTATTAGGTGGACATAAAACCCAATCCGTTCATTGACTGCCTTTTTGGCTTCACTATATTCCTGGGGTGTATAATTTTTATTTTCCATTTTTTTAGTTTTTCAGATTAGATAAAACTTCATCTCTTTCGCGTTTTCTTTTTTCCAATTCTTTACGTATCATCCGGTCTTTCCATCCGGCCGAATTGAAAAACCCAAAGACTTCAATCGCATGGAAGAAAATACCAATCCCCCATCCTACCAAAGGCCAAAATGCCCAGTCATATCCCCCGTCATTTAAATCCAAAAAAGTAAAAAAAACGTTGACGATGATGTAACTTGTCAGATTCCAGTAAAACCCCTGCAGATCTTCTACCCGCTTTTTGGCTGCCTTGTATTCCTCTTTCGTATATTTTTGATTGATTTCCATGGTGATGATTTTTTCTGTTAATAATGGAATTTTGACAATAAATTCATTATCGGTCTGTTGAATTTCTACGTTTTTCCGGGTAAAGGATTTGTATCGGTCAATGATGTTTTTCAATCCCTTTCCTGTACTTTTGTGTAATTGATTTTTAATTTGCAAATTATTTTTAATCAATAAATAATCATTTTCTATATAAACTTTTACTTTCAATATTTCATCTGACGAAATCCGATTGTGTTTTATGCAGTTTTCCAAAAGAATCTGAAGCGAAAGCGGAACGATTTGGTAAGCTTCGCTGAATTCATCCACGACCTCAAATTCCAGCCCGTCTTCAAATCTTTTCTGAATCAAATTCATATAAGTCCGGCTAAAATCAATTTCTTCACGAAGTGAAACCAAAGGCTTGTCGTTCTGTTCCAAAACATACCTGTAAACCGAAGATAGTTCGCTCACAAATTCCTGCGCTTTGTCCTGGTTTTCTGAAATCAAGCCGTTCAAAACATTTAGACTGTTGAACAAAAAGTGGGGTCCAATCTGGGATTTCAAAGATTCATGCTCTGTAGAAATCTGAACAATTTTTTGTTTTTGCTCCTTTAATTTATTGGCCTGATAATGCTGAATCAACGATATGACATGGAAAATAGTCGCAATTGTAACTGCAACCCAAACCAATCGTTGAAGGGATCCGATAGATTTAAGTGAAAAAAGCCAATCCAATGAGCCAATTAAGCCATTTCCCTGTATTACTGACATCAGGAAGTAAAGAACTCCGCCGGCAAAAAAAGTTACTACGCTACTTCCCAAAATACCTAAAAAAAGACGCTTGACAAAGCTTTTCCAGTCAAATCCAGGGAATTGTTTCTCGGCCCAAATAGAAACCGGAGCATTGGCAAAATAAAGTCCAAAAGTAAAAATGAATGTCCAGAGCGTATTTTCCAAAACGATTTTCAGACTTGGAAGCTCGGAATTATTGAAAATGTAGACCAAAAGGAAAAACAAGGTAATCAACACCGAAGTCACAAAAACATTGCGAATATGTATTCTGAAATTTTTCATTAATTAAATCAGTTTAATGACTTTAGGCTTTGTCAAAGTTCTATTGGGAAGGAAAAGATTTTGACTAAATTGGACAGGATTATTTTTTACAAGTAGTATTCAAAATCTCATCCACTTGTTGTTCTCCCCATTTCGGTTCAAAATTTTCTTTCTTTTCCGTTCCAAAAAGGATTTTGGCCTGTTCAACCTGCGGGCAATAATCTT
>PJTQ01000854.1_pt1 | contig 12198 bp, 13 predicted proteins | sample 1512231 | NCBI WGS metagenome assembly PJTQ01 (sample SAMN08177688, study PRJNA422409) | Soil metagenome, whole genome shotgun sequencing project. | isolation source: Soil (3) enriched on wood chips | place: USA: Madison | collected 2015-01-15 | reverse complement strand
TTCAATCAGGAACCAACCGAAGTTGGTGATTGGATGAACAGGGAATTCAAGCGGTTAAGTATTTTTGTACTCGCAATGTTTATGGCGTTATTCGTATCTAGTAGCTACATTCAGGTGATAGCTCCTCCGCAACTTGAAAATGACCCGCGCAATGTACGAACCCTTTACGATTCAATGTCGGCCAAGCGTGGTTCAATAGTGGTCGATGGCACCCCGATTGTAAACAGTGTTGAAGTCGATGCCTGGTATAGCTATCTGCGCACATATTTACAGGGCAAGCTCTACGCTCCTATTACCGGCTACTACAGTTTCAATCAGGGCGTAACCGGTATTGAATCAACCCATAATCAGTTACTCACCGGTGTATCAGACTCGCAATTCTTTGAACAACTCTGGTCAGTTATCACCGGAACTCCACACACCGGAGCTTCTGTGGAACTAACAATCGACCCAGAAATTCAGCAAGCCGCATACGATGCTCTCGGTAATCGCAAGGGTGCGATTGTAGTTATGGACCCTACTACCGGCAATATTCTCGCCATGGTTTCAAAGCCCAGCTACGACCCTAATTTACTAGCCAACCCTAATACTTCCGAAGCCATCGAAGCCTATGAAGAGCTCCTTGCAAATAAGAACAAGCCACTACTTAATCGGGCGATCGGCGGAGATCTCTACCACCCTGGGTCGGTTTTCAAACTGCTTATGCTCGCAGCAGCCCTAGAAAACGGATACACCACGCAAACCCAGATGGATAATCCTAAATCCTTGAAACTCCCCGGTAGCAATGTAACCGTCACCAACGCTAATAACGGAGTTTGCACCGGTAAAGAAACCGTGAGCCTATTTGATGCACTCCGCATAAGTTGCAACATTCCTTTTGCGGAACTCGGTATGGAGCTGGGATCGGACGCAATCACTGAAATGGCTGAGAAGTTTGGATTTGGCCAGGAATTGAACATCCCACTATCCGTCACTCCTTCCATCTATCCTGAAGGAATGGATGCTGCACAAATCGCCATGGCAAGCTTCGGACAGTATGACGTACGGGTAACTCCAATACAAATGGCAATGATTTCTGCCGCAATCGCGAATAACGGAACGCTTATGAAGCCACAACTAATTGACACCGTGCTTTCTCCGGATTTGAAAGTGCTACAAGATCCGCAACCAGAGGTCTATTCAGTACCGATGAGTGAATCAACAGCCGCTCAAATTCGCAGCGCCATGATTGCCGCGGTTAAGAACGGAGTTGCAGGTTCTGCACAAATAAGTGGCATAGATGTTGCAGGAAAAACGGGTACTGCCGAAAACGGTAAGGGCCAACCCTACACGCTGTGGTTTACTGGATTTGCACCCGCAGAAAATCCGAAGGCCGTTGTTGCGGTAGTCGTCGAAGACACCGGAGGCGGAACAAGCAGCGGGATTGCTGCACCTATTGGAAAATTAGTTATGGAGGCGGTGATTAATAAGTGAGACCAACGAGTGGAATGACCCTTGGTGGGCGCTACCATCTTGAGAACCGCATAGCTATCGGAGGCATGGGTGAGGTATGGAATGCCACCGACAATATTATTGGCCGCGCTGTTGCAGTAAAGATTTTGAAGGATGAATACTTAGGCGATCCAGGTTTCCTTGAAAGATTTCGCGCAGAGGCTAGGCACGCAGCTTTAGTGAACCACGAAGGTATCGCTAGCGTCTATGACTACGGTGAAGAAGAGGGTAGCGCATTCCTAGTTATGGAACTCGTCCCGGGAGAATCACTTTCCGCTTATATTGATCGAGAGAAACGAATACAACCTGCTCGCGCTCTCGAAATTGTGGCGCAAACTGCTGCAGCTCTCTACGCTGCACATTCGGCTGGGCTTGTGCACCGCGATATCAAACCAGGAAACCTACTTATTACTCCAGACGGCAGAGTAAAAATTACCGATTTTGGTATCGCCCGTGTGGCTGACCAGGTGCCACTAACTGCAACCGGTCAAGTGATGGGAACTGTGCAGTATCTGGCACCGGAGCAAGCGAGCGGTAAACCAGCTTCGGCAGCCACCGACATGTACTCCCTGGGTGTTGTTGCCTATGAAATGCTTGCCGGCAAACGCCCGTTTACTGGTGATTCACAAGTTGCTATTGCGATGGCACAAATCAACGATGCCCCGCCTCGGCTTCCCAAAGACATTGCCGATGAAGTTGCGGCTCTCGTATATTGCCTGCTTGCCAAGAAGCCGCAGGATCGTCCGCAGTCTTGTGCACATCTGGCGAGAGCGGCAACTTCGCTTGCTCGAGGTGACTGGGATACTGCGGTAGCGGCCATCCCCCAATTAAAGGATTATGTAAAAAAGCCTGAACCTGTTGAAGAAGCACCTACCCAAGTGCTGCCAACTGAATTGGTTGGCGAACAGACAACTAAGACAGCTCCGATTGTGAGTTCTTCGCGAAGTCCATGGACTTGGCCTCTGCTTGGTTTGCTAAGCCTGCTAATTTTGGTGCTTATCGGCACGATTATTGCACTACTGCTCCCGGGCGACGATGCGACTCCGATTGAGCCACCCTCCACAAGTACTACTCCAGAGCCAACTGATACACCAAGCGATTCAGTGACTATCGACAAGTCAGAATTCTTGGGCCGATCTTGGGAATACACTTCGGCGGTATTAGCCGAGCGCAAACTGAACCCACAAAAGATTGAAGGGGAGCCATCCACTAACCAAGACCAGGTAGATACGGTAGTGGATATTTCTCCACTGACTGTTGAAGTCGGCGGCATTGTCTACGTCACAGTAATGGGTCCAGTCCCATCAATCTCCGAAAAACCTCTTGTGCCTCAAACTGATGACCCGATAGAAATCGGGGGTGCGGTTACATTCACTTGGCCAACATATGTCTGCCCGACCCCGCTTGTTTTGACCAGTTACGAAGTATCAGCGGTTGGTCCTGCAAGATTCGTAGATAACGGTAATCAATCGGTTGTGGTTGCAGGCCCTCAAGTGCTGGTAAAAGTAAATGATGATGCAGTTGCAGACCAAATGGTAGAAATCAGATATCTGGCAGTATGTTCCGGTCAGAAATCGCCTTATTCTGATGCCTTCCCGGGCACGGTGGTAGAGCCATGATTGCTGGAAGATACAAGGTAGGGAAGCTGCTTGGTCGTGGACCAATAGCGGAAGTTTTTGAAGGCTTTGATACCAAACTTCACCGCAAAGTCGCGATTAAACTACTCGACTTGAAATACGCAAGTAAGGAAGAACACAGGCGCAGTTTCGCCAGCGAAGCTCGCACTGCCGCAAGACTTTCCCATAAGACCATTGTGAAAGTCTTTGATGCAGGTGAATACCAAGACGTGGATGGAAATTATCGCTCATTCATCGTCATGGAGCTTGTGCAAGGAAAGCTTCTCACTGAAGTTTTAGCAAGTGGACCTTTACGGTTCAATGATGCGGAACGGTTCGCGAGCGCGCTACTTGATGCACTCAGCCATTCCCAAAGAATCGGTATCATTCACCGCGCAATCAAGCCAGACAACATTATGCTTTCAGACGACGGCTCGTTGAAAGTCATGGACTACGGGATTGCGAAAATCATCACCGATGAAACAGACACGCTTTCGCAAACAGCTTCAGGGCTGGGAACCGCTGCATATCTTTCCCCTGAACAAGCTCAAGGCTCAGCCGTTGATGCCCGCAGCGATCTTTATTCTGCAGCAATTGTAATTTACGAGATGCTCACCGGCAGAACGCCTTTTGTGGGTAAAAACGCTATTGAAATAGCCATGCAACACATCCAAGAAGATCCGCTACCTCCTAGCGTCTACAACAAAGATTTGAACCCAATTATTGACCGAGTGGTTTTGAACGCACTCAGCAAGAACCCGGATGAACGCTACCAGAACGCTGCCGATTTCAAGAAAGACTTGATCGCAGCTCTGGAGGGTAAGGACGAAGCAAGCGCTCCCGCAAGCACCCAACAGTTTAATCAGGTGATGTTTGGTGGATCCCTCGGTACAGAAGTAGCTCCTTCAGCATCCACTGTTCGGCGCATCACCGTGGCTAATCCTGACCGCGCAAACCAGAAACGACCACCAGTACTACTGCTTTGGGGCTTAGGAATCCTGGTTATTGCGCTAATAGGTGCCCTAACTATTTGGATTTTGAACCTCCGGCCGCTTGATGCAAATATTCAAGGAATAAAGGTGCCAGATATTGCCAATGTGAGCGAAAAGGAAGGTGCGGCTGCGCTTACTGACCTAGAACTCAGGGTCACTATCGAGCATAGAAGCAGCACCGAAATCCCTGAAGGAAACGTAATCGGCACAATCCCTGACACTGGATCAATCGTCGACAAGAACACTCTGATCACCCTGGTTATTTCCAGCGGCCCTGAAAGAATTACGCTCGCCGACTATAAGGGGCTGACTGCCGCTCAAATTGCGGCCGAGTTCGAGAAACTAGGACTAATCCTCGGAACCACATCAACGGAAAATAGCCCCGATGTAGCCAAAGGACGAGTAATGGGTACTGATCCTGCTGCAGGCAACAGATTGAGCGCCGGGGATGTTGTAAACGTGATTTACTCAAGTGGTCAGGTGCGTGTTCCAAACGTGGTGAATATGAAGTTGAACGAAGCCAGAGCACTGCTTACAAACTCACTTCACCAATTGATTGTTAGCGTGCAGGGAGATAATACCTGCCTCGTACAGGCTGATAACCCGGTTAAGAATCAGTCACTGGCACCGGGCAACCGCCCACAGAAGAGCGAAATCATTCTTTACTACTGTTCAGGAACATCTGCAGGCACACCAGATTCTGGGGATGACGAGTAACGCTATCCCTGAACTGCCCAGTTCTAGAAAATTCACCTAAGGAAGGTATATTCAAAACATGGCAAAAGAAAATAAAGAAAAACCAGCTAAGGAGCCAAAGGCAGCAAAAGTACCAAAGAAGGTAAAAGCAGACTCCTCCAAGGTTGATGACAGCAAGAATCCGGTGTGGTTTGCGCCACTAATGGTGACATTCTTCCTTGTGGGTCTTGCTTGGATCCTAGTCTTTTACATTTCTGCAGGAAGATGGCCGGTACAGGAACTTTCTAACTGGAACATTCTGATTGGTTTCGGAATCATCTTCGTCGGTTTCGGCATGACAATGCGTTGGAAATAGCGAATTTAATCGCAAATTAGTAAACATTCAATGAATTTGAGCTAACTCTCCAGTTAAGGTTTATCCACAATTACAACGGTGTAAGTTATCCACCACTGTGCATTACCTGTGGATAACTTTCTAAAAGTACGCTTTAAAGAAACAACCAAGTAAGACTGAGGGCAATAAGCAACCCGAAAACAGCAACATAAACCCACGGCTCTAGCTGAGGTTTGCGCTGTTTCTTAGTCCAAATTATTAAGGATGCAATAAGCGCGCCGACAAGAAGCCCGCCAAGGTGCGCTTGCCAGGAAATATTGAAGCCCGGCATAAACCCAAGCACTAGGTTGATTCCGAGAATAATCAGCAACGGCGCATAGTTTGCCCCAAGTTTGCGGTAGAAGATTACTGTAGCCGCAATTAGGCCAAATACTGCTCCAGATGCCCCTACAACGCCCGTGAGAGGGTTAGCTAGCCATAAGACGGCAACTGACCCGCCCATGCCACTTAGGAGGTAGATAGCGAGGAATTGGGTTTTTCCAATTAGTTGCTCGATCAGCCTTCCAAAAACCCATACTGCATACATATTGAAGAGGATGTGCGGCAGGAAGGAAGTGGAATGCGCGAAAATCGCGGTAAACATCCGCCAAGGCTCAGCCTCGAAAAGTATAGGGGCAAAAAGAATCTCGCTTGTGAGCCCGGGTATTAACCACTGACCGACAAAAACGATTGTTGTTACGATGACGACCAGAACTGCAGCGCTCTGGTCGCCCCATATTTTAGAGTTCTTCAACCTCAATGCTCTCAATAATTACATCGTCTAGCGGGCGGTCACGGCCATCGGTCGCTACCTGCTCAATCTTGTCTACCACCGCGCGAGATTTCTCATCCTCAACTAGACCGAAAATAGTGTGCTTACCGAGAAGCCAAGGGGTTGCAACTGTGGTGATAAAGAACTGGGAACCGTTGGTGCCTTGGAGTTCACCGGTGAGAGCATTGCGCTGTAAGCCAGCGTTTGCCATTGCAAGCACATATGGCTCTTCAAAGTTAAGTTCTGGGTGAATCTCGTCGTTGAAGTTATAACCTGGTCCACCAGTACCGGTACCGATAGGGTCACCACCCTGGATCATAAAATGTTCAATGATTCTGTGGAAAACAACTCCGTTGTAGAGCGGTTCGGAAGATTTTTCGTTAGTGAGCGGATGAGTCCACTCTTTCTGGCCCAAAGCTAGCTCAACAAAGTTCTTCACAGTCTTTGGAGCGTGGTTTCCAAGCAGATTCACACGAATATTGCCTAGATTAGTTTTAATGGTTGCGATTGCTGTAACAGAAGTCATTCAACAATTCTGCCACGCAAACTGACAAAATAGATGTAAGGAGGATGTGATGGGTAAGAAATCAAACGCAAAACTTCGTGAAGAAGCAACTGCATTGCTCGAAGGACAGATGCGGGTACTTGAGCAAGCGGGTAAGGTTGTTGGGCTCGCCTCCAAACAAGTTACTGACTACTCGAAGGAATATGTAGTACCTAAAATTCACGCCGGTGCTGATGCAACCAAGGACGTGATTGTAAACAAGGTGCTTCCTGCTGTTGCCGGTGCGGCATCGGCCTCAAGCAAGGTTTTTGAATCTCTAAAAGAGCGGGTAGTTTCAGCGCCTCCAGCACCTGCACCAAAGAAGGGTGGCTTCGGAAAGTTTCTCCTAGTTGGAATAGGTGTGGCTGCGGTTGCCGCTGTAGCTCTTGCCGCTTGGAATATTCTTGCAGAGCCAGACGAGCCTTGGGTTGACGAATTCGACGACTAAAATTTTCAGATGCTCACCCAGCTTCATGAGGCAATTAGAGCATCCCTTTAACGCATGAAGGGCACAGATACTCTCTGTGCCCTTTTGCTTTGTGGCTATAAAACCACTGATTAGCTGTTGCGTGCGTTCTTCTTGATGAAGTCAGCGAAACGAGTCCAGAATCCGGTAAGGAATGCGCGGCTTCCCTCAACGATTTCGCCGTTCTCATCGAGAATGCCCTTTGTGAAGTCGATGTATGTCTCAGTGCCTGGAAGAACTGTGGCTCCTGCGTTACCAACAAGAATTTCGCGAAGCATTGCCTGTGCAACAGCCCCACCAATAGCACCATAAGAAACGCTAACAATTGCGGAAGGGCGCTCAAGTTCGCTCTCACGTGATGGGTGTGAACCCCATTCGATAGCGTTCTTGATTGCAGCGGTGATTGCACGGTTGTATTCAGGGGTCACCCAAAGAACTGCGTCGGCATCTTTAAGGTCCTGCTTGAACTTGCGGCCAACTGGAGGATAGTCGGGATCGTAGTCGTAGGTGTAGACGGGAAGATCCTTGATCTCAATCTCAAAAAGCTCCAGCTCTTCAGGCGCAAGTTTGATGAATGCCTCAGTGAATTTGCGGTTGATGGAGTTCTTGGAAAGGCTTCCAATGATATATCCGACCTTGTATTTAGCCATGAATATTATTTCCTTTCAGACATGACGTTATTAACTAATAAAAACTCGTACTTTTAATGCAACACAAAGTTACGCAGATTTATTCGCGAAAGCGCAAAAAACTTTAAGAACCGCTAAAATTCGAGTTGTACGTATTTAGGAGGTACTCCCTTGGCAGAAACGCCTAAGAAAAAGAAAGTAGTGAAGGTTGAATCCACTTCAGCCCCTGCTACAAAGTCAACTGGCGATGGATCATCCTCGTCAAGTACTTGGAAGCCAACCGAAGCAGCAAAGAGTCAAGCAACCCGCAACAGGATTATTGCGCTGATTCTTTGGGCAGTTGCAATCGCCATTGAAGTCGTAGCAATTTTCTGGTTACTTCCAAAGATATCTGTAACTTCATGGGGCTTCTGGGCTCTCATCGGTGCACTAGTTGTCATGGGTATTTTGTCAATTGTTGGTTCACTGCTTTGGAAGAAAGCTAACAAGCTTGATCCTGCATCCAATAAAGACAAGGTTCGCTTCTTCATTCAGAATCAGCTTGGTGTAATAATCGCGGTTATTGCATTCTTACCGTTAATTATCCTGATCTTTGCTAACAAGGACCTAGACCAAAAGCAGAAAGGTATTCTCGGCGGTATTGCCATCGTAATCGCACTTATTGCTGGTTACTTCGGTATCGAGTTCAACTCTGCATCTGTTGAGGCCTACAGCTACGACCAGAACGTAATCGTTCAACTCAAGGGTGAGGACAACGTTTCCTGGGTTGCAGGTGGACAGGTTTACCACGTCTGCAGCGCCGTGCCTGATGTAAACCGTGAGTCAGCAGATGGCCAGATCTACGAAGGTACTATCGCAACCGCTCAGGAATCAGGAAAATACCGTCTAACCCTGAAGTGGGAATCACAGGCAGTAAACTACTGCGGATTCACTCAGGAACAGGTTGATGCTGTAAAGGCTACCGTTGGTGACCGTCCAGCTCAGGAAGCACCTGAAGAGTAAAACTACATAAAAGCAAAAGAGACCCGGAAATCTTCCGGGTCTCTTTTGCTTTTAAATATCAGACAGCGTGTTGCTATCTCAAATCACTAAACCTTAGCTCTGTGGAGCGTGCGCAGCCGCGCAAACATTGAAGGAGTTTGTGATGTAGTCCTGATCTTCCTGACTTACTGTTCCACTACCATCTGCAAACCACTGGTCAATAACAACAAACTCTTCCTGGGTGAACTTGCTGGTAATAGCATCCCAAACACACTCACAGTATGCGGTTAGACCGTTGCTGCTGGTCTCACAACTGTTCATGAAGTTTGCTTTAATCTGTGGATCGTATCCGTTGCTGTTTCCGCCAGCAGCACAGGCGCTTAAACAAATTGTTGCAGTAACTAAAACTCCGGCTGTGAGTAGTTTCTTCCAGCTATTCATCAAGTAATTCCTTTCTAATGAACTCTCTTAGAGCACCATTAGAACTTACCTTGCATTTGCTAACCAGTGGTTATTAATAACGAGATTCACCAAATTTATCGGCAAAATCGGTTCTAAAATTAGTAGCGAATCAACACTTTCACTTCGGAAAGATCACACAGATGGCTATACAAATTAGATCAATGACAAAAGACGATTGGGAAGGTGTTTCAGCGATATACGCCGAGGTGATTGCTAGTGGTGAAGTCACTTTTGAGGTAGAAGTCCCGAGCTGGGAAAAGTTCGAGTCCACAAAAGTTTCCACACCGAGGCTGGTTGCGGTAACTGGGGAAGATGAAATCGCTGGAGTTGCTGTGGCATCGCAAGCATCACCCAGAGCCGCGTATGCCGGCGTAATTGAGCACTCGATATATTTGTCCGCTACCCACCACGGTCAAGGCATAGGCAATCAGTTATTACAGGCATTCATCGATGCTGCCGATGATGCCGGCTATACAACTATTCAAGGGATTGTTTTCCCGGAAAATTTGTCGAGCTTAGCCCTACATGAGAAGTTTGGGTTTCGTATCGTTGGCAAACGTGAAAAAATTGCGCTAACCATGCTTGGACCAAATGCGGGAACCTGGCGAGACACAATACTGATCGAGAGACGATCAAAACAAAACGGAATGTAGAGAAATAACTATGAATGAAACATTCAGCAAAGAAGAAAAAGCTGCAATGAAAGCTGCTGTCGCCGAAGCAAAAGCGGCCAAAGCTGGGGCAGATTTGAAAGCAGCCTGCTTGGCAGCGATCGATGCCATGGACGGCAAAGATAAAGAGCTCGCCGAAAAACTTCACGCGATAGTGGAGTCAAACACGGATCTGCAACCAAAAACCTGGTACGGAATGCCCGCATACGCCAACAAAGACGGCAAAGTAATCGTATTTTTCCAAAGCGCTGGCAAGTTCAAGGTGCGATATGCCACGATCGGCTTTCAGCCCGATGCAAACCTTGATGAAGGAAACCTTTGGGCGACTTCTTTCGCTGTAACCAACCTCAATGCAGAAGATCAGAAGAACTTAAAGCAACTAATTTTGCAAGCAATTAGCTAGCTTCTGCACGCACTTTAATAAAACTCACATACTGCTCTTTAGTGTGTTGAGTATGAAGATTATTATCGATTTTCTTAAGACTTTCCGCTTTGCTGTTTTAGCATCCTTTGCTGCACTTTTTTTAGTGCTGGCCGGGTGCGCATCCTCACCAATCGGTGTGGAAAATAACCAGCCACCTGTGTCAGGAGAGGAGAACGGGAGTTCAGAAACTACTCCAAGTGAGGATGGTGGCCCCGGCAGTAATACGGGTTCCAATCAAAACACCTTCACCCTGGAATTTGGTAGTTCTATATACGCATTCACTTTCGAATTATGTGCTCTAGGTGCTGAGGATGCGCTCGCACACGGTCCGGGCTACGACATAACAGGCGGAGAGATTGGTTATATCCACATAGATTTCTATGATTCTGGGAGCAAAGCAGACGGGGAAGTTCGGATTTACCGTGGAGCCACATCTCAGTTCTCATCACCTGATGAATACTTCGTATTTGATACCGTTTACTTCGCCGGAAACAACACAGCAGATATGCAAAACGGCTCTTTACGAATTAGTGGCGATTTTAGGGACCAAGATCTAAATGCAGCCGGTGCTGTCAACCATACATTCACTTGCTAAACTCAACCAGAGGAAAAATATGAAATCAATTAAAAATAATCGTGTCTTAGCTGTTGCATCGGCTATCCCTCTCATATTCATGCTCGCTGCATGCGGAGAGAAAGATGACTCAGCACAGCCGGCTCCCGGCACGAATCAAGAGGATGAAGGAAACGGCGAATACGCCTTTGGCACCGACAGGGATCAAATCGCTTACTCGATTGAGCAGGCATTCAGCAGTGACAATGGCAAAGCACACTGGGAAGGTGACAGATTGATCCTTAGTGTTGATGGTGACGCTACAGCTACAATGGCTGGTTTTACCCAGTGTCGCGTTCTGGCACAGCTCCTTTTAGAAACTGATAGCTATTCTGTCAGTTTTCCTAATGGCCAGATTGCTTGCGAATCTTTTAACTAGTCCTTAGATAGTAGAACTCTTTAGGCCGGGAGGGTTGCGCGCAGGTATTCTGCCTGATCTCGCACCGCCGCGGCCCAGTCAGCATAGGGTTCTTCCACGAATGGTGCACCTAAATAAATACTGGCTGCCTTTACTCTGCTTAGGTCATCATTGTGGTTTGCGAGTGCAAAAAAGTTCTCCAAATCAATATCGAGGTTTTCTAGATTGAGATTCAGTGAATCTCCCTGAGTGGTAACAAAGTGTTGGGAATCCTTTAACCGCTCCGGGTCAAGAGCTCTGCGAATAACATTGACAGCTACGGCAAACCTATTCCATAAAGCATCAGGAGATTCACCCGGCCAGAGGATGTCCATAACTACTTCCCTTGACATCGCAACCCCACGATTTGCCACCAAAATTTTTAGTAAATCCCTGGCTTTCTTAGATGTCCATTTGGCTCGTTTGCCGCACAGGGAAATTACTTCAAACTGCCCTAGTACCCTGATGCGCGGTCTGGTCATGGAACGCATTGCCAACATTATGAAACCGCGCGACTCAGAAATTGCCTTTGCCTCAGCAAGTAGCTGATACGCATCCACTTCACTAAGGTCGTGCCGGATTGCAAATTCGGCAAGTTCAATTAGAGCCTCCGCTAGCCAAGCGAGCGCACCAATCTTCTTTGCGAGTTCCACTGCCATTTTGAGGTGTTCAAAGGCTTCATCGAGCATTCCGAGATGTTCTTCAAGCAGTCCGAGGGTGCGCGCACAGGTTCCCCAAAAAGCAATGCCCACACCAACTGGCACCAAATGCTCTGCAAAAGGAAGAAGCGCCTCGCGAAGTTGTTTAGCATTCTCTTCTGATCCATACATACGAGCAATTTCTGCAAGAACCGTTATGGTTGAAAGCCAATACCGATCATGAGGTATGTTTTCTGGGGCAGGGATAGTTTTCAAAAGTGATTCAGCCGATGAGAGTCGCCCTTGCAACAGCCACAACCATGCCAGAGACACCGGCCAAAGCAACTGCTCCGGATATTCGCGCCTAGCGGTAAGGAATCGATCTTCTGCACCGTGAATTTCTCCGCGCATCCAACTAATCATTCCCTGTTGA
>PJTQ01000850.1_pt1 | contig 12241 bp, 13 predicted proteins | sample 1512231 | NCBI WGS metagenome assembly PJTQ01 (sample SAMN08177688, study PRJNA422409) | Soil metagenome, whole genome shotgun sequencing project. | isolation source: Soil (3) enriched on wood chips | place: USA: Madison | collected 2015-01-15 | reverse complement strand
GTGGCCGGATCGGCAATAACGGCGCCGAGCAGTCGGCCGGTCAGCGTCGCCCCGACCCAGGCGAACCAGGCGAGCGCGCCGATGCCCAGCATGAAGGCGACGGAGCCGCGGCCCTGGCGCATCTCGGCCATCGTCATCGCCCATTGCTCGTCGGTGACGAGGAACATGGCCAGGAGGGCACGCCAGCGCGGCACGTCGGAAAAGAGCGGGCGCAGCGTCGCCGACATCAAGAGCATGCGCAGATTGATGATGGCGACTGCGAACACGATGGTGCCGATGGGCAGGGCGCCCGGCGTCCACAGCTCGACGGCCACGAACTGGCTGGCGCCGGCATAGACGAGGCCGCTCATCAGGACGACTTCGAGCACGCCGAGCCCGGCCTGACCCGCCAGCACGCCCCAGACGACGCCATAGGCGGCGATGGAGACGGCGACCGGCAGGAACATCCGCACGCCGAGCAGGAACTGCGGCCAGGGGGAAACATGAGAGGCAGGCATCGGGCGCACTCTATTCCACGGCCTGCCGCGCTTTGCCACCGTCAAGGCGCCGTGGCCGGGCGGAACCATCGCGTCTTGCACGTTGACGCGCTGCCCGGGCCGGGATAGGTAGCGCCCCCGCGTGTTTCATGCCGTGCTCCGACCCGCCGGCGTCCCCCCTTTTCCGGGAACGTGAAGTGGCCCCCAGGTCCGGTCGACTTCGATCGGGCGACGCCTTCGAAATGCGCATCACGACTGAGCCGCGGTCACGGAGTTCGTTCGCATGACGCCTGCCCAAAAGCCGCTCTGGCAGCGCTTCCTGATCTTCCTGTTGCCACTGATGCTGAGCAACATCCTGCAGTCGCTCTCGGGCACCATCAACAACATCTTCCTCGGCCAGATGATCGGGGTACAGGCGTTGGCCGCCGCCTCGGCCTTCTTCCCCATCATGTTCCTGCTGATGAGTTTCGTGATCGGGCTCGCCTCGGGCTCGACGGTGCTGATCGGGCAGGCCTGGGGCGCGGGCGACCGCGAAAAGGTGCTCGAAGTCACCGGCACGACGCTCACCGCGTCGTTCCTGCTGGGGCTGGTGGTGGCGACGATCGGGCTGCTGTTTACCGGCCAGATCATGAGCATCCTCGGCGCGCCGGCCGACATCCTCGCCGAATCCACCGCGTATGGCCGGGTCATCCTCATCGGCATGCCGGGCTTTTTCGTCTATCTGATCGTCACCTCGGTGATCCGCGGCGTCGGCGACACGGTCACGCCGCTATGGGCGCTGGTGCTGTCGATCCTCGTCGGCCTCGTGGTCACGCCGGCGCTGATCCAGGGCTGGTGGGGGCTGCCCAAGCTCGGCCTGATGAGCGCCGCCTGGGCCTTCATCATCGGCTTCGTCGTGGTGCTGATCTTCCTGTTCTTCTTCCTCAGGGCACGAAAGCACCCGCTGGCGCCCGATGCGGCGCTGTTCCGGCATCTGGGGCTCAATCTGCCGCTGCTCGGCACCATTTTACGCATCGGCGTGCCGGCCGGCGTGCAGATGATCGTTGCCTCGGTCGCGGCCGTTGTGGTGGTCGGCATCGTCAACCGCTTCGGCTCCAACGCCACGGCCGCCTATGGCGCGGTGGGGCAGGTGATGAGCTATGTGCAGTTCCCGGCCATGTCGATCGCCATCGCCGCCTCGATCTTCGGCGCCCAGGCCATCGGCGCCGGCCAGTCCGATCAGCTGCGCCGCATTACCCGCACGGCGATGGTGATGAACCTCATCATCACCGGCGCGCTCATCACGCTCGCCTATGTCTTCTCCGAGCACATCGTCCGGCTGTTCATCACCGCCGACGAGGTGGTGGAGATGACCGAAACGCTGCTCCATATCGTCTTGTGGAGCCTGTTGCTGTTCGGCTTCAGCGCGGTGCTGTCGGGCGTGATGCGGGCCTCGGGCGACGTGCTGGTGCCGATGTTCCTCAGCCTGGGCGCCATCCTGCTCGTCGAGCTGCCGCTGGCGCTATACCTGTCCACCACCGTGCTAGGGCTCAGCGGCATCTGGGTCGGCTATGCCATCACCTTCTCCACCATGCTGGTGCTGCAGGGGGCGTATTATTGGTTCTTCTGGAAGAACAAGCCGATCAAGAAGCTTATCTGAGCGCCGTCTCGATCCAGCGCACGGCGAAGGGGACGATTTCGGCCGCGGCGACGAGCACCGACGGCGCGGCGCCGACCCGGCCGCGCCGCCCGGCTCCTGTCGCGAGGAAGGCGTCGACGATCGTCGCGAAATAGTCGTCGGCAAGACCATCGGGCGGATCGGAGGTGTCGAATTCCTCGAACCGGCGCCATTGCGTGCGGCCCTCGACGAGGATCGGCGCGGCGTAGCGACGGATGCGCTTGGGGGCGAAGTCGGCCAGATGCTCGGCGTGGTGCAGCAGCGTCATCGTGTCGAGCGGCGCGCCGAGCATCAGCGTCTTGCCGCCGGCCTCGACCAGCTTGCCGAGCGGCGAGCCCGGGCCATAGCCATAGTCGAGGGCGTGATCGGCGACGAACCAGGCGGCGCGGCCGCCGAGCGCGGCCAGCGAGGCGCCGGGATTGGCGCTGCGGAGCGCGCCCGGCGTGGTGCGCAGCAATTCGGGGAAGGCCCCGTTGTCGCGACTTGCCCGCGAGGAAAGCGGATCGAAGGGCGGCATCTCGTCGCGCAGATCCTCATGCGCGTCGATCTCGTCCTGCCCCTGCCAGTCGGTGTAGGCGAGGATCGTGCCGGCCGGCCCGACAGCCTCGCGCAACGCGCCGATGACGCTGTCGGCGCCGCCGAGGACGGGGCCGATCCGCCGCAGCGCGGCATGGACGAGCACCGCATCGCCGGCGGCAACGCCCAGCGCCGCGAGATCGGCGGCGAGGCTGCGCCGCGTGGCGATCAGCTGGCCGCCCCGGCATAGCGGCGCTCGGGCTTCGGCTCGGCCGTGGCGGCGCGCATGCGGTCGTAATTGGCCCGTGCCTCGTTGACCGAATCCATGTGCTCGGCGGCCCAGTTCCACAAGGCATCGAGGGGGGCGGTAAGGGTCCGGCCGAGCTCGGTGAGCTGGTATTCGACGCGCGGCGGAATCTCCGGGTAGACGGTGCGGGTGACGAGACCGTCGCGCTCGAGATTGCGCAGGGTGAGGGTCAGCATACGCTGGCTTATGCCGCCGATCGAGTGGCGTAACTGATTGAATCGCATCGTCTTCTGCGTCAGGTGGCCGACCACCATGACGCTCCATTTGTCACCGATGCGGTTGAGAATATCGCCCATGGCGCCGCAGACATGCACCTGGTCGCCTTCGACTCGAAAGGCCATGACAGCACTCCCCTGTTGGCTCAGGGCACCAATATAGTGCAGGTTACTGTCTGTGCCTAGGGCGCGCTTTGGTGGCTGGAGACGGCACAGCTGGAGCGGGCAGATTTGCCATGGCGGGGCGCTGATCGATGGAACGACAGTCCAGTCGATTTCCGGCAGGCTCTCGTCTGCAACCGGTTCAAAATCGCGTCAGCGCCGGCCCCTCACCTTGAGGCCGCCAAACTATGGGGCTAGAAGCGGGGCCACTGAATTCGGCCGAGAACTGGATGTTATGCAGATCGCGCGACATGCCCGCAGATTTATCCTCGGCCTCGCGCTTCTGATCGTCCTTACGCCGCAGGCCCTGGCGCTGCCGATGCTGCTCGTCGATGCGCGCACGCTGCAGGTGCTCTATGCCGAGGATGCCGGCCAGCCCTGGCACCCGGCGTCGCTCACCAAGATGATGACGGCCTATCTCGCCTTTGCGGCGATCAAGGAGGGGCGGGTCGGCCTCGATACGCCGGTGATCGTGTCGCAGCATGCGTGGAACCAGGCGCCGGCCAAGTCGGGGCTCGAGAAGGGCTCGGCGGTGACGCTCGAGGACGCGCTCTACATCATGCTGGTCAAGTCGGCGAACGACATCGCCGTCGCCATCGCCGAGACCATCGGCGGGGACGAGACCACCTTCGTGGCGCAGATGAACCTCATGGCGCGGCAGATGGACCTCACCGCCACGCATTTCGAGAACGCCAACGGGCTCAACAGCGTCGGGCAGGTCAGCACCGCACGGGATCTCGCCATGCTGGCGCTCTATCTGCAGCGCGACTTTCCGCAATATGGCGAGATGTTCACCACCGAGGCGGTCAAGATCGGCAAGGCGACGCTCAAGACGTCCAACGAGATGCTGGAGCATTTCGCCGGCATGACGGGCATGAAGACCGGCTATATCTGCGCCTCGGGGCTCAATATCGTGGCCTCGGTCGAGCGCGAGGGCCGCTCGCTGATCGCGGTGGTACTGGGCGGCTCGTCGGCGCGCGAACGCAACGAGCTGACGGCGCAGCTTTTCCTGCGTGGGCTCGCGGGCGCGCTGGCGCCGACGGGGCAGACCGTCGTCGACCTGCGCAATGTCGCCGCCGAGCCGGTCGACATGCGGCCGCTGATCTGCGGCAAGGACGCAAAGACCTATGTGAAGTCGCGCGAGCAGGCGTTTCCCATGGGGCTCAAGGGCCAGCCGAGCTATCTGACCGACAAGATCGACGGGCCTGTCCATGTCGCCACCGATCTGGGCAAGCTCGTCTCCGGCATCCCCCTGCCGCGCCCGCGCCCGATGCAGGCCCAGCAACTCGCCCTCAACTGACGGCGCGGCTCAGCGCTTGACGATCTCGAAGCGCAGCAGCTCGCCCTCGGCATGCGTTTCGCAAGCGAAGCCATGCTGCGTACAATAGAGGGGAATGTCGATCCGGGCGACGGGGTCGGTGGCGAGGACGGTGAGGTGCGCCCCGGCCGGCAGGGCGGCGAGGCGCTTTTCCGTCTTCAGCACCGGCAGCGGGCATTTGAGCCCGCGGCAGTCGAGCGTTTCAGCCAACGACGACGACCCAGTAGACGCCATAGGGCGAATTCTCCTCATAGACGACGGCGATGCCGGCCCGCGACACGTCGGCGCCCGACATCACCACGGAGCTCTGCCCCGAATTGCGCCAGCCCGAGAAGGTCTCCGCGAAGGTGGCGTAGCCTGCCGAATAGCGGACCTCGACGGTGCCGTCCGGCTTGGGCGACTGCCGGCCGGTCCTGGCATAGTGCGTGGCAAGGCTCGCCGCCTGCGCGGTGAGAGCCGGGTCCTCGACCAGCGCGCCGACGCCTACGGTCGTGCGATAGTGGTTGATGATGCCCAGAGCCTCGGCCCGGTTGAGCTGGGCGCCGCCCTGGTCCATGCGCGCCGTGAGGCCCGGCGAGAGCGCGCCACCGCCCGTGGAGCAGCCCGCCACAGCGAGCAGAGCGGCAAGGGCGGCGGTACGGGCGAGACTGGAAAGCGGCATCATCCGGGCAGAACCTTTGATCTTGTGAGGAGAAGAACGGCAAGTATCAGAGCGACAAGCGCCTTTTCTATGGCTGGGACGATGAAATCCAGAGCGTATGGCGCGGCTACGAGGCGCGCTCGCTGAACCAGGTCATGAGTTCGGCCGTGTTGCGCACGCCGACGGCACGGATGAGGCGCAGGCGGTGCGCTTCGACGGTGCGGCGCGACAGGCCCAGCTCCTCGGCGATGCGGGCATTGGTCAGCCCCTGCGCGACCATGGACAGAAGCTGACGCTGGCGCGCGGTCAGCATGTGCTCGCCGGGGGTGACGCCCCGCTGCATGGGCTCGAAGCAATAGGTGGCGATGGCAAAGGGATCGGCAGGCGTGCTGGTGCGGCCGTGCACGCGGCACCAGAGCTTCGTGCCGTCCTTGCGGCGCATGACGCGCTCGTCGAAATAGACCAGCCGGTCGGCGAGCTGCGCCTTCCACAGATCGCCGACACGGGCGAAGTCGCCGATGGCCGGATAGAGCTGGCGGAAGCTGCTGTTGAGCAACTCGTCGCGCTCATAGCCGAGCAGCCGGGCGAACGGCTCGTTGCAATCCCGGATGATGCGGTGCGTGGCGAACACCAGGGGCACCGGCAGATCGGCCAGGCTGTAGCGCCAGCCTGCGCCGTCGTGCAGCGGACCGGCCTGCGCGCGTGGGGAAAGCACCATGCCGTATAAATACGACTCCAGCCCCGCTCCTGGCAAACCCTAAGCTGCGCCGACGAGGGAGTGTCGCAGATGGGACGGATCCTGTGGGTGCCGGACGAGGCGCGGCAACGCAGCACGCGGCTGTGGGCGTTCGCGGAGGCGACGGCGGCGACGCATGGGCGGCCGCCCGCCGACTATGCGGGGCTGCACGCCTGGTCGCTGGCCGAGCCGGGGCCGTTCTGGAGCAGCGTCTGGGATTTCTGCGGACTTGTCGGCGACAAGGGTCCCGGCCCCGCCTTCGTTGCGGGCGCGGGGATGCGCGACGCGCGGTTCTTCCCCGAAGCACGGCTCAACTATGCCGAGAACCTGCTGCGCCACACCGGCCCCGAGGATGCGATCGTCTGGCGCGACGAGACCAAGCGCGGCCGCATGAGCCGCGACGCCTTGCGCGCTGAGGTCGGGCGGCTGCAGCGGGCGATGGGTGCGCTCGGCGTCGGGCCGGGCGACCGGGTGGCGGCGCTCGTGCCGAACGGGCCGGAGGCGATCTGCCTGATGCTGGCGACGACCGCGATCGGCGCCGTCTGGGCGTCGTGCTCGCCCGATTTCGGCAGCCGCGGCGTGCTGGACCGCTTCGCGCAGATCGCGCCGAAGCTGCTCATCGTCGTCGACGGCTATCGCTACAACGGCAAGGCCATCGATGTGGCTCCCACGGTGCGCGGCCTCGACGGCCTCGAGCCGCTGGCGACCATCGTCATCGACAATGCCGGCGGCGGCGCAGCGCTTGCCGACGAACTGGCGGGCGGCGTCCTCTACGACGCCTTTGCCGCGCGCGGTGGCGAAGGTCCGCCTACGTTCGCGCGGCTTCCCTTCGCGCAGCCGCTGTTCATCATGTTCTCGTCGGGGACGACGGGCCAGCCCAAATGCATCGTGCATTCGGCCGGCGGGACGCTGCTGCAGCATGCCAAGGAGCATCAGCTGCACGCCGACATCCGGCCGGGCGACAGGGTGTTCTATTTCACCACCTGCGGCTGGATGATGTGGAACTGGCTGTGCTCGGCGCTAGCCGCAGGCGCGACGCTCTGCCTCTATGACGGCGCGCCGGCCTATCCCGATGCCGGCCAGCTCTTCGCCTATGCGGCGGAAGAAAAGTTCACGCTGCTCGGCACCTCGGCGCGATTCATCGACACGCTGCGGCACGCCGGCTTCGATGCCGCCGACTACGACCTCTCCGCGTTGCGCACGCTGTTGTCGACCGGCTCGCCGCTGCTGCCGGAGAGCTTCGCGTTCGCGTACGACCACATCAAGCCCGACATGCATCTCGCCTCGATCAGCGGCGGCACCGACATCATCTCGTGTTTCGCGCTCGGTGCGCCGACGCTGCCGGTGCACAGCGGCGAGCTGCAGGTGGCGGGGCTCGGCATGGCGGTGGACGTGTTCGACGAGTCGGGCCGGCCGGTCCGGGGCGCCAAGGGCGAGCTTGTGTGCACGCAGGCCTTTCCCTCGATGCCGCTCGGCTTCTGGAACGACCCCGGCGGCAGGCGCTATGGCGAGGCCTATTTCGAGCGTTTCGACGCCGTCTGGGCGCATGGCGACTTCGCCGAATGGACCGACAGCGGCGGCCTTGTCATCCATGGCCGGTCGGATGCCACGCTCAACCCGGGCGGGGTGCGCATCGGCACGGCCGAAATCTACGCCGTCGTCGAGGCGATGGCCGAGATCGATGCCGCCCTCTGCGTCGGGCAGGAGTGGGGCGGCGATGTGCGCATCGTGCTGTTCGTGCGGCTGCGCGACGGCGTCACGCTGAGCGAGACGCTGCGGGCCGAGATCGCCCGGCGCATCCGCCGCGAGGCGAGTCCGCGACACGTGCCGGCGCGCATCATTGCCGTCGCCGACCTGCCGCGCACGCGCTCGGGCAAGCTGGTGGAGCTGGCGGTCCGCGAGGTGATCCATGGCCGCCCGGTGCGGAACATCGAGTCGCTGGCCAACCCCGAGGCCCTCGCCCTTTTCGACGATCTTCCCGAGCTGCGGAGCTGACATGCAAGGCATCTATATCGTGGCGGCGAAGCGCACGCCGATCGGCCGGTTCAACGGCGGCCTCGCGGGCGTCGCGGCAAGCGAATTGGGCGCAACGGTGGTGCGGCGGCTGCTGGCCGAGCAGCGGATCGAGCCGGGCGAAGTTTCCGAACTGGTGATGGGGCAGGTCCTCACCGCCGGCGGCGGACAGAATCCGGCGCGCCAGGCGGCAATGAGCGCGGGGCTGCCAGTGACCATGCCGGCCTATGGCGTCAGCATGGTTTGCGGCTCCGGGCAGAAGGCGGTCCATCTGGGCGCCCAGGCAATTCTCGCCGGTGGCGCCGAACTCGTGATCGCCGGCGGGCAGGAGAGCATGTCGCGGGCGCCGCATCTGCTCGGGGCGCGACGGGCGGTGAAATATGGCGACGTGGTGCTGGCCGACAGCGTCGCCGTCGACGGCCTGACCGACGCCTTCCACGGCGTGCCGATGGGCGCGACGGCGGAGCATCTGGCGCGCCAGCACGACATCACGCGCGAGGCGCAGGATCGCTTCGCGCTGCAGTCGCATGGCCGGGCGATCGCGGCGCGTGCTCTCCTGGCCGAGGAGATCGTCCCCATCGACATCGGGGCAGGCCGGCAGATCGACAGCGACGAGCAGCCGCGCGCCGACAGCAGCGCGACCGCGCTGGCCGCGCTGGTGCCCGCCTTCGGTGCGATCGGCACGGTGACGGCCGGCAACGCCTCGAGCCTCAATGACGGCGCGGCAGCGCTCGTGCTGGCCTCGGAGCGGGCGGCGAAGGAGCATGCGCCGCTCGCCCGCATCGCCGCCTTTGCCTCGGCCGGGGTCGAACCGATGGAGATGGGCATGGGGGCGGCCGTGGCGGCGAGACTGGCGCTCGAACGGGCCGGCTGGCGCTCCGACGATCTCGACCTGATCGAGCTCAACGAGGCGTTCGCGGCGCAGGCTCTGGCGGTGATCGCGGCGATGGGCTGGGACGAGGCACGGGTCAACGTCAATGGCGGCGGCATCGCCCTCGGCCACCCGATCGGCGCGTCGGGATGCCGGATCGTCGTGACGCTGCTGTACGAGATGCAGCGGCGTGGCGTCCGGCGGGGGCTCGCGACGCTGTGCATCGGCGGCGGGCAGGGGGTGGCCCTCTGCCTCGAGCGCTAGCGCGTCGTCGCGGTCGGCTCAGCGCAGCAGCTTGAACACGCCGCGGCCGCGTGCCGCCAGCTGTCCCGCACTATCGAAGACCGTCGCTTCGGCAAAGACCAGCGAACGGCCGAGCCGGGTGATCTCCGCTTCGGCGGTGACCACGCCGTCGGCCGGCACGCCGGCGAGAAAGCTTACACCGAGTTCGACAGTAGCACCGGGCACGCCAGCTACATCCTCGACGAGCTGCCCCATGGCCTCGTCGAGCAGCGTGGCCAGCATGCCGCCATGGACGGCGCCGCGGCCGTTGCCGTGCGCGGGCGTGGCGGTGAAGCCGAGTCGCGCGCCCATCGTCGTGGAACTGCGCAGAATCGGGCCGGCACGCTCGGCAAAGGGGACGGCACGGCGCGCGGGGGCAGGGGGCATCAGAACGCGACGCTGTCGGCACCCTTGAGGTGCAGCATGGCCCGCGCCTCATCCGGCGTCGCTACCTCGTTGCCCATGCCCTCGACGATCTGACGGATGCGGCGAACCTGTGCCGCATTGCTGGTCGCGAGCTGGCCGGGGCCGTCCCACAGGGAATCCTCCAGCCCGACGCGCACATTGCCGCCCATCGCCGCCGCCATGGCACCGATCTTCATCTGGTGCCGGCCGGCGCCGAGCACGGACCAGTGATAGTCGCTGCCGAAGAGCCTGTCGGCGGTGCGGCGCATGTGCAGCACGTCTTCAGGGCCGGTGCCGAGCCCGCCAAGGATGCCGAAGATCGTCTGCACGAAGAAGGGCGGCTTCACCGTTCCCTTGTCGACGAAATAGGCGAGGTTGTAGAGGTGGGCGGTGTCGTAGCATTCGAATTCGAACCGCGTTTCACCCGCCGAGCACAGCTCGAGCATCCGCTCGATCGCCGCGAAGCTGTTGGAGAAGACGTTGTTGACGGTGTTGGCGATGTAGGGGCGTTCCCAGTCGTGCTTGAACGTCTTGAAGCGGTTGAGCATGGGGAAGGTGGCGAAGTTGATCGAGCCCATGTTGAGCGAGGCCAGTTCGGGCCGGTAGGTCGTCGCCGGCGCCGCCCGCTCCTCGATGCCCATGCCGATGCCGCCGCCCGTGGTGATGTTGATCACGGCGTTCGTGCGCTGCTTGATCTCGGGCAGGAAGCGGCCGAACGCCTCGACCGTCTGCACCGGCTCGCCCGTCTCGGGATTACGCGCATGCAGGTGGACGATGGCCGCACCGGCCTCCGCTGCCTCTACCGCCGAATCGGCGATCTGCCGGGGCGTGATCGGCAGGTGAGGCGACATGGAAGGGGTGTGGATGGCGCCGGTGATGGCGCAGGTGATGATGACTTTGCTCATTGTGGGGTCCGCTTGAGGTGAGTCAGGCCAGCATGGCGCCGGCATCGACAACGACGGTCTGGCCGGTCATCAGCCGCGTGCCGAAGGCGAGGAAGGTGATGACGGCGGCGTAGTCCTCGGGCTCGCCGCGCCGCTTGAGCAGCGAGCGCTCGACGGTGTTGGCGACCTCCTGGGCTGACCACTGCACCATCCAGGCACTGTTGACCGAGCCGGGGGCGATGGCATTGACGCGCACCTGCGGCGCCAGCGCGCGGGCCAGATCCTTGGTGAGGTTGATCAGCGCCGCCTTCTGCGAGGTGTAGGCGATGCTGCTGCCCGGAAAGCCGAGGCCGGAGAGTGAGGCCGTGCTGACGATGGCCCCCTGCCGCGCCTTGAGCGCCGCCGCCGCCGCCCTGGTGCAGCGAAACGCGCCGACGAGGTTGGTGGAAAAGATCGTCGTCCACATCTCCTCCGTGAGGCCATCGAAATCGGCGGGCGGCACGGAGCGGCTGGTGGCCGGCGTGCCGGCATTGTTGACGAGCAGATCCAGCCCGCCCAGTGCGTCGATCGCCGTCTCGACCATGCGCTCGGCGTCGCCCGCGATCCCGACATTGCCCGGTGCGGCGACGGCCCTGCCGCCACAGTTGACGATGTCGTCCACGGCGCGCGGGCCGCGCGCGTCGTCGGGCAGGTGGTTGACCGCGACACTGGCCCCGAAGCCCGCCAGCATCCTGGCGGTGGCAAGCCCGATTCCCGACGAGGCGCCGGTGACCAGGACGCACTTGTCCGATAGATCGTAACTTATCACCCTGACCTCCCAATTAGGCAAACGATTGTCTAATCATTTGTTTAGTGATCCGTGGAGCTGGTTGTCAACAGGCCGATTTTGCGGATAACGTTTACCCATGGGAGGGAGCATGACTGGATTGAGCGATAAGGGCGCCGCGATCGTCACCGGCGCAGCACGGGGAATCGGGCAAGCGATTGCTTGGGCGCTGGCCGAGCGCGGGTTCCAGCTGGTGCTGGCCGACCTCGACGTCGCCGATCTCGCATCGACGCGGGAGGGTGTCGAGCAGCGCGGCGCGGGCTGCCTCGCCATGGCCTGCGACATCGCCGATCTCGCCGCGCACGCCCCGCTGCTGGCGGCCGCGGCCGACGCCTTCGGCCCGCCCGCCTGCCTCGTCAACAATGCCGGCATCTCCGCACCGCGCCGCGGCGACATGCTCGACGTCTCGCCCGACAGCTTCGACCGGCTGATCGCCGTCAATCTGCGCGGCAGCTTCTTTCTCACCCAGGCGACGGCCCGGCTGATGCTCGCCGAACCGCCCGACGACCGCTTCCGTTCCGTCATCACCATCTCCTCGGCCAACGCCGCGGCGGCCTCGCTGGATCGCGCCGAATATTGCCTCGCCAAATCGGCATTGAGCATGATGACCGGGCTGTTCGCCCTGCGCCTCGCGGCGGCCGGCATCCATGCCTACGAGGTGCGGCCCGGCATCATCGAGACGGCGATGACAAGCGTTGCCCATGAGCGCTACGACGCGCGCTACGCCGGCGGCGATTTCACGCCCATCAACCGCTGGGGCCAGCCGCATGAGGTGGGCCAGGCCGTGGCGACGCTGGCGGCCGGCGGCCTCGCCTTTTCGACGGGCGAGGTCATCAATGTCGATGGCGGGCTGCACATCGCCCGATTCTAGCGTCAGGCCGACTGCCTGAGCCGCATCGTGAAGGGCAGCAGAATCTCGCCGTCGCCGGCGCC
>PJTQ01000848.1_pt1 | contig 12256 bp, 8 predicted proteins | sample 1512231 | NCBI WGS metagenome assembly PJTQ01 (sample SAMN08177688, study PRJNA422409) | Soil metagenome, whole genome shotgun sequencing project. | isolation source: Soil (3) enriched on wood chips | place: USA: Madison | collected 2015-01-15 | reverse complement strand
CGTTGCGGCAATTCGCCAATGAAGCGATTGCGAGCTTGGCCTCAACGCCAGATGCCACTGTTCTGATGAACAACAGCATATTCGCGTTCCACGTGAGACAACTTGCGTTGTTTTCCGATGCGGTTTCGGTGACCGTGAGCCGAGATCCACGCGATCAATACGTTGCGCAGTACTATGAACGCCCGCGGGCCGATCTGCCGTCCGTGGATGCATTCATTGCGGATACGCGGAGGCGATACGCTCACCACGCCGCGGCGATCACCGAGCTGGATCTGGCGGATCGGGTCATTGAGGTGCGCTTCGAGGACTTCGTGTTGAATCGGAATGTCCGCGAGCAGGTAGTTGAGAGACTCAATCTTGCCGTGACTGGTGATGTCGATGGTGGTTCGTTCGATCCGCAGAAATCAAAAAAGAATATAGGAATTTACAGGTCATTCCACGATCAGGGACTAATCCGGAAGATCGAAGAGGCATTCCCGGACAATGTTTACAATTTGGAGAAATAGATGTCAAAGCGAGTTTATATTGGCATGAGCGCCGACCTCATCCACCCGGGGCACCTGAATATCATTCGCAAGGGCGCGGAGCTTGGGGAAGTCACGATCGGACTACTGACGGATGAGGCGATCGCGAGCTACAAGCGAGTACCGTTCATGAGTTTCGATCAGCGCAGGGAAGTAGTCGAGGCGATCAAGGGGGTGGTGGAGGTCGTTCCCCAGGTCACGCTCGATTACGTGCCTAACCTGCAGCGCTTGCGCCCTGATTTCGTCGTGCATGGCGATGACTGGCGGGAAGGCGTGCAGCGGCAAACGCGCCAGAAGGTGATCGAAGCGCTGTCCGAGTGGGGCGGCGAGCTGGTGGAGGTGGAATATACGCAGGGTATTTCTTCCACCGGATTGAATGCCGCGCTGCGGGAAGTGGGTACCACGCCGGACATCCGCCTGAAATCGCTTCGTCGCATGCTGCACGCCAAGCCGCTTGTGCGGTTGCTGGATATCCACAACGGCCTCTCGGGCTTGATCATCGAGAATGTCCGCATCCAGACCGAAGACGGAAAGGTGCGCGAGTTCGATGGCATGTGGGGAAGCAGCCTCACCGACTCCACGGCGAAGGGCAAGCCGGATATCGAGGCGGTTGACGTATCGGCGCGCATGACCACGTTGAACGAAGTGTTGGAAGTCACGACCAAGCCGATCGTTTATGACGGCGATACGGGCGGTAAGATGGAGCACTTCACCTTCACCGTGCGTACGCTCGAAAGGCTGGGTGTCTCTGCGGTCATCATCGAGGACAAGACCGGCCTGAAGAAGAATTCGCTGCTCGGCAATGACGTCTCGCAGACCCAGGATTCGATCGAGAACTTCTGCCTCAAGATCAAGGAAGGCAAGCGCGCGCAGGCGACCGACGACTTCATGATCATTGCCAGGATCGAGAGCCTGATTCTCGGGAAGGGCATCGATGATGCGGTGGAGCGGGCAAAGGCCTATCTGGCAGCCGGTGCGGACGGCATCATGATCCACAGCCGGGAGAAGTCGCCAGAGGAGGTCCTCGAGTTCTGCAGGCGCTACCGTGCGCTCGAGAACAGGAAGACGCTGGTGGTCGTGCCGACCAGCTACAACTCGATCACCGAGGACGAACTGGCCGAGGCGGGCGTGAACATCGTCATCTACGCCAACCACCTGTTGCGTGCCGCCTATCCGGCAATGGTGAAGACGGCGACATCCATCCTGACCCACCAGCGTTCCGCCGAGGCCGATGCCGACCTCCTCCCCATCAAGGATGTGCTGAAGCTAATTCCCGGAACCACCTGACATGATCGAATCCAAGGCATTGCTGGACGCACTCCAGCTTCGGGGCATCGGCCTCTACACCGGCGTCCCGGACTCGCTGCTGAGCAGCTTTTGCGCTTACGTGGATGACCACGCGGAAGAAGGCCGGCACATCATCGCGGCGAACGAAGGCAATGCGGTCGCCATCGCCTGCGGCCATCATCTGGCGACCGGACAGACCAGTCTTGTCTATCTGCAGAATTCCGGCCTTGGCAACATGGTCAATCCGCTCGCGTCGCTGGCCGACCCCGAGGTCTATCGCATTCCGATGCTGCTGGTGATCGGCTGGCGGGGCGAGCCCGGCGTCCATGACGAGCCGCAGCATGTGAAGCAGGGCAGGATCACGAAGGGGCAGCTCGATCTCCTCGAGATTCCATATGTCGAGCTGGAAGCATCGTCGGATGTCGAGCAGGTGCTGCAGACTGCATTCGATGCAATCTCCCGTCAGGGCTCGCCCGCCGCGATCCTGGTGCACAAGGACGCATTCGCGCCGTACAAGACCCGGCGCAAGCTGGATGCGCTTTCATCGATGAAGCGCGAAGAAGCGCTCGGGCATCTATTTGACGTGATGCGGGCGGACGACCTGGTGGTATCGACGACCGGCAAGACCTCGCGCGAAGTCTACGAGCTGCGCTCGGCGCGTTCGGAACTGCAGGGGGATTTCCTGACCGTCGGCGGGATGGGCCATACCGCGTCCATTGCACTCGGCGTCGCCAAGGGCGCGGCTGGCCGTCGTGTCGTCTGCATTGACGGTGACGGATCGGCGTTGATGCACATGGGGGCGATGGCCATCATCGGCCAGGAGAAGCCGGCGAACCTGATCCACGTCCTGCTCAACAACGGCGCGCATGAGTCGGTTGGTGGCCAGCCGACGGTCGGTGACCGGATTGATTTTGGCGGCATCGCCAGGGCCTGCGGCTATGAGGCCTACCGCCTTGCCGCAAGCCCCGAGGAGATTGCCCGCGAGTGGGCTGGCATGGCCGATGTGCGGGGTCCCGTCTTGCTGGAGGTTCGCATCACGATTGGTTCGCGGAGCGACCTGGGGCGACCCACCAGCACTCCCGAGCAGAACAAGCAGTCCTTCATGGCCAAGGCATCACGAGTCGAGGAGTAACCCAGGTGTCATGGAACCACTTCAACCCGGTCCGGATCGAGTTCGGGGCTGGCAGCTTTGCGCGGCTCGCGGAGCTTGATGCGCTGGCTGCCGGCCGGGTCCTGCTGGTCACGACCGAAGGGTTCGTGCGTCGGGGACAGGCTGGCGAGATCGTCCAAGCCCTCGGTACAGACCGGGTGGCAGTGTATGCGGGGGTAACCCCCAATCCTGAAATCGACGACCTGGATGCTGCTGTTCGCGAGTGGCGCCAGCACGCGCCGGTGACGATTCTCGCCCTGGGTGGTGGCAGCGCGATCGATGCGGCGAAGGCGCTGGCGGTTGCGCTGCCAAGCGGCTTGGATGATCCGCTGGACGCGCTGCTGCGCCATGGGCAGGTCTTCAGCCGTAGCGCCACGTTACCCGTCGTTGCGATTCCCACTACTTCGGGCACGGGCTCCGAAGTCACTCCGTTCGCAACGGTCTGGGATGGGCGTGAGCACCGCAAGCACTCGATTGCCGGCAACGACGTGTATCCGCGGGTCGCCGTCGTCGACCCGGAGCTGACACTGTCCTTGCCGCCGCAAGAAACGCTCTACACCGCGCTGGATGCAGTTTCCCACGCGCTCGAGTCCCTGTGGAATCGCAATCGGACGCCCCTCTCGGAGGCGTTCTCGACGCGCGCCCTGTCCGGCGCCGTGGTCGCGCTGCCTGCGGTCCTGGCACGTCCACGCGATCTCGAGGCCCGGGCGAGCATGCAGCAGGCAAGCCTCCTTGCCGGCATGGCCATCAGCCAGACCAGGACTGCCATCGCGCACTCGATCTCGTATGCCCTGACCAGTCACTTTGGCGTGCCGCATGGACTAGCCTGCAGCTTTACGCTATCCAACATCATCACTGATTATCTTGACCAATATAAAGAGAGTGCGGAGCTGGAGTCGTTGATGCGAGAAGTTAGGCAAATGTTGCTAGACCTAGATCTTGATTCCCATATCCAGCGCTATGCCGGAAAATCGCAGATCAATGCTTTGAAAGGCGAGATGTTGCAGCCTGGGCGGGCTGACAATTATATTGGGCGGGTCGACAGCTTGGAAAAGTTGATCCATCCTCAGGTCAAATTGTAATTCCGCGGAGCGGGGAGACTTTGCATGGTTAACCCGTAGCGGGTTGCCAACTGTAATGGATGCCCTAGGGAAATCATCAAATTTTAGTCGTATCGGTCAAAAATCATCCGTCATCCTCCAGTACGAGGGGCGCTCCGCGGGATCTAAGTCGCCCTTTTCCCAAGGCTTACTTAGATAGAGATGCGGCCTTTCCCATGCGATATTCCGCTTCTTCACGACTGCAGGAGCACCGGCGGCTACGCAGTTATTCGGGATAGTTCCTTTGACAATAGAGCGCCAGCCTATAACTGAGCCAGAGCCGATTTTGGCCCCGCCTAGGATGACGGCTTCGTTGGCCAACCAGACGTGGCTTCCAATATCGATATCCCTAGCCTTGTTGACTCTGCGCCCGGTAACGACGTCATAGATTGCGTGTGCATCGTCACTTCGAACCACAACGTCTCTGGCGATCATACAGTCGCTACCGATCGATATCGTAGCGCCTTCTGCTGCGATGACCACTACCTTCCTCTTGGCCGATATGCCATCTCCAATGATGATCCTGGAGCGATGTGCGCAAATAAGGGTGGCTACAAACCTCGAAACTTTTCCTATCTCGATACAGCCATCATCATTAGGAAAATGAGCGTAGATCTGTTTCGCTTGGCAGCCCTTCGAGATCCGAATTCTGTTGCCGCTTCCTTCGAACTTGACTCCGATAGTGAGTGGTCCTTTAGAATCGCACTCTATTATGTTTCCAGACCCCATGTCGTGAATTCCGTAGGATGCTCTCAAAGTATTTTCTCCTGTTAAATATTAGAGAAATTATAATAAAATGACATAATTTTATTATTAGTACGCATATGTTAATATTATGCTCCCTGGTTGGATGATCCTATCAGTTTTTGTTTTGCGCTCAGGCTATTCGATGGTTGTATTTGTAGTGATTTCCTTGATTTTTAATTTTCCGTCATCAATAACGTGGGCTTGCCTTGTCGTCCCGACGTAATTGGGCATTGATTAAAGGAGATATCTGTTGGCCATCATGGTAGTCGGAGGCGCCGGTTATATCGGTTCCCACATGGTCGGAATGCTGGCGCGCGAGGGGCACGAGGTCGTGGTTGTGGACGACCTGAGCGGCGGGCACCAGGAAAGCGTTGCTTGGGCGCGTTTGCTGGTCGGGGACATCGGTGATGCGACATTCATCGAACGTGCGATCGATATGGAGAAGCCTGACGCGATTATGCACTTCGCAAGCTTCATCCAGGTGGGCGAATCGGTTGCCGATCCAGCCAAGTACTATCGCAACAATGTCACCGCAACGCAGGTACTGTTGGACGGCATGCGTCGTCATGACGTGGACAAGTTTATCTTCTCTTCCACGGCGGCCATCTTCGGCGAGCCGGAGTATGTGCCGATCGACGAGGCCCATCCGAAGCTGCCGATCAACCCCTATGGACGCAGCAAGTGGATGGTCGAGCAGATGCTGGAAGACTTCGACGCAGCCTACGGGCTGAAATCGGTCGCGTTGCGGTACTTCAACGCGGCAGGTGCGGACCCAGACGGCCGGATCGGTGAATGCCACGAGCCTGAAACCCACTTGATCCCGCTGATCCTGCAGGTCGCTTCGGGGCGTCGCACGCACATCACGGTGTATGGCGACGACTACGACACGCCGGATGGAACCTGCATCCGCGACTACATCCACGTGGAGGATCTTTGCAGCGCGCATCTGCTGGCACTCCGACAATTGCTTTCCGGTGCGGCAAGCGCGCGCTACAACCTCGGCAATGGCGAAGGCTTCTCGGTGAGTGAGGTGATTGACGCTGCGCGCCGGGTGACCGGCCATGCGATCCCGGTCCAGATGGGAGAACGCCGGCCGGGCGATCCACCAAGACTGGTCGCCGACGCTTCACGTGCGCGCGACCAGCTGGGTTGGAATCCGCGTTACGCGGACCTAGGTACGATCATCGGGCACGCTTGGCAGTGGGAGTGCAGGCGAGCAGGATCGGACTCGGCCTGATCCCGACTTGGGGGGCGCACCCAATGCGCTTCTAGCCTCGGGGCGCGGTTGGAACAGGCGCTGAGGCTGGTTAATCCGACCCCAGCGGCTCGATTTCGGCGAATGGGCATTCAGCTTCAATGAGAGGTCGGGTGCCGCCCCTTCTGTAGAATGTCTTGCCCTATCCTCATGCCATCGTGGACTTTCCATGAAGACCAGATTGACTGCGCTTTTTGTTGTTTGCCTGGCAACCGGTTGCGGCCAGACCACCGCACCGGAAGCTGTTTCGCAGGAAACCCAGCCGCAGGTACAGGCTGAGCAACCCTGCACCCAGACCAGTTTCTATTCGCCATTGCCCGGCAACCTGCAGGTGCAGTTTCCATTCCACTTGCGCAGCGACCGCATCTTCACGACCAAGAGGGGCAACGTGCGTCGACGGGTGACGCTGGAAACGTTGAACGGCACCGCGCCGGAAGCATTCGACAGCGCCAGCCAGTCGCTGATTGGCGCGGGTTACAAGGTCAAAGGCAAGGCCAAGGGTGAGGCGGAGAAGAAGTACGCGCAAACCTTCGTTCGCAAGGGTCAGCCATCGATCGCGCTGGTGTCCAACGTGGACGTGGGCTCGAAGCCTGCCAACCCGGATGCAACCGGTCTGGTGTATTTCGAATGGGGACTGCAGGACGCCAAGACCAGCGGACCTGTCGTCACCAATTGAGTCCACCCGCACCGGGTCGTTTGTCGACTTGGTGCACGACTGCTGCACGAAAAGCCAGCGGGCGTGCGGCGGGATGGGGCGGTTTCCCGACGATTTCGCGTAAGAATTGTCGGCTATGCCCGGGTCAGTTCGAACGATCGCGTGCCCGGCCGACGCCGAGAAAGGCGTCGCCGTGCCGCGGTCGTGCTTCGTCCTTGTGGCGGGCACGGAAATTCAACGCGTCGAGTGGAACGCCGCTTGCCAAGGCATGCAGGGTCACATTACCGGCTGACTCGTTCTGGTCCGGAATAAGCAGCGATCCCGCCCTGCGGTAGTCGTTGATAACGTCCAAGAGTCTTTCCGGCGCATGGAAGCTGCAGTCGACCGGAGCCTCCAGCCACGGCTGCACCCTCCCATCGCCAAGCGCGATAATGAGCTGCACCTCTCCGGGCCAGAACCGGCGGGTCTTGTTCACCGCGCGGACGGCCAGCTCGAATCGTTCCGGCGAGGCCACATGCCCAAGGTGGATGAGGGCGTTGTATCCGTACAGGTTGGGCATGCGCGGGCAGGCGGATTGGCTTGGATGGCTTTGCATGTGCTGGAGCATGATCGCCTCGGTGTATTTCCCGACGCCGATGCTGGACCCTGAAGATGTTCCTTTCGTGGCGCCGCGATGACGGTCGCATGACGGCTGACGCGCGGAGGTAACCGGGCTTGTGCCGGTTGACACCCAGGCGACCAGCGGACGGTCATGAAACGGAAATCGCGGGGTCATAACTTCGTGGGCCACGGCGCCGGGCGCCGCTACGGCACATGACGCAGCAATGACGGACCGCGTCCTCTCCGGCTGGCGATCGCCGGCCCTGGAACTCCTCGCGCCGACGGTGCGCGGCGAGCCGCTGCATCCGGCGGTCGCGCACCGGATGCAGCAAGCATGGGACGGGGCATCCTGGCCCGCGAGGGACCTGCGCATCGTCGCCATCGACGACGCGCTGGTGACGCATAACGGCTTGAGCTTCCGCGCTGATGGTTCGGTCGTGGAGGCGACGGCAAGGAAATTCGCGCGCGAGGCGATCTCCGGTGCGATCGAACGCCATGCCGGCGATCGCGCCGCGGCCCCGTTCCTGGACATGGAAGGGGTGCTTTGCATGCGTCCCGGAGGGACTTGCTACGGCCATGTGCTGGCCGAGATCATGCCCGGTGCGTGGCTGCTGCGGAAACTTCTGCCCGATACGCGGGCAGCCTTGCTGACGTGGTCGCCTCCCGCGCTGGTCGGGCTTTATGAAGCCATCGCCGCTGCAATCGGCGCCGAAGCCATGCCGATGGTGAACTGCAACCGGTCCGTGCGAGTACGCCGCTTGCTGGTGGTCGACGGATTCGCTGAAACCGACGCCTACCTGTCGCCGCGGATCCGCGAATTTGCGGACGAGGTCATCGAAACGCTCGGCGTTCGCGACCTGCCCTCAGTGCGGCGGCTGTTCCTGCCGCGCCGCGAACGCCAGGGGCGCTGTGTGCGGAACATGGCCGACGTCTCGGCCTGCCTGCGGCGCCATGGTTTCGAAACCGTCTATCCGGATGAGCTGCCGTGGCCCGGACAGGTCGCGCTTTTCCGGCAGGCATCCCACGTCGTGGGCATTCAGGGTTCGGCATTGACCACGACCATGTTCAGCCGGGCCGGCACGCCGGTGCTGTCGCTGGCGCCGACGCGCATGTTCGACACGTTTTTCTGGCGGATCGCCGGTTGCTGCGGGCTCTCCTACCAGGAACTGCGTTGCCTGGCCTATGAGAGCGCGCGTTCGCGCGAGACGGGCCGGTTGCTGGACCAGGACATCGAGGTCGACGTGGAGCTGCTGGAAGACTGGCTGGACGGCCTCGACAACGGGGTTGCCGCCCGGACGGGGGGCGAAGTCACGAAACGGTAATCGCGGGGACATACGTTCGTGCAGGAGCGGCGTGCCCCGCGCCGATGCAGAGCGCGTGCCCGATGTCATTTCCCACCGACCAGCCACCTCCCGCCAACCCCGTGCCGCGCCCGCTGCAGCGGCTCTGGCGCATGCGCCGCCCCGGGCAGGCGTCGCGGATCGCGCGCGAGGACCATTCGATCGGGATCATCGACGGGCTCGACGGCATCAGGCTCAAGGGCTGGTACATCGGCAGGACGGCAGGTGTCGAGGACAACCGGTTCGAGTTGCTGTTCGATGGTGTGTCGCTCGGTACGCTCGATGCCGCGGCTCCCAGGCCCGACGTGCTGGCCGCCGAAGGACGGCTCGATTGCGGCTTCGCGCACGACCTCCGGCCGTTGCTGCAGCGGATCCCCGATGGCGCGGGCGTGCTGGCGGATGGCCGCCCCCATCGGTTCACGATGCTCAGTGCGGCGGGCAAGGCCGTGCACGAGGTGCTTGTCGCGGCCAAGCCGCCGGTGCGCGGCCAGTTCGACCGGCTCGAGTCCGACGGATTGTCCGGATGGGCGGTCTACGAGCTGGCGCCGGGGAGTCCCGTCGAGCTCGAGGTTCTCCTCGACGGGCATCACTGGCTTTCCTTGCGGACCTCGGAACTGCGCAAGGACCTGCTGGACAAGGGTATCGGCGGCGATGCGGCGGGTTTCCGCCTGGCGTGGCCGGACGGCCTGCTGCCTGCCGGCACCCAGGTGGAAATCCGGAGCGTGGCTTCCGGCGAGGCGCTTGGAAACGGCACCAGGACGATGCCTGCTGGCCGTGCCATGCCGGCGGAATCCACCTATCTGGACCAGTATCGCGAGGGTCGCATCCGCCCGGTCACCGTCGTCGTGCCGATCCATGACGCCATCGAGGCGGTGGCCGAATGCGTGGCTTCGCTGGAGCGGCACCTGGCGCGCGATGCCGAGGTGCTGTTGCTCGACGATGCCAGCACCGATCCTCGCATCGACGCGCTGCTGCGGCAGTACGAAGGCAAGGCCGCATTCCGGGTGCATCGCAACGCGCGCAACCTGGGTTACACGTGTTCGGTCAACCTCGGCATCTCGCTGTGCCAGGGACGCGATGTCGTGTTGTTGAACAGCGACACGGTGGTGACGGAGCGCTGGCTCGACAGTCTGCGCTATGCCGCCTACGCACGCGGCAGGGTCGCGACCGTCACTGCGCTTTCCGACAATGCCGGGGCATTTTCCGTGCCGGAGATCGGACAAGCCAACCCGCTGCCGGCGCACCTGGACGTCGATGGCTGGGCGCGCGCGGCGCGCAATGCCAGCCCGGGCCGCTTGCCCGAGGTCCCGACGGGCAATGGCTTCTGCATGTACCTGCGCAGGGATGCGCTGGACGCGATCGGCGCCTTCGACGAGGACAAGTTCCCGCGCGGCTACGGCGAGGAGAACGATTTCTGCATGCGCGCGCTGCGCGCAGGCTGGCGCAACCTGGTGTGCGACAAGGCCTACGTCGCCCACAAGCGTTCGCAGAGCTTCGGCGGGGAAAAGCAGGCGCTGATGGCGGCCGGGCGGCGGCAACTCGATGCCGACTTCCCCGAGTACGGCATGTTGACGGGCCGCTTCCGCGACCCGGAATTCTCCTACCTCCGCCACCGCGTGCGCGCGGCCTTGCTCGACGACGATGCGCGCGCCGCCTTGCCGCGGATGCTGTACGTCATCTCGACCCAGACCGGCGGTACCCCGCAAACCAACCTCGACCTGATGCGCGCCATGGAAGGGCATTACCAGTGCTTCCTGCTCCGGTGCGATGCGCGCCACATCCACCTGCATGCACTGCGCGACGGCCAGCTCGTGGAGCTTGAACAGCGGACGCTGTCGCGACCGATCGAGCCGGTTACCCATCGGTCCGATGAATACGACGCGATCGTGCTCGACATCCTCTATCGCCACTCGATCTCGTTGCTGCATGTGCGGCACGTGGCCTGGCATGGCCTGGGGTTGGCGTCGGTGGCGAAGTCGATCGGCGTGCCGGTGGTGTACTCGCTGCACGACTTCTATTCGTTGTGCCCGTCGCTGAACCTGCTCGACGAGAACCTGCGCTACTGCGGCGGGAACTGCAGCCAGGGCGCCGGCACCTGCCAGATCGGCCTGTGGAAGCCCGGCCAGCTGCCGCCGCTCAAGCATGCCTTCGTCGGGCGCTGGCGCGCGATGTTCGACGCCTTCATGGACGACTGCGACCGGTTGGTGACTACCGCGCCGTCCGCAGCGGCACTGGTCGCACAGGCATTCCCGCGCCAGGCCGGCAAACTGGTGGTGATCCCGCACGGACGGGATTTCCAGGAGTTGATGGCCAGCGCGCGTTACCCCGGACGTAGTGCGAAGGTGCGGGTGCTGGTGCCCGGCAACATCTCGCCGGCGAAAGGGGCGATGCTGATCGCGCAGGTGTCGGAGCTCGATCCCGAGGGACGCTTCGAGTTCCACTTCCTCGGCAACGTCTGGCCAGGGCTGGATGGCATCGGCGTGCGCCACGGACAATACCGACGAGAGGAGTTCGCGGCGAAGGTGGCCGCCATCGCGCCGCACTTCGGCGTCGTGCTGTCGGTCTGGCCGGAGACGTACTGCCACACGCTCACCGAGATGTGGGCCTGTGGCGTGCCGGTGCTGGGGGTCGATGTCGGCGCGGTGGGCGAACGTATCCGCACCAGTGGGGCCGGTTGGCTGGTGCGCCCGGATCCCTCCGCACGCATGGTGCTGGACGCGATGCAGGCCGCGGTGGAGGATGCAGCGGGCTACCAGGCGCGCGTGCGCGCGATTCAGGACTGGCAAGCCGGCGAGGCCGTGTACAACGACACTTCGGCGATGGCCATCGAGTACAGGCGCCTGTACGCGCCGTTGCTGGGCGCGCAGCCGGCCGGGGCGGGGCGCAGGATTGGGCTGCTGGTGAAGGGCGGCATGCGGCATCCGCCGACCGCGCACATCCGCACGCTGCGTCCGCTGGCCGCCGCGGCAAGGGCCGCAGGGCATGAGGTGCGCACGGTCGATGCCGGCTGGCTGCTGGCCGGCGGGCTTGCCCGGATCGATGCGCTGGTCATGCAGCGCGATGCGGTCCCGGCGGCCTCGATGGATCCTCTGCTGCGCGCCCTGGAGGTCCGGGGCGTGCCGCTTCTGTACGAGATCGACGACCTGCTGTGGGAACTGCCCGAGGACCATGGCGACCACGAGATCGACTTCGCCCAGCAAGGTGCGATCGTTTCGGCGATCCGGGCCGCGGACCTGGTGACGACCGCCACCGGCGCGCTGCGCGAATGCCTCGTCCGCTACAGCAGCCAGGTCCGGGTCGTGCCGAACATGCCGGATCCCGCGCTGTGGCTTTTGCCGCTGCCCAAGGCCCGGGTTGAGGCGATCACGTCCCTGCACGGGCTGGAATCCGGCGTGCCGCGGATCCTGTACATGGGCAGCCGTTCGCATGCGGCGGACCTGGATTTGGTCGCGCCGGCGCTGGAGGTGTTCCTGGCCGCGCATCCGGGCTTCGAGGTCGTGCAGATCGGCGGGGGGCGCCTGCTGCCCGGCGCCCGCGAATTCAAGGTGCCGCGCGAGCATGCGGACTATCCGCGATTCGTGGCCTGGTTCCGCGCGGT
>PJTQ01000847.1_pt1 | contig 12256 bp, 7 predicted proteins | sample 1512231 | NCBI WGS metagenome assembly PJTQ01 (sample SAMN08177688, study PRJNA422409) | Soil metagenome, whole genome shotgun sequencing project. | isolation source: Soil (3) enriched on wood chips | place: USA: Madison | collected 2015-01-15 | reverse complement strand
TCTTGCCTTTACAGGCGAGATAGATATTGCCGGCAAACCGCTTGACACCTGGAAAGTCACCGACCTAGCAAGGGTTCGCGCAGTTCAAACCCAGCAAAACCAACTGGCGTTTCCATTCACCGCATATGACGTGGTTGAGATGGGTAGATCGCCATGGCAGCGCTCCATCCTAGAGGTGGAAGACGAGTCCGCTATTTCGGAGGCGATGGAAAAGAGTGATACTTCTCGCTTCACTGACCGCCGGTATCCATCCCTTTCCGGCGGTGAAAAATCCCGAGTATCTTTTGCGCGAGTTTTAGCGCAACGCACCAGTATCATCCTGCTGGATGAGCCAACTGCGGCACTTGATATTAAGCATCAAGAGAGCGTGCTAGGTATCGCAAGAGAAATGGCGGATGAAGGGGTTGCAGTGGTTGTCGTGCTTCACGACCTCAATCTCGCTGCAGCCTACTCAGACACGGTGACTCTCCTTAGCGAAGGCTCAGTTGTGGCAAAAGGCACACCGCGCGAAGTTTTAAAGGCTGACATCATCAGCAATGTTTACCATTACCCGGTTCAGGTAATAACAAATCCTGAAACCGGAGAACCAATAGTTTTGCCAATACGCAAATAGTTCTAGATTGAATAGAGGAGGGCAACGATGGCAACAGTAGGGGGCGTTCCAAGCGCAGAAGAAGAACAGCAGAGTGCTCTTGAGCAGTTCGGCATTAACCTGACAGAGTTGGCTAAGCAGGGAAAACTCGATCCGGTTATCGGGCGTGACTCTGAAATTAGGCGAGTATCGCAGGTGCTTACGCGACGCACTAAGAACAATCCGGTCTTAATCGGTGAGCCAGGGGTGGGTAAAACCGCAGTAGTTGAGGGACTTGCACAGCGAATTGTCGCAGGGGATGTCCCGGAGTCACTCAAAAATAAGGATCTAATTTCCCTAGATATTTCAGCTCTTGTCGCGGGGGCAATGTACCGCGGTCAATTCGAGGAACGTCTAAAAGCGGTCCTGAAAGAAATTAATGAATCTGATGGTCAAATCATCACTTTCATCGACGAACTGCACACTCTCATGGGCGCAGGTGGCGGTGAAGGTTCGGTAGCGGCATCCAATATGTTAAAGCCAATGTTAGCTCGTGGAGAGCTGCGCCTTGTTGGTGCCACCACCCTTGATGAATACCGTGAATTTATCGAAAAGGATGCCGCTCTCGAGCGAAGATTCCAGCAGGTTTACGTAGGTGAACCGAGTGTTCCCGACACTATTGCAATTCTGCGCGGTCTAAAGGGGCGCTACGAAGCCCATCACGGTGTGACTATTTCCGATGGAGCGGTGGTTGCAGCGGCAACTCTTTCAAACCGCTATATTTCTAACCGTCAACTTCCAGATAAAGCAATTGACCTAATAGATGAAGCGGCCAGTCGCTTGAAGATGGAAATTGATTCTTCGCCGGTAGAGATCGATGAACTCAAACGCTCTCTAGACAGGTTGAAGATTGAGGAATTGGCTCTAAAGAAAGAAAAGGATGCTGCCAGCAAGGAACGCTTAGAAAACCTGCATGGCCGCATGGATGAGCTTTCCGCCGAGCTTGCTGAAATGCAGGCCAGGTGGGATCTGGAAAAGAGTGAGCTTAACCGAGTAGGTAACCTTCGTGCCGAACTTGAAAAAGTGCGCACCGAAGCCGAGATGGCACTGCGGGAGAGCGACTATGAGAAAGTTTCGCGCCTGCAGTATGGCCGTATCCCTGAGATTGAAAAGGAGTTGGCGTCAGCTGAAGCCAAAGCCGTTGAAGGTCACGGTAACCGCATGGTCAATGAGCAGGTGACAGCAGAGGATATTGCCGCTGTTGTAGCAGCGTGGACGGGCATCCCTGTTGATCGAATGAATCAGAGTGAAAGCGACAGGCTTCTAAATCTGGAGGCTCATCTCGCTAAACGCCTTATCGGTCAGAAGCGTGCAGTGCAGACTGTGGCAGATGCGATTAGGCGCTCGCGAGCAGGAATTAGTGACCCTAACCGGCCAACCGGATCTTTCCTATTCCTAGGTCCAACCGGTGTTGGTAAGACTGAATTGGCCAAGGCGCTCGCCGAATTCCTCTTTGACGATGAAAGCGCTCTTGTGCGTATTGATATGAGTGAATACTCGGAGAAACACTCTGTGGCTCGGCTTATAGGTGCTCCTCCCGGTTATGTTGGCTACGAACAGGGTGGTCAACTTACTGAACTGGTCAGGCGTCGCCCGTATTCAGTACTGCTATTAGACGAGGTTGAAAAGGCGCATCCGGAAATATTCGATGTGCTACTTCAGGTACTCGACGACGGTCGCCTCACCGATGGGCAGGGCCGCACTATTGATTTCAAAAATACGATATTAATTTTGACTTCTAATATTGGTAGCCAGTTCCTGATTGACCAGGGGCTAGATTTTGAAGAAAAGCGCGAAGCCGTTATGCAGATACTTCGTTCCGCTTTTAAACCTGAGTTCTTGAACCGCTTGGACGATATTGTGATGTTTGACCCGCTCAGTGAAACTGATCTCGGTCAAATTGTAGAACTCTATATCGGCAGAATGCAGGCCCGTCTGGAAGAGCGCAGGCTAAATCTTGCAGTGTCTCCGGATGCGCGCATTTGGCTTGCTAAGCGAGGTTACGATCCGCTCTACGGGGCGAGGCCGTTGCGCAGACTTATGCAACAGCAAATCGATGACAAACTAGCAAAAGGACTGCTTGCTGGAGAGATTCATGATGGCTCGCAGGTGTTTGTCGAGATTTCAAGTGATGGAGAAAATCTAACCGTTTCCAGTAGGTAGTCGATAATATGACCAATGCGAAACCGGATATGGGCACACCACCTACACCCTTGTAATAAACTAAGGCATTATGGCACAAAGGCAAAGAGGATGGTTTCATTTTCTAGCGAGCCGTATTAAGCGAAACTTCGGAGCATATTTCTATACGCTTCTCGGGGTTCTGCTAGCTCTTATTTCTATAGTGGGCGTTTCTGGATATCTAGAACAGGCCAAATCAGAAATTGCCCGTGAAGCAGTTTCCACGCTCCCCACACACCTAGCAACCGCCAGTATTACCACTTCTTGGGGAAGTGACCGCAACGCTCAGGAAGCAGCAGGTCAGACAATCCTTGATGACTATTTTGCAGGCTCTGGCATTGTTTTAGAAAGAGCGGCATCCACTGATGTGCTTAGTTGGGTGGCAACGCTGGATTCAGAAAGCATTACCTCATCAGGTGTGGAGCTAATTCAAAACGCTGAGCGGGTTCTGAGTGAGAGATTTGAAAGCGCCGGAGTTAGTGAGCGAGGTCTCGGGGTCACACTCCGGTCCGCCGCATTCCTGAAACAGATTTCGGCAGATACTGCCACTTTAGGCGCTATCGGTTATGCGCCGATTGGTATTGTGCTGATACTTATAGCAACAGTTGCAGTGTTGCTTAGCAGGTTGGTTGCGACGGCCAATGTGGCTTCAACAACAGTGCTTTCTGCGCGCGGATCGTCTCGGAAAAGATTCTTCCTTTCTGGAATTTTTGAGTTTCTAATAATCTCACTACTTGCCGGTGGGGCAGCTTATTTGTTGCAAAAGCCAATCCATTCGGCATTGAGTTTGGATGCTGTAGATAATTTTGGCAGCACGGTTACGCTGGGAATTTCAGTAGCTGTGGTAGTTGTGGCCTTTATCGTTGGTGCTTGGACAGGGAGTGACGCGGCTAACTTTGATTTCCGCAGACAGGCTAAAAAAGTTAGTGTCGGGGCTACATTATTTACCATACTGCTTTTACTACTAAGTGCAGCAGGTGCGTGGTTCTTGCTTTCAGGAGAACCTCCGGTGCTCTCTCTACAGGGCGGAGAACTTCTTGTGAATCCTCTCCTTGCCGCCGCTCCTTCACTGCTCCTGCTAGGTGTGGTGCTGATTGCCACACTTCTACTAACTCCACTATTAATCCGAATTTTTGCTTTCCTAGTTCGTTTCGGAACTGCAAGTAGAATTGCAGGCAAACAGGCTGTGGATAGTTCCACGAAGTGGCGCCCGGTGATGCTACTTACCGCAATATCCGTCGCTACGGGAGTTATTGCTGGAAGCTTTATGGCAGTTTGGCCGGTGCAGCGTGAGCAGTCTGCGCTGGAAAATGTCGGATTTGATTTGGCAGTTGAGACATCCGGTAGAAATGCTTCCTCGCTGGATTGGTTGGATGATGTAACCGAGTTTTCCGGTCACAGTCCGGCACTTATATCAAACGGAAATGTAAATTCTGTGACCGCAAGTATTCTGGCGGCTAGCCCAGATTCACTGCCTGAAGTCATGAAGGATGCTCAAATAGCAGAAAATCTGAAATCTTACTTTTCTGGGGAGATTGCCTACACACCTCTTGTTGACGGAGCTAAGCAGTTGCAGTTCAACTTCGTTAGTTCCGCAGCCAGTTACATCTTTCCTTTCCAAGGCGAAACCTACACGCTAGAGCCGAACTCGCTGGCATACAATCCCTGGGTAAATTTTCTACTTGACGATGGCACCGTAGCTACTGTTTTCATTAACAGCCAAGTTTTTGCTAATGCAGAATACGCGAGGGCGTGGAGGGAATATAATTCCAAACTTGATCCAACTAGACCCTGGTGGGATCAAGATATTGATGTGGATTGGCCACCGGTTTGGTTACCGGCTGATAATGTCCGCTCCTCTTTTACAGTAGATATTCCAGAAAATGCGATCGGGTTTATTGGTTTTGATTTGAAATTAGACCTAAATCAGTCCACTCATTATGGTGAATGGACAATCAGGCTAGATTCAATCACCGGTTTGGCACAGAAACCTAGTTACGAGATTTCAACGAGAAACTCAGCAGCTAAAGAAGAAAACTTTGATAACGCAAAGTCCACAATTGACTTTCTTTTTACTTGGGATAAATTCCTCCCAAACCCCGACCAAGATATGTTTATTAAGTTTTACGAACCGAACGCGAACACAGTTGAGGCAGTAATAACTGAGGATTTGGCAAACTCACTTTCGTTATCGGTTGGATCTGGAATCAATATTCAAGGAACAGGCTTTTCCCGAGTCGAAGCAGAGGTTGTCGGTATAGTTCCGATGATTCCAGGCACCGGTTCCAATTCAGCGGTGTTAGTAGATCTTGAACAAATCAGTGTCATGGATGCGCAAATAACTGAAAACGACAGGCACTACCCCAATCGCTTGCTGTTTGTAACTGACGATGTACTAACTGTACAAAATCAGCTAAAGGGCAAGTCTGAGGTTGTTAGCATGACTGCTTATGAGAGTTATAAAGCAACTGTGGGTAGTCCATTGCATCTCTCGCTTTGGATCGCGGCTCTCGCAGCAGCGCTTTTGGCACTGTTGGGCTACTTCGTGGCAATTTCTATTGACTCAACTCGTCGCACTGGTGAAGTTCGAGTATTGAAAGCTATCGGATTCCGAGATGCGCAGGTGCGGTTCGGCAGGGCGCTCGAATGGATTGGACTTTCGGTAGTTTCAATTGTCATTGGTGTAGTTGCTGGAGTTGTCGCATCCGGGATCATAGTTATTGCAATAGTGCAGAATCTACTCGGGAAGACCCCACAGTTTCTGGTTGAGTTCACGGTTAATGAATGGATTGCTTATGCGACTATTCCTATGGTGGCGGCAACAGTCATCGCTGCTATATACGCCTTTATGCGTACTCGATCCGCTATGACAATTAGGGAGGAAGACTGATGCTACCCCCTAGAGTTGTGACTTTCTTAAAACAATTCAAAGTGCTGTTCTCTCCTTCCGCACTAATAGCAGCCATGGTGGTAATTTTCACTGTTGGCGCTATTGTTTTGCCGACTCTTGCTAGCAAGCTTTTTGCGGAAGAAGTGCAGTTCCAATTATCTAAAGTGCGTGAGATGAATCGGGCACTAAACGGTTCGATGAATACTAGCGACACATGTATTCCTTGGGCTGCCTGGGAAACTCGTGACTGCTGGGACTATTTTGACGAAGAAATTGCGAAGGTCACTTCCGGTATCGAGGATCCCTTAGGGAGTTCCCTTTCACAGGGGGATATTCACTTCCAATTTACAAGTTTGACTCCAACATGGTCAGGTGAGGACCTCACACTTCCGGACGTTGCCGTAGCATTCGCGACCTATCGCAATCTTGCAGAGCAGGTAAATCTCCTTGAAGGAAGATTCCCGAACGCTATTGGTGAAGAGCTACAGCAATGGCTCATAAATAAAGCGCCACCTTATAAAGTTAAGAGAATTACCACTGTGCCAACAAAGTATGCGATTGAATTCGTGACTAGCGTGGCAGCGGCAGAGCAGATGCAGGACTGGCAGGTCGGTGAAGTTCGCTATATAGAAGCACTAAGAACTACCGTAGATCAGGCTGTGCGCGACACCGGCATGAAATTCCCAATCAAGCTTGTTGGTGTTTATGAAGCAAAGGATCCAAACGCCGGGTACTGGCAACGCTTCCCACTTTCCAGAGACGGGGCGCTCTTTGATGACGGAAACAGGCGCCCGGTGTTTACCGGTGCTGCCTATCTAAACCCGGCAGATTTAGGAATTTGGCAGGTATTCAAGGTTGCGCCGCTTGTTGATAAAGGTCAAGTGAGTGCGCTTAATGAACCTGTTTCAGTAAACATCTGGTACCCGGTAGATACTACTCAAATAAACCCGGAAAATGCCAACGAATTTGCAGCTCAGCTTAGACGAGAAGCAGCGGCTACACACAACCTAGATTTCCTACCTAGGGCACTCTCAATCTCCACCGGAATCAATGAGGCAGTGGGGAGCATCAATTCCCGCGATGTTTTGATGACCACCACATACGCACTCATCGTGATCGGGCCTATAGGTGTTGCACTTGTTGTGCTTATGCTCACCAGTCAGATTGCTCTGCAAAGATTGGCTGCAGCGAATCAGATACAGCGAGCCCGTGGAGCCACTGCCACTTTCTTGAGATCAAGACTGTTTATGCTCGCTATTTTGGTATCACTGCCGGCAGCAATTGTTGGTGCCGCAATAGGATTACTTATAACCGGTGGGGCTATAAACACTAATGTCGTGGTCATAGTAGTTGCAGCGGCTGTGGTTCCTGCGGTAATTATGGCATTCTCGCTACATGTAAAAGGCATGCACAGTGCACGTAATGATCTCGGTGAGGGTAAGGCATCCTTAGGGCGACGCATCCTCGAAATGTTACTCTTCGCGCTAGCTGTTATTGGTGTCGGGTTACTCTTGCTCCGCGGTGAGGCAAAAAATGTTGCTTTAGAAATTGACCCGCTCGTGCTCGCCACTCCGCTTATGGTGGCTCTCGCCGGAAGTATCCTCGTTTTGCATTTCTATCCGGTACCGCTCGCTTTCCTTGAAGGGCGATACCGTAGGCAGAAGGGCGCAACTAACTGGCTTGGTGTTATTCGTAACCGTCGAGATGCTGCCGTGGGTACCATCCCAGTTTTTGCGCTGGTGCTTGGCGCCACTGTTGCAGTATTTGCGTCGCTATTCTCGGCGGCTATTGTTGACGGTATCAAACGCAGCGTTACTGCAGAAGTTGGTTCTGATCTTAGAATCTCCGGCCCTTGGTTTAGTGACGATGTTGCGGAAGCGATTGGAAACATCCCCGGTATTGCTGGACAGGCAAGATTGGCAGATGCTGGCACTCTGACAGTTCGCGCAGGCTCTGGTGCGCCAATTGCCACCAAAGTATTTATTGTCGACGCTGATTTGTTTGCCCAGGTGCAACGGGATGTCTACGGAGGCGTTTCCGAGGATATTGCAGCACAACTTAAGGAGACCACGAGTGAGTATCCGGCCGCGTTATTTGGCACCACTTTCGAAGGAATGACCGACCTAGCGATAGACGGTAAGCAGGTTTCGCAAATTGGTGTTTATCCGACCCTGCCGGGAGCGGATCAGCTCACAAACTGGGTGCTTTTTGATCGAAGCGGGTATGAACGGCTTTTTGGTTCATCCTTTGTAGCTCGAGTTATGCTGATTGACCTTGCTGAGGGAGTTTCAGCCGAGGATGTGCTTCCACTGATTCAGGAAGAGGTGCGCTCTTTCGCTTCCTCAACAATGCAAGAGGCAGAAGGTCGTATTCTGGCTTCACCAATTGTGAACGCATTCGGGACAATCCTTTGGGGAGTGATAGTGCTAACCGTAATTCTGCTGGCACTTACGGTGATGCTGATGCTGGTTATTCAGCGGCCGGAGCGTGCAAGAACCTTTGCCATGCTCACCACTCTGGGAGCAAAAGCGAAGCAAAGACGTAGGCTTCTACTCTGGGAGATCGTGCCTGTTACGGTGGTCTCAGCAGCTGCGGCAATCCTGTTTGGGTATCTGCTTGCAAGGCTCTTGGTGTTCCTCGTCAACTTCAACTCGTTTACGGGCGGCATTAAACCTATAGTCGCTTATGACCTCACTAGCTTATTAATTCCTGTCGGTATTGTGGTGGTTTCAGCCTTCGTGGTCTGGATATTCTCCCCACTACTAGCAAGAGTAAATGTTTTGGCTCAACTAAGGTTAGGAGCGTGACCATGAGCAATCCAGAAACATCAGCAAATCAGACCCCACCAGGAAGTGGAGCGGTCACGGCAGTTGCTGAACCGGTAAATAACACACCGGCAATCTTCTGTTCAGACCTGGTACGCATTTTCGCCACCAAGGGTATTGAAGTGCAGGCTCTGCAGGGACTGAATTTGCGTGTAAACCACGGTGAATTGGTGGCCGTAGTTGGTGCATCCGGTTCCGGAAAATCTACTTTACTTTCAATTCTCTCCGGCCTAGACACCCCGACTGCGGGGATAGCTCGTGTTGCTGGAGTGGATTTGCTGTCAATGTCCAAAAAACAGAAAGTTAATTACCGCAGACACACGGTTGGGTTTATTTGGCAGCAAACTGCGAGAAACCTAATTCCATTCCTAACTGCGGCAGAAAATATATCAACCGCACTGGTTGTAGCTGGTGCAAAAAAGCGCAAAGCTCGGGTCGCAGAATTGGTTGAACTTTTGGGGTTAGGAGAACTTGCTGGCAGAAAACCCAGTGAACTTTCCGGTGGCCAACAGCAGCGAGTTGCGATCGCAGTTGCTCTAGCAAATAAGCCGAGCGTGCTTCTTGCAGATGAGCCAACCGGTGAACTTGATGAACAGTCCAGCGCTGAAGTGTTCCAAGTTTTTGAGCACGTAAACCACGAACTTGGAGTTACCGGACTAATTGTGACTCACGACCAAACTGTAGCGAGCCATGTTAGGCGCACAGTGCAGATTAGGGATGGCCGCACCGCTACCGAGGTCCTTCGATCCTCTCGCACAGACGAAGAAGGAAATGTGCACCACATCACTGAAGAATATGCTGTGCTCGACAAAGCAGGCCGGATGCAGCTTCCGAAAGACTTTGTGGAGCAGCTTGAACTTAAAGACAGAGTGCGATTGGGGTTAGAGCCTGATCACGTGAGTGTTTGGAAGGCGGAGAATCAGTAATGCCAGTTCTACAAGCGATTGATGTTTCGCGTATTTTTAAAACACCGGCAGGTCCGGTGCAGGCGCTCGCCCCGGTGAGCCTGGAAGTAAGCCCCGGGCAGCTGATGGTTGTAAAGGGTCGTTCAGGTAGTGGTAAATCGACTTTGCTTAGCCTCTTAGGTGGTATTGATAAACCCACAACAGGGCAGGTGCTGATAGATGGTGAAGACACTCAAACGGCCAACGAGTCTCGAAGAATTAAAGAACGTCGTGAAAAACTCGGTTTTATCTTCCAAGGTTTTGGTTTACTTTCGATGCTCACCGCTGCCGAGAATGTGGAACTTCCACTTCGATTGAATGAGCGCAACGGTAAAAAGCGAGATCGCAGAGTTGAGGAACTTCTTGAACTTGTGGGCTTGGGTGGGCATGCAAAACAGCGTCCATACGAACTATCGGGTGGTCAACAGCAGCGCGTTGGTATCGCAAGGGCCCTCGCCAACAACCCCAAGATTCTGATAGCTGATGAACCCACCGGCCAGCTAGATAGCGTCACCGGTGCCACAATCATGAAGCTTTTCCATGACCTTACCCGTAGCCAAAATTTGGCTGCTGTAATCAGCACCCACGATCCGAGCCTGGTAGAAATGGCCGATGTGGTTGTGGAATTGCACTCTAAACCATTGGAACAGAGCGTAGCTTAAACGTCTTGGATTCCCCAAGGAATACCGTAACCACCCTCGGATTCAGGAGCCGCGAGCAGGTCAAGGAAAGGCTTTGCGTCGAAAGCTTCAGGTCCAAGCACACCGCTACCACTCCAGGTACCGTTAGCTAGTAGCTCCAACCCGACAACCGGGTTAAACGCTGTCTGCCAAACCACACACTGGCTCTCATATTCGGCCATAGTTTCTTGGTTATCTGCGACCTGGTAAAGATAAACACTCTTGTCTTTACCATCTTTGCCCTTACCGGTAACCCAAACACCGGCACAGGTCTTTCCTTCCATCTGTGGACCGATTGTTGCCGGGTCAGGAAGAGCCGCAGCCACAACATCACGAGGGGCAACCTCAACAGGCCCGTTGGCGCTTCTCACCTTGATTGGTTTCACGGAGTCGAGTTTCAATTGGTTTAGAGTTTTCAGCACTGAAATGAACTCGTTGCCTAGGCCGTACTTGAAAGTAACTCGCTTGCCGTTCAAGAAACGAGGAATCATCAGTACTTCTTCATGTTCCACATTGACGCACTCAACTGGGCCGATGCCTTCGGGGAAATTAAAGATTTCAGGTTCAGAGAAAGGCTCTGTGGTGTACCAGCCCTTATCTTTTTCCCAAATCACCGGAGGGTTCAAACATTCTTCGATTGTTGTCCAGATGCTAAAAGAGGGTGCAAATATCTCATTACCATTTTCATCACGCACCACTAGGTTTGCGCCGTCGCGAACAGCAAATTCATCAACCTCACTGAAGAGGTAATCTTCGGCGTATTTTGCCATCACGTTTGAAAGGCCAGGTTCCACCCCCAGTCCAACTAGAGCAAGGGCGCCCTGCTTTTCCCAGTCAGCATGGCGTTCGAACTGTTTATCTCCTAGTTTTAGACCCGTGAGTTCATAGGGATTTTCCGGATGCGGCAAGGAAAGACTCATAGCCATGTCCAGATAGTTGATGCCGGCCTTCTCAGCGGCCTCAAAAAGAGGCGGCACAAATTTTGGCTCGACAGCATTCATCAGGTGAGTGATTCCGTGCTCCTTGATAACCGAGACGACATTGTCTACGCTCGAGGCATCAATTTTGGTAGCACTGAATTTAACCGCAGCTTCTGGATGCTTCTTCGCAACCCAGCCAACGGTGTCCTCAGCTCGTTCTAATGAATAGTCACTAACAATAATTGCTTCATAAAAGGAGCGTTTAGCGGCGATTTTGGCAATAGCATTACCAACACCACCTGCTCCAACTAACAAAATTCTCATGAGGCTAATCTACCCCAAAGATTTTTACTCCCTGAACAAGAAAAGGGCGGCCATGGTCAAAACCACGCCAGTTCCGATCAGTGCCGCAGAGAGCACATCGGTGAAATAGTGAACACCGAGAATCAGTCTGGATAGCCCGACGGCGAGAATTACCAGTATCCCAATAACCAGCATTAGACGTTTTCTGATTAAGAAAACTAGGATAATCATCGCGGTTGCGGCGAAGGATGTGTGTCCGCTCGGCATTGAAAACGGGTCGGTATTTGCGGTAATTGCCCCATTATCTTTACGAGGTCGCTGCGCAGCTAATTTAATCGCCCAGGTCAGTGCTGTGCCTAGAACGAGAGCACTGTAAGCAAAAATCGCCTTGTTTCTGAAAGCCGAACGCGCCACTTCGGTTGCGTCCTTCATCCGAAGTTTGTAGAAAATAATTAGCGCTAGCAAGATAGCCACCGAGTAGATAATTGCTCTGGTGGTGCCGAAGACGTAGTCGAGAATTTCTGAGAATGCGAAAGTTAGATTGCTGGTTACTGCGGCTGCGAACTGATCCGCTCCTGAATCGATTGCAACCGCAAGTGGGGAAGTGTAAACAAATGCAATCAGTATTCCGGCAATTTCGAGCGTTCCTCCGGCGAGAAGGAGTTTGAGCATCGGCGGGATTGGGGCGTTTCCGCTCCGGCCAAATAGTACTTGACTCATTTCAGCTGCTTTACCGTCTTAGGTCTAATAAGAATCCAGAGAGCGAGGATTGCAATTGCTGCAGATCCCAGTTGAACCGTGGCCATGGCAGCACCAATTAGCATTCCTGCACCGGCAAGGATGCCCACAAGTGGAGACAGAAGCCCAGCTATTCCAAAGTTG
>PJTQ01000846.1_pt1 | contig 12258 bp, 11 predicted proteins | sample 1512231 | NCBI WGS metagenome assembly PJTQ01 (sample SAMN08177688, study PRJNA422409) | Soil metagenome, whole genome shotgun sequencing project. | isolation source: Soil (3) enriched on wood chips | place: USA: Madison | collected 2015-01-15 | reverse complement strand
GATGACGTCGTAATTCACTTGCGTGCTCCAGCCCGGCGGGCGGCGTGGCGGCGGGTGAAATCCGCCGCGAGTTCGGCCAGGGTGACCGACTCGAAGCGCCGCATGAGCAGCGCCTCCGCGTCCGCGAAGGCGCCGTCGAGCACCGCATTGACTGCCTGCTCGACCAGGCACTCCGGGTGTTCGGTGCGGTTGCCCACTGCGAAGAGCGCGGGCTCGCCCAGCGCCTCGTGCAACTGGCGCAGCGTCAACTTCGAAAGGTCCGCGGCGATGCGCCAGCCGCCGCCGTGGCCACGGTCCGCGACGACCAGGCCCGCGTTCCGCAGCAATCCCATCGTGCGCCTGACGACGACCGGATGGGTCTTCATGCACAGCGCCAAGGTCTCCGACGTCACCGGTCCACCCGCCTCCGCCATGTGGAGCAGGGCGTGAAGGACTGCCGAAAGCCTGCTGTCTCGTCTCATGTAACTAATCATGTTACATTCAATCGCATCTGTCAAAACAGCGGGTGCCCCATGCCGTTCTCGGATCCAAACGCCGTCGCGCAATACGCGGACAACCTCGTCCGCCAGGTTCCCGGCGTGCATGCGCTCCACCAGATGGCGCACGTGCTGCTGGCCGAGCACGTCCCTCCGGATGGCCGGGTGCTCGTGCTGGGGGCAGGCGGCGGAATGGAGCTCAAGGCACTGGCCGAGGCCAGTCCGGCCTGGCGCTTCACGGGCGTCGATCCCTCGGCCGAGATGCTGGCGCTCGCCGCGCGCACGCTGGGCGACCTGGCGTGCCGCGCCGATCTCGTCCAGGGACGCATCGAGTCGGCGCCCGAGATCGAGTTCGATGGCGCAACCTGCCTGCTCACCCTGCATTTCCTGTCGTGGGAGGAGCGACTGCGAACCTTGCGTGAGCTGAAGCGACGCCTCAGGCCCGGGGCTCCGCTCGTCATCGCGCATCACAGCGTTCCGGAGGCGCCCGAAGAGAAGCTGGCCTGGTTCCGCAGGTGGGCCGCTTTCGTCACCGCCAGTGGCATCCCGGGCGAGAGCGCGCAGTCGCGGGCCACCATGGTGGCGGACCGATTGCCGACGCTGTCGCCGGAGTGCGAGGTTGAACTGCTCGAGCAGGCGGGCTTCGACCGGCCGGGTCTGTTCTATGCCGCGCTCACCTTCAGGGGCTGGGTCGCTTATGCGCGCCAGCCCTAGCCCTGCTTCGGGTCATTGCGGACACGACGTCGAGTCATGGCAACGTCATTTCACGCCTCACGCCCCGTCGCGGCAGATCCTCGAAAACGACGCACTCCCCGGCCTCGCGTTGTGGATGGTGTGCAGCGCGATCTTGCAGGGTTGGCCGGTGGCGCTGGTGTAGGCGACGGCCTGGCCGACGTTGAGGTTCCTGCGCACCGAGGTGTCGCTGTCGCTGGAGGTGAGGTTGATGCTGACGTAGCTGGAGGCAACGCCGGTCAAGCCCAGTGCCGTCTGCGGGTCGATCTGCCAGGAGCTGGCTTCGCCGACGATGAAGTCGGAACCGCCCTCCATGCCCGTGGCGTTGCGCACCGCCTGGCGCAGGGTGTCGTTCTCGCGCTTGGCCAGGGCGAACTCCTCGACCAGGCGCACGTTGGTGTTCTGCAGGGCTTCGGCGGCGGAGGCAACCTGCTTCAACGCGGCGTTGCCGTTGCCGTCGAGCGAGCCCTTGAGTTCCGACAGGCTGGCCTTGAGGGCGTCGAAGTTCTGCTTCTGCTCGTCCTTCATCTGCACGAGGAACTGGTCGGGGTCGCGGAACTTGTCCATGACCCGGTCGATGGCCTCGTGGCCGAGGATGCCGAGCACGAAGATGGCGACGCCGAAGGTGGTGGCCTTCAGCGGATGGGTCCTGATCGCGTCGCGCCAGGCGTAGAAGCCGCCCAGCTGGCGGGTCAGCCAACCCTGTTTCGATTCGGTGGCCGGCGCGGTGGCTGGCGTGTTCGCGGTGGTGTTGCCCTGCTGTTCCATTCCCCTTCCCCCGTTCTGCCTGGGTGCGTCAGCGATCGCCCACGGCCAACGGCCGCGGCGGGTCTTCGGACAGCGGGGCCGCCGCCGGCAGCGGCACGCGCGGCGCGTTGGCGGCCAGTTCGTGCATGCGGCCCACGGCGCTGTCGAAGGCGGCGGCGGCGGGGACGGCGCGGGTGGCGAAGATGTGGGCGAGCGAGTGGTAATAGCCCAGGGTGCCGTCGCGGCCGCCGTTGAAGCGCTCGAACACGCTCTGGCCGGTGGCGGGATTCTGCAGGTCGTTCACGATGGCGCGGGCGTTGTGCAGCTTGTCGCAGGCGACGACGAGCAGGACGTCGTCGGGGGCGTCGGTGATGTCGGCCAAGTGGGCGCGCTTGCGCTGGTGCCAGTTGCGTCGCGCGGCGGCGGGGTTGTCCTGCGCGGCCTTGGCCTCGGCGGTGGCGTCGGTGCAGGCCAGCACGATGCCGACGACGGTTTCGCCGAACAGCGCGCGGATCATGCCTTCATGGGCCTGGCCGCAGTCTTCGATGGTGTCGTGCAGGAGGCCGGCGATGGCCTGGTCCTCGCTGCCGCCGTATTCGATCACCAGCGCGGCGGCGCCGAGCAGGTGGCTCAGGTACGGGACGCGCGTGCCCTTGCGCAACTGGCCGGCGTGGGCGATGCGGGCGTAGTCGACGGCCCGGCTGAAACGGTCGGTCAGTATGGTCATGCTCCCCCCCTGCTCCCTGCTTTCTGTCCGTGTAACCGTTCTTCAACGCGGAAAGCGTGGGGAAGCGGCAACGGGTGGCAGGGAGGGGAATGGTAGCGGCGGGGGCGGGGGTTTTCCGGGCGGTGAGAAGTTTTCCTAGAGGGCGGGGCTGGGGCGTGCAGTGTGGGGGCGTTGGGGAAGACCATGCCCACCCACCCCCCTTGAAGGGGAGGGCTTTGAAGCGAGGGGCGGGCTACTGCGGTTTGGCGTCGGGGGTGACGAGGCTGCGGATCGCTTCGGCGAGGATCTCGCCGGTGACCGGTTTGCGCAGAAAGCCGTCGAAGCCGGCGGCGGTGGCCTGGGGCTCGGCGTCAGGGTCGGCGCGGGCGGTGACGGCGAGCAGGGGGCGGTCGAAGCCGCTGGCGCGCAGTTGGCGGGCCAGGGCGAAGCCGTCGAGGCCGGGCAGGTCGAGGTCGAGCAGGCCCAGGTCGAAGCGGCGCGCGGCTGCTTCGGAAAGCGCGGCCAGGCCGTGCGCGGCGTGGACGACGTCGTGGCCCTGGGCGCGCAGCAGGCCGGCGATGACGTCGGCCACGGTGGGGTCGTCCTCCACCAGCAGCAGCTGCAGCGGGCCGAGGGCGGCCGGCGTCGCGGAGCGGGCGGCGGGCGCGGCGGGAGGGGCGACGGCAGGCAGCGGCAGGTCGACGTTGAAGCGGGTGCCCTGCCCCGGCGCGCTGTCGACTTCGATCCGCCCGCCCATGGCATCGGCCAACTCGCGGCAGATCGCCAGGCCCAGGCCGCTACCACCGTAGCGGGCGGCGGTGCGGGCGCCTTCGGCCTGCTCGAAGCGGCGGAACAGGCGCTCCTTCTGTTCGGCGTTGAGGCCGGGGCCGGTGTCGCCGACGGTGACGCGCAAGCCGTCGCCATGCGGCTGCACGCCCAGGGCGACGTGGCCGCGTTCGGTGAACTTGATGGCGTTGCCCAGCAGGTTGAGCATGATCTGGCGCAGGCGCACGGCATCGCCGCGCACCCAGCGCGGGACGCCGGTCGCCAGCGATTGCTCGAAGCGCAGCCCGCGCTTGCGCGCGACCGGCGCCATCAGCGCGACCACGTCCTGGACCAGCGCGTGCAGGTCGAAGGGGCTGGCGTCGAGTTCGAGCTTGCCGGCCTCGATGCGGGCCAGGTCCAGGGCGTCGTTGACCAGCCGCATCAGGTGGCTGCCGGCGCTGCGGATCGATTCGGTGTAGCCGCGCTGGCGCGCGTCCAGGTCGGTACCCAGCAGCAGTTCGCTCATGCCCAGCACGCCGGTCATGGGCGTGCGCACCTCGTGGCCGAGGGTGGCGAGGAAGCGGCTCTTGGCCTGCGAGGCCTGCTCGGCGACCTGGCGCTGGTGCTCGGCCATCTGCCAGTTGTGGCGGCGGCGCAGGCGCCGGCGGTAGTCGGCGGCCGCCTTCCACAGCAGCAGCAGCGCGACCAGCACCAGGGCCGCGCGTGCCCAGGGCGTTTGCCACCATGGCGGGCGCACGGTCAGCTGCAGCACCTGCTCGCGCGCGGCATTGCCGGCGGCGTCGGCGGCGCGCAGGCGCAGCACGTACTTGCCGGCGGGAAGGCCGGTGAAGCTGCGCTCGCCTACCGGGCCTTGCTGCACCCAGCCGGCGTCGAACCCTTCCAGCTTCGACCAGTAGCGGTTCGATCCCGGGTCGTCGTAGGACAGCAGGCGCGCGCGCACGGTGAACTCGTGTTCGGCCGGTGACAGCGACATCGCCGGCTGCAGCGGCACGTCCTGCCAACGGCCGTCGCGGCGCACGGCGAACGAGTCCAGGCGCAGCGCGGGAACCGTGGCTGCGGGCTCGTCGGCGCGGGTGTCGACCAGCACCACGCCGCCGTCTGCGGTGCTGGCCGCGAGCATGCCTTCCTCGGTGAGGACGATGGCGCGGTCGAGGAACTCCTGGCTGCCGATGCCCTGCTGCACGCCGTAGCGGCGCAGCAGCCGGCTCGACGGGGTCCAGCGGAACAGGCCGCGCGTGGTGGCCATCCAGACCCGGTGCTGCGCATCCACGCGCAGGCCGGTGGCGCCGACCGAAGGCAGGCCGTCGCCGATGCCCACGCTTGCGGTGCGCTGCCACCGTGCGCCGCGGCGCTCGTAGCGCTCCAGGCCGGACAGGCGCTGCAGCCACAGCGCGTCGGGGCCGTCGAAATCGAAGGCGAACACCTGCGCGCCGGTCGTCGCCTGCACGGGAACGAACCGGCCACCGGCGGCATCCAGTCGCGCAAGCCCGTGCGCGCCGGCGATCCAGGGCTCGCCGCTGTCGGGGGCGAACACCAACTCCTCGATCTCGCCGTTGCCCACGCCGCTGTCGCCCCCGACCGGCCAGGTGCGCAGCACGGCGCCGCTGTCCGGGTCGCGCTGCTGGATGCCGCCGCCCTGGCTGGACAGCCAGATGCTGCCGTCGCCGGCCACGCGCAGCAGGTCGATGTAGCCGGGCAGCACGCCGTCGCCGGCCCGCTCGCGGTTCCACTCGTCGATGGCGCCATCGGACGACAGCCGCAGCAGGCGCCCGGTGCCGCCAATCCACAGATGGCCGCCCAGGTCCTGGGCGACGGCGAACATGCGCACGTCGCGCAGGCGATCGCGCACGTCGTCGCCGAAGCTGGAGATCTCGCCGGCGGCGTCGATGTACTCGACCACCCCGTTGTAGCCGCCGAGCCAGACACCGCCGCCGCGCGCCGCTGCAAGTGCCCGGTAGAAGTCGCCCTCGAGCACGCCGCCGGCGCGCGAGAACTGCGCGACCGCGCGCCAGTCCGAACGCAGGTAGCCCAGGCCGGCGCCGGCCACGGGCACCCACAGCGCGCCGTCGCGGGTGCGCAGCAGCGTCGAGATCGTCTTGACGATGCCCGGCCCGCCCAGCGGCACCGGCACGGGAACCTCACCCGGCGGCACGCGCCACAGGCCCTTCTGGCTGCCGAGCCAGTACGAACCGTCGTCGTCGCGGGCCACCTTCACCAGCGCGTTGGGGTGCTCGAACATCGGCGTCCAGTCCGGCTGCGACCAGCGGCCGTCCGCCCCGAGCACGTACACGCCCTGGGCCGTGCCCACCCACAGGTCGTCACCGACCAGTGTGGCCGACCACAGCCGCGGCGTTCCCTCGATCGGCATGGCGACGCGGTGCACGCGGCCGTCCTTGAACCTGGCCACGCCCGCCCACGTGCCGATCCACAGCGTGCCGTCGCGCGCGAACGCCAGCGACATGATGGTGTTGGAGGGCAGGCTGTCGGGATCCGCGTCGTCGTGCGCATAGCGGGTGATGCGGCCGTCGGGCGCCAGGTGGTGCAGGCCGCCCTCGTAGTTGCCGAACCAGATGTCGTCGCCGCGGCTGGTGATGGCGAACACGTCGTCGCTGCCCATCTGCGGGTGGTCGGCCTTGCGGATGTGGCGGAAGCCACTGCGGTCGCGGTCGAGCACGCTCAGGCCGCCGTTCTCGGTCGCGACCCAGACGCGATCCTTCCCATCGATGTGGACGAACTGGACGTTGTTGCCCGGCAGCGACTGCGGATCGCCGGGCTCATGGCGCCAGACGCGCATCTCCAGCCCGTCGTAGCGCGCCAGGCCGTCGCCGGTGGCGATCCAGACATAGCCGTCGCGGTCGCGGGCGATGCCGAAGAAATCGGTGGACGGCAGCCCCTGCGCGGCGCCGATGATGCGGAAGCGCGGGGTTTCCGGCACGTCGGCGGCCGCCTGGCCGGCGACGCCCAGCAGCGCGGCCAGCAATACGAGCGGCAGCACGATCACTGTGCGCAGCATGGCTCCCTCCCCGGCGCGCCTCTCCCCGGCGCCCGGGAATCCTCGCAACGCAGCGTTGCGCATGCAAGCGCGCAGCACGACGGCCTGGCCGGTCATTGCGGGCGGGATGTGCCTAGAATCGTCCCATGGCGCATTTCCTTCCCACGATTCCCACCGGCACGCAGGCCTCCGCGGCGATCGCGCGGCGCGTGCACCGCCTGTGCGCGGCCGCGCTGCTGCTGGCGCTGCCCGCCGTGCCGACGCTGGCATTCGCGCAGGCCGAGCGCTACGAACTCGACCCCGTGCATACGCGGGTGGTGTTCGAGATCTCGCACGCGGGGTACTCGCAGGCGATCGGTACGGTGTCGGGCAGCACCGGCACGCTGGTGTTCGATCCGGAAGACTGGGACAGCGCGCGGGTGGAGGTCAGCGTGCCGCTGCTGCGGCTCGACCTGGGCGATGCGAAGTGGAACCGCGCCGCGCTCGGGCGCAAGCTGCTCGACGGCGACGGTCATCCGGTGGCCACCTTCGTGTCCACTCGCATCGAGCCGATCGACGACACGCACGCCCGCGTGTTCGGCACGCTCACCCTGCGCGGCGTGGCGCGGGAGGTGGTGCTGGAGGTGGCGTTCAACCAGCTCAAGCGCTATCCGCTGCCGCCGTTCCGCCGCACCGCGGGGTTCTCGGCCACGACGACGATCAGCCGCCAGGCCTTCGGCATCCGCGAGTGGCCGACGGTGATCGGCGACAGCGTCGTGCTGCGCATCGAGGCCGAGGCGCAGCGCGTGCGCGGCGACGACGAGGTGGATGCCGGCGACCCGGCGCCGGACGCGGCCGATGCACCCGCGCCGGCAATTCCGCCCGAAGCCGGCGACGCGGCACCTGAAACACCCCCCCAGCCAACGACGCCGGAGCCGACGCCATGACCTGGAAGAACACCCCCGACCGCTGGGGTCCCGTCAGCCAGCTGCTGCACTGGCTGATCGTGCTGCTGGTGCTGGTGCTGGCGATCGTCGGCCTGACCATGGGCGAATTGCCGAAGACGCCGAAATACTTCTGGGTGTACACGATGCACAAGTCCACCGGCATCACGGTGCTGGCGCTGATCCTGGTACGCATCGCCTGGCGGCTGTACGCCGGCACGCCGAAGCCGGTGCCGGGCACGCCGACCTGGCAGTCGCGCATCGCTTCGGTGACCCACTTCCTGCTGTACGCGCTGCTGATCGCGATGCCGCTGTCGGGCTGGCTGTACGACTCGGCCAGCAGCCTGCGTCCGTTCCGCTGGTATGGCCTGGTGCTGATGCCCAAGCTGTCGTCGCGGAACGAAGGCCTGAGCGAACTGTCCCACGATGCGCACGAACTGCTGTTCTGGGTGCTGGTGGCGCTGGTGGTGGTGCACGCGGCCGCGGCCTTCTACCACCACCTGTTCCAGAACGACGCCACCCTGACCCGCATGCTGCCCCGGAAGCGCGGGCGCCAGGGCGGCGCGGGCTGAGCACGCGCCGCCTTCCCTCCCCTCCCCACAGGAACCTCTCCATGTCCCACAAGCTCACAACGCCGGCCGCCGTCGCCGCCACCCTGGTCGCGCTGATGACCGCCGCGCCGGCGATCGCCGCCGACTACGTGCAGGACGCCGGCTCGACACTGGTCTTCGCCACCAAGTACGACGGCGAGGTATTCACCGGGACGCTGCCCGGTTTCTCGACCAGGCTCAGCTTCGACCCCGAAGACCTGTCGAGCGCGAAGCTCGACGTCACCATCCCCCTGACCGGCGCCAACACCGGCAACGACGACCGCGACACCACCCTGCGCGGCGCGGACTTCTTCAACGTGGCCAGGTTCGCGCAGGCGCGCTACAGCGCGACGACGTTCCGCAGCCTCGGCGGCGACCAGTACGCCGCCGACGGCACCCTGGAACTGCGCGGCGTGAGCAAGCCGGTGACGCTGACCTTCACCTGGACCCCGGGTGCGGCGCCGGTGCTGGCGGGCAAGGCGACGGTGATGCGGCTGGACTTCGGCGTCGGCGGCGGCGACTGGTCGGATACCGGCACCATCCCCAATGCGGTGGCGGTGAGCACGAAAGTGGTGCTGAAGCCGGTGGACTGAGGCTTCGCGGCGCCGGTATCTGCCCGCGCCTGCCGTGCCTGCAATTCCAGCCCTTCTCCCATTTGCGGGAGAAGGGCTTTTCCTTGGTTCTTTGCCAGATCCCCGGGACGCCTGCATCTTCGTCCGATCGCGTCACGCGTCGCGCCGCACCTGATGGGCTTCGACGCGGTCGGCAGGCCGTCGGGGCGAATGTTCCCCGGACTCCACCTGCGGTGGTTGCCTCTTCCTTTGATTTCGCCCCGAAGGCCTGCGGGCGCTTCGGCGCTTCGCATCGCAGGCCTGCCCGAAAGCGAAGTGCCTGACCGGCGCTTGTGGACCAGCGCGAGCCTGCGTGCCGGGCGCCCATTTCCGCATTCGCGCTTGCACGCGGCAATCCGCGTGCCCGTCACGCATCACCCGTGACAACCGACGCACCCGGCGCGGCGAGGCACGGACTCAACCCGGGACTCACCCTAGGTAGGGCAGGCCCCGGATGGCCGCGGGCACGGGGCGGTGTTGCAATCGACAGCGCTGGGCCATGGGGAGCCCGCACCCATGCCCCCCGCGAGTGCAAGGAGCCCTTGATGAGCATTCCAGCTGTCGACGCCCGTGCCACCTTCGCCACGCAGAACATGCTGGCCGCCTACACCATCCGGCACGGCGACACCCTGTCCGGCATTGCCAGGCAGCTGGGCGTTTCGCCCTCGGCGCTGCTGCAGGTCAATCCGCAGATCCGCAGCGCCAACCTGATCTATCCCGGCGACGTGCTCGACGTCCCGGGCGGCGGTCGCGGTGATGGCGCGCCTGCCAGCGCCGCCAACGAGCCGGTCGGCACCACGAGCACCTCCGCGCCGGGCGGCAAGTTCGACTACAACCGCATCGATGGCGTGCAGGGCAATCCCAACGTGACGCCGGCCTTCATCGGCGAGGTCGAGGCCATGGCCGGGCGCCTGGGGACCAAGCCCGAGTACCTGATGGCGGTGATGAGCTTCGAGACCGGCGGCAGCTTCTCTCCCGGCCAGAAGAACAACGCCGGCAGCGGCGCGACCGGCCTGATCCAGTTCATGCCCAATACCGCGCCGGAACTGGGCACCACCACCGCCGCGCTCGCGCGCATGAGTTCGGTGGAGCAACTGCAGTACGTCGAGAAGTACTTCATGCAGCGCGCCGGGGCGCAGAACGGCAAGCTGTCCACGCTCGAAGGCGTGTATACCTCGGTGCTGTACGGCTCGCCCAAGGCCGACCCCGGGGCGACGCTGTGGTCCAGCGGCAGCAGCGCCTACAAGTGGAACAGCGGCCTGGACCGCAACAGCGACGGCCGCATCACCGCCGGCGAGGCGGCGAACGCGGTGCGCGCACGCGTGGATGGCGACATCGACCAGGGAGGCTCGGCGATCGGCGACCGGGCGGCGCCCGCCACCTCCAGCACGGGCGGCAGCACCCCCGCCAGCGCCACGGCCAATCACATCGTGCGCAGCGGCGACACGCTGTGGCAGATCGCCATCGACAACGGCGTGTCGCCCGGCGCGCTCATCGGCGCCAATTCGCAGATCCGCAACCCGGACCTCATCTTTCCGGACCAGAAGGTCCACCTGCCCGGCGTGTCCGGGACGTCGGGACCCTCCGGCGCGTCCGGCGCCACGGCAACCAGCGGGCCGACCGCCACGTCCGGCAGCCCCGGCACCGGCAACGGCGACGTGGTGCAATTGGCGCTGGGCTTCCTCGGCCGCAACGCCGGTGACCTGAAGGGCAGCGGCGAGCTGCCGATGGATTCCTGGGTCCCCAACAACGTCAACTGCGCCAACTTCGTCACCGCGGTGCTGCAGAAGGCCGGCCTGATCAACTGGCACGACAACACCGTGGCCGGCACGGGCAACCGGCTCAAGGCGGACGGCTGGAAAGTGGTGCCCGCCTCGCAGGCCCGGCCCGGCGACGTGTGCATCCTCAACTACGGCGGCCACGTCGAACTGGTGGCCAGCAACGACAGCGGCAAGGTGAAGCTGATCGGCTCGAACAACATCAATGCCGACGGCTCGCAGCAGGTGAGCTACGGCAACCCCTACGGCAACGCCTGGTACCTCACGCCACCCTGATCCCCCTGGGGGATGGCAGGTGGCGACGCCCCCATCGTCGTCAACTGCCGGCCCGGCCCCCCGGGCCATGTCGGGACGGTCGTGCAAGCGACCGTCCTTTTTTTGTGCCCGCTTCTTTTTGGTTCTTCTCCCAACTGGGGGAGGGGCTTTCGGTTCCCGGTTCTTGGTTCCCGACAAACGACCCCTGCACCAAAACGGCCCGTCATCCCGAAAACGGCCCGTCATCCCGAGCGCAGCGAGGGATCTGTTGTTGCCCGCAGCAGATCCCTCGCTGCGCTCGGGATGACAACCCCAACACCGCCTGCAGCCTCTTGCAGGTCTCCGGTCCCCTCAAGAACCTTCTTTTTACCCCCACCCCTTCTTGTGGGAGCGGCTTCAGCCGCGAGCTTCCAAGGTCAGCGCTTCCGCAGCGGGAAGACGAGGCGTCCACGGTTCGCCGCTTCGGATCGGAAACCCATCCCCACCCAACCCTCCCCTTGAAGGGGAGGGCTTTTCCGGGAGCGCTGCGGGGAGCCTTTTGCGACGCGGATTCAGTGGGCGCCGCGGATCATTCCTCTTCGAACAGGTCGTGCGGCGCGCCGTACTTTTCCGGCCAGGCCAGCCACACGATGTCGGTGGGGCCGATGGCATCGGCGCGCAGTTCCCAACCGTCGCCCGCACGCTGCAGCAGCGCCACGTAGTCGGGCGAGACATACCCCTGCTTGGCGGCGTCGGCCAGCGAGGTGCCGGCGTAGTCGATCAGGTTGCCGTCGGCATCCTGCATGTGCGCATACAGGAAGGCCCATCCATCGCCGGCGCGGATCTGCTGCACGTCGAAGCGCACGCCGTCGCGGCCGAGCTTGCGCTCCACGGTCGCGCGCGCCGCGTCCAGGAGCTGCTGGCGCTCGGCACTGCCGGTTTCGGGCGTGTGGATGGTGTCGTTGGCTTGGCTGCTGTTCATGAGGATCAGACCCAGGAGGAGGAGGAAAGACAGGGCACGGCGCATCGGCGTGGTTCCCGGCGCGGCGCAGCCGCGGACGCGGCCAGTATCGCTGTCGCGGCATCGACGATGCGACTGGGGCAATCCCTACCGCGGCAGCCAGGCGCGGACGCGCTCGGCGTCGAACGGCCAGTCGAGTTCTGCACCGGTGACCGTATCACGCAGCACCGGGACGCGCGTTCCGTAGGCGGATTCGAGTTCGTCCACGTCGTCGATCCACACGCTGTCGAACTCCGGCGCGCGGGCGCCGGCGAGCACGGCCAGGGCCTGGTCGCACAGCGGGCAGTCGTCACGCTGGAACAGCTGCAGGCGGGCAGGCGGGGCATTCATGGTCGAAACGGTCCGCGACAGGGAAGGCGGCATAGAATAGCCGCATGGCCGTCAGCACCTTCGACCTGTTCAAGATCGGCATCGGACCGAGCTCCTCGCACACCGTCGGGCCGATGCGCGCGGCTGCGCGCTTCGTCGAGCACTGGCTGGAAGACGCCGGGCGGCTGCAGGACGTGGCCCGCATCCGCGCCGAGGTCTTCGGTTCGCTGGCCCTGACCGGCCGCGGCCACGGCACCGACAAGGCGGTGCTGATGGGCCTTGAGGGCCACCTGCCGAACCTGATCGACCCCGACGTCATCCCCACCGCGCTCGAGCGCATCCGCGGCGACAAG
>PJTQ01000845.1_pt1 | contig 12292 bp, 12 predicted proteins | sample 1512231 | NCBI WGS metagenome assembly PJTQ01 (sample SAMN08177688, study PRJNA422409) | Soil metagenome, whole genome shotgun sequencing project. | isolation source: Soil (3) enriched on wood chips | place: USA: Madison | collected 2015-01-15 | reverse complement strand
GCTCCCACAAGGTTCCAGGGATGGCATCGGCGCCGGTCGTCCGGATGACGCCGTGCGCAAGCCGGGCTCCGCGACTGCCGCACGCAAGAGGGCAAGCCGCGCGCAGCGCTGCGGAAAAGCGCTCTCGCGCGAACGTCGCGGCCGCACCGCGTCAGGCGCTGCCCAGTTCACGGGGCAGCAGCGCGTCGACGAAGGCCTCGGCGTCGAACACCCGCAGGTCCTCCGGGCGCTCGCCGATGCCGGCGTAGCGGATCGGGATGCCGAACTCGCGCGCCAGCGCGAACACCACGCCGCCCTTGGCGCTGCCGTCGAGCTTGGTCACCACCAGTCCGGTGACCCCTGCGGCGGCGTGGAACTGGCGCAGCTGCGACAGCGCGTTCTGCCCGGTGGTGCCGTCGATCACCATCAGCACCTCGTGCGGCGCCGCCGGGTCGAGCTTGCCGAGCACGCGCTTGATCTTGCCCAACTCGGCCATCAGTCCCTGCTGGGTGTGCAGGCGGCCGGCGGTGTCGGCAATCAGCACGTCGGTGCCGCGCGCCCTGGCCGCCTGCAGCGCGTCGAAGGCGACCGATGCGGCGTCCGCGTTCTGTCCCTGCGCGACCACGGGCACGCCGTTGCGCTCGCCCCAGGCCTGCAGCTGCGCCACGGCGGCGGCGCGGAAGGTATCGCCGGCGGCCAGCATCAGTGCACGGCCTTCGTCCTTGTAGCGCCGGGCGAGCTTGCCGATGGTGGTGGTCTTGCCGACGCCGTTGACGCCGACGGTGAGGATGACGAACGGACGCGCGCCCGGGTCGATGACCAGCGGACGCGCCACCGGCTGCAGCAGCGCGACCAGCTCGGCGTGCAGGGCGCCGAGCAAGGCCTGTGCATCGGCGAACTCGCGCGCCTTCATGCGCTTGCGCAGGTCTTCGACCAGTTCGGTGGTCGCGGTGACGCCGACGTCGGCGGTGATCAGGGCGGTTTCGATCTCGTCGAGCAGGTCGTCGTCGAGCTTCGGGTTGCGCGAGAACAGGCCGCCCAGCCCGCGCGCGAAGCCGCTGCCACGCAGGCGTTCGCGCCAGCCGGTCTTGCCGGGCGCGGCGGCGGGCTTTTCCTGCGTCGATGGCGCGATGGCCGGGGCGGGCTGCGACGGGGTGGGCCCGGCGCGCGCAGGTGTCGGTGCGGCCGGCGCCGCGGGCGCCGCTTCGCGTGCACCAGGGGCTGGTGCAGGCTCCGCCGCCGGCTCATCGACGGCGACATCGGCATCGGCATCGGTGCTGGATTCGGCATCGGCTTCATGGCCGGCGCCCGGCGCCTTGGGGAACGCCGCTGCCAGCGCCTCGATGTCGAGGCCGCCCTTGCGGGCCTCGCCGGCCGCGTCGGCTGCCGCGTCCTTGTCCTTCCTGCGGCGGAAAAAACTGACCATCTGTCGCCAATGCGGTGGGGGAGTGGTGTTGTCCGCGCCAGCGCGGAAAATGGCCGATCATGGTAGCACCGCACCCCGGCACGACTTGATGAAAAAACACGGCGCGAAAACCGGGTCGCGCGGCCGCGAAGGCAGCGTCCGCATCATCGGCGGGCGCTGGCGCGGCACGCGCCTGCCGGTCGCCGACCTCGCCGGGTTGCGGCCGACGTCCGACCGCGCGCGCGAGACGCTGTTCAACTGGCTGCAGCCGGTGCTGCACGGCGCGCGGGTGCTGGACCTGTTCGCGGGCAGCGGCGCGCTCGGGCTGGAGGCCGTGTCGCGCGGCGCCGGCGAGGCGTTGCTGGTGGAGCGTGATCCGCAGCTGGCCGAGTCGCTGCGGGCCACGGTCGAACGCCTGCACGCCGGCGACCAGGCCAGGGTGCTGCGTGCCGATGCGCTGGCCCTGCTGCGCGCGCCGCTGCAGGGGCGGTTCGACGTCGTTTTCCTCGATCCGCCCTTCGACGACGATCTTTGGGGCGCGGCGCTGGCCGCGCTGCCGCCGTGGCTGGGCGAGGACGCCTGGCTTTACCTGGAATCGCCGCCGGATCGGGTCAACGCGCCGGGCCCGGATTGGCGCCTGCATCGCGAGGATCGGAGCCGTGACGCACGCCACGCCCTGTACCGTCGATCCGGCGGGCGCGCTGCTACACTTGGGCGGCCTTCCGAAGACAGCGCGACGAGCACACCATGAGCGTGGCCCGCACCCGCATTGCGGTCTATCCCGGCACCTTCGACCCGATCACCAGCGGCCACGTCGACCTGGTGGACCGCGCCGCGCCGCTGTTCGAGCGATTGATCGTGGGCGTCGCCGAGAGCCCGGCCAAGCGCCCGGCGCTGTCGTTGCAGTTGCGGGTGGACCTGGCGCGCGAGGCACTGGCGCACCATCCGCACGTGGAAGTGCGCGGCTTCGATTCCCTGCTGGCGCATTTCGTCCAGGAAATGGGGGCCGGCATCCTGCTGCGCGGGCTGCGCGCGGTGTCGGACTTCGAATACGAATTCCAGCTTGCCAGCATGAACCGGCACCTGATTCCGGAGGTCGAGACGCTGTTCCTCACCCCCGCCGAGCAGTACGGCTTTATTTCGTCCTCGCTGGTGCGCGAGATCTCGCGCCTGGGCGGCGACGTTTCCGGCTTCGTGCCGCCGGCCGTGGCACGGGCGCTGCAGGCAGAATGGCAGCGGACCAGGGCTTGAGCAACACCCTTCAACCACCCGTCAGGGGAGCACCATGAAAACCGTCACCATGAACACCCAGACCCGCCGCCTCCTGCAGGCGCTTTTCGTCGCCTGTCTCGTGCTTCCGTTCGCCGCATGCAAGAAGGAGGAAGCGCCGAAGCAGACCGTTGACGCGCCGGTGCCCGTGCCGACCACCGACGACACCACCGCCTGGCGGCCCTATGTCTCGGACGTCGTGAGACGCAACATGGGCGGCATCACCAACCAGCCCTACGTCTACCTGCTGCCGGCGCAGAGCGAGGGGGATTTCGAGGGCAACTACGAGCGCCTGCTCGAAAAGGCCAAGACCGACGTCGCGCGCGGCATCATCAGCGGCAACATGCTGGCCTACGCATCGCCGGAGTCGGAGAAGATGGCCGACATCGTGATCGAGTCCTTCAAGGACGTGCCGCCGGACACCATGGAGGGCGTGCGCGTGGTGTTCGTGGGCGCCGCCGCGGACAACGAGCGGGTCAAGGCCGCCGTGAGCCCGGCCGGCGTCACCTACGCGTTCGTCGAAGCGCGTTGATCCGGCCCGCGGGGCGGCGCGACGCCGCCCCGTGCGCGGGAATCGACGGCGCGGCAGGCGAAGCAGCCGCGGACCAGGCCGCTCCCGCGAAACTACCATGTCCCTGAAGATCAACGAACTCTGCGTCAACTGCGATGTCTGCGAACCGGCATGCCCCAACCAGGCGATCTCGCAGGGCGAAACCATCTACGTGATCGATCCGGCGCGCTGCACCGAGTGCGTCGGCCACTTCGACGAACCGCAGTGCGTCGTGGTCTGCCCGGTCGAGTGCATCGACCCAGACCCCGCCCACCCCGAAAGCCGTGAAAGCCTGCTGGCCAAGCTGCACCGCCTGCAGCAGGCCGATGGCGCATCCCCCATCGACACCGACACCCTGGCCGCAGCGGATGCGCGCCCGTGGCCGCCGGACCCCGACGAACACAAGCCGCACCCGTGACGCCAGGAACGGCGGCACGCCCCGTGCGACGCACACCAAGGGAGTTTGCATGAAACCCATCGGCCACCTGTTGCTCATTTCGATCCTGGCATTCGCGCCGGCCATGGCCGCGCCACGCGATGCGACCGCACCGGCCGCGCAGCCGCCCGGCGTCGCCGTCGCCTCCGCCCACGAACTGGCCACCGACGCCGGCCTGCAGGTCCTGCGCGAGGGTGGCAACGCCTTCGACGCGGCGGTGGCGGTGTCCTCGACGCTGTCGGTGGTCGAGCCGATCAGTTCGGGCCTGGGTGGTGGCGGCTTCTTCCTGCTGCACGACGCGGCGAGCGGCAAGGACGTGTTCGTCGACGCGCGCGAGACCGCGCCGGCCGCGGCCACGCCGGAGGCCTATCTGCTCGAGGACGGCGAGTTCAACCGCGACCGCGCCATGAACGGCCCGTGGTCGGCCGGCATCCCGGGCCTGCCCGCCGCGCTGGTGCACCTGTCCGAGCAGTACGGCAAGCTGCCGCTGGAGAAGTCGCTGGCGCCGGCGATCCGGATCGCGAAGGAAGGCTTCCCGGTCTACGGGCGCATGGCCCGCGGCTACGCCGCCAAGGGCAAGGTGATGGAGCGCTATCCCGGCACCCGCGAGGTGTACCTGCCCGGCGGCAAGCCGATCGCCGAAGGCGACACCTTCCGCCAGCCGGACCTTGCGCACACGCTGGAACTGCTGGCCGAGCAGGGCTTCGACGGCTTCTACCGCGGCGAGACCGCCAAGAAGCTGATCCAGGGCGTCAACGACGAGGGCGGCCAGTGGACGGCCGACGAACTGGCCGGCTACACGGTGCGCGAGCGCACGCCGATCGTGTTCGACTACCGCGACTGGAAGATCACCACCGCGCCGCCGCCGTCCTCGGGTGGCATCGCGCTGGCCGAGATGCTGCAGATGCTCGAAGGCTGGGATCTCGCCGAACTCGACCAGGCCCATCGCACCCACTTGGTGGTCGAGGCGATGCGCCGCGCCTACCGCGACCGCACCTTCTACCTGGGCGACCCGGACTTCGTGAAGATCCCGCAGCGCACGCTGACCAGCGCCGATTACGCCGCCGGCCTGCGCGCGACGATCAACCCGGACAAGGCGACACCCAGCGACATGCTCTCGGGCAAGCAGACGCCGCTGGAGGACGACGAGACCACGCACTTCTCGATCATCGATGCAGATGGCAACCGCGTCGCCGCCACGCAGACGGTCAACCTGCTGTTCGGCTCGGGCCTGATCCCACCGGGCACCGGCGTGCTGCTCAACGACGAGATGGACGATTTCGCGCTCAAGCCCGGCACGCCCAACGCCTTCGGCGTGATGGGCTACGACGCCAACGCGCCCGAACCGGGCAAGCGCATGCTCAGCTCGATGACGCCGACGTTCATGGAGTCCACCGACAAGGTCGTCGTGCTCGGCACGCCGGGCGGCACCCGCATCATCACCATGGTGCTGCTGGGCATCCTGGGCTACGACGACGGGCTGTCGGCGCAGCAGGTCGCCGCGCTGCCGCGCTACCACCACCAGTGGATGCCGGACGCCATCGATGCCGAGACCGACGCATTCACGCCGGAAACGATCGCCGCGCTGCGCGCGATGGGGCATACAATCGAAATGCCCGAGGACGAACCCGGCGAAGGCGGTCGTTCCAGCCATGTCTGGGGCAACCTGCAGACGGTGGAATGGGACAGGCAGACCAACACCCTGTCCGGCGGCACCGACCCGCGCAATCCGGTGGGTGCCGCGGAGGTGGAGTTGTCCTCGCCGTAGTCGATGGCGAAAACGCCGGGGCGCGATTTGACGTGATTCACCCGGCATGCCGATCCTTCTCCCGCTTGCGGGAGAAGGTGGCGCGCAGCGCCGGATGAGGGCGCGAGCGCGGCGAAGCGAAGCGTGGCCTTGATCTTGTGCGCCTGGCCTCGCGTCGCGCCCGGCGCGTTACCATGCCGGCATGCGATCACGGATGCAGCGGCGATGAAACTCTGGTCGATCACCGGCAACAGCCAGAAGCTCGACGGCGGCGCGATGTTCGGCAATGCGCCGCGCGCGATGTGGGCGAAATGGATGGCGCCCGACGACGCCAACCGCATCCCGCTGGCCTGCCGCGCGCTGCTGGCCAGCCCGCTGGCCGGCAAGACGGTGCTGTTCGAGACCGGCATCGGCGCGTTCTTCGAGCCGAAGCTGCGCGAGCGCTACGGCGTGGTGGAAGACCGCCACGTGCTGCTCGAATCGCTGCGCGCGGCCGGCTTCGAGCACGGCGACATCGACGTGGTGGTCCTCTCGCACCTGCATTTCGACCATGCCGGCGGCCTGCTGGCGCCGTGGTCGGAAGGACGCGCGCCGGAACTGCTGTTCCCCAACGCGACCTTCCTCGTCGGCGCCGAACAATGGCAGCGCGCGCGGCATCCGCATCCGCGCGACCGCGCCAGTTACATCGCAGGGTTGCCGGGACTGCTGGAGGACAGTGGCCGGCTGGAGATCGTCGAGGGCGAGCGCTCGCGGACGCTGGGCGACACGGTGCGTTTCCACTACAGCGACGGCCACACGCCCGGGCTGATGCTGGCCGAGATCGTCGGCCCCGAGCGCGTCGACGGGCAGGCCCACGGCGGCGTGGTGTTCTGCGCCGACCTGGTACCCGGCAAGCCGTGGGTGCACGTGCCCATCACCATGGGCTACGACCGCAACCCGGAGTTGCTGATCGACGAGAAGCGCGCATTCCTCGAAGACAAGCTGGCGCGCAACGTGCATCTGTTCTTCACCCACGATCCGGAAATCGCGCTGGCACAGCTGGTGCGCGACGAGCGCGGCCGCTTCGGCACCGCGCACGAAGCCACGCAGCTGCAGGCGAGGACGCTGGCTTGATGCAGGCGGCCTGCGGCGAGGTGCGGATGCTTCCGGGCCGTCGCCACGGTGCCGCGGCCGCCGGCCACAGGCGCGTGCCCGCCGTGCTGTTCGTGCTCGCGCTCGCGTTGGTGGGCGCGCCCGCGGCGGCGGTGCAGGCAGGCGTAGAGACAGCGCCGCAGGGCGAGCCGCAGGCGGCCGAGGTGCTGCGCGACCCCGACTTCGGCGTCACCACCGTCCACCCGGGCCTGCAGCGGCACGTGGAGATGTACCAGTGGACCCGCGACGGCAGCGGCTACGCGCTGGCGTGGCGCGGTGCGCGGGTGGATTCGTCCGGCTTTGTCCCGGGGCATGCCAACCCGCGGGAGATCCCGCTGCGCGAGCGCGAGTGGCGCGCACCGGTCACGCTCGACGGCCACCCCGTACCGACGGACGTGGTTGACGCGCTCGGCAGGTGGGAACAGTTCCGCCCCAATTTCTCCGCGCTGCCGGGCAACATGTCCGCCACTTTCCAGCCCGAGGGCGATGGCCTGGGCAGCGCCGACAACCCGCTGGCCCCGCAACTCGGCGATCTCCGCATCACCTGGCGCGCCCTGGTCCTGCCGCCGCTGGCCGACCGGCTGGTGCTGCGCGACGGCCAGTGGACGCTGCGTACGCCCGTGGCCACGCCCGCGGCCGTGGACGCGGACGCCAACAGGGAGGCCGCGCCGCGTGCCGAAGACCGCGGCCGGGCGCGCTGGCCGCTCGTGGTCACCCCGATCATCGTCGTCCTGCTGGTGCTGGCCGTCGCGGTGCGGCGTCGCAGGTCGCGGACCTGACGGCGTCGTTGTGGGAGCGGCTTCAGCCGCGAGCGCTCCATCGGTCCATCCCCGCCACAAACGTCCATGGATCCCCGCCTTCGCGGGGATGACGCCTGGTGGTGTGCCGGTGGTCGGGCCGCCGTGGGAAACGATCTCCCTCGCCGTTGTGGGAGCGGCTTCAGCCGCGAGCTTTTTCCGAATCCGACCAGACGTCCATGGATCTCCGCCTGTGCGGGGATGACGCCTGGTGGTGTGCCGGTGGTCGGGCTGCCGGGGGAAACGGTCTCCCCGCCGTTGTGGGAGCGGCTTCAGCCGCGAGCTTTTCCCGAATCCGACCAGACGTCCATGGATCCCCGCCTGTGCGGGGATGACGCCTGGTGGTGTGCCGGTGGTCGGGCCGCCGTGGGAAACGATCTCTCAAGCCATTGTGGCAGCGGCTTCAGCCGCGAGCGCTTGCATGATGAGAGACGGCCGCCCCGGGTGCGCTGTGCTGACCCGGCTGCGTTGCCGCCTCCTAGACCCGGGTACCGAAGATCTTGTCGCCCGCGTCGCCCAGGCCCGGAAGGATGTAGCCCTTCTCGTTGAGGCGCTCGTCGATCGAGGCGGTGTAGACCTCGACGTCCGGGTGCGCGGCTTCCAGCGCCTTCAGGCCCTCCGGCGCGGCGACCAGGAACAGGCCCTTGATGCGTTCGGCGCCTGCGGCCTTGAGCATGTCGACAGTGGCCACCAGGGTGCCGCCGGTGGCGAGCATCGGGTCGAGGATCAGGGCGGTGCGGTCGGCCATGTCGCCGACCAGGTTCTCGTAGTAGGGCAGCGCCGCCAGCGATTCCTCGTCGCGCTTGATCCCGACCACGCTGACCTTGGCCGCGGGGATCAGCTCGAGCACGCCCGGCAGCATGCCCACGCCCGCGCGCAGGATCGGTACCAGCGTGATCTTGCGGCCCTTGATCCGGCGCACGCGCACCGGGCCGGCCCAGCCTTCCGCCTCGACCTCCTCGGTCTCCAGGTCGGCGGTGGCCTCGTAGGTCAGCAACGTGGCGACCTCCGCGGCCAGTTCGCGGAAGGTCTTGGTGCTGTTGTCGGCGCGGCGCATGAGGCCGAGCTTGTGCTGCACCAGCGGGTGGCGGACTTCGACGATCTTCATGCCGGAAGTCTAGCGTGGCGGCGCGCGTCCCGCGCGCTGCGGGGCAGTGTTTCAAGGGATCGCGGGGTTGCGTAGGAGCGACGGAAGTCGCGACCGGCCTGCGGGAACCGGGCGCGGCCGGTCGCGACTTCCTTCGCTCCAGAATCGTTGCGGATTGTCATCCCGAGCGCAGCGAGGGATCTGCTGGGCGAGCCAAAACAGATCCCTCGCTGCGCTCGGGATGACAGGCTTTTGGGGTTGCAGGTCGTTTGCCGGGAGCCGGGAAGCAGGAACCAGGAACCAGGACCGATCCCGTCAGCTGCGAAAAAAACCAAAAAGGCCGGGTCGCCCCGGCCTTCCGGACCCATCGCGTGCGCGGTGCTACGCCGCGTCCGCCTGCTTCTGCTGCGGGCCTTCGAGCAGGGCGCGCTTGACCATCGCCACGATCAGCTCGATCTCGTCGGCGTCGGCCTCGAAGCGCGGGGTGAAGCGCAGCGAGTTCTCGCCGCCGTGGATCACGCCCAGGCCGCGTTCGCGCAGCCACTCTTCGCTCGAACCGGCGCCATAGCCCTTGAAGCGCGGGTCCAGTTCGCAGGAGAACAGCAGGCCCGTGCCCTGGACCTTGGTGACCAGGCCGCCGAGCTCGCCCTTGAGCTTTTCCAGCGACGCGACCGCCTGCGCGCCGCGCTTGCGGATGTTCTCGCGCAGTTCGGGAGTGAGCTGCTCGAGCACCGCGCAGGCGACGTCCAGCGCGCGCGGGTTGCCGGTCATGGTGTTGCCGTAGGTGCCGCGCTTGTAGATGCCGGCGGCGCGTTCGTTGAGTGCCAGCACCGACAGCGGGTACTGGCCGGCGTTGAGCGCCTTCGAGTACGTCTCCATGTCCGGCGCTTCCTGGCCTTCGAAGCCGGGGTAGTCGACGACCGACAGCGTGCCGGTCGCGCGCAGGCCGGCCTGGATCGAGTCGACCAGCAGCAGCGAGCCGTGTGCCTTCGTCAACTCGCGCGCGGCGGCGTAGAAGTCCACCGGCACCGCGCGGCCCGGGTCGCCTTCGCCCATCACCGGCTCCAGGAACATCGCCTCGATGAACCAGCCGTTGGACTCGGCATCGGCGAAGACCTGCTTCAGCGCGTCGATGTCGTAGGGCGCGATCGCGATCACGCTGTCCTCGCCGCGGTAGCTGGCGAGGAAGTTCAGGTAGGTCTTGCGGGTGGAGTCGGAGTACAGCGCCGGGCGGTCGGTGCGGCCGTGGAAGCTGCCCTTGACCACCAGGCGCTTGACCTTGCGGCCGGCGTGCCTGGCGCCGTCGTCGGTCATGGCCTTGGTATTGGTGTCGGCGATGCGGGCGGCCAGCGACACCGATTCGGAACCGGAGTTCAGGCACATGAAGCTCGCATACGGGCACGCGCCGCGGGTGTGGCCGATCTCCTTGCGCAGCGCGCGCTCGGCGCGCAGCTGCGACAGGCTGGGGGTCATGATGTTGGCCATCGCCTGCGGCCTGGCCATGGCGTCGATCACCGCCTGCGGCGCGTGCCCGAAGCCGAGCATGCCGTAGCCGCCGGTGTCGTAGAGCACGGCACCGTTGAGGGTCACGATCCACGGCCCGCGGGCGGCCAGCGCGACGTAGGGGTTCACCCCGTCCTGCGGGTAGAAGTTGACGAAGCCGGCCTGCACGGCCTGCACCTGTGCGTCCTCGTCGAGGTCGAGCAGGTCGGCGAAGGCATCCTTCACGTTCGCGTACTCGGCGACGGCGGCATCGACCGCGGCTTCGAGCTCGGGATGGGTGGCGGCGAACTTCGCCAGGGTCGCATCGTCCAGGCCGGTGGTGCGGCGCTGGCCCTTGTGGGCGCGAAGCGGGGCGAGCTTGTCGGCGAGCAGGTGGGTCTGCGACATCGTGCGGGTCCTCCGTTGCGGATTGGGGCCGGTGCCGTGCAGGCGAGGCCAGCTCTCTATTATCGACATCTTTTCGTCGGTTAACAGGTGCGATCCGCGCAGAATTCATATAGATTTCGGCGGATCGACGAAACAGGAGCGCCGTCATGAGGCTGACCAGTGCGGATGAGGCCCTGCTGTCGCTGCTGCGCGAGGATGCGCGCGCGCCGACGGCGCAGATCGCGCGCCGGCTGCAGCTGTCGCGGACCACGGTGCAAAGCCGGATCGAGCGGCTGGAGCGGCTTGGCGTCATTGCCGGGTATACCGTCCGGGTCGGTGACGATTTCGAGCGCGAGCAGGTCCGCGCGCTGATCATGATCACCGTGTATCCGAAGCAGATGCCCGCGGTGGTCGATGCGCTGCGGGAGATGCCGGAGGTGCGCAGCCTGCAGTCGGTCAGTGGCGTCTGGGACCTGGCCGCGGCGGCCCTGGTGCCGACGATCGGCGACATGGATGCGTTGACCGACCGGATCGGCGCGCTGGACGGGGTCGAGCGCACCACGTCCTCGCTGGTGCTGTCGACCAAGTTCGAGCGCTGACACCGGTCCCGAGAGCCCCTGGAGGCCCTTGTCGGCCTTGTGGGAGCGGCCATGGCCGCGATGCCCGGGATGTCGGGATTGGCCCGGATCGCGGCCATGGCCGCTCCCACAGCACGGGGATGCTTCCCGGTCGTCCATGCCGCGCCGCTTACAATGCGCGCCCCTGCCGGTTCCTGCCGCCTTGAAGAAGTCCGACTTCCATTACGACCTGCCCGCCGAACTGATCGCGCAGGCGCCGCTGCCGGAGCGCTCGGCCAGCCGCCTGCTGGTCTTGGCGCCCGGCGATGCGCCGTTCGACGACCGCCACGTGCGCGACCTGCCGGACCTGCTGCGCGACGGCGACCTGCTGGTGTTCAACGACACCCGGGTGATCCCGGCGCGGCTGTTCGGCAGCAAGGCCGGCAGCGGCGGGCGGGTCGAGATCCTGATCGAGCGCCTGCTGCCCGGCAGCGAGGCGTGGGCACAGGTGGGCGCGAGCAAGCCGCTGAAGCCCGGAGGGCGCATCGAACTCGACGCCGGCGGCGAAGCCGAGGTGCTGGGCCGCGACGGCGAGTTCTACCACCTGCGCTTCCAGGTCGAGGATGCGCTGGAGTCGTGGCTGCTGCACGCCGGCCGCCTGCCGCTGCCGCCCTACATCCGCCGCGAGCCCGGCGCGGACGACGACGAGCGCTACCAGACCGTGTTTGCGCGCAGGATCGGTGCGGTCGCGGCGCCGACGGCCGGCCTGCACTTCGACGACGCGCTGCTGCAGGCCTTGCGCGAGCGCGGTGTGCAGTTCGGCCAGGTCACCCTGCACGTGGGCGCCGGCACCTTCCAGCCGGTGCGCGTGGACGACATCACCGAGCACCGCATGCACAGCGAATGGCTCAACGTGGGCGCCGACCTGGTCGAACAGATCCGGCGCACGCGCGCGGCCGGCGGGCGGGTCATCGCGGTGGGCACCACCGTGGTGCGTGCGCTGGAGAGCGCCCTGGTCGACGGCGAGCTGCGGCCGTTTGCCGGCGAGACCCGGATCTTCATCTTCCCCGGCTACCGCATCCGCTCGGTGGACGCGCTGCTGACCAATTTCCACCTGCCCGAATCGACGCTGCTGATGCTGGTGTCGGCGTTCGCGGGCAAGCCGCGGATCTTTGCCGCGTACGAGCATGCGGTGCGCGAGCGCTACCGGTTTTTCTCGTACGGCGACGCGATGCTGCTTTGGCCAGGGCAGGCCGCATGAACGCTCCTGTTCGTCATTCCCGCGAAAGCGGGAATCCATGGACCTTCGCGGGGCAAGGGGAATCCGGAATGCGATCCAGGTCTGGAGGTTCAACGTCCATGGATTCCCGCCTTCGCGGGAATGACGACGTCGGAGATGCAGGCGACAGTGGAGGTCCGGCATGAGTCGCATGTCCTTCGAACTGCTCGGCACCGATGGCGCCGC